>Ga0116156_10002304_pt1 | contig 17437 bp, 14 predicted proteins | sample AD_UKC045_MetaG_FD_89891 | JGI IMG/M metagenome (GOLD analysis project Ga0116156, IMG submission 89891) | Active sludge microbial communities of municipal wastewater-treating anaerobic digesters from USA - AD_UKC045_MetaG | ecosystem: Engineered > Bioreactor > Anaerobic > Digestate | place: USA... | reverse complement strand
TGGACCCCTGACAAGACAATCGAGCTCAAAAAGGGCGAAAAAACTTTGAAGGAAAACGGGTCGGAGAAATCATTAAATGAAGCACCCGTTGTACTCAATGACTCCATGATGGTTTCCGGCAATGTTGCCGAAACGTACATGGACACAGCTGTAACATCCAAAAATGACTCTGAAGTTGAATTGACATTCAAGCAGCCCATACCTGGCTCAAAAATTTCAATAAGCACCAAAGACGAGAAAGGCAACGACATCAAAGGCGCAACTGTATTGATAAACCAGAACTACAAGGGCAAAACGCCGATAAAAATAGAGCTTCCGAATGGTGTCTACCAGATAAAGATACAAATGGGCGGCTTTAACGATATAAATGACGAGATAAAACTCGTGACAACCAAAACCCTTGATTTGAGCTATCCATTGATCGCAATACAGCAAAAACCGCCAGAGCAAGAAAAGAAACCTCCAGTAGAAACAAAACCCAAGCAAAATGGGTTTCTTGATCTCAGCGTCAACGTTCCTTGGGGTTCTTTCATCGTTGATGGAAAAACCCAGCAAAATATCACAAGCCTCTCACTGGAACTTGCACCAGGCAAACACAAGGTTGTGTACAGGCTAAAAGATTTCCCGGACCAGACAAAAGATGTCCAGATCGAACCAGAGCGAAGAAATTCAGTCAAATTTCAGATTTCTTCAGGGATTCTCAAGGTTACCTGCAATGTAGTTGGTATTGTATACATAGACAATATTGAGTTCTCGGACAGGATTTTCACAAGCCCCAAAGAGCCCTATACAAGGGAAGTGGCTGCAAAAACATATATAATCCGTGTCGACAAAAGTGGATACAAGATGCAGACGAAATCGGTAAAAGTTGAGCCTGGCAAAACCACAACAGTGGAGTTTAACCTGGAACCAAAATGAGAAGAAAGTTTCTTCTATTGGCAATCGTTTCATGTCTCCTTGCAACGGGTGTATCACTTGCCAAACCATCCTTTGACTGGTGGCCAATGATAGGGCATGACAACCTTAAAAGTGGCACAAGCAAGGATAACTATCTCCCTTTCACAATGCCTTTTAGCGAAAGTAAAAAAGATTCCTGGGACGTATCACTTTCAAACCTCGGCGGGCTTGGAACACCGGTTGCAAAAGATGGAATTTTATATATTGTCCAACAGGGTTTTTATGACAAAAGGAGCGGCAACAGGCAAGAGGGGACCCTCAGGCAATATGACATATTTACCGGGGACCTTCTCCTGGAACAAACTTTCAATGCCGTGGATGTACCAGAGCCAGGAGTGGTTGGGAGTCCTGCCGTCTGGGGAGGAAATGAAGAAAAAACAATCGTGGTTGGAGATTATCTCGGAAACATAGTCTATTTCAGAGGTACTTTCCCAAAAAAACTAGTTGATGCAGGTGGGGAGAGAACACCAATCACTTCTTCACCAACCATATATGACAACACCTGTTACATTGGTTCTGATTCAGGAAATGTCTATGCTTTTGATCTCGCTGAATTGCGCATAACAGGTTCATTCAAGGCAAAAGGGAAGATAACAACTTCGCCATCTGCGTTGAAAGACCTTGTTGTTTTTGGCGATGATTCTGGCAGTTTTTTTGCATACAACAGAAAAACCGGCAAGCAGATCATAAATACCCAGCCATCGGCAAGAGATGAGATATCAATAACTTCATCATCATGCATTACTGAATCGCAAGGAAAAACATATGCGATTTTTGGTTCCTCAAAAGGTCTCGTGCACAGGATAACAATAGGTGGAAGCAATATCGGGCAAATCACAAGTTTCAGGACAAGCCCCGACAGAAGAACACAGAGGCCAACTTTCTGGGCAACGCCAACCATTGTGGATGGCCAGATCTATGCAGGTGCAGACGATGGCAACTTGTACAGAATAGACCTGGAAACAATGAAACCGGCCGGAATGATAGACCTTAAAAATCCAATTTTTGCACAAGCAACCTCGGCAGGCAAATATCTTTATGTTTGCACTGCATCGCTTGACAGCGAAGAGAATCCTGCGAGAGAAGGGAACCTGTACACTATTGATCTTGATACATTCACAATCGACCAAACCAATAGCAGCGGTATTGAGATAAAGGGTGGCTCTCTCACACAACCGGTGATAGCCGGCGGATATATGTTTGTGGCCTCCAGATCGGGCAAAATTTACCGTTTTGAGGGCGCCAGGCCACAGCTAATGGTTTCACCAACCCAAATCAATTTTGGTACCATAAAATTCGGCACAGCAGGACAACGAGATGTCATCATAAGTAACAATGGTCCCAGCGACCCGCCACTTGTCGGTGAAATCCTGGTGGATGAACAGTCAAAATCATGGCTTTCAATTGACAAATCGGAGTTCAAGACTTCTGGGGAGACAAAATTAACGGTAAAGGCAAGCTCTTCTGGTATCAAAAACATCAGGGAGACAGAATATTCAGGCACTGTAAGCATTGAAACCAATGCCGGGACACAAACCATTGAAGTAAAGGCAACCTTTGCGCCTGATTTGCCAAGGATACAGGTCTCAAGCTCCCAGATTGACTTTATGGACACCTACAGGGGACGAAAAAATTTGAGAGAGTTTGCTGTAAGCCTGGCAAAAGGCTCAATGGCAACGCTTGATTTCAAGTCTTCGGACAGCTGGCTCGAATGTTCCCCGCAATCAGCAACCCTCTCTGAAGGGAAAAAAAGCATAAAAATATCTGTGACTGCTTCAACAGAAAACCTCGCCACAGGCAAATATGCCGCAACAATTCAGATCGGGAACCAGAAAACGATTGCCAACCCGGTCACATTACCAGTAACAATCAATGTTGTTCCCCAGCCCGCAAGACCGAGTATAGTCAATTCCTCAGTAGAAGTGGTTTTTCAGGACTGTTTTATGGACAAGCCAAAAGAAGCTGTCTTCCAGATACTAAATTCCGGCGATAATGACCTGAAGGAGAGCATAAAACCAATACTTTCGACTTCATGGCTATCCAGTCCGCGCTTTGTCAAAAACAAGGGCAACTCATGGCTCTACATCTGCACAATCTCGCCTTCAACGTTCTGGCCAAACCAGCAATACACTGCATCCATCAACACCATGATAAGCTCGACGCCAATCACCCTGAAAATTAACGCAAAAACAATGCACATACCCGAGTGCAAGATAGAATTTTCAATAGGATCAAAGCAGTACACCGTGAATGGAAGGTCTCTGCCAATGGACGCCCCGCCATATGTCTCCAAAAATGGCAGTACAATGGTCCCAATCAGATACATAGGGGACCCACTAGGCTATTTCTACAAGGCACAGACAGAATGGGTGAAGGAGCTGAAAACGGTGCTGTTTACACTGGCGGGAACAACGCTGAGGCTCATAGTAGACTACCAGAATGCCATAGTGGAAAAAGCGGATGGCTCCATAGACACAATAAAACTGGCTTCGCCCCCGGAGATAAAAAACGGCAGGACATTCATCCCGCCAAGAATCATAGGTGAAACGTTCGGGGCAAAAATCTCCTGGGATGACAGAACCAGAAAAGCCACGCTAGTATTCAACCAGCCATCACCTTGATTGAGAACTAGCAAAACGTACTCCGCCAAAACTCACCCCAAGTTAACTTGAATACAATCCAACATTTCATATATTCGAAATTATGAAATATCTGGATGACAACACCGAGAAAGAGCTTCAGGAAGTTTCAGACATATTCTCGGCCCTTTCTTCACCAAAAAGGTTGAAAATAATCTCTCTCATTGGAAACAATGCCCTCTCGGTAACCGAGATAGCCCAAAAGATGGAATGTAGACCACCATGTGTTTCACAGCACCTTTCAGTCCTCAAGTCATGCAAGATCGTTGATTGTGAGAGGGTTGGCCATGAGGTTGTCTACAAGCTTTCACTCTCCTGTGTCAAGTCATTCATGTCATGCCTGCTTGGGAAATGTGGCGATGAAGAATCACCATGCTCGATAATCAAATCTGCAAGAATTAAATAGCAAAAAGCGAGGAAACAAATGAAAATACAGGTACTCGGAATGGGATGCGCAAAATGCCATTCTCTTGAGGCAAATGTAAGGGAAGCTGTTGCAAAAATGGGCATCAGCGCTGAGATCGAACCAGTGAAGGATTTGCAGAAAATTGTCGGGATGGGTGTTATGGCAACGCCGGCAATCGCAATCGACGGCAAGGTTGTTTCTTCAGGAAGAATGCTCTCTCCATCACAGATAATGGAGCTCATAAAACAAAACCAGCAATGAGAAATATTGCAAAAATCCTTCTGTCAATACTCGTGCTGATAATTGCCACGACAAGTGCAGGTGCCATGCCCCAATCAGGAATACCTGACAATGGCTGGATAGCAAACGATGATTGGGCGTCCTTTCCCCAGTCCCAGGTCTGGGAAAAGCAATTGCCAGCAAATATCGTTTCCGGGCCTGTTTTTGTGGGTTCAAGAATGGCTGTGGCTCTTGAGAATCTACAGGTAAACACATTTGGCATTTATTCAGGAAAGCTGGCCTGGTCATACAGACTTGACCAGAAACCAAACCAGATAATATCAAGCAGTGATTCAATTTTTGTCAAAACGGCCAGACAAGTAATTTCCATTGGAGATGGCGGGCAAAAAAACTGGATATTCCAGACAGAAACCAATATTACAACAGACTTGGCAATTCTTGGGAAAATGGTATTTTTTGGTTGTGCCGATGGCAATTTTTACTGCGTTGATGCCAAAAGTGGCAAAAAAACCTGGATTTCCGCTTTCAAGTCAGTACCAGCTATTGGCCCAAAAACACTCGGTGATGATCAGCTATTTTTTGCGACCACAGACAAAAAGCTCTACTGCCTCGACATACCAACCGGGAAACAAAAATGGGAACTGGTACTCGATGATTCACCAGAATGGATATTTGCAGACCAGAGCAGGATTCTTGCCCAGGAAGGGAAATATCTCTTTGCAATCGAGGCCTCAAGCGGAAACCCAAGATGGAAATATGAAACAGGCACTGGCTCTTTACAGGCGGTTTCATCAAAAGGCAAATTTTTTGTCACGACTCCAGCCTTGGCAATAAATTGCTTTGATGCGAATTTCTTTGGCAAGGCATGCTGCATATCGACAGGCAAGAGATTGTGGCTGTCACAACTCGATTCCTTTCCAACAGCAAGACTTTTCTGTTCTGAAGAAACAATTTTTGTCCCAAAAGGAAACTTGATTGAAAAAATATCCTCAGCTGATGGATCAAAACAGGGCAACATCGCATTTGGCAAGAAGATTGAATCGGTTGACCTGCAAGGGGACAACATTGCAATAGCCTCTGAAAATACAATTTCTCTTTACAGCAAGGTGCCAGGAAAAATAATATTTGAGGTTGGACAAAAGACACTTGGAAGAGATTCATTTGCTGTTGAAATGGATGTTGCTCCAGTCATTGCAGGAGGCAGATCTTTCCTGCCAGCAAGATATGTCTGTGAACCATTTGGCGGCTCTGTATCATGGGACCAGGGAGCGAAAAAGACGACTTGCCAGCTGAACGGCAAAACATTGAGTCTGTGGGTCGGGAAAAACACTGCCAGAACAAGCGGTGGTGAAAAACAGATCGACAGCGACCCCAAAATAGTGCCATTCATACAAAACGGAAGGGTCATGTTGCCAGTAAGATTTATAGCGGAATCGCTCGGTTTAAAAGTAGGATATGAAAACAAAAAGATTGTTATTGAAACTGAAAGAGGCCAAAAATGAGAAAAAGCACTTTATCAAGTTTTGTTTTATTTGCAATTTTTGCAGGCTCTGTTTTCCTGACATCATGCGGAAGCAATGAAAACTTGCCTTGCGTCAATGAAGGCGATAGTGGCAATGGCATCATTTCAATCAAAAATGATTCTGGGATGCCGGTGGTGATCAAGGTTGGAAGGGCAACCTGCAAACCATGCATAATAATGACGGACACGGTCAACGTGATCGGCAAGGAGTTTGAAGGAAAAATCCAGGTTGCAATTGTCGACATTGATGAAGACCCGGAAGCAGTGGAGAGATTCCAGATACAGGGCATTCCAACAACATTTGTTTTTGATGCATCCGGTAACCAGACATTCAGAAAAACCGGCATCGCAACAAAAGAGGAGCTTGTCGAAGAGCTCAGAAAAGCAGGAATGCAATGAAAAATAACGTTGCAAACACAATAATTCTTGTCATAGTGGCCCTTGCCGCGCTGGGTCTTCTATCATACAAACTGTTTTTCGAGAAGGGCTCCGATTTCCCAAAACCACAAAAAGGCGAGGTAACAATCGTCGAGCTTGGCGCTGACCTTTGCGAACCATGCACAAAACTCCGCCCAATTATGGATGATGTCAAAAAAGAACTTGAGGGAAAAGCCGTTTTAAACAGTCTCCTGATAGATAACTCAATGAAGTCTTTTTACAATGTAAAAGTCATTCCTGTCATTATCATCTTCGACAAAGAGTCAAATGAGGTCGCAAGAAGGATATTTTCACTTGAAGAAGTTGATGACGCAAGAAACTGGATAAAAGAAAAAACTGAACCCCTGGGGGTGCAGTGGTGATTGAGTCCCTCCTCCAGTCGATACAAAACAACCCCTGGATCGCGCCATTTACAGTGTTTTTCGCCGGATTTCTAACTGCCTCCAATCCTTGCGTTCTTGGCATGATACCCCTCATGATCGGGGCATCCGGAGCATACCAGGGCGAAGACAAGTCCTATTGGAAGGCAGCAAAATTCTCGCTGCTTTTTGTTCTTGGCCAGTCAATCTCTTTTATGGTGCTGGGGATAATCGCAGCACTTGTCGGCCAGCAGGCAACACTGACCGGCCCCTGGTGGACATACTTCATGGCCTTCCTCTGCATCCTGATGGGACTGGTGTTCGCTGATATAGTAAAATTCAACATTTCTGTGCCAAAAATACTCACAAAACCAAGAACGGGGCTCTTCGGTGCCTTCATTCTGGGGCTCCTTTTCGGCTTTGTGTCAACACCATGCGCCGTTCCAATTCTCTCGGTGCTGCTCGCGTTGATAGCAACAGGCGGAAACACCTATTTTGGCGGCTTGCTCCTGCTCTGCTACGCTCTTGGGCATTCCGTTCTCCTCCTCATAGCGGGCATTTCGATAGGTGCCGCACAGGCCTTTATAAATAACCAGAACATGAAAACAGCTTCTCTTGTACTCAGAAAAGTATTTGGTCTTTTAATCATCGGCTTTGGGTTCTACCTGCTCTACATCGCTTAAACTTCCGGAGGAAAAATGGACATCTTCGCACCAGTAAACTGGTTTGCAAAATGGCTCACATACGACATTTTCAAAATACAGCACGAATCACTGCTTGGGGAAGCTGTCAGTTTCTTTGTTTTTGACACCATAAAAGTGTTCATGCTTCTTATTGCAATCATCTTTGTGGTTTCCTACCTGAGGACATACCTCCCTCCCGAGAAGGTCCGGTTTTTTATTTCAAAGAGGAACAAGATAACTGGACACATCATGGCCGCGGCCTTCGGCATCATAACACCATTTTGCACCTGCAGTGCAATTCCTCTTTTTCTTGGTTTTATGGAAGCCGGCGTTCCGCTTGGCGTGACATTCTCATTCCTCATAGCTTCGCCAATGATAAATGAGGTCGCACTGGTGATGCTCCTCGGCATGTTTGGGTGGAAAGTGGCCCTGATTTATATTGCATCAGGGATGATAATTGCCATTCTATCGGGACTCGTCATAGGCCAGCTCAAGGTAGAAAACCTTGTCCAGCAATTTGGGACCGGGAAAAAAGCCTGTGCCTGTGCTGAGGATGGAATGCCCCTAAAAGTAAAAGACAGGGCTTCATATGCGTGGGGCTATGTTGTAGATGTGCTTAAGAAGGTCTGGCCATTCATTGTCGGCGGAATAGCCGTCGGGGCCTGGATACACGGTTATGTTCCTGTCGATTTCATGGCAAGAATTGCCGGTGGAAATAACTGGTGGGCAGTTCCAGTGGCCACGCTAATCGGCATTCCCCTCTACAGCAACGCTGCAGGCATCATTCCACTTGTTTCCGTCCTGACCGAGAAAGGTGTCAGTCTCGGGACGACCCTTGCTTTCATGATGGCTGTTACCGGTCTTTCGCTCCCTGAATTCCTGATTCTGAAGACTGTTATGAAAACAAAACTTATCCTTATTTTCGCCGGCATTGTTGGTGTCGGAATAATCCTCACAGGCTATCTATTCAATGCAATACTCTAGGAGGATGTCCGTGCATGAGTAATGTAACAGAACCAAAACTGTCTCTTCTTGACAAACTTTTACCTGTCTGGATAGTGGCCGCCATGCTCCTTGGAGTGGCCATTGGAAACCTGTTTCCATCCCTTGGACCGGCATTAAATTCGATAAAGATTGCCGATGTTTCACTACCGATAGCATTTGGCCTTCTCTGGATGATGTATCCGGTATTAACAAAGGTAAAATATGAAACAATCCCCGGTTTGGCATCCAATAAAAAGATGTTTTCATACTCGATCATATTAAACTGGATCATAGGCCCAGCATTAATGTTTGGACTAGCATGGCTAATGCTTCCAGATATGCCAGAATACAGGGCAGGAATAATCCTCGTGGGGTTGGCAAGATGCATCGCAATGGTACTTGTCTGGAACATGCTTGCAAAGGGAAGTAGCGAAATAGCAGCAATTCTTGTGGCCCTAAATTCAGTTTTCCAGATATTCATGTATTCAGTTCTTGGCTTCTTCTATCTTGAGCTGTTACCGGGATGGCTTGGTCTCAGCCAGACACAAATACAGATATCAATGTGGCAAATAGCAAAAAGTGTTCTCATTTATCTTGGCATACCACTTCTTGCAGGCTACCTTACCAGAAAAATTCTTATCCAGAAAAAAGGTGAAGCCTGGTTCGAAAAGCGTTTTTTGCCAAAATTGTCACCCACAGCACTTATGGCATTGCTCTACACAATTATTCTCATGTTCTCAATGCAGGGTGAAATAATTGTTTCTTTGCCACTGGACGTATTCAGGATTGCGCTACCTCTTTTGTGCTACTTCCTTCTTATGTGGTTTGGTGCATTCTTTGGTGCAAAAGCGCTAAGATTCAACTACAGTGAATCGGCATCGGTGGCATTTACTGCGGCTGGAAACAATTTCGAACTGGCAATTGCAGTTTCAGCAGGCATATTTGGCATTGCTTCAGGACAATCACTGGCAGCTGTTGTCGGGCCACTTATTGAAGTCCCAGTTCTCGTTTCACTTGTGTATGTTTCGCTTTGGGCGCAAAAGTTTTTTCAAAAAGCCGATTAATAATGCACTGAGAGGGATGTGTTCCCAATTTTAAAGATAACTACTCGGCCAACACCACCAGATTCGGGTCTGTGATCTGGTCAATCTTGCCACCCACAAAATCTTTGAGGTTCGTGAATTTCATTGGCAACCCCCTTGAACCAAGAACCGACGGCCCATTCATGATGTGAAAATGCAGGTGTGGAGCGTCCGAGTTGCCAGAATTTCCGCAAAGCCCCAATACCTGCCCCTGCTTGACCATGTCGCCCTTTTTGACTTTCACCGATCCATTGATCAAGTGGGCATAGAATGTAAACTCGCTTCCGGGATGTTCCAGTATGACATAGTTCCCACCAACCATTGCCACTGCTCCAAGTTTTTCCCTTACTTTTTCCAGCTCTTCCTTGGACAGTCGTGAGCCAAGTTGCGACGGATTGTTTGGCACACCATCAGCAAAATCAACAACTTTTCCATCCGCGGCGGCTACTATCGCCTTGCCCCAGCAATCATAATCTTCATTCTTGCCGGATGGAGGATACATCATCAGATCGGGCTTCTGGATCATCAGGTCAAAAGCAAACTCCTGACTGCTGTTGACCCTGTGGCCATAGTTGGCATTGTAGGTGTTGATGGCCATCCATATACCTTTGGCAGGAAAAATATACTTGTTTTTCAAAATATACTCGGCAATTTGCAAACCCAGATCTCTGGAGAAGGTTTTATCACCCTGCTGGAATTCAATATGGATGTCGCATTTTGTTGCCGGACTGTCCGAGTAAAACCTGAAGGGGATACTTATAATCGCTGCCTCCTGGCCAGACCCTATCACAGCGGACCTGGACGTCTTTTTCAGGTCAACAAAACCTGTCACCCCAAAGAAAATGCCCTCCTGAAAATCGTATGTCATCTTCTCAAATTTCTCTACGTATTTTCTAAAAAGCGAGTTTAATTCTTCACCTTTATAGGCCAGGCTGAAGATTTCCAGCTCATTTGCAAAAACTGTAAAAGTTATTGATTTTACTTCAATAACTTCCTTACCATCATTTGCAATCTTGATTGCTTTCACAAGGAAATCAGATTCGGTACCAAGCTTTGTGTCTCTTGTCACGTTGTAAATAACATCCGTGGGAAGTGTCGTAATAGAAAGATTTTCACCAGAACCAGCGTTTTCGTTTGTCATGCCGCACCCCAATGAACAAATGGCCAGCAAAATAACCAATATAAAAGGCATAAGTTTCATTTCGACCTCCTGCCACAAATTATAGCGACAGGGCCGGTCCAGGTCAAAAATCGGCGCATGCCTGGCGAAATCATTTAGATTTTGCCAGGCACTGGTATGGGAGCTACTTTATATGGATAATTCTGGACTGCCTTGCCGACCTTCCAAAAGAATCGACACAGGTTATCAGAACCTCAAAATCACCCTGGCTTGAATAGGAATTTTCAAAACTTATTAGATCGTCTTTGCTCTGTATCGTTTTGGTGGATTTGGTGCCATTGTCCCAATTAACTGTTACTTCATATGGCGGGGCCCCACCCTCGACGGAGAGGTCGAGTTTTATTTCTTCGTTCGCCCTTGCCTCGTTTGTTTTTGTATTAACACCCTTCCAGGTCACATCAAGGACTATTTCCTTTGTTGGGGGCTGTTTGCAAACACTTATCGTGGCATAGCCTGCAACTGGCTCTGCAGAGTCCGACATGGCACTGGCCTTGTTGGTTATCGTCAGACAATTCCCGGCAAAAGACAACGATCTTGCAAGGCTGAATTTCAACAGATAAGTCCTTGACTGTCCCGGTGACAAAGTTCCGACCTGGTACCTGATTTTGGAAGGGCCGGCAGCACCTGACGGGAGCGATGAAACATACTTTAGTTCTCTTGGGAAAATATCATCAACAACAACGTTTGTCGCATCAAGATTGCCGATGTTTCTGACAGTTATCTGGAACGCAAATATGTCATCAATATTGTACTGGAAAGATTTTGCTTTCTTTGTGATTTCCAGGACAGCTTTTTTGACAGGTTTTTTTGTCTTGACTGCAACATTGTTTGACAAAGCCGGCATTCCCTGGTCCAATGCATGCCTTGAAAAAGCCTGATTGTTTATCTCTGAATCAACCGGTGTTTCTTCAACTATCGCGGAGAAACCGAATGAACGCGGTGCCGTGGGTGGGAGATATTTGATAAGTGAGGCTGTGTAAAGATCGGGTGTTTGATTGTACCACCCAATGAACGGCTCGTCGAAATTGTCCTCCATTGCCATTGATACGGCATTGGCAAAATTTGTATATTGTGCGTCAAACCCTCCGCCGGTATAGGCATTTGCACCGGTGATCGGGTCGAATGGCTGCTTGTTTGCTCCGATCCATTTTGTTCCATCCCACCTGGCAAAATATATGCCCCTGTTTCCGGCAATATTGCCCCACCAGGAAACACACTGATTACCGGCTTTATCAACATCTATGCACGTTACTTTGGCCGAAAGGCGAGTCGGATTTGATGGGCCTCCGCCAATAACAGCATTCATGGCAACGATGCCGTTTGCACCAGTCGCCGGGTCATATGGCATGCCATTGGCACCAGTCCACTGGGTTCCGTCCCATTTTACAGACACTATTGCAGTCCCGCCATATGAGTAGTCGTGCCAGACAATGTTCGGGTTGTCAAACTTGTCCAGACAAAGCGAAGGATAGCTCGAGTAGCCGCCGTTTCTGCTAACATTTGCATTTGCGCCGGTAACCGGATTGTATGGAAGACCATTCGCTCCAACCCAGGCGGTCCCGTTCCATTTGATGTATACAACATCATAGCCACCATAGGAACCTTCTGACCATGAAACGCACGGATTTCCAGAGCTATCAAGCTTCAGGACCGGGAATTCCGAGCTGCTGCTTGTTTTGCTTATATCAGCATTTGCGCCATTGTATGGAACACCCTGCACGTTTACCCAGGCAGTTCCGTCCCACTTCAGAAAATTGATGTCAAAGCTGTATGGAGGCCCGTAATAGTCATACCAGACTAGATTTGGGTTGTTCTGGCCATCTATGGCAAGGGAAACGCCGTAGGAGGTGCTCGGTGTATTGCTAACATTGGCGTTTGAGCCATCATATTGTTCGCCCTGGGCATTGACCCACATGTAGCCATTCCATCTCACAAAGAATATTTCCCAGCTCGTAATAGTGTCTGGATGGATCTTCTCGCCCCAGGCAATGCATGGATACCCGTATTTGTCAATTGCCAGCGAGGCACCGTCTGAATCAGTAACAACCTTGCTCACATTGGCATTTGCACCAGTCAGCGGATCATAGGGCTGGCCATTCGCACCAACCCACCTGGTACCGTCCCATTTAACAAAAAATATGTCATACCTGGAACCGCTATAGCCAATGTAATCAGAAAATGCCATGCAAGGACGCCCGTTTGGATCAAGCGCAAGCGAAACCTGGGCGGCAGTGCCACTCACAAGGGCATTGTTCACAATGGGATCAAATGGAATATTGCCAGCTGTTGTCCATCCCTGCGGTATTGGCCCCCAGCGAAACATTGTTCCTGCCTGTGAACCATCCGGTGGTTCTCCAGGTGTCCAGCTCAGACCATTGTCCGTGGAGTATGAAAGATCATTGAGTGGGGTTGCGCTCCCTGCAAGATAATGCGTTCCAGCTGGGATTGTATCATAAACATAAGGATCAACAAGAGGATCGTTTCCCTGATTGAATTCCCAATTTATTCTGTATGAAACAGTATCCCCAGCCCTTACTGTCTTGTCGCCATCGTTGTAGATTCCGTCCCTGTTTGTGTCTATACCTTTTTGGATATTGAAACTCCCGTCAAAATTAATTGGTCCGACATCAAATATTGAAGCATTGATGGAACCTGACTTTGGCAGGCACAGCAAGCAGGAGATCACAAGAATAGTAGAGACCATCATTCTGAGCGGTTTCATTTATAAAATTCTCCTTTTGCAATAAAAAACAGAGTGTTATCTTTCCAGAGATTTATTATGGATAAATTACAATAATAGTCAATCACTTGAATATGCAAACATTAGAAGATGTATTTTATGCAAGCTTAACAATATAACAATGGAATTAGAAATCCCGGGCTACCACTTTGTAAACTTTCCTGTTTGTGGTCATCCTCAGATTATTGTTATAATTTTCTCCATCCCAATATATATCCTCGACTTTTCCTTCGATAGACTCAATTTCAAACTCTCTGAATAATCCTTCAGAACCATTTGAAGTGGGCCCAATAACAAACAATCTTGTTTTGCCACTTTCATAAAAACCTGCCAAGAAATTCTCTCCTCCAACATTATAGACAAAATCATATTGTTTGTTGGAAACATGCAAAAAAGAGTATTTTGGCTTCTTGTCTTTCAAACGAACGAGTTCAAAAGTCCCTTTTTCATAAGGATAAAAAAGATGGCATATTACAGGCTTTTTAATTCCTGGAGTCTTAAATTCCCATTCTATTTTGCCAGTGGTCACGTTTATTGATTTAATTGAGTCGCCATCACAAAACCACATTCCACTTTCACCCAATCCCGGGAAAAAAGCTCCCTGGGTAGATTTTGTTGTCCCAAGATCATAGGTTTTATCAATTGCACCCCAAACTCTTACAAAACGCCCATCAAAACTGCCCAGATTTTTGTTTATTTTGCCAATCACTGTTTTGGGGTCTATGTCTTCTTTTAAAACCAGGTTGCCCTGCAAATCAAAATAATACAAGTATTGCTTATTCAGAGATCTACAAACAACCAAGTTTTGTCCGTCGCTTCTCCCAAGACGGAATTCTGCTGAAATGATTTCATCCGAATCTATCATTTTTTTCCAGCAAAGCGACACCAAGGGCTTTTTTGCGTCTGTTTTGTTTTCAATCTCCTCGGCATCTAGTGGTTTTAGAATATAACACATAAATTCAAAAGAATCCTGTTGTCTGGAGATAAGAAAAATATATCCTGGTTTAGAGTACAAATCATCCTTTCTAAAGCTGCCACAAGAAACTACGGGTCCAGGCAGAACGATTCTCTCCAATTCTGTGTTGTTTTTTATATTATCATATATTGTCAAACTATCTTGATACACATAAGGCCTAAAATCAAAACCATCGATGGCTGATCCAACCATTATTCCCATTGGTCTTTTGTCAGTTACATCTGCGATGCTAACCCCAACTTTGTGATCACCAAAATTTACTACCACAGTGTTTTCTTGGGTAAGATAACATATAGCAACAACCGGAAGCAACACTCCTATTATAATCAAAACAATACTTTTTCTCTTCACAAGCTTTTTGCTAACCCATATCTTTTCTTCAGATTGACAAAATTACATTCTCACCGAATACGTGCCCCTATTGGTCAGAAAATAGAGTGCACCGTCGCGATCTTCGTAATAGATCAGATAAACCTCAGTTCCATTTTCAAAAGGTTGAATATTATCAACGGTGAATTTGACTGAACCAGCTACTCCCTCTTTCACTCTAACTATTTTGTATCTATCACCGATCTTGAGCAAGTAGGATTTATAAGAAAAACCTTCAGGTGCATCATGTCCGTCGTTACTATTCTCGTTCAATTCCAGTGGCGTTATTGCTTCATATCCTTTGCCATCGATCACCTTAACAAATTTTGCTTTATCATTTTTGCGCTGGGCATCCTTGATCCAACAAATACCGTCAGAATATGGGAAAATCATATCCTCAACAAATCCTGGCCTTACATTTTCAACTGGTAGTTTGAAATTGCTGCCTACATTAAAATCACGGACATGCGCAAAAGTGCTTGACGAAAACAGAAATTTGCCATCAGAAAAAACGTATGAGTACTCCTCATATGGGCCATTTTCAGCATTCATTGATTCTATCTTGTTCGGTTCCAAACATGGATCAGAAGCTATTTTCTCAAAAATTTTCGCTATTCCGTCCTTCTGATCAATTATGTAGTATCTTAATTTGCAGCCATCATTGACTACGAATAATGGAAACTCCGGAAAGATGTCGTATTCATTATTTACTTTCATTATGCCAAGATCCAATCCACTATATAAGAGTTTTGCCTCGATAAATCCATTACCTCTAAGAACTAATTGCCGATCTTCAATATCAGATGATGGTTCATGGATGGTTTGCTTGCTTATTATCACATCTGATTTAGTTTTTGTTTCCCATAATATCTTCTTTTTCGGTATATCATAACAAGTAAGATGATTAGAATCTCCCATCTTGCTCAAAACTGACAGAACAAGGACGCCACCGGTAAAAAATAGTGAGTGGTCAACATATTTGCCGCTTAATTCTGTTTCCCAAACCGGCATTTTTCTGGTTATGTCCTCATAACCAAACATCCTGGTGCCATCTTTGCTGACAGTCAGCAAAAACCTGTCGCTTCCAAATGGAGCCTTGTCAACATAACTTATTGGCTTTTCTTCAAAGGGTTTGCTATCGATAAGGTTCCATTTGATATAATTTTCCGGCGCTCCACAGGGGGAAATACCCACCTCCTTCTGACACAAGACACAGAAAGCTATGAAGAGGAGGACCAGTACAGCAACCACCACCGTTATAACAACCCATATTTTTTTATTCATTTTACCAGTACCTCCTCTTCATGTTCTCTGTTATGATTTTATACCACTGTCAAGGTATTGGTTTTTTGTAGTTTTTGCCAACTTTACCTTTTGCAGAAACAGTGCCTTTGAGGGAGCCGATAGTATATCTGCTCGGTTTTCCTTTTTCTTTTTTTTGGGATTATCAGATCATCCTTTCCCAATCTTGCAAAGGCACTCCCAGAAATAGTCTGAGAGAATTTATAGCATCATTTAAATATATATTTAAACGGATGTCTAATGCTGTATTGATAAACACAGTATTGAGTCAAGAATATATTGTTACCTATATAATTTTCATAACCATTTTGGTTTGTATCCAAAAGATGAATGTATCCTCTATATTCACCCTCAAAAGGCTCGCAGGTAACAACCTTGGCTTTGCCTTCTGTGGCAAGGATAAGGACTGGTTCATGTTTGTTGTTGCCGAGTTGTCGGATAAAAATAAAAATATCACCGGAGGAGTATGTTCCATGCTCATTATCACCCCAGCTATCTATCAGCTTCCACCCATCACCATCAACAATTAGTTTTGTTTCTCCGGTGCTGGAAGATATGGCCATTATACCTTGCTTTGTTGGGACAAAGTAGCATCCCAATCTGTCTACTCCATTACTAATAATGTCAATCTGTTTTTTCCATAGTACTTTCTTCTCTTTGAATGATACACTCCAGGCGTTGAAGCCATCATAGAACAATACTTCGTTGTTGTCTCTTACATTAAAGTAACCTATAAGTATCATTCTGTCATTGATTGGAACGTCATCCAGTTTGACTGTTCCATTAATAGAGCCGTCATCATTGTAGTGGGTGAGAAATTGGCCATCGAAAACATATAATGATTCAGTAAAATATTCCCTCTCCGGACCTGAGATAAATGATGGTTTGTCCAATTTGAGTATTTTTGGTGAGTCTTTTAAATAATCCCATCTGTCCATTCTTGGATACATGTAAATCATGTCGTTCTTTGATGTGGTGCAAAATAGGTGATATGGAGAGAGGTACAATATGCGATTGCAGGGTGTTTTTGTGTATTCAGATATGGCAAATTTGTCATCTTGCTCGTTTATTTTGCATATATAATTGCCATCATTTTTTTGAATCAAAAAGAAGTATTTACCAAGCTGTGATATTATTTTGCCTGGAAACTCCAAATAATTATCTTTGTTTGTAATGGCATTAAGCAATTCATTGGTTATGTAGCCATCATCTTCTATCTTGAGTTTCGCTATGCCATTACCATAAAAATAGTATCCAGGATATCCCCATGCCCATCCACATATTTCTTTGATTTCCTTTTTTATGCTGGTGTTCTCAAGGTGGCTGGTTCGGTTTATGATGAAGGCCATATCAGATCTTTCTCCAAAGGTATTGATGATACCCACCTCCTTCTGACACAAGACACAGAAAGCTATGAAGAGGAGGACCAATACAGCAACCACCACCAAGACTACAATTTGCACTTTCTTACTCATTCTATCAGTACCTCCTCTTCATGTTCTCTGTTATGATTTTATACCACTGTCAAGGTATTGGTTTTTTGTAGTTTTTGCCAACTTT
>Ga0116156_10002298_pt1 | contig 17463 bp, 20 predicted proteins | sample AD_UKC045_MetaG_FD_89891 | JGI IMG/M metagenome (GOLD analysis project Ga0116156, IMG submission 89891) | Active sludge microbial communities of municipal wastewater-treating anaerobic digesters from USA - AD_UKC045_MetaG | ecosystem: Engineered > Bioreactor > Anaerobic > Digestate | place: USA... | reverse complement strand
TTCCTCCTGATCTTTTAAGTGCTGTTTATCACAAAAACAGCCCTAAATTAATTATTATTATTATTATTATTATTTTCTATTGGTTGCTCTAATGTTGGTTTTTTGGCTAATTTCACTTTCGCCGTTCGTATCACGCGATCATGATAAAAATATCCTTTTTGTAATTCTTCTAAAATGGTGCCTTCTTGCGCCTCTTTAGTTTCTTCCTGCAAAAGCGGTTCATGGCAATGCGGGTCAAAAAGCTTCCCTTTAACATCCATAGGTTTCACGCCGCTCTTTTTTAAAACGTCGTAAATACGATTCATTATCATCTCAACGCCTTTTAAGAAAGAATCATAGTCTTGATGTTTTTCTTCTGCCACGCGAACCGCGCGTTCCAAATCGTCTAATATATCTAAAAACTGAATAATCAATCCTTCATTCGCGTATTTAATAAATTCCATTTTGTCGCGATCCATGCGTTTACGCGCATTTTCAAACTCAGCCAATAACCGGATATTCTTATCTTTGTATTCCGCAACTTCTCCTAAAAGACGTTGATATTCATCAGCTTCTTTTAAAAGCGTTTCTTCATCAAAATCTTCTTGAAGTTTTTCTTCCGGATTTTCTTTTTTTTGTTCTTTTTCTTTTTGAATTTCTTCTTCCATATTAAAAAACCTCTTCTAAAAGATCAGAAAAATAATCCAAAGCAGAAACAACCCGCTGATAATCCATTCTCGTCGGTCCTAAAACCGCAATACGGCCGCTATTCCCATGTTTCGTATGGTATTGCGAAACCACCAAAGAACAACTATTAATTTCTTCACAGGGCAATTCTTTTCCAATAAAAATTTCGATGCGTTGCACTAATTCCCTATTAATAATCTTTAAAAGCCGCTCTTTTTCATCAAGTGCTGATAAAATATTTTTAATTTTATTTAAATCCTGATAATCAGGATATCCCGCAATAAAACTTGTGCCTTGATAAAATAATTTATTCCCCCAGCCATCAACCGAAACAAGGCTCGTATAATGCGTCACATCAGATAACACGCGCGATGTCTTTTCTAAAAGCGTTTCTAATTCTAATTTCTCTTTATCATATTCGGATTTAATACGTTTTTTTTCTTCTTCAAGTAATTTTAATTCCGTTAAACAATGATCCACATAAAAACGATAACCCTTTTGCGTAGGGATACGGCCCGCGGAGGTATGCGGATGCGTTAAAAAACCCTCTTCCTCTAATTCTGCCAAAACATTACGAATAGTCGCGGAACTAAAATCCAAGCCGCATTCTTCAACCAAAAACTTTGAACTGACCGGATCCATAGTCTTAATATATTGGCCAATGGCTAATGTTAAAATTAATCCTTTTCGTTCTTTTGAATCAACGGATTTTGGCGACATTCTTTTTTCCTCTTTTTATCTTTAAATAGACCGCTTAAGGTTCATTTATGATAAATTAGCACTCTTATAGTATGAATGCTAAGATTGAATTATAACAAAGAAGCCTTTCTTGTCAATAGGGAAATTTTAAGAGATTATCAAATTATTTTTCAAGCGCGGCTATCAAAACAAGAAGATGGTCGATATAATTTTCCAAAATATGAATATCTTTTTTTAATGTCGGCAAATTAGGATTCATCACGACCAAGGCCTGAAACTCCAAAATGATCATTCCTTCAATAAAGCTTAAAGACATTAGCGGAGCGCCATGCAAAGTCATATTCTTATATTTTTCAAAAACACGTAAAGCTTTTTTGTCACTAAAAAGCTTTTGGGCGCGCTCTATGTCATTCGTATAAATATCAAAATCATTTAAACTCTCTGGCACAATCATAGTTTTCAAATTTTCCACATAATCCGGGATTTCAGAAGCGATAACCATCGTCGTACGGATTGTATCTTTTTTCCTTTTTTCAACGAACCGGATCGTTAACGGAAATGCTATCGGCGCTTTTAAATAAACCTTCTGGATTTTTTCTTTTAATCCTTTAATCTCGCGGTCCTCAAAAATAAAATTCTTTCCCTCAAAAGAAAAATGAATACGGCATACATTTTCTTCTCCTCCCAGCCATTCACGTCTTCCTTCAGTCAATTTTTCAATGCGTCCTAAAAATTGTTCTCGCGTTTCCTCAGTAAATAAATGAAACTTCAGCGCAAGAATAAGGGCAAGAATCACAAAACTAATAAAAAGCCCTAAAACCATAAACACTGTCTCCTTTATAAATCATCAATAACAAGATTTCCTAAACGGTCATAATTCTTGCTGATAATTTTCTCTCCGTTCTTAAAAACTTTTTCGCTTTGGATAGTGCCATCCTCATAAAAAAACTTAAAAAGGCCGTGACGCTTATCATTGAAGAAATACCCAATAGCTTTTAACGCGCCGCTTTCATAAAACTCTTTATAAAGCCCCTGGCGTTTACCTTGATAATAAATCGCTTCGCTCAACAACGCGCCATTAGGATAAAATTCTTGCGCGTCTCCATCCTGAATCCGGCCGTCTAACATAACAGCTTTTCTATAATATAACGCTTCCGAATCATATTCTATCATCATGCCAAACGGCATGCCATCATAAGCTTCAAAAGTCCTGACCAATTTTCCTTGCGCATTAAATTCGCGAATAGCGCCGCGCTGAATGCCGTCTTTAAAAACTCCTACCCGCAGAACATAACCGTCAGGCGAATATTCTTTCGCCTCTCCATTCTCAAGCCCATTTTTATAGCGCCGTTCATAACGCAATTTTCCGTCAGCAAAATATTCCCGCACACGTCCTTGTAAAAGGCCAAACTCATAATAACATTCTACTTTTATCGTTTCATCCGGATAAAATAATTTCGCATCCCCGTGCAAAATACCATTTTTAAATTTCATCTCAGCTTTCATCTTGCCGCTGGGATAATACACGCGCGCCTTCGATTCCAAAATGCCATTAATATATAATCCTTCGGCTAAAAGCGGTCCGCCTTTATAAAAAACATTAAAATGCCCATTCGGCTGGCCATTTTTATATGTAATTAATCGACGCAATTCTCCGGAATCATAAAATTCCTGATACAATCCATCTTGTTTAAATTCAGGGAAAGCCTCTCCCCATGAAAAAATGATCAGAAGAAAAAAAATATTTAAAAAAATTATTTTTTTAAAATTTATCATCTCTTATTCTGCGGCCTTTAAAAATAATCCTGAAATATTTGTCGGAACTGCCGCGCGGATATTGATTTTATCTTCATAATATTTAATAGAAAAAACTTCGCCTTCTTCATGCGCTAAGCTGACCAAATCCATTCGATGAATAGGAACAAGCACATTAATTTCCATAAATAACGCTGACAGAATATCGGTCATTTCATGCAAAAGACTTTCCATATTTTCTTGCGTTTTGGCTGAAATATAGACCGCGTGGTCATAATTTTCTTTCAAACTTTTTAACCATTCTCTATCCGAGACTTGATCTATTTTATTAAAAACATTTAACGTCGGCTTATTCAAGACGTTCAATTGTTCTAAAACATTCAAAACCGACTGATACATTTGACGAAATTGCGGATGGCTGACATCAATCACATGAATCAATAAATCGGCGTGCTTAACTTCTTCAAGCGTAGTTTTAAACGCCTCTATTAAATGATGCGGCAAATCATGCATAAAACCAACGGTATCCGACAATACCACGCGCTGACGATTAGGCAAAATACAATGACGCGCCAAAGAATCAAGAGTTGTAAATAATCCATCTTTAGTTTCTTGTCCAGATGCTGTCAAGACGTTAAAAAGAGTTGATTTGCCCGCGTTGGTATAACCCACCAGAGAAATAGCCGGAAGCCCTTTATCTTGTCTTTTTTTTCTTTTGATATCCTGACTAATGGAAACTTGTTTCAATTCACGCTTTAAACGCGTAATTTTTTCCCCAATACGCCGACGATCAACCTCTAATTTTGTTTCTCCAGGCCCAGATGTTCCAATTCCGCCGCCTAAACGCGACAATTCGACTCCTTTACCGACCAATCGCGGCAAAAGATATTCCAATTGAGCTAATTCAACCTGCATTTTCCCTTCTGCGCTTTTAGCCCGACGAGCAAAAATATCAAGAATCAACTGCGTCCGATCAATCACGCGAATTTTTAAAACCTTTTCTAAATTGCGCTGTTGGCTTCCTTTTAAATCCGCGCTAAAAATAATCGTCTCCGCTCCTTCAAGTGCAGATAACGATGCCAATTCTTCCACTTTACCTGTTCCTATTAAATAATTTGCTGTCGGCTTATCCACAGGACAAATAAGATGCCCAACAACATCAGCGCCACACGCCTCAACCAAACTATGCATTTCTTGTAAAATTTCATCAGGCGTCCACTGTGAACGCTCTCTTTTCATTTGAACAATCGCTAAAAAAACGCGTTCTTTATTTTTTTGTTTTGTCTCGAGCATCTCTTTCATCAGCCGAAGATCCTCTTTTGAATATCACAAGCTATATCATCATAAGAAACATTATTTTCTATATCAATCCAAGTCATCCGTTTATCTTTGCGAAACCATGTCAACTGCCTTTTCGCATAATGCCGTGTATTGCGTTTCATCAAATAACGCGCCTGGGCCAAATCATAATTTCCCTTTAAATAATCCTTTATTTCAGAAAAACCAATAAATCCCTGCGCCGTTAAACTTATATTTTTCTTTAACAACGTCTCTACTTCCTGCACCACACCTTGCGCAAACATCTCATCAACCCGACGATCTATTTGCGCATATAATTGTTCCCGAGGACGATTTAAAACAAAAAGATACATATCAAACTTTCCCCAAAGCCCGCTTCTCTTCTTTTGCAATTGAGATATCGGCTGTTTTTCCAATAAACACACTTCCAGCGCACGAATCACCTTTTTCACATCATGAGGATGGATTTTTAAAGCCGCGTCTTTATCTTTTTCTTTAAGCATCGCATAAAGAACGTCTGCCCCTTTTGCTTTAACCAAAGAACGCAATTCTTCTCTTAAAGCCCCATTCTCGCCTCGACCTTCAAAAATGCCGTCTAATAAAATTTGAGCGTAAAGCCCGCTTCCGCCCGCAATAATAGGAATATGATTTTTTTTATGGATTTGAGCGATTTTTTCAAGAGCTAATTGATTAAAACGCGCCACATCAAAACTCTCTGCAACAGACACAATATTAATCAAATGATGCGGAACTTTTTTTAAAATCTCGTCGGGAGGCTTATTGCTCGCGATGGTGATTTCTTTATAAACTTGCATCGAATCACAGGAAATAATTTCTCCTTTTATTTTTTGAGCCAAAAAATAGGCCACAGTGGTCTTGCCAACCGCTGTAGGCCCTAAAATAAAAATGATTTTCTCAAGCGCCATAGGCCACACATTCTTAAGAACACAAATTTCACGGATAAATCTGCGTCGGATATCCTTGTTGGGATAACTCTGATTTTAATTTTCGCGCCTCATCGAGTTTTGAAAATTGCCCGACACGAACACGATAAAATTTATTTTTTTGTTTATCTGCTGTTTCCAAAAGATAGGCATAATAGCCTTTCTTTTTCAAATCATTCATCGTATCCTGGGCTTTAAGCTGGTCTTTAAAAGAACCAACCTGGACGGAAAAATACCTTTTCTCATTCAAAAGCTCTTTGGCCAAATCCGCTTCAAAACTTTGGGGAAATTCTTTAATGATCTTCTCAAAATATTTCTGCGCCTCGGCCCAATGCGCTAATTTTAAACTCACGCGCGCGTATTTAAAATAAAACAAACTTAAAAAATTTGATTTTAAACTCTTCTGCAATCCTTCTTGAATCACTTTTAACGCCTGATCATAATTTTCCTGCATATAGTAACTATCATAAAGGCCTAAAAAAGAACGATCCCGAATATCATTATCCGCATGCGAAGATGTTATAACTTTTTGAAACATTTCTCTGGCGTCTTCATATTTTGCCTGCTTCAAATAACAAATTCCTAAATAATATTCAATGGCATCGAGAAATTCTTTCTCGGGATTTTCTTTTAAAAATCTCAATGCGATATCTTCGCCTAATTTGTAATCGGCTTTTAAGATTGCGGTTTCCAGATCTGCTAAATTATCGGGCGAAAATCCGCAAAAACCAAAAATAATAAAAACGAGCAATAACAAATGAATTTTTTGCCTTATATCCATAAAGAAAGTCCTGTTTCTTGATCTAATCCTCGTTGAAGCTCAAGTCCGGTTAACTCTTTTATATAATATTCCGCGGCAAAAATAATTGTCCCCGGCATCAAATGGCCGCCGTAACATTGCCCTTTTAAATCAGCCAACGTGATATGCGCATGGACAAACGGCTTATTTTCTTTTAAAGAAATATTGCCGAGGCATGAAACAATTTCCAATTTCTTTTCTAAACTCACGCACTCGACATATTGTTGCTCCTGTTGCTTATAATATCCCATTTTGGCACAAACTACCGCGCCAATAACAGAAAAAACGCCGAGCCTAATATTATTTTTTCCGCAAAAATCATTAAGCGCATTTAATAAATCCGCTTTATACGGAAACCGTCCGATAAAAATCCGCCCTTCTTTAACTGACATAATAGCCTCCGGATTTTCTTGCTCTTAAATAATCAGCTAAAACCTGATGATGATCAAAAGCATACCTATGATTTAACAACTCCTCATAAGGAATCACTTTCAAATCTTGCGCATCATCACCGGATTTTGGCGTTCCAACGCCTTCGGCAATAAAAATTGTTGAAATAGTCTGAAATCGCGGATCACGCCCCATTTGAGAATAGGTATGAAATTGCCGTAAATTTTTAAGCTCTAAATGTGTTTCTTCTTTGGCCTCGCGCTTAGCCGCGTCTTCTAAACTTTCACCCCAATCTAAAAATCCTCCCGGAAGCGCCCAACCATACGGCGGATTCGAACGCTCAATAATCACAATGCCTTGTTTTAATTCGATAATAATATCAACACACACAAACGGATCTAACCCCAAATCTTCCTGAAGATGGCGCATATAACCTGAAATAGTTTTATCAAAAATATCATAATCCTTATCATGATAAAGACAAAAAATGATTTCCTTAATAGTTGTTTCTTTATGATGACGCAAAAACTTCCACGCTTCCTGCGCCATAATTTTAGCCGCGCCTACAAGCGAAAATTTCCCCACACCGCATCCTAAAGCCGGAAACGCGACAGATTTTATTTTTAATTGATCCGCGCATGTCAGAGCGCTAAAAGTCGCGGCACGGATTTTATGTTCATCTGTCTTAAAATCCATTCCCATTGTCGCGGCATGAATCACATATTGTGCTTTTAATGTTCCGGCGGCTGTCGCAACCGATTCGCCGATTTTTATCGGGCCTTTTTTGACAGCTTCCTCTTCAATAATGTGTCCGCCTTTTTTTCGAATAACACCGGCCACACCGCCGCCCATGACAAGCTCATTATTCGCGGCGTTCACAATCGCATCAACGGACAGTTCCGTTAAATCCGCTTTAATTATTTTCAATTCCGCATTAAAGATTCTCATGAATTTTTCCTATTTTTACATACTATTATTTATTATTAAATTACGTTTACTTAAATATTCTTTTAACGGGATATCTAAAAATGGTAATTTAATATTAGCTAAAAATCTAACATCTATGGCTCTCCCAAAATAATAGACTTCAGATCGTTCATATATCTTTTTTTCTTCTTTTTCAATAACTTCTGCAATAGGAATTCTATTTTGATCAGAAACTACAACATCTGTTATAATTCCCTTAACTATAACTTCTTCTTTATCGGAAGAATATATCGGGGCACCTGAAAGCCCTTTAGGGCAATAAAAAGATAATTCATAAAATCCATAATTTTCTAAACCTTCATATGGCGGAGAATTTGAAACTATATGCCCTTTGAATGATCGAATGCCAATCCAACCAGTTGCTGGATCAAAAGTTTGTGCATATCCAGCGGTTTGAACATCAGAAAGCATTGGAAGCTGTTCAGAAAAATCCCATTTTAATTTACTAAAAGATATTGTTTTTGTATTAACTCTTATAACCCCAAGATCAAAATTCTGCGTTCTCTGTATTTCAGCTATTTTTATCGCTTTCCAACAATTCTTTCTTCTATCATAAATACCTAACATAGATTCTTTCTTACCTTTTAAAGCATCAACCACATGGCCAGCTGTTAAAAAAATATTATCACTTATCGCAAAAGCAGTCCCATAAACATTTTGACACAAAACGTTTCGATTCTCTTTATTAATTTTATCAACAACTAAAACAGGAAAGAAAAACCTAAACGTATCAAATTTATTCATTTTAATAATATTCCCTCTTATTTTAAGACGATCTTTTTTGCCAAGGCCAACGCCTCTTGCCTTGTTGTAATCTTTCCTAAACTCTGCGCTTCATCGACGGCGGATAAAATCTTACTGAATAACGGCGACGGCGTTAATTTAAGTTGACGAATCAGATCATATCCATTGATCAAGCGCTTAAAAATTTTCTCTTTCTTTTTATCAAAATATTTTTGAATAAGCGATAAGCACAGATTCTCATGATGTCTTTGATCTTTTTCGCTGGTTAAAGGTCCGCGCGTCGAACGCTGGTCCGCCAACGAAAGCAATAAAATGCCAACAGCCTCATCTTTGGTGTCGCGAAAATAACGATAGACGGCCTTATCCGTCGGGCGTTTAAAATTCGATAAATACCCCGGGCGTAAATGCCACAAAACCATATCTTCTAAAATATGCCGTTCGCGCACCGATATCTTAAGAAGTTTCGCGATAGAGCGGACAATATTTTTCCCAATATGTTCATGCCCATGAAAGATAAATTTCTTTTTTCCATCTTCACGGCGGGAATCCGGCTTGCCAATATCATGCAAAAGTGCGGCTAATTTTAAAAGCGCGTAACGCGGGCGATTCGACGCTAAATTCTCATTTAAATATTCTTGCCATTGGGAATCCCGCACATTATCTAAAATCTTCTCAAGTTGAACAACCGTTTCTAAAGAATGCTCCCACACGTTTAAATGATGATACGCGCCTTGCGCGCAGTTAAACATCACCCGGATTTGTGGTAACACGGCTTCTAAAAGCCCGACTTTATGCATTTGTTTTAACGTCGCCGCGGCGCGCGGACTTTTAAAAATTTTAAACAATTCCTCACAGACGCGCTCGTAAGAAACTTTTTTTATCAAATTCCTATCTTTTTTAATCTGATCGAGAGTTTTTCTATCGATCTTAAACCCCAGAACAGCTTTCAAACTAAAGGCGCGCATCATACGTAACGGGTCATCTATAAAAACCCGAGAAGAAATCTGGCGGATTGTTCGAGCTCTAATATCTTTGATCGCTTGTTTTTGTTTTAATAAAAACGGCCTTAAATCATCTTCTCTTAAAATATCCTCAAGTTTTATATATAAAGCATTAATGGTAAAATCTCTTTTCTTTAAATCTTTCTCAAATGTCTTGTCACGAAACTTTGTAAAATCAAAAGTATAAATTGCCGCATTCATTTTTTTAACCACGCGCGCGCATTGATTGCCTTCATCCAATAGGACATACGCCCCTCTAATTTTTTTAGCGAAATCCTTAGCGAGATTTAAAGCGCCTAAAGAAACAGCGAAATCAAAATCTTTTTTTATCTCACCTAAGAAATAATCCCTTAAAAATCCACCGACCAAATAAATAGACTTTTTTTTCGCGCGAGCTAAAATCTGAAGCGTTCTTAATTGAGGAACATCATTGAGGAAGGGCATCATAAAAAACTCTATGAGAGGTTATTCCATCTTAAAAAGCATGGCTTTTTCTAAAACTTTTTCTTCAACAAAAATCGAAGCTCCGGCGCGCACCGCTAAAGCAATGCCATCAGAAGGACGCGTATCAATAAATTTTTCTTGATCTTCTTTTGTTTTAATTTTTAATTTCGCATGAAAAGTGCCGTCAATCATCTTATCAATAAACAAATACTCCAATTTCGCGTCCAATCCTTTCATCAAAGATAATAATAAATCATGCGTCAAAGGCCGGGGCGGCTTTACTCCCGCTATTTTCATTTTAATACTCGAGGCCTCGATATAACCGATGATAATGGGAAATTGCCGTTTACCTTTTTTTTCTTTTAAGACAATAACCTGATCCTGGCGTTTTTCATCGATAATGATATTTTTTAATTCCACTTCGATCATGACAACATCACTTTTTTTCTTTTTCCTTATCTTTATCCAGCATAAATTTTAATTCATGCATAAATTGATTCACGTCGCGAAATTGACGATAGACAGAGGCAAAACGCACATACGCGACATCATCCAATTGCGCTAACTTTTCCATAATAAGCTCGCCAATATCTTTAGAATGGACTTCACGGTCAAAGCGTTTTTGAATTGTCCGTTCAATTTCACCGGCAACGCGCTCAATATCCTCAATGCTGACAGGCCGTTTTTCACACGCCTTAACAAGACCGGAAATAATTTTCTTGGGATCAAACGGCTGGCGACGACTATCGCGCTTGACCACCATCAAAGGAACATTCTCGACATATTCATACGTGGTAAAACGTTTTTCGCATTTTAAACATTCCCGGCGGCGACGAATAGCGGTGCCATCACTGCTTAAACGAGAATCAATCACTTTTGTTTCTTTATAATGACATGTGGGGCATTTCATACATAAGCTCCAAACAACATCAACTAACTCTGACCTAAATCTTTATAAATAGGAAACGCTTTTGTTAATTTCTCGACTTCAGCTTTAACGCCATTAAGTTTTGACTTATCATTCTTATTCACAATGGCCGCATCGATTAAACGCGCTATCGTTTTCATCTCTTGTTCTTTCATCCCACGAGTCGTTACCGCAGGAGTTCCTATTCGAATACCGCTTGTAACCGTCGGAGGTTGAGGATCAAAAGGAATCAAATTCTTATTAACGGTAATGCGAACCTCATCTAAAATAACAGAAGCTTCTTTCCCTGTTGTATTTTTAGGCCGTAAATCCACCATAAAAAGATGATTATCCGTCCCGCCCGCGACAATACGAAAACCTAATTTCTTCATTTCTTCGGAAAAAACTTGGGAATTCTTTAAAATTTGTTTTTGATATTCCTTAAAGGACGGACTTGACGCTTCCTGAAAGGCCATAGCTTTGGCCGCGATCACATGCATCAACGGCCCGCCTTGAATACCAGGAAAAATCCGTGCATCAATTTTCTTGGCAAATTCTTCTCGGCATAAAATCATCCCGCCCCGAGGACCGCGAAGCGTTTTATGCGTGGTTGTTGTCACAAATTCCGCGCACTCAACAGGATTCGGATGAAGCCCTGCCGCCACAAGTCCGGCAATATGAGCCATATCGACAAATAAATACGCGCCGACCTTATCGCAAATCTGACGAAATCGCGCAAAATCAATCTTGCGAGAATAAGCCGACGCACCGGCAACAATCATTTTTGGTTTATATTCTTTCGCCAACCGTTCAATCTCATCATAATCTAACATTTCCGTCTGCGGATTAACTTTATATGAAACCACATTATAAGACATCCCGGAAAAATTAATTTTAAGCCCATGCGTCAAATGCCCGCCACACGCCAAATCAAGCGCAAGAATAGTATCATTATATTGAAGCGCGGCTAAATAAACTGCCATATTCGCCTGCGAACCTGAATGCGGCTGGACGTTCACATGCTGGGCGCCAAATAATTTTTTTGCGCGATCAATAGCCAATTGTTCAGCTTTATCGACATATTCACATCCGCCATACCAACGCGCAGAAGGATAACCTTCCGCGTATTTATTCGTCAAGACACTTCCTTGCGCTTCTAAAACAGCTTCAGAAACAATATTCTCTGACGCAATAAGCTCTAAATTATTTTGTTGGCGGTGAATTTCATCAACGAGCGCTTGATATAACTCTGGGTCTGTTTTTTGAATATGTCTCATAAACAATCCTTTTCTATTTTTTTGATTTGATCAACGCGCCTTTGATGCCGTCCAGACTCAAAAGGCGTTTCAAGCCATGTTTTGATAATGCCAGGCACATCACTTTTTTTTGTAAACTTCGCGCTTAAAACTAAAACATTCGCGTTATTATGCTGACGAGAAAGTTTCGCGGCTTGTTTATTATAACAAAGCGCGGCATAAGCGCCTTTCACTTTATTAGCGGTGATTGTTTGCCCAATCCCCGTCATACAAATAAGAATCCCTCGATGATCGGACGACTTGGCTACTTCTTGAGCAACTTTATACCCAATGAGAGGATAATCACAAGATTTTTTTTCATCCGTGCCCATATCCTTCACATCCATACCACGCTTTATTAAAAATTCTTTAATCTTTTTCTTTAATTCAAAACCTCGATGGTCCGCTCCAATAAAAATTTTCATGAATCTTTTCCCTTTCTAAATAATATCAACGATCTTCTGAATCGCTTCTTTAATAATAAACGCACACTGGCGATAAGACGCCTCGGATGAGCCAATCGGATCTGGAATATCAAGATCCTCTTTCAACCCTTCTTTCGAATGGACAAATTCTTTAACAAAATACACACGCTTATCGGCCTGCGGAACTTTTTCTAAAACATATTGCCGATGAGCGCGCGACATCACAAAAATAAGATCCGCTTTTTTAATCATCCTACTTGTCAAATTATTCGCTTGATGACCCGAAGCATCCACGCCTAATTCTTTTAAAACCAAAAGTGTTTCCTTGCTTGGCGGTGAACTAAAAAAAACCGCGGTTCCGGCTGAGGCTACTTCAACATCATCGCGATTTTTGACGGCCTGCTTTAAAAGATATTGCGCCATTACCGACCGACAGGTATTTCCAGTACAAACAAATAAAATATTTTTCATCCGCGCTATAACATCTATTTCTCGCTGTGTGATTATCCCTTCCCGCAAAATTCTTGGCGACTCTTGAGAGAGATCAACAACCGTCGAACTAACGCCAAGTTTTACGGATCCACCGTCTAATGCAACATCAACAAGGCCTTCCAAATCTTTTAAAGCTGCTTCACACGTTAACGCGGGCGGTTTGCCTTCTAAATTCGCGGAAGGCGCGGCAATGGGACATTGGGCTTCTTTAATAAGAGCTGCTACGATCGGATGATTCGGCATACGCAATCCAATCGTTTTTCCTGATTCTTTCGACGGAACAACAATAGTCAAAGGCCCAGGCCAATAAGCATCCATAAGTTTATAAAAGATCGTTTTGTCAAAAAACGTATGACGAAAGACATCTTCGGGCTCACTAATCAAAACAGAAAAGGGCTTATCTTCACTGCGTTGTTTAACGGTTTTCAATCGTTGGATAGCCTGGGGGTTGGAAAAATCAGCCCCAATGCCATACACCGTCTCCGTCGGAAAAACAACAAGACCACCTTGTCGGATGACTTTTGCCGCATCCGCTATAATCCCTTTATCAGGATTTTGAAAAGAAAGTTTTATGACTTTTGTTTTCAACTTAAATCTGTTTCAAGAATTTTTTGCCGTTGTTTCTGTTTATAATCCTCTAATTTCTTTAAGATCACTTGATCTTCAAGAGCTAAAATTCTTAAAGCTAATAACGCTGCATTCTGCGCGCCTGGTTTTCCAATCGCAACGGCCGCCACAGGAACTCCCGGCGGCATTTGAACCGTTGATAATAACGCGTCCATCCCGTTTAAAGGAGTCGCATCAATCGGAATTCCGATGACAGGCAATAAAGTATGCGCGGCCACAACGCCTGATAAAGCGGCGGAGGCCCCAGCTCCACAAATAACAACTTTAACCCCTTTGGCTTTTAATCCTTCGGCATATTGAGCAGTTTCTTTGGGCGTTCTGTGAGCGGATAACACTTTTATTTCATAACTGACACCAAACTCTTTTAATAACGCGGCGGCTTCTTCCATAATCGGTAAATCATTTTTACTGCCCATCATAATCGCAATTTTAATGTCTGACATAACGCTCTCCCTTTTTTATGACTTTAGTTACGCAATTAGGGACGATTTTTTTATGGCTTTTGCCCCAATATCACGCCTAAAAAAACATCGGTCGAAATGAATCTTATCAACCATATTATACGCGCTTGTTATAGCGCTTTCAATATCACGGCCTAAACTTGTTACGCCTAAAACTCGTCCACCGGATGTCACAATTTTTTCATTCTCTTTTTTTGTCCCCGCATGAAAAACAACACAATCTTTTTCTTTTTCACATTCTTCTAATCCAGTTATTTCTTTTCCGGTTTCATACGTTCCAGGATAACCGCCAGATGTCATCACCACGCACACACATGATTTTTTTTCCCAAATAAGCTCCATATCATTAAGTTGTCCTTCGCAAGCCGCGTTCATAAGCTCCACAATATCATTCTTTAATCTCGGCAAAATGGCCTGGGTTTCAGGATCTCCAAAACGCACATTAAATTCTAAAACTTTAGGGCCAGAGGATGTCACCATAATGCCCGCGTATAAAATCCCTTTAAATAAAGATCCTTCTTTTTTCATCCCTACAATCGTGGGCTCAATGACTTTTTTTTCAACCTCATCCATTAATTTTATCGTCGCGATAGGCGCGGGCGAATACGCGCCCATACCTCCTGTATTCGGGCCAAGATCATCGTCAAAAATACGTTTGTGGTCTTGAGACGAATCTAACACAACATAATTTTCTCCATCACTCATGGCTAAAATAGAAACTTCCTCACCGAGCAAACAATCTTCAATAACTACTTTATTTCCCGCGTCCTTAAAAATTTTTTCATTCATTATCTGGTCAATCGCTTTGTCCGCCTCCATTTTATTTTGAGCAATAACAACACCTTTACCCGCGGCTAATCCATCGGCTTTAATCACTATAGGAAAAGATGCTGTTTTAAAAAATTGCTTAGCGCTATGACTATCTTGAAATGTCTTAAAAGGTGCTGTGGGAATCCCATATTTATACATAAATTCTTTCGCAAAAACCTTGCTGGCCTCCAACCGCGCAGATTTCTTCGACGGCCCAAAAATCTTAAGGCCTTCCGATTCAAAAAGATCTACTATTCCAAGCGTTAAAGGAACTTCAGGCCCCACAACCGTTAAATCAATTTTCTTCTCATGCGCAAATTTTAAAAGCCCTTCAATATCAGAATCCTTGATATCAACACACTCGGCAATTTTAGAAATACCGCCGTTTCCTGGAGCGCAATAAACCTTTTTTACTAAAGGACTCGCTTTGATTTTCCATACTAAAGCGTGTTCTCGTCCGCCAGAGCCAACCACTAACACTTTCATAAAATAATCCTTTTTGTAGGATGGGAAATGACCTCTCCAATAAAATAATGCGTTATTTTTTTCTTATTCAAATAATCACGCAGAACAGCAGCTTCTTGGGGATGAACAACGAGAACAAGACCAATTCCCATATTAAACGTGCGATACATTTCTTCATCCGCAATTCTTGCTTTTTTTTGCATTACTGTGAATATTTTTGGTTTCGGCCACGCGTTTTTATTAACATTAAAACATTTTCCCGAAGGCAAAATTTTTGTCAATTTTTCATAAAACGCACCGCCGGTAATATGCGCAATGCCTTTAATATTAAATCTTTCCACAATCGGCAAAACATCTTTAACATAAATCCGCGTCGGAGAAAGAATTTCTTTGGCGTATTTTTTCTGTTCTTTAACAGAAAAAACTTTTCTTACCAAAGAAAAGCCGTTTGAATGAAGCCCGCTTGAAGGCAAACCAATAAGTTTATCGCCTACCGAAATCTTAGAGCCATTGATAATCTTACTTTTTTCAACAATGCCGACGGTAAAACCAGCTAAATCATAGTCGTCTTTTTTATACATCCCCGGCATTTCTGCGGTCTCACCACCTACTAAACTGCACCCGGCTTCTCGACATCCGTCGGTAATGCCTTTGATAACATCTTTTAAAACTTTAGGGTCTAATTTTCCGCAGGCGATGTAATCAAGAAAAAATAACGGCTGCGCGCCCGTGCATAAAACATCATTGACATTCATCGCAACTAAATCAATCCCGACCGTATCATGTTTGCCAATTGTTTTTGCGACTAATAGTTTTGTCCCCACGCCGTCCGTCGAAGAGACTAAAACTGGATTTTTCAATTTTTTCATATTAACCGCAAACAGACTGCCAAAAGCACCGGGAAATTTTAAAACATTCGGACTTTCCGTGCTTTTAACATAATCTTTAATACTTTTAATAAAAAAATTGGCTTTATCAATATCCACACCGCTTGTTTTATAAGTTATTTTTTTCATGTTGCCTCGAAATATTTTTCAATATGCTATAGAAATTATTATTTTTATAAAAAACGTTTCTTTATATAATCAACCCCGCTTTTAAAAATTTGAGCGCCATCACCTAAAAAACTTTTTTGATCAAAACGCGTCCAAAAAGGATGCTGATGAAAAAAGAAATGCCTCTCAGGATGCGGCATCAGCCCTAAAATACGACCTGTAGTGTCCGTAATCCCGGCGATATGATCAACAGAGCCATTAGGATTTTCTGGATAAACACATTCCCTCCCAGATTTCGCACAATACCGAAAAATAATTTGCTGATTTCTTTTTAATCGGACCAAAGTCTCCTCATCTTTAGGAATAAATTTTCCTTCAGCATGCGCTACCGGAAAATAGACAATATCTTTAAGCCCTTCGGTCCACACACAGCGTCCGTCTTTTTTTAAATAAACCCAACGATCTTCAAATTTCGCCGAATTATTATGCGTTAAGGTTACATCTTGCAGAAAATCAGCCTTTGGATTTTCAAATGTAAATCCTGGTAAAAATCCTGATTTCACAAGAATTTGAAAACCATTACAAATGCCTATGGCAAGTTTTCCATCAGCGATAAACTGCTGAAAATCCGCGCCTAAATGCAGACGCAATTGATTCGCTAAAATACGGCCGGATGCGATATCATCGCCGTAAGTAAAACCGCCGGGTAAAACAAAAATATGATAATCCTTCAACAAAATTTCTTTTTTAAGAAGTTTATTGATATGCACATAATGACTCTCGGCTCCGCAATATGAAAACGCTAACCCAGTTTCTTGGTCACAATTCGTTCCAGCGGTGCGTAAAATTAATGTTTTAACTTTCAAAGGCATTTAAATTCCTTAATCATTTTTTCTTTTACCATAAAATTGCTTGATAACCCGTAATACATCTTGCGTGGAGTCAACAATCTTAAAAATATTTAGATCTTCCGGACAAATATATTTATCTTTGTTTAACACTGTATCTTTAATCCACGCCATAAGTCCTTTCCAATATTCGCTTCCAACGAATACTACAGGAAAACTCGGAATGCGTTTAGTCTGAATAAGCGTTAAGCTTTCAAAAAGCTCATCAAACGTTCCAAATCCGCCTGGAAAAATAATAAAGGCCTTGGCGTATTTCAAGAACATTACCTTACGGCAGAAAAAATAATGAAAATTAATGAGCTTATTAATATACGGATTTGGTTTCTGTTCAAAAGGAAGTTCAATATTAA
>Ga0116156_10002295_pt1 | contig 17485 bp, 16 predicted proteins | sample AD_UKC045_MetaG_FD_89891 | JGI IMG/M metagenome (GOLD analysis project Ga0116156, IMG submission 89891) | Active sludge microbial communities of municipal wastewater-treating anaerobic digesters from USA - AD_UKC045_MetaG | ecosystem: Engineered > Bioreactor > Anaerobic > Digestate | place: USA... | reverse complement strand
TAGTGTGTTTTTCATGGTATCCAGCTCAACCTGCCCGAGGTTATCGGTCGTGATCCCGCTGAAGCCGACCCAGAGACAAGGGTATGTCTTTGATACCGAGGACATGCCGGTGGCAAGGCCGCCGACGCTGGGAGTGAACGCGATTTCGCCGCTTTTTTTTATATCGACCGTGACCGGGAGCCGGTTTGCTACCAATATTAATTTTGCCATATGCTGTTACCGTACCACTTTCATTTTAATAATATTTTTCCCGCCTCTTTTTGCATTATACATGCAGGTATCCGCCAACCGAATCATCTCCCTTACGGTTTTCGGATATTTGTGAAATGACACAACACCAAAACTGAAAGTAACTGGCCATGATTTTTTCTCCATTGCATGGAGTAAATCAGTACGGAGTTTATTAACAATTGACCTGGCCTGCTGATCATCCGTTTCGATTAGGATCAGGGAAAATTCATCTCCGCCGAGACGCGAAACGAAATCAGTGGATCGAATAGAGCGTTTTATGACCGAGGATGCCTCAACGAGTAAACTGTCTCCTTCATGGTGGCCGAGCGAGTCATTTATTACCTTGAAATTGTCAATGTCCATGTATATAATCGTAAGTGGGTGACTGTATCGTGCGCCCCGTTGAAACTCCATCTGCAGCACTTCTTCAAACTGCCTGCGGTTGGGAATTTTCGTTAAAAAATCAAGACGGGCATTTTCACGCTCAGATTTAAAATAATGCAAAACGAGTGTGATTATTATAAAAAAACCGAGTCTGACACCTGAATTCCAGAAAAGAATGGGCATGGGCAGTTGATGTTTTCTGGAGATGACCTCAGCAGCGAGCCACATCATGGAGCTTAATATGGAAAATAATATACCTTCTTTTAATCTAGTGTACCAGGTTACCAGTACAACCGGGATTACATAAAAAATTGAAAAACTGACACGAAAATCAACCCATGAGTCAATCAAGCCAAGTAATAATACCAGTGAGAAACCCAAAATGATGATATGAATTCTTTTTTTCATTTTCCGATGTTATAACTTAGTAATTATTTTTTAAATGAAGAATATATTACAATGTATACAATTATCAATAATTGTCCAATGAAAAAGGGAAGGGGAGCATTTCAATATCTGAAATATAACACAATTGAAATTGATGTATAAGTTAATTATTAATGATTAATAATTCAAATAAAAATTTTATTTTTAATAAAAAAAATATTATTATTATTGATTTATAATGAAAATGTATCTAGATTTTATCATCAATTAATTAATTTCGAGTATGGGAATGACCCCTATAAAATTACTACAAGAATATGTTGTTTCATTTAAGTCACCCAGGTCATATAGTGATAATAATGTTGCAAATAACTATATAATGAAGGATATGTCTCGAATACTTCATACTGGCACTATGGTGCTCGGTACGATTCTACTGACAATGCTAATCGGGATTTTAGATATTGTAACAACATCCCAATACCGGTTATTCTTTTTTTATATTCTTCCTGTAATAATCGCTTCGTTTTACATGAACATATGTTATAGCTTTTTTCTCAGCTGGGTTTCGACATTGTTCATATTGGTTTCCGTATATGTCGATCATCACGCCCTGCATCTCAAACATTTCTGGAATGCCGGCATAATGCTGATAATATTCTCGTCTATCAGTTATTTTTCGCGGCTTTTACACAGGATCCGGTCTATTGAAAAAGAAAAAGCATTTATAGAGGAAAAAAACATCATTCTTGATACATCTTTAAAAGAAAAGGAAATGCTGATACGTGAAACAAACCACCGCATGAAAAACAATCTATCCATGATCAGTTCTCTGATCAAATTGTCGGCAGGAGTGGACAGAGAAAAAATGATCATGAATCTGACCAACCGTATCCAGGCATTCAGCATTCTCTATGAGAAATTGTCTTATTCAAGCAATGAAAATGCAAAAATCATGTTGCAGGGTTATCTTGAAGATATAGTCGATCTCATAATCGAGACAGATGATAGAGCGAGGGACCAGATATCATATGCAATAGCCGGAGCTGATTTTTATGTTGCATTAAAATCGGCATCCCTTTTGGGACTTATAATAAACGAACTGGCGACGAATTCAATTCAACATGCGTTCAGAAACATGGAGGGAGTCCCCAAGGCCATAAAAGTAATTTTTTCAGAAGGTTATCCGGGATTAATCATGGCGTGCAGCGATAACAGACCTGACTTCAATTTTTATAACAAGGCAGAGGTTGGAAATCATGTCGGATTCCTCTTGCTGAATTCGATCTCAAAACAGCTTGGCGGAGAGGTGCGTTACAGGGGGGGATGGCTCGGAATTTATCATAATCTTTCCCGATTCTCGCTTGATTATTGAAGGTGAAAAAATGTTTACCATAATAAAGAACCTGCTCGACTATAATTTCATGGGCAATTCGGTGCTCCAGTTATTGATCGGTATAAGTGTAATAATGGCTGGGCATCTTGTGATAATAATTTTCAAACACCGTGCCATAACAATAAAAAACAGGTCGATCGGGGAAGATAAACAATCCTTGTATGAAAAAATAATCCAGGCGCATAAGTATGCGGCGCCGTTGATATATATAATAATCATTTATTATACTCTGAACGACATCCTGACGTTACCACATCAATTAACGAAGGCACTATATCTCGTATTTGTTATCTCGGGATCGTTTTACGGAATTCGTTTGCTGATGCATATCATCAGGAATGCGTTAAAGGCTTATTTCAGTAAACGTGACAAGGAAAAAAGCGAAGAACAGATCAATCGCAGCATTCGAGGACTGATCACGTTTATTAATATAATAATCTGGATTATCGGTTCAATATTTATAATTGATAATATTGGCTTTCGCATCTCGGCGATTGTGACAGGACTTGGAATCGGGGGTGTTGCCCTGGCACTGGCTTCACAATCGATATTGGGAGATCTTTTTCATTATTTCGTGATATTTTTCGATAAGCCTTTCAAAATTGGTGATTTTATCACAGTTGCCGACAAGATGGGGTCCATAGAGAAAATTGGAATCAAGACTACACGGATCAGGAGCCTGAGCGGCGAAGAAATCATTATGTCAAATACCGATTTAATGAACGGTCGGATTCATAATTATGGAAACATGAAAAAGAGAAGGGTGGTATTGAACATCGGGGTGGTCTTCCGGACCTCGCCCCGTACAATAGCAGCAGTCCCGGGTGAAATTAAGCGTATCATCAACGGGATGGATGGCGTTGAATTCGACCGGGCGCATTTCAGTGGATTTGGCGATTCAGGACTTATGTTCGAGGCTGTATATTACATTGAAGGTCCTGATTATAACGACTTCATGAATAAGCAGCAGGATATTGGCATCGCAATCCTGAAGAGATTTAAAAAGCTTAATATTGAATTTGCCTATCCTGCGAGGACAGTGTTTATCGAGCGTCGATGATTTGTTGTTCACTGGATATAAATTCCAGCCTGCTATAATCCTCTTCGCTTTTCATCAGCACATAGAGCACATCATTTTTTTCCAACTTGAAGCTGTCATGAAAGAGGTGGCAGTTCCTCTCTTTCCTTGCAACGAATAGAATCACCATGTTTTTCGGGAGCGGATATGTGCCGGGTTCATGTTTCAAAAAGGCCGTATTGACTGCTAAAAAAGTCTTAATAACCGGTTTCTTTATTGAAAAATATTCACGGATGGTGCTGATGAATGACAGAACCCTGGATTCCTGCATGCAGTTGCAGGTCAATTTAATTCCTTCCGTCCGTATTATCTCCGAAAGTTCATCCCCCGACTTTTCGCTTAACATGACGTACAGGTTTTTTATGCCGTATGTTTTTTTTAAAAATCTGCAAAAGAGCACGTTGATTTCGTTGTTGGATGTGGCTGCAAGCACTGAGGAATAATAATCGACCTCAATTCCCGAAAAAGTATCGGGCGCGAGCCCGTTCCCATTGATGTACTGAAATCCCATCTTTCCGGCAAGGTCGCAATTCGAGAGATCAGAATCAATAAAAAGCACGTCATTCTGGTGTTTTCGCCAGTTCAGTGCAAGGCCTATCGTGACGGAATTGATTCCGAGGATGATGATGTGTTGATCGCCCTCGACCAGGACGCCAATCCTCCGGGCGATAAATGATGCGCTCAAGCCCTGAAGCAGTACGGTGACGGATATAAGCGTGAATACGAGTATTTCGATTATGTCCGCATTCTGGATCCCGGCCGACTTCAATTTAATCACTGCTATTGAGGCGACAGAAAGAGCGATGATCCCGCGCGGGCCGAGCCAGCCTATGAAGAACCTCTCCGCCCATGAAAACATGCCGCCCGCAGTACTCGCATATACGGCAGGGAACCTTGCGGCGATGATAACACCCACGACGACCAGTCCTGCAATGAGTTCATCCTTGAGCCGTGCTATATCGAAATTGGCGGAGAGCAGAATAAATAGAAAAGAAATAATGATTCGTGAGATCTGCTCCTTGAATGAAAGGAGCTTTTCTTTGTCCCGGTAGTCGATCGTACCAAGCGAGATGCCGAAAACCGCCACGGCCATCAGGCCGGATTCCTTTGAAATCAGTTCGGATATGAAGAACACAAAAAAAAGCATGCCCAGTGTGAAGATGCTTCGACCGGACGCAGGAATTGCGGAGGTTTTTTTCAGCAGCAACTTTATGAGAAGGCCGAACATGACGCCGGTCGCGATCCCGGCAGCGATTGAAATAAGGAATCCGAGAATGGTAAGTCCAAGTAATTGTTTTGAGACGATGTATTCTATAATGGCTATAGACATGACCGCCCCGGCTGCATCAATGATGACAGCTTCGCCGTTGAGAAGCGTTTTGACGTTTTTCCGGAGGGGAAGATTGCGAATTATCGGTTTTATCACGGTAGGCCCGGTGACCACGGCTAATGATGCGAAAATGATTGCAAGCTCGAAAGGGATATCGGCAATATAGTAAGCTGCTGCCAGGCTTAATGACATGGTAATCAGGATGGTCAGCAGAATGTGCCTCAGGAGTATCGTTTTGATGGATTTGAGATGCTGAAAATCGAGTGAAAGGCCGCCTTCAAAAAGAATAATGCTGACAAACACGGTGATTATAATGTTAAGCCCTTGCCCAAGTGAAGAGGGCATGATCAAACCGGCTCCGTGAGGTCCAAGAAAAATGCCCCAGAAAAAGTATAGGATAATAGAGGGGAACCGGATCCTATCGGAAATCACGATGCTCAAGGTCCCGGCGATGAGTGTCAGGAAAATAGTGCTGGTTGCTGCCGTCTGGTCCATATTGAGCCTTGCCCGGATGTGAACTTATTGTATATTCTTTGCAGGGTATCCGTTAAAAAGCCTGCGTCAATCCTTTCTTTTTCCCGGGTGGAAATATTTCCTGATGGGCAGCATGAATTATATAAAAAATAACAGCGTGATTATAATGAACACAGGAATCAGCACCGGTATTGAGTATTTCAGCATGTACCCGAAGAAGCTCGGCATGCGGACGCCGCGCTCCTCGGCAATGGATTTTACCATGAAATTGGGCGCGTTGCCGATATAGGTGTTTGCTCCCATGAACACGGCTCCGCAGCTTATCGCGACCAGCGTTTCGGAATTGGCGGTCATGAGCCGCGCAGCATTACCCCCGGCAGTCTCGAAGAACACCAGGTAGGTGGGGGCATTATCCAGGAAGCTCGAAAGAATCCCGGTTGCCCAGAAGAAACGGGCGTTGATGAAGTTGCCGTCCGCGTCCACGAGGGACTGTATGACCGCGCCCAGCGGGCCCCCGGCGCCGGCTTTCAGCATCGCTATGGGCATCACCATGGTGATGAAAATGGCGGCGAAAAGCTTGGCCACTTCTTTAATGGGCTCCCACGTGAATTCATTGCTCTCCCTGACCTTCTTATCCGTAATGATCAACGACAGGACCGTGATCAGGAGCAGCGCCGCCACCTGGACGAGCGTGGCGAGCGGCATGGTCACATGGTGCAGGGTGAAGGCGCTACCCATGTCGATGCTGGACGCGAGCACGGCGCCGGCAATACCCGGCAGGAGCATGAAGTTGACCTTGCCCACTATCGCGATCGAGATGCCTGCCGGATCCTTTTCCGGTTTCATCTTTTCGCGTCGGTAATACAATGTGTCGATCGCATAGAATATGGCGATAAGGATCGCGGCGGCGACCAGCATTTCCATGAGGAGATGCCTGGTTGTCCAGAAGAAGCTCACCCCTTTCAGGAAACCGAGGAAAAGGGGCGGATCGCCCAGGGGGGTGAGCGAACCGCCTATGTTTGCGACCAGAAATATGAAAAAAACAATGATGTGGGTTTTCCTGGCTCTCCACGCATTCGCGCTTATGAGCGGTCGTACCAGGAGCATGGCCGCGCCGGTGGTTCCCATCCAGCTCGCCAGGAACGTTCCCAGCAACAGGATCAGGGTATTGACCGCCGGGGTCCCCGGAAGGGTCCCCTTCAGATGTATCCCCCCCGATACCGTATACAGGGCAAGGAGCAGCACGATAAAAGGAAGAAACTCAAGCAGGTATACTTCCAGCAGATAGAATGCGCTCGTGGCGATGCCAAAATGAACGGTGAAGAGCGTAAGAAAGAGAAGCCCCCAGAACAGTGATATCTTGCCGTAATGGCGGTGCCAGACGCGCGGGGCGGCCAGCGGAAAAATCGCGATGGAAAGCAGCATGCCGGCGAAGGGTATTACCCACGGGACCGGGAGCGTGCTCCCGTCAATGTGCGGGGAGTGGGGAGCTGCGGAAGCCACGATGGGCGCCAGAGGTACCGCAATCAGGATAGAAGCAATAAGCCGTGTACGGGTGCCGGTCATCAATGCACTTTACCGATGTTCCGGATTATTTCTGAAGCGGCTGTATCGTCTTCCATGCCGCTTATTCTTTTTTTCAGGAGTATTTCAATGTCCCGTATGTCATGGATGGTCCGGTCGTCCGGCGACGAGGGGCCTGCTCCCGCGAGAAAAGCAATTTCCGTGAGCGCGCCAAGGACCTCGGATATCTTCCTGCTTGAGTCTTCGACCGCTTTCGGCGGCTGTTTCTTTTTCATTTTCGTGTCTACAAGCCATCTCTGTATCTCCGAGTTGTGGGTCGTGATATGCTGACCCAGCAGGCCGGTAATGTCCTTTAAAACGCCGAGAAGTATTTTCTGCTTCTCGTGCCTGCGTTCCGATTCACGGGCGGCGAGAACGGCTTTCTTCATTTTATTCCACAGGTAGAGAATCGCCAGGGAAAAAATGAAATACGCCACGATTATCGGGATCATGGGATATGAAAAGGCGGACCCCACAAAATCTTTTTCGAGATTGATGACCAGGGGTTTTCTTATTAAAAAATAGTCCACGAGCAGGGCGGACAGGTGAATCGTAAGTACACCGGAAAATACCAGGAACATCGACTTGCCGAATTTCGATATGATGTTGATTATCTCGCCCGAACGTTCTTTCATGGCCCTGTTCCTTCCTGCTGTTAAAATTTTTGCGACACCGGTGGAATATTCGATTCAAAGAATTATCGGAGGAAGCCCGGAAATAAAGAGTGCCGCCTCCGGCTCAAGGCGGTTTGTGATAGTGCACGAAACGTGTGATTTGAAATTGAGAGAGTCGCCGCTTTCCAGAATAAAAGTTTCATCGTCAAGAACGACTTCAATTGATCCCGCGACACCGTAGAGGATCCTTTCGCCGTTGATGTCATCATTAAGCCTGGCAAGCGGCAGGGACGCTCCGGGCCCAAGATTGACAAGGAATGACTCGAGCGCGTTGTTTTGCAGCTTGGATGCGAGAAGCGTGAAGAGAATAGTGTGCTCGCTGTTTTCTATTGTCTCCGCTTCATCCTTCCTTACGTAAATATATTTTTTCTGCTCTACCTGTTTGAAAAAATCAGAAAAGTTGACCGCATAAAACCTGAGCAACTCTTCGAGTGTTTGCAGGGAGGGCGTGATCTTCCCGTTTTCGATCTGTGATAGAAGGCTCGTGGAGATATTTATACGCTGGGCTACTTCGGTTATCGTATACTCTTTATTCAGCCTGATTTTTTTCAGCGACGGTCCAGTATTCATTGATACCCATTCTTTCTATGGAATTCCTATAATACCTCGCCGAGGTACAGCATAAATATAAAAAACAAAGCCATTATCACCAATACCACAACTGCCGTGAATATTCTTCCCTTATCAATCACTAAATCATATTTTGGCGATTTTTCATTTTTATTATTCATGACTCCGATTCCTGGTAACAGATGACGCCAGTTTCAGATGAATTGGGTTGCGCCGGTGTCTCTGATGTTGAAAAATTATTATTTCATTAAAATTTAATAAAATAGGTATGAACAGTCAATCTAAAATTTATTAATAATAAATAAATATTGACAAAAATTTAGTTAAAATAAAAATGTTTGATGGAAATACAAGCTTGTATATTATTAAACTCCCAAACCGCAATAAATTGACATAAATACTCAGAACGTCGGGATTTCATCATAATTGTATCCTTTTAATAAAACTCTTCTGATTAATCAAGCGGGCCTGCTTCATCAGAAGAAGAATACCGAATATATACTCGTCCAGGAGAAAGCAACCTGACCATGAAAACTGAATTTTATGAAACTGCGGTGCGACTCGGATATTATGGTATTGAGAGGAGCGGACTTGTTGGTAAAAAAGACAATGTCAGAAAATACTGGGAAGATATTTCGATCAAGCTCTGCATCCGTCCCGCTATCGAGAAATTACTGGATCAAAAGAAAAAGTTACGGATCGTCGACTTCGGCTGCGGCGGCGGTGAAGGATTTGAATTGTTGACACATATACCGGTGAATAATCCCGTGGATTCATTTAATAAAGAGTTTGTCCTTGATCCGGCTGATATTGAAATATATTACGGTCTGGATCTTTCCGGATCCATGATTGAACAGGGTCTGGTGAATTACGGCAGGAATGACAACGTCATGTTCGAGCAGCATGATCTTGCGAAGGGACTCCCGTTGACGATTGGCCCTTCGTATGATATTTATTTTTCGTCCTATGCATCCCTTTCTCATCTGTCGTTCGACGAATTGGCCACCCTGACCGAGCAGGTAATGATGCATATGGGAAGTACGGGTTGCATCATATTTGATCTTCTCGGGAAATATTCTCCCGAGTGGCCTCGTTACTGGAGGGGATCTTCTGGCGAAAAAAAACCGTACAATATGGCCTACCTGTATCCGGAAGAAGAAAGAACGGATGACCGGATAGAGACCTTCGAATGCTCCTTCTGGTCGCCGGATGAATTGAGGGGCCTGATTGAAACCGCTGCCTTTAACTGCGGCAGGAAAACAGGTACGATCATGAACGATCGCTCGATTTTTGTCGGAAGGCATATGGATACCGGCATATTCAACGACAGCAGCAGGCGCTACCGGTACCAGGTCAACAGGCTGTTTGACAGGGACTTCAGGGGCGTCCTTGATGAACTTGAGGTTGACCTGGATTATATGCAGCCGCTTGCCGCGGACCTGCCGCAGGGGGCGCGGGAAAGAGTCAATAATTACAAGAAGCAATGGAATTATGTGATCGCCTTTATCGAGTCTCTCCAGGAAGGCAACAGGGTATTGATGGGGAATATACTATCACATAGCGCCCCTCTCCTTGCCGAAGACCTCGAGATGATATCTTGGCTGTATAAAAACGCGGCGCGCTTCCCCGTGGCTGATTTCTGGGCCAGTATCATGGGACCGCAGATAGCATGCGTCCTGAGAAATTGCGAAATGAATTATCCCGATGCGTTCGGGTGCGGACATGGACTGTTTTGTGTGGTCGAGGTGACCGGATAAGGCCCGGCTGCCCGGGCGGAGCGGAGCCTGCGGACGCGCCGGAGGAACCGGCGCCCTCGGTTAATATTTCATGTAATGGAACGGCTCTACCGAGTTCAGCGACTCCGCGTCTATCGTTTTGTACCCGTTGTCCTTGAGCGCCTGGAGCGCGAGCTCCCTGTTGTTCACGTCTATGACGAAAACGGCCTGGACGCGGCTTTCGAGCACGAAGCCGTACGCGTTTTCCACGTTGATGCTTTTCGACGCGAGGAGCTGCACGAGCCTGTCCAGCCCGCCCGGCCTGTCGTCGATAAGGACCGCGATGACGTCTTTCAGCTCCACGGTCAGGCCGGCTTTCTCGAGCTCCCTGTGCGCCCGCTTGGGCTCGTCCACGATAATGTTGAAAAAACCCCGCTCACCGAAGGAGGAGATTGTTATCGCCCGGATGTTTATTTTTTCACGGGCCAGCACGCTTGTCACCTTCGCAAGCATGCCCGGTTTATTGTCCGCCGGAACCAGGAGCTGATGTGCCATCATAAACGCCACCTCTGCATTTTGGAGAATCGTAGTTAACCACTAGTATAAAAATGCAGATGTTTCAGATGGCGAGTCAACATTTTTTTATCGGTAACGGTCTGATCGGACGGTTTTTAGCCTATAATTTGTTGACGTATAAACGGTAAATTCTATACTTATACTGCTATGAAATTTGTCGTACTCATCGCATTCTGTATCGCGCTCCAGACGTCGATATTCATCCACATCTATTGCCTCGTAGGGTACATATCGTCTAAAAAAATGGAATATTTCCGTTATTTCATGATAACGGTGGTGACCAATGTTGTGACCAGCATTGTCATAGCCATGATTGTCGCCATGAATCCGAGGATACTGAAGGGTATAAAGCTCGACGCGGTATGGTTCCTTGAAGCCGGGCTCATTTTCATATACTTTTTGGCGGTCAAGATACGGATCACCTGGATCATTATCCGCCGTCTCAAGGACCCTGCGAATTATCACCTGAACCATTTCGGGAAGAAGATCTACAATACGACCATCGTGAACTTCCAGGAAGTCATGACCTACTTTATCACCTTTCCTTTTACGCTGATGGCCGGGGCCTATTTTGTCGTGCGAATGATACGCATGTAAACAACGCTCCCGCCGCGCATGTCCCGCTAAACAGCCAGTTTTTCAGATCTAACCTGCTTTCGGAAGAAGAGTGACCCCAGCTCGTCGAAGAGCGCGGTCGAGTCAGTGGTGCAGAAGCGCACGCCGCCGCCGCGTGAACAGCGGCCGTCGATCTCCGGGTGCCTTTTCAGGTAATCGATCAGGCCGTCCGCCACGATGCTGTCCTGGGGGATCATGGTCACGTGCGGGGGCGTGAACTTTTTTATTGTATCGAGCAGGAGCGGGTAGTGGGTGCACCCCAGGATGACCGCGTCGATCTCCGGGTCCGCCGCAAGGAGGCGGGAGACGTTTTTCCGTATGAAGTATTCGGCGCCGGGCCCGGCAAGCTCGTTGTTCTCGACCAGCGGGACCCAGAGGGGGCAGGCCTCCTGCGTGACGACGATATCGGGAAACAGCTTTTTTATCTCGAGCACGTAGGAACCGGACGACACGGTGCCCGCCGTGCCCAGTATGCCCACGTGCCGCGTGCGGGTGAGGGAGCCCAGGACTTCGACGGTCGGCCGTATCACGCCCAGCACACGCCGCGACGGGTCGATCCCCGGGAGGTCGTTCTGCTGTATCGTGCGGAGCGCCTTGGCCGAGGCCGTGTTGCAGGCGATGATGACCAGGGGGCAGCCCATGCGGAAGAGGGCGTTGACCGCCTCCAGGGTATAGGCGTACACGGTCTCGAAGGACCTGCCGCCGTAGGGGTTGCGCGCGTTGTCGCCAAGATACACGAAGTCCCGGTCGGGGAGCCGGCGGACGAATTCTTTCAGTATCGTCAGGCCGCCGTACCCTGAATCGAAAACTCCTATCGGGCTGGACCGTGTATCTGTCATGGGCGCGCTTTTTTACCGCAGTTCATATTTCAATTCTAACAGTTTCCTGAAAAATTCCCTCCGTGGATTTTTTCAGTGTCGGTTTTGCGAAGTGAATTCGCAAAACCTTACGTTTTTCTCGGCCAATGCCTTGAAAAACGGCGATACATCCATGTATCGCTTTGCAGTTTGCTGTTTTCAGCAAACTGCAAAATATTCAATAGGGGCATCCCGGACCTCCTGTCAAGTATTAAAGATCATGCGGGAGATTGAAATATCAATTGACAGATACACGGTGTCCATTTTGATTGTTACAAATTTGTATAGGATGGCACATGAAGCGATACCGGGTAATCATCGTTGCGGCACTCATTGCGCTGTTCGGCAGCTGTTCTTCGCACGCCCGTGAGGCCCGCGTATCGTTTGCGGGTGACATCATCATGCACATACCGGTAAAGTCCTGCGCCCTCTCGCGCGACCGCCGGGGCCCGGAAAAAAAGGGGACCCTGAACAACCGCGGGTTTGACTACCTGTTCGACCGCATGCGCGGCACGTTCGCCGGCTCCGACATCGTGGTCGGGAACATGGAGTTCCCGGTCGCGCCGCCCTACGAGAGCAGGCCGTATATTTTTAACTGCTACCCGGAGGTCCTCGCCGCTCTCAGGAAGGCCGGCTTCACCATGATGCACATGGCCAACAATCACATACTCGACCAGGAGGAGAAGGGCGTCGTCAGCTCCCTGGAGCACGTCAAGCGCGCCGGTCTGGACAACCTGGGCGTTGCGCGTGACGAGAAAACGGCCCGCACCGGGATCGTGAAGGAGATCGGCGGCATGCGCATCGGCTTTATCGGGTATACCGGCTACCTGAACAGGGGCCTGCCCGCGCGGATGAACGGCTACCACCTGAACTGGCTCTACAGGACGGACGAGCTGAAGCGGGACATTATCGACATGAAGAAGAGGTGCGATTACCTGGTGATGATCGCTCATGCGGGCGTGGAGTACGATTCCCTGCCGCGCCTTAAAGAGGTCGGGATTTTCAGGCAGTGCATCAACGACGGCGTGGACCTGGTCGTCTCCCACCACACGCACCTCCTGCAGCCGGCCGAGCTGTACACCGCGGCCGACGGCAGGGAAGGCTATATTTTCTACAGCCTGGGCAATTTCATCTCGAACCAGAGCACGAAGGCCGAGGCCTGGTTTGACGGGGCGCCGCTCACGACGAGGGATTCGGTCGTGGTCGAATGCATCCTGACGCGGCGGGACGGGAGCGGCCGCCCGTCGGTCCGGTTCGAGCTGGTTCCGGTGTACACCAGCAACGGGATCGAGGCCGGCACCGGGCTGCGCGCCATACAGACGATCTCCATACCGGAAGAGGTCTGCGGCCTAAAAAAGCGGCTGGCCGGCGCCGGCGTAAAAGAAAAGGTTGACATTGAACGGCAATTACAGAGTCTGTACCAGAAAATTAAAGCAATACATAAAGCCGTGATCAGAAACGGAAATATCAAGGGGATAAAGGTGCGAGATGGCAGTAGCACGTGTGAGTGAAAAGATCAAGCTGTCCAAGCGTACGATCAGGGGATATGATATTATAGATATCACCGGTGACATCTCATCGGAAGGGTCCAAGGAGATCGTCAAGTTCGTCAAAAAATCCGTGTCCGGCAAGGACAAGGACCTGTATATAAACATTGAAGGCGTCAAGCACATGAACAGCTCGGCGCTGTCGGTCATTGTTCAGATGGTGAGAGACCTGTTGTCAAAAAAGATAACCACGTATTTCATGAACGTGAACGACAAGATCATGACGCTGATCAAGGTCGCGGGGCTCCATAATTTTTTCAAGTTTGTCAACGATGAGGCCGCGCTCATCGACCGGATTGACAAGATGGAGAAAGAGAACGCCAACTGAGGCGCGGCGCCTAGAGGAGCCTGGCGCAGAGGTCGCGTGTCTGCCGCGCTGCGGGTGATTCCCCGCCGGGCGCCGGCTCCATTCCAGCCATAACCAGATAGGGAAACAGCTCGCGCGCGGTGCGCTCCGGCAGGACCCCGTCGTGCACCAGCGCCCCGGTCTCGGCCTCCAGGCGAGCCATCCCCTCTGCGAGAATCTCCTCGCAGAAAACCACTCCGCCCCCCTCGTCGAGGATCCGCATCTCGCTGAATATGACCGCCGGCGCGCCGCCGGACTCTGCGAACACCTGGATGGAATTGCCGGGACCGCCCGCGTCGACGACCTCGATGATGGATATCCTTCCGGGCTCCAGGCCCAGCCGGTCCGCGAGCATGAGCTTCTCCTGCTCGGCGAGCTCCGTGGAGAGCCGGGAGATGTAGATGCGCGCGCCGGTCACGCGGCCGCCTCCTTCCGCGGCGCCCGCAGAACCGGCGGCCCGCTCCCGCGGGTAGAGGCGCGCTTCCATGGAGCCGCCGCCGGACCCGTGGAACCCGAACCGCCTGAGGACCAGGCTCCCGCAGAAGCCCAGGCGCTCCAGGCGCCCCAGCAGGTCCTCTTTCACGTACGCTGTCGGGCAGGAGTAGGGGGAGTGCGTCACGCCGGAGCATTCCAGCACGGAGCGGAAACCGCAATGGAGGAGGGCCGGCGCCAGGAGAAGGAGCAGCTCGACCGCGGAGGAGAAGGGGCCGGAGTCGATCCGGATCCTGCCGGGCGGGAGCGCACCGGGCTCGTACGCGATGGCGCTTCCCTCCAGCGCGAGGCGCCCGGCGCCCGTTGCGCCCAGGAGGCGCGCCGCGTCCTCAAACAGGTGGCGGTACGCGGGCGCACTCCCGAGGAACGCGCCGCCGGTCGTGAAAACAACCGGTTTGTTCCGGAGAAGGGCAAGCGACAGGGCCTGTCGTATCAGGAGCCAGTCCGGGGTGGCGAAATTAAGCTCGATTGACTGCATGGCGGTTTCCATCGTATCAAGGACGCGTGGCCGAGGTAAAAAATCCAGCATTTTTTTCACCGGGTATGGCGGGATCAGAACCCCCACTTCCCGACCGGGAAGCCGTACACGCGGCCGTATTCCGCCATGTCATCCTTGAGCATATCATGGATTATGGCGCGCTCCTGCCCGGTAAGCCGCCTTTTCACCGCCGGCTTTGAAAAGCGGCTCAGGGCGCGGCCCAGGCGGTACCTCATGTTTGCGCCCGGCAGCAGGGCCTTCATGATACGTGATGTATGGATGCCCACCTCTATCCGGGTATGCTTCGTTTCGTAAGTATTGATGCGCCCGCTATCCGGTGTAAAGCTTTCGAGATTGAGAAAAGCGCACACCCTTGACAGGACGGATTTCTGATCCGCGATCCAGTCGTCGAAATCAATTATCAACAGTCTCTCGGTTCCGAAAAGCTTCCGGTACTGCTCGAGCTGGAGGAAATAGTTAGAAAGCGCCACGTAATACGTATCCGTCATCGATTCCTTCGCGTCGAAGGGGGGGCATGCGATCATGAAATTGTACATCGACTCGATCCGCGCATACGGGTCCCGCACCATATAGATGAAATAGGGATCAAGTCCGTAATTCTTGATGTTCCGGGCCGCGTTCCGATCCAGCGGGTATTTCGTGTATCCGGACGACGCCTCGATCGCGTACCGGTGCTTGCCGGGGCGGAAGTTCCAGAGGTCGGAGTAGTTGCGCGTGGTTGCCAGGTGCTCGCCGAGGTTCCCCGATCTGACGCCGTGGGACTGCGTTTCGGAGAAGAACTCCGGCTCCTTGATCACGCAGGGACAGATCCGGGGGTGCTGGATGAGCGCGGTGTACAGGGCAGTTGTACCGCACTTCATTGCGCCGATGATCATGATGTGCGCGTCGCGCGGGACCTGCTTGGTGTCCCTTCTGTACACGAGGGCCGTCATGCTCCGTCACCCGGCCGGGGATGCCGTCCGGTCCCCCCGTAGCTCGAGCGCCGCACCAAAGATCACCGGCCACCATGTGAGCAGCTCGCCCACGTGTCCCACGATTTCCATGCATGACTGGGCGGCAGCCTGCTCGTCGCCGGCGTACAGGTCGCGTGTGGCGGTCATGTACGTTGCGTAGCTCTGGTCCCTGATGCTGATCATGTATCTCTCGATGTACTCGGCCCAGAATGCCGGCTTGTAGTCATGCCCGTTTAATATGCTTTCCATGGTCATCGTCGTGATCACGGAGCGCTGCAGCCAGAGCTGTTTCATGTATTCCTCGAAGTCGTCGAGGGTAAGGGACGCGATTCCTTTCAGGTGCGTCCCGAGGGCAATCATCCGGTCCCTGGGTGATACGGCGCCCTGAGGGCGGCGGAAATCATTCAGTAGCAGGTAGAGCAGGTAGCATGTTTCGGGCCGCGCGACCAGAGCCGCGTCCGTCTCGAACCTGCGCTTCTCCACCGGATCGTGGAGGATGATCACCGGCAGTGCACCGATCCTGGCGTTTGTCGAGGCCATGGGCAGCAGCCGTGAGAAAGTGATGTCCTCGCCGCGGAGGATCGGCAGGAAGGGCGGGACCATGCCCCGGTTGTCGATGCCGATGTTCATGCCCCAGAAGAATGACCCGCTGCTGATCGCGTAGTGCTTCATGGATTGGCAAATCTCCCTGCTCAGGAGCAGCTCCCGGAATGCTGATTCGCTGGCGACATGATGCTCACGGGCCGCGCCGCTCATCTGCAGCTGGTAGCGCGGTGTGATTAGGCCGGAATCCCCCATAACGCCGGTTATTGTTGTTTTTACTTCACCCCCGCCGAGGAGGAGTGCGGTGAGGTCTGCCGGCAGGAGCGACGCCATCTTGATCCTGCCGTTGTCGGTTAAACCGGCAAGGATGCTGGAGATCCGCCTGCCCAGAAGTCTGCTGTGGCAGGCGAGAATGTCGCAGGTTCCCGGGGGGTATGCCCGGAGGAGCGACTCCCGGTCAGTGTGCGTTTCCCGGAGATCGAGTTCGTTGAACGTTGCCAGCTCGAGGTCGTAGCCGTCGCCGTTGGGGACCCTCAGGTCGCAGAATACGTCGTCATCGGAGCAGAGGATCATGTCGCCCGCGGTGGCGAGGAGCACGGCATTCCTGTTGGCCCCGTATGAGGGGAACCTCTCCCCGAGGCCGAAGAGGGCGAAGTCGAGGACTGCCGGGGGGAGGCCGTCCGGCCCCGCTTTTTCCAGTATGGTATCGCGGAGCTTCCGGCGCTCCCTGAGATCCATGTAAGCCACGGACAGTGATTCCCGCTTTGCGATGGAGGCGAGCCTGTCCGAAAGGTTTTCGGATTTGGCCCGGTCGGGTGAGTCGTCCGAAATAAAGATGCGGACCCGGTGACCGTACTTCTTGAAATTTGCAATAAAGCTTTCCATGCTGCCGATCAGGGATTCGGGACGGTCCTTGGTGATCCACGCGGCGGTCGAGATCATCTGTCCACCGTCACCTGACGGTGCGGCCCGTAACCGCTCCAGGGCCCTGTCTTTCGTAATAAGCAGCCCGGATTCATGGAGGTCCCTGATACAGTGCTTAACCGATTCCCCGTCGATCCCGCGGAAACCGGCCAGGGATAACCGCTCGATGAGCTCGGGCGCGGTGGTAAATCCCTGTATATTCTGGAGAATGACGCTTAATGCCCTCGGCAGGCACTGGGATGTCCTGTCGAAATAATTGTAGATGGTGTCATCCACTCCGCACATCTGGTACCTGGCGGTATGGAGTGCGTTGTATTCGACTTCCGTTGCC
>Ga0116156_10002293_pt1 | contig 17495 bp, 14 predicted proteins | sample AD_UKC045_MetaG_FD_89891 | JGI IMG/M metagenome (GOLD analysis project Ga0116156, IMG submission 89891) | Active sludge microbial communities of municipal wastewater-treating anaerobic digesters from USA - AD_UKC045_MetaG | ecosystem: Engineered > Bioreactor > Anaerobic > Digestate | place: USA... | reverse complement strand
GGCATCGATGAAGAGACCATCAAGCATTACGTAGAGCATCAAGAAAACCAGGATTCAGGTCAGCTTCGTATGAAGCTGTGACCGTAAGGACCCCGGGTTTACCCGGGGGTATCTATTGTCAGCGCCCGCTCATGGTGTCGCGCTGCCTTTTTGTACTCGCCCAGGTTCTCATACACCGATCCGAGGTTGCCTAAGTTCGCCGCCTCGCCCTTCCGGTTGCCGATTTCACGATTTATTGCCAGCGCCCGTTCATGGTGCTGCGCCGCCTTGGCCAACTCGCCCAGGTTCCTATACACCAAACCAAGGTTGCCGGTCAGCACTGCAAGCGTTTTAGGATCGAGTTTCATTCCTTCAGCCCAGGCCAGGGCCTGTTCCATTTCCTCACGGCAAACGAAGAATAGGCTGCGGTTGAGCTTGGTTTCGAATTGGGCCATCACCGCAGCGATGAACGACCGTTTGTCGCCTGCTTCCCGGAGGTAGCCGGCGGCGTGAGTCAACGACAGGTTTTGCTCTTCCTTGTCGGGCGAGGCCAGCAGGGCGGCGTAGTGGGCACCGAGTTGTTTTTTCATTTGTCCCGAGTCGCCGCGTTCGGTCAGGCTCAGGCCGATGTAATCTTTCAAGTCGCGGTGGAAGATTTCGTAGGTTTTTGCTCCGGCGGAGGAGATTTTAACCAGCCGGCGCAGATTGACGTTCTCCAGCGCTTCGCTGATGGCCTGGCCCGACAAACCGGAGATTGTGCTCAACTCTTTGATGGTCAACGGCGTACGCGAAGCCGTCAGCCAATCGGCCACGGCGCGCGCCTCGCCGGTGCACGCCTCGTACAACTGCTGCACAACCGCCTGCACGCTCGGCGGCGTGGTGCAAGCGTCCTCCAAGCGACCCTCGGCCAGGCACATTGCCGCCCAGCGCAGGTAAAGTTCGGCCGCGTAGGGCCAGCCGTCGATGCGCTCGGCCAGCCGCGCGATGCCCTCCTCATTTAATTCGACTTGTTGATCCTGGGTGCTTTCGCGCAGGATCCGCTTGATCGTTTCGGTGGTCAATTTTTCGATGTTGCCGGCGCGAAATTGTGCAATTTCCTTTTCGGCCAGAAACACCGCGTCGCTCATCAGCCGATCGTTGGGCCGTTGCGCGACGATGATCTTCACCCGCGGCGGCACGCGCTTGAGGATGTATTTCAGATTCCCCGCGCCCTCGTCGTCGGCGATTTCTTTGTCCGGATCGAGCAGGATGATGCAGCGCCGGCCGTTCGTTAAAGCACTGGAAACGATTTCGAGCATTTCCAAAAAAAGAAAGTGCGGCGGCTTGCTTGCCTTTTCGCCGAAGGCTTTAACGAAAGGGCGCGAATAGGGGATTTCCTCGAAGAAGGTTTTGAATCGCGACTTTTGCGACTGATAAAAAAGGCCTTTGCCGCTCAACGCCCGCTCGATCCACAACGGGAACAGCGCGTCGACCGAGGTTTTTTCCGGCAGCTCGAAAAAGTGCAGCCAGTGGGAGTTTTCGCCGATTTCCTTGGCGAGCTCTTGCAGGATGCGCGACTTGCCCATGCCCATTTTGCCGCAGACGACGAACGTTCCGCCGGCTTCGTCGGCGACGAATTTTAAGAGCTCTTCGATTTCCTTGTCGCGTCCGCGAAAGACCAGTTCGCTCATGGCGCATCCGATTTTTAGGTGGTGATTGGATATTCCCGGGAAGGAATTTATCACACTGCGACACGGGGGCAAATGGGGCGCCAGGAATAATTCCTGGACCTATGTTTGCTTCGTTGTGTGTAACCTCGGCCGGCGCTGACGCGCGCAACACATGATGATGGATGTCTGTCATGCCCGCGCAGGCGGGCATCCAGGACCAGCAAATACCCTTCTTGACCTTTTTAAAAAGGTAAGCCGCGCTTCGCGTGGCGGTAAAGGAGTTCTGGACCCCGGATCAAGTCCGGGGTGACAAAGCGGCTCCCTCCGTCATTCCGGGCAAAGACCCGGAATCCAGAACCAGCAAATATTTTTCCTGACTTTTAAATATTTCCCTACAACCGGACGCAGCGGACGTTGGGATAGGTCTGGGTCATGTAGTCGGCGCCGATGTACCCGTTTTTGAAATGCAGGTACCAGGCGGTGTCGGAGTCGGGCACGGGCGTGCTCGACCAGTATTCGCCGCAGGGGCCTTTCACGTCGGCGGCCCAGTAGCAGCCGTTGTCGGGGCCCTTCGCCCATTTGCAGCCGTCGCAATCCTGGTTGCGGCAGTCGGGTTCGTAGCAACTTTCGTTGACGCCGCAGGGTCCGAGGTATTCGGCCGACGGGCAACCGCGCACGAGGGTCCGCAGTTCGTCGAGGGTGGGCAGGCGCCAATCGGTGAAGCCGGCCACCTCGAGTTCTTCGCAGTATTGCTGCGCGCCGGCCCAGTCGAGCGCTTCGTACATGCCCGCCAGTTGCCACATCAATCCGGACTCCACGTCGGTCCAGGTGCGGTTTTCCTTCATGTCGTCGTCCGCGCAGGACAGCAGCAGCAAGCCGGCGAGCAGCGCGGCGCAACAGGCGAAGGTCAGGGCAAGGTACGTTCTCATGGCTCTTCACTCCTTATCGGCGAACGGGACGACGTACGGATGGACTTGCCTATATAACACAAAAACACCGTCTTTGGGAAAGGGCTTTGTGGCCGTCAGGCCCGTGGGGCGAATTTTTTTCTTTTTCGCCGGCGCCGGAGAGAAAAACCCTTCATGGGCGCAGAGGATTTTAACGGCGCATTTTGCGGCGGGCGGTTTTCCACAGGGTCTTGAATTGCCGCGGAAGAAAAAATGGAAAACGGAGCGGGCGACGCCTTGTCAGGCCGTCTTTTAAAGTTTATTTCAACCGGCGATAAAAAAATCATCCTCATCGATCTTATTGAATACAAAGGACATTTTATTTGGATTCAAAATTCTCGACTTTATCAAAATTGCCGGCCCGGGTTAATGGTTTTTTTAAGCGTCGTTAACCGACTTATCCACAAGGTGTGGATAAAGTCTCGGTTTACTTTCATGCAGTTATGAAAAATGAAAAAAAAACTAAAAAAAGGATTGCGCCGTTTTTCGGTCCTTGGTAGGTAAGTGTCTCGGGTTTTGGGCGTGGCGCCCGAAAATCCCATTCGCCACCTGCAACATATGCCGATTATTTTATATAAGACGCAGTGGGGTAGCGCGTTTCGAATTCGGTTTATATGACGGCTCTGCCGTATTAAGTCAAGCAGCGCGGGAGCGCTATGGGGGCCCGACATTCGGGTAAAAGGGGAAAGTAAGGGATGGATCGTCTCTGGGACCGCACATTAAACGTTCTCAAGGATAGCGTCGATTCCAAAAGCTTCAATACCTGGCTGAAACCGCTGGCACAGATACAAGCCAACACCATTTATCTGCAACTGGCCGCGCCCAACAAGACGGTGCGCAAATGGTTCATGGACAAGTACCTTGCCCAGGCCAACGCCGTGTTGCGCGAGGTGGCCGGTCGCGAGATGACCATCGAGGTCGTGCTGCGCAACGAGCAGATGTCCTTCGACGCGTTGCTGCCCCAGAAGCCGACGGCGGCCGAGACGAACCGCACGGCGCCGGGCAACGGCAACGGCAACAACAACCCGTCGAGCGAAACATACACGTTCGAGCGTTTCGTGGTCGGCCCGTCGAACGAATTCGCCTACGCCGCGTGCAAGAACGTGGCGAAAAATCCGGGTCACGGGATGAACCCGTTGTTCATTTACGGCGGCACGGGGTTGGGCAAAACGCACCTGCTCAACGCGGTGGCGTCGCAGATGCTCAAGCGCGATCCGGAGATGCGGTTGATCGTCGTGTCGGCCGAACGATTCATGAACGAGCTGATCAGCGCCATCCAGGGCAAGCGCACCTCGGCCTTTCACAAGAAGTACCGCAACCTCGACGCGTTGTTGATCGACGACATCCAGACGATCGCCGGCAAGCACGCGACGCAGGAGGAGTTCTTCCACACGTTCAACGCGCTGTATGAAAACGACGCGCAGATCGTGTTGGCTTCCGACAAGTACCCGAAGGACATCCCGATGCTCGAAGAGCGGCTGCGCAGCCGTTTCGGCATGGGGATGATCGCCGACATTCAGGCGCCGGAGTTGGAGACGCGCATGGCCATCGTGAAAAAGAAGGCCGCGCAGGACAACATGACGCTGCCCGAAGAGGTAACCTTCTACGTGGCGGCGAACATCACCGACAACATCCGCGAGTTGGAAGGCGCGTTGCGGCGCGTGGCGGCGTTCGGCGAACTGCAGGGCGGCAAGCTGACGCTGGAGATCGCCAAGCGCGCGCTGCGCAATGTCATCGGCGACACCGACAAGCCGATCACGATCGACCAGGTGCAGCGGACGGTCTGCGAATATTACCGCGTGAAACACAACGATCTGGTCGGCGAACGCCGGCATAAAATCATCGCCCGGCCGCGCCAGGTGGCCATGTACCTCTCGCGGAAACTCACCGGCTCGAGCCTGCCGGACATCGCCGCCAAGTTCGGCGGCCGCGATCACACCACCGTGCTGCACGCCGTGCGCAAGGTGGATGAACTGCGCGAAAAAGACCCGCAACTGACGACCATTCTCGAGACGCTGGAAAAATCGCTGCGTAAATAAGCGCTGTGAACAAGTCTGTGGCGAACCTGAGGAAAATGATGTATAAAAGCTGTGAACAACGCGGTTTCCACAAACACCGGGGATCGGTCAACAATGTTTTCCACAGTGTTTATCGTTCGATAAACCCTTGGAAAACAATTAGTTGAACGATCGTTGCACACGAGGTAGGGGTTTCTACTCCTACGATTTTAATGTATTAAGCGGATAACAGAAGAAAGAGGAAAAGGCCCGATGCAGTTCACCATCACCAAAGATGAGTTCCTGCGCGGCTTATCGCGCACGCAGAGCGTGATCGAAAAGAAAACCACGTTGCCGATTTTATCCAACGTGTTGATCGAGGCGGCCGGAGCGGCGGTGACGTTGGTCGCCACCGATCTGGAAGTCGGCGTGCGCGGCATGTGCGAAGCGGAAGTGGGCAAAGAAGGCTCGATCACCGTGCAGGCGAAAAAGCTTTACGAGATTTGTCGCGAGTTGGACAGCGACGTCATTTCGTTCAAAGCGATGCCCAACGATTGGGTGGAAATCGGCGGCGGAAATTTTTCGTCGAAGATCGTCGGGCTGTCGGCTGAGGATTACCCGGTGCTGCCTTCGACCGAAGGCGCGATGGAGTTCACCATCAACGGCCAGATTCTGGCCGAGATGATCGATAAAACGCAGTTCGCCATCAGCACGAACGAAACGCGCTATTACCTGAACGGCGTGTTTTTCGTCACCGTCAACGGCAACCTGCGCATGGTCGCCACCGACGGCCACCGCATGGCGCTGTGCGAAAAGGAGTTGCCCGCAGGCATCGACGCGACGATCGACCCGGGCATCATCATCCCAAAAAAGGGCGTGATGGAATTGCGCAAGCTGCTGGCCGAGGGCGAAGGCGACGTGGTGTTCGGCGTGAAGGAACGCAACATCTTCGTGCGCCAGGGCGGCACGGAATTGATCGTGCGGCTGATCGACGGCGATTATCCCGACTACGAGCAGGTGGTGCCCAAGAAGAACGACAAGATTGTCACCATCTCGCGCGACAAACTTTTCTCGGCGTTGCGCCGCGTGTCGATCATGGCCACCGAACTCAACAAGGGCGTAAAAGTCAGCCTGGGGCGCGGCTCGCTGGAAATCAGTTGCAAGAATCCGAATCTCGGCGAAGCGGTCGAGCAGGTGCAGGCCAATTACGAAGGCGCCGAAATGGAAATCGGGTTCAACGCGCGGTACATCCTCGATGCGCTGGGCGTGCTCAACGACGAGGACGTCATTCTCGAAATGGCCGACGGGCTGTCGCCGTGCACGATCAAGACGCCGAGCGACCAGGGCTACCTGTCGGTGGTTATGCCGATGCGCCTGGAGTAATCCGGCGAAGGCGGAACGGATCGTCATGAAAAAAGTGTTGTTGCTCACGGCGCTGCTGTTTTCGGCGGCGCCTTTTCTCTTCTTCGCGGCCTGCGATCACGAGGATCTGCTGGATACCGACAACGGCCTGGGGTATACCGGCGATGTCGGCGAAGCGTGCGACATCAATTGTTACGAGCTGTGGTGCAAGAGCGACGACTTCATCGAATGTCGTTCGCAGTTTTGCATCGGCTCGGAAAACGACACCTATTGCACGCAGCCGTGCGACATCGACGGCGAATGCCCCATCGGCTATTCCTGCACCGAGGAGTGCAACAAGTCCGTCGCGAAGGATCCCGTCTGCGTCAAGGACGAGGACTTCGAACTGCTGCAGGAACTGGAATACTGCCCCTGACCTTGGATAAATATTTTTTCAACTAAAATTCATTTGAATATCGGTCGTTAATGGATTACGTTGTTGACGAGATCGGTCATTGCTGCCAGCCGACATTGAACGGCGGGATCGGGGCGCCCGCCAACGGAGGCCGGTATGCAGAAGCAAAAATGGTTGGGCTTTTTTACGGCGTTTGTTGTCTTGTTGTCACTCCCGTTGGCGTGTGGTGACGACGACGACAATAACGATGACAATGATGACGCGGCGGACGACGATGATTCCGCTGATGACGACTCCTCTCCCGACGACGATGACGACACCTCTCCCGACGACGATGACGACGTCGATGATGACAATGACGACGACGACACCGGCGACGATGATGACACGTCGACCGAGTTGATGGTTTTCGGCTCCACCGATGCGGGCGAGCGTTTCAGCCTGCGATTAACGGCCGACGGTTGGGTGCGCCAGGATTTTCCGCAAACACGAATCTTGGATGATGGCTTTATGGGCCCGTCTTTCTTTTTAAACGGCGAGACGGGCTGGGCGACGGTCAATTATGTCGACAGCGTTTTCGGCAACACCAGCGGATACGATTTGCTGACGTATGATCGGCAAACCGGCTGGTCGGTCGATAGCGCGCACCCGGCTCCGGACGCGGACGCGAACATTGCCGCCCTTTTCGCGACGCAGGCGGACACCTTGTGGATCTCGGTGGTGAGTTTGGGGCATATGGCGTTCGATCCTTCGCTTTGGTCTTACGGCGGCGGCGATCCGGTGCGGCACCTGGCGGACAGCGATGCCTCGTGGATCATGGAGTTCAACCGACCGGATAATGGTTATTTTTATGGTGTTGGTTGGACGAGCATCGGCCAACTCGCCCATTGGAACGGCACGCAAGCGCAGACGATGGACATGCCGACGGGATACGAGAACGGGCTCTTCTGGCGGCTGTTCCTCCTGACGGACGACGAAGGCTTCCTTTGTTGGGCCGATACGACGTGGGAAGACGCAGAGCTGGTGCACATGCACGACGGTCAGTTCGAAGCGGTCGCCACCCCGGCGGGCTGCGCCGATCCCGGCGCGCTCGACCATTTTGTCAACGTCGGCAGCGCCCTGCCCGACGCCGGGTACATCATTTTACCGGCAAGCCGTCCCTCGCAAAGCGACGTGTTTTGGGAATACCGCGATGGACAATGGTCCTGCCGGGAACCGGAGACGACGATTTATGCCGCTTCCACGCTGGTCCTGCGCGACGGGCGCGTCTTCGTGCTGGGCTGGAAGGATAATGGTACGGCGTTGTACGAGGTATTTGCCGATCGCCTGGAGGCGATCGAACTGCCGGCGGTGAACTTTACGCCGACGTGCCTGCAGGCGGTCGGTCCGCAGGCGCCGCAGTATCACCTGTGCTTCGCGCTCGAAGGATAGTCCGGTAGCTTGTTGGGGCATCCCCCAATGGGGTTGAGCGAACGGCCGATCGTCGGCGCGAAGGGTGCGGGCACGTATGCCCGCACCGTCTCGCCTTGCGTTTTTCCTGCTGGTGTGAAAACATACCGATTCTTGTGCGGTGCATGGGGAATCTTTTAATCGATGTAAGGAGGAAGTCGTGCGACTCAATCGTTTATTGCTCGTTCTGATCGCCATCGTCATGATCGGCGGAATGCTGGGCTGCCAGCAGGGCGGAAAATTTGAGCCGTACACCCAAGACCGGGTGAAACTGACCGACGCCGACCGCGATGCGCTGGTTGCCGCCGCGCGCGGTTATCTGACGCAGGACGGCTTCGATCCGAAAGGTCTGTCGGAAACGCTGACGAAGAAATACAACAAAGATGTGTTCATCACGCTCTTTGCGCCGCGCACCGCTTTCATCCGCGCCCATGCGCAGAAAGACACCATCGCCGCATCGCTCGAAGCGGCCTGCGCCGAGTTGAAAAACGACGCCGGTTTCAAGAGCCGCTTCAAGGATCAGCTGGGCGACACGCGCATCGCCGTGCATGTGATCGACAACGTGACGGAATTGAACACGCGGCGCATCGCGCGGCTGCGGCGGATCGTCGAGCCGGGGTATCACGGTCTGATCGTCGAACATATGGGCAAGCGCACGTTCCAACTCGGCGAAGACGTGATTTTCAACGGTTGGGGCATGAAGGGCTTCAACGACAACGACCGTGTAATGGGCAAGAAACTCACCCAGTTGTGCCTGGATAAAATCCGCCGCGAGGCCAAGTTGTCCAAAGAGGAATTCAACGAGGCGCCGCTGTCGTACTTCTCCACCCATGCGATGGTCGAGGTCGAGCCCAACGGCAAGGCGGTGGAAACCTACCGCGCGATGATTCTGCCGCCGCGTAAGCTGACCCGCAAAGACGCGTTGGAAGCAGCGTGGCTCGCGGCCGGCCACCTGGCGATGCACACCGATCCCGAAGGCAAGATGGGCTATCACTATCGGCCGATCCCCGACAAGTTCACCAACGGCTACAACATCGTGCGGCACGCGGGCAGCGTGTGGGGTTTGTTCGGCGCGTACAAAGCAACCGGCGACGTAACGCTGCTGGAGGCGGGCCGGCGCGCCTTGGATTACCTCGGCCACTCGATCATGGTGCCGCCGGAAAACAAGGACATCGCGTTTCTGGATTACAAGGGCCGCGCCTACCTGGGCACCAACGCCCTGGCGGCGATGAGTCTGTGCGAGATTCCACAGGAACTGCTGACGCCCGAGTGGAAAACCAAGCGCGAAATGTTCGGCAACGGCCTGATGGCCTTCCAGGTGCCCGACGGCCGTTTCTACAAGAGTTGGGACGAAGTCAAAGCCGGCGGGCCGGTGCCCGATCCGCAACCGCGCTACTTCCCCGGCGAGGCGTTCCTGGCTTACATGAAGCTCTACGAACAGGACCAGCAGGAAAAGTGGCTCAAGGCGGCCAAGCTGTGCGCCGATTGGCAGATCGACGATTACCTGAAAAATCCCAAGCAGCAACCCGATGCCTGGGTCGTGCAGGCGCTGTGCAAACTGTACCGCTACACCAAGGACGAGCGCATTCCCGACGTCGTCTGGAAAATGGTCAACTGGCATTTCCGTCACCAGTGGGGCATGCCGGAAAAGACCACCAAGTTGCCGTACGAGGATTACTTCGGCGGCGCCGACAACGCCACTCCGCCGCGCTCGACGCCGACCAGCGCGCGCAACGAAGCGAACGTCGAGGCCTGGCATCTGGCCGTGCTGCTGGGCAACAAGGAAATGGCCGACAAACTGAGCGAATCGGTGCAGGCGGCGATCTGGCATAACATCGTGGACCAGTATCGTCCGGTCAACAGCTATTGGACGCGCCGGCCCGATCGCGTGCTCGGCGGCATTCGCGGCGCGCTGATCGCCAACGATATCCGTATCGACTACAACCAGCACTTCCTGTCCTCGGCGATCAACGCGCTCGAACTGTTCGAGCAGGCCAACGGCGACGGCGAATTCGGTCCGTTGTCCAACGGCAAGATCCTGGATGTCCTCAAGCTAGGCATCGCGCCCGACGAAGCGGCCAAGCGCCTGACCGGCGCCGCCGCGGCCGAAGGCCAATAAGCGCAACGACGAGCGACTCCCGAGGGCGGTCCGCACGGACCGCCCTTTTTTTATGCTTGCGGGCGATTTATCTTGGAAAGGACTCTTTAGCGAGGATGTCCATGCGTTTTGTTGCCGTGGCGATGTTGTTGTTATTGCTCGCCGGGTGCGCGGCGGGGCCGGTCGTGCCCGGCGCGGGCGGCGTGGCGCAGCCGAACGAGGAGGCCCGCCAAAAGATGCTGGTCATCCGCCAGGCGCTGGAGCAGTATAAGCGCGACCACGGCCGTTACCCGACGACGTCGCAAGGGCTGACCGCGCTGCTCATGCCGCCGCCGACCAACGAGCGCGCGCTGGGCTATCGCGCGGCCGGATATCTGCTGAACGACCGCACGCTGGTCGATCCGTGGGGCTGGTCGTTTCGCTACGTTTGCGACGACGGCTTTTTCTATCAGTTGGTTTCGCTGGGGCCCGACGGGCAGCTGGAAACGGCCGACGACGTGTCGCTGCGCTGAGAGAACTTACTTCATCGTCAAGCGCGAGCCCGATTCGACGACGATCGTGTAGCCGTCGTCCATGACGCGGTACTTGACCTTGCGGACGGTCAACGGGTCGGTGTTGAAAGCCGCCTCGACGTTGAGGAAATCCTCCTGCCGGCTGAAGCGGAACCATTGCAGTTGCCCCGCCTGTTCGCCGCCGGCGATTTTCGCGCCGAGCTTGGTCGGCACTTTGACATCGTGACGCTCGAGGTCCGCCGGCGCATCGAAAACGTAATTGAACGACTCGATCTGTTTGCCTTGCTTTTCGTTGGGCTCTTTCCAGGTGCGGCTGATGTCGAGCACGGCCAGCACCGGCGCGTTGCTGCGGGTGATGCGCACATGGCCGGTATCCTTCGGCGCAAGCAACAGCAAGATTTCACCGCCGCTGTAACCCACCGTGGGGTTGATGACCTGGGCGATCACCGGGGCCTGGTCGAGGCCGCCCTGCTCGATCACTTCCATTTCCTTTTTTTGGCAAGCCGCCAGGGCAAGCGCGAAAACGACGAGAACAATCAACCACGGGCGAAGCGCAGCAATAAGTTTCATGACGGTGACAGCCTTTCCGGTTTGGCGTGAAGTCGCTCTGGGCTAACTGTAAGGATTTACTGACGTATGTCAACGATCCCATCGCGGCGGCCGGCAAAGCCGAAGGCGGGGAGCTTGCTTGACAGGCTCCGGCGCGGCCTTACCTTGTGTCTAACAAAGCCGCCCCCGGGGACGGCGAGAAAAGTAACCAGAAGAAAAATAAGGAATCCAAGCCATGGCCATTATCCGCAAAAACGAGAGCGCGTCGGACAACGAGCGTTGGGCGCGCCTGAACGAACGAGAGTGGAACGGTTACCGTCGCAGCGGTTTGTTCGGCGACACGCAGCAGGAGGAACTGACCGGCTGTTGCTGTCCGGTCGCGGACATCTTCGAAGATGAGACCAGCGTGCGGCTGGCGATCGAGCTGCCCGGCCTGAGCGAAAGCGACGTGAAGGTCGAGCTGGAAAACAACATCCTGTCCATCGTCGGCGAACGCAAGGCGCCCAACGAGGACGAACTGCAACGCTTCAACCGCCTCGAGCGTTACTACGGCGAGCTGTCGCGCACCTTCACCGTCGGCCCGACGATCGACCAGTCGGCCATCGATGCGACGATGGAAAAAGGCGTGCTGATCGTCACGCTGCCCAAGCGCGAGGAGAGCAAGGCCAAGCAGATCGAAGTCAAAGTGCAGTAGCCGTCGCGTAGCGGCGACGAACGCGGGGCGGACGGTCGACCGTCCGCCCCGTTGCTTTTTCTGCGTCGAAACGGGATTTTCCGCAACTTGTAATTGACTTGCCCGCCGGCAAAGTGTAGAACTGCCACGACCAAATCGGGATACTTTACCGACCGTCCGAACCGGAGGTGCGCCGTGGAAGCCGGAAGCCGCCGCATTCATATCCTCGCCGATACCCTCCGCCGGCTCCTGCATCGCAAAGCCACGGTCAACCTTGTCAAAATAATCAACAAAACCCATTCGGCCGACATGGCCTCGGCGTTCAACTATCTGTCGCACAAAGACGGCCGGATGATTTTCGAGCTGTTGCCGACGGTCGAGGTCGCCGCCGAAGTGCTCTCGGAAATGTCCATTTCCGTGCGCGAGGATTTTCTCGACGAGCTGGCGCCGGAGCGTTTGGCCAAGATTTTCCAGGAAATGTCGACCGACGACGCGGCGCAGATCATGGAGGAAATCGAGGACGAGGAGCGCCGGACGAAGATTCTCGATTTGATGAAGGACGAGGATTCCGAAGAGGTCGAGGAGCTGCTCAGCTACGAAGAGTACACCGCCGGCCGCATCATGAGCCCGGATTTCTTCGCGCTGCCCAAAACGATGGAGGCCGGCGACGCCATCCGCGAGCTGCGAAAGGCCAGCGAAGCGGAGATGGTGTTTTACGTGTACGTCATCGACGAGGAGGAGACGCTCCAAGGCATGGTCAGCTTGCGGCAACTGGTCACTGTGCCGCCGGAATCGACCCTCGAATCGATCATGGAGAAGGACGTCGTCTTCGTCGAAACCCACGAGGACCAGGAGGAGGTGGCGCGGCAGGTCGCCCGCTACAATCTGCTGGCGATCCCGGTCATCAATCCGGAACACAAGCTGGTGGGCATCATCACCGTCGACGACGTGATCGACGTAGTGTCCGACGAGGCGACCGAAGACTTGATGAAATTGGCCGGCACCAGCGAAGAGGAAATCTCCTCGTCGTCGGTGTTTCGCAGCGCGCAGATCCGCCTGCCCTGGCTGTTCGCCAGTTGGATCGGCGGGTTGCTGGCCTCGCGGGTGATCGCGCACTTCAGCGAAGCCATCGCCCAGATGGCCGCGTTGGCGGCGTTCATGCCCATCGTCGTGGGCATGGGCGGCAACATCGGCATTCAGGCCACGACGATCACCGTGCGCGGCCTGGCCACGCACCGCCTCGCCTCGGGGCGGCTGTTCCGCTATGTGTTCAAAGAGATGAGCGTCGGCTTGGTGCTCGGGGCGATCTACGGCATCCTGCTGGGCATTGCCGGCGCGCTGCTGTACCGCGGCAACATCAGCCTGGGCCTGGCCGCCGGCCTGGGTCTGTTCACCTCGATGTGCCTGGCGTCGGTGATGGGCTCGGCGCTGCCGTTGATCTTCCACCGCATGGGCATCGACCCGGCGGTCGCCAGCGGCCCGTTCGTCACGACCACCATCGACATCCTGGGTGTCGGCTCCTACTTCATGATCGCTACGACGATCATGCTCTAGCCATGGCCGGAAAGATTCTCACCACGCCGGCCGTCGTTTTACGACGATATCCGCTCGGCGAATCCGATCGCATTCTGGTGCTGTACACCAAGGAGCACGGGCTGATCCGCGCGGTGGCCAAGGGCGCGCGCAAATCCAAGAAGCGCTACGGCGGCATTCTGGATCTGCTGTATCACCTCGAGGTCGAGCTGACGCGCCGCAAGAGCCCGCTGCTGCTGCTCGGCCACGCGCGGTTGATCGACGCCTACCGGCCGTTGTCGCTGGAATTGATGCGGCTGGCCGCCGGGTGCTATCTGGCCGAGGTCGCCGCTTCCTTCGCCGCGGAGGAGCAACCCGAGACGGAAACCTTCAACGCGCTGACCGCCGCGCTGCGCGGGTTGTGCAACGGCAAGGACGCCGGCGCGCTCAGCCGGCTGGTCGAACTGCGTACGCTCGACCACGCCGGGCTCGCGCCGCGCCTGGACATCTGCACGGTCACCGGACGCCTGCTGCGCGAGGACGAGACGACGGCCTTCGAGCCGCACCGCGGCGGTACGGTCTGCTTGAACAAAGCGCTGCCGCATTCGCCGCGCCTGGCGCCCGCAACGCGCCGGGCGATGTGCCGGGCGCTCGCGTGCCCGCTGCCCGAAGCGTTGCGCATCGATTGGACGCGCGAACAGTCGATCGAGGCGCGCGCGGCCATGCAGGCGATGATCACCTACCACACCAGCCGCCCGCTGTACTCGCGCGCCTTCGCCGAGGCTGCCGCGCGGTACTTGCGCGAACGGAAAAAGGCGGCGGGCGCGGGTCAATAGCGACGGGCTTTCCTGTCCGATTTTCTGGGGCTTGTCGTCTCTGGGTAGGCCGCGATTTCCAGGGCTTCGCCCTTCGCTACCGACCATCCGCCCCTCCGGGGCTTTGGCGGTCCGGATAGGTCAATTCGGAAGTCGGTAAGTTTGACCAAGTATATTATTATTTTAAATAGTAATGATTTATAACCGCTATTCGTCGTTATTTCAGGCGCTGTTTCTTGAATATCCGCTTGCGCCTGCCGGCAAATACCGTTAGCATCTCCCGCCGGAAGGAAAGGACCGATGCGCGTCGGAATCAACGCCACCAAAGCGCTCGAACGCGAAACCGGAGTGGGCAGCTACACCTACAACCTGGTGCGCGCCCTCGCCCGCCGGCCCGAGGCCGCCGCGTCGCTCCGCCTGTACTTGATGCACGGTCCCGAACCGACCGCCGGCGACGGTTTGAGCGCCTCGGTCGGTCGCCTCAACCTCGGCGGCAGCGCCCCGCGCATTGTGTGGGAGCAGTTCGGCCTGCCCGCCCTCGCCCGGCGCGACGGCCTCGACCTGCTGCATTATGTCGATCATGCCCTGCCACTGTGGCGGCGCCCCTGCCCGGTGGTCATCACCGTACACGACCTGGCTTTTTACCGCCTGCCGACGATGTACAATTTCAGCCGCCGTCATTACAAGCAATTCGTCGGCCTGCGCAGCATCCGACGGGCGGCGCGGGTGATCACTCCCAGCGTGGCCACGCGCGAGGAGATCGTCGCCCTGGCGGGGATCGATCCGGCGCGGGTGACGGTCATCCCCTACGGCCTGGACGAACAGTTCCGGCCGTTGGACGAGGCGGCGCAGCGGCGCGCGCGTACGGAATTCGATCTGACGCGGCCCTATTTTCTGTTCGTCGGCACGCTGCAGCCACGCAAGAACCTGCGGCATTTGATCGCCGCGTTCGCGCGGTTGACGCAGGAGCGCGGTCTGCCGCACGAGCTGGTGCTGGCCGGCGGCGAGGGGTGGCTCAGCGGCGATCTGGTGCGCTTCGCCGGGGAGCATCGCGTGGCCGACCGGCTGCGGCTGTTCGGCTCGGTGCCGCAGGAAAAGCTGCCGGCGCTTTATAACTGCTCGGAATCATTGGTGTTTCCCTCGTGGTATGAGGGTTTCGGGCTGCCGCCGCTGGAGGCGATGGCCTGCGGCGTGCCGGTCATCGCGTCCGACCGCACGAGCATTCCGGAGGTTGTCGGCGAAGCCGGGCTGCTGGTCGAACCGCAGGATGTAACCGCCCTCGCCGCCGCGATGGGCCGGATTCTTGACGATGAGGAGTTGCGTTTGCGCCTGCGCCGGGCCGGGCCGGAGCGCGCACGGCAATTCAGTTGGGATCGCGCCGCCGGTGCGACGTTGGACGTGTACCGGCAGGTGTGCGGAGAAGGCTGAGATGGTTGTGGCCTGGTTGCCGGAGATGAACGAAACGCCCCTCGCCCTGGTCGGCGGGCGGCTGTGGCTGCCCGACGGGGTGCGGCGCGGCGACATCATTATTAAAGAAGGGCGTATTGCCGCGCTGGGCGAGGTGAAGATTCCCTTCGGCGCACGGGTCGTGGAAGTGCCGGATTTGCTTGTCGCGCCCGGGTTGATCGACGCGGACCACCCGTTGGCCGACGATTGCCTGCCGCCGTTGCTGCCCGGGCCCTACGCCGATCGCGCGGGGCGCGAGGCCGAGTTCGAGCGCGCGCAGCCGGCCGCGTGGATCGCCGCGCAAAAACTCGCCGCAGGCAAGCGGGCGCGGGCTGGCGCTTTGGCCTGTCTGCGCAACGGCGTGACGGCGGCGGTCAGCGCTTCGGCGGAAAAGCCGGCACTGCTGCGCGAGACGAAAACGGCGCTCATCGACTCGCTGGAGTTGGAGCGGAATCCGGAGAAGATTTTCAAGAAGGCCGGCAAGCATGCGGTCGGCGTGCGACTGGCCGACGGCAGCAACTGGAACGCGACGCGGGAGTTCGCCAAGCTGGAGGCGGCGGGCGGCCTGGGGCCGCACACGCTGGCGGTGGGTTGCGCCGGGCTGAGCGTCGAGCAGGCACGGCGGCTGGTCGAGGCCGGGGCGCACCTGGTGTGGCGACCGGTGGTCGACCGGTTTGTGCTCGGGCATTCCTGGCCGGGTGAATTGATTAAAGCGGCGGGAGAAAATTGGCTGCTGGGCGCGGGAGCACGTCGCGACGGCGGCGAGGGGCTGCTGGCTACGTTGCAACTGGCTGAAAAGACAACCAAAATACAGCCGGCCGAGCTGGTCGAGGCGGTGACGATTCGCGCGACACGGGCTTTAAAAATCAAAGCGGGCGCGCTGGAAAAAGGAAATTGGGGCGATTTGGCCATCTGGCGGGCTCAAACGCTGGATGAGGCTCTCTTCCAACGAGGAAAATCGGCGCTGCAGATGGTCATCGTCGGCGGGCAGGTGGTGCTGGCGCGCCGGGAATGGCGCGACGCCCTGCCCAACCGCAAGCAAATGAAGCCCATGCCGGACGAAGAAGACCTGTTGTCCGTCATCGAGCCGCCGGTATGTTTCACGTGAAACATTAACCGGTGGATGTGCACAAGGTGTTTCACGTGAAACATCGCCTGAGGAGCGAATGGAAGAGCATTACGATCTGCTGGTGATCGGCGCCGGTCATGCGGGGGTCGAAGCGGCGTTTGTCGGCGCGCGCCTGGGTTTGCAGGTGTGCCTGGCGACCCTCGCCGTCGAGGCGATCGCCCGCATGTCGTGCAATCCGGCCATCGGCGGCATGGCCAAGGGCCATCTGGTGCGCGAAATCGACGCGATGGGCGGCGTGATGGGCAAGATCGCCGACGCCACGGGCATCCAGTTTCGCCGCTTGGGCACGAAAAAGGGCGCGGCGGTGCGCTCGCGGCGTTGCCAGTCGGACATGGACGATTACAGCCGCGTCATGCGCGCGCTGGTCGAACGAGAACCGCTGATTCATTTGCGGCAGGATCGCATCGACCGCCTGCTGGTCGACGGGCGCCGGGTGGCCGGCGGGCAGGGTTTCTCGGGGCGCATCTACCGAGCGAAGGCGACGATTCTCACCGCGGGAACCTTCCTGCGCGGCCTGCTGCACATCGGGATGACCCATTTTGCCGGCGGACGGTTGGGCGACGCGGCGGCGAACCCGCTGTCGGAGCATTTAATCGAGCTCGGCTTGCCCCTCGGGCGGCTGAAAACGGGCACCTGCCCGCGTCTGGACGGCAATACCATCGATTATGCCGCGCTGGAGGCGCAGCCCGGCGACGAACATCCCTCGTTTTTCTCCTTCGAGACGCCGCCGCACGCGGTGGAGCAGGTCCCCTGCCACATCACCTACACCAACGAGCGCACGCACGAGATCATCCGTGCCGGGTTGAGCGAAAGCCCGCTGTATTCGGGGAAGATTCGCGGCATCGGCACGCGGTACTGCCCGAGCATCGAAGACAAGGTGGTGCGTTTTCCGGAAAAGATGTCGCACCAGATCTTCGTCGAGCCGGAAGGGCGGGACACGACCGAGGTGTACCCCAACGGCATTTCGACCAGTCTGCCGTTCGC
>Ga0116156_10002292_pt1 | contig 17495 bp, 21 predicted proteins | sample AD_UKC045_MetaG_FD_89891 | JGI IMG/M metagenome (GOLD analysis project Ga0116156, IMG submission 89891) | Active sludge microbial communities of municipal wastewater-treating anaerobic digesters from USA - AD_UKC045_MetaG | ecosystem: Engineered > Bioreactor > Anaerobic > Digestate | place: USA... | reverse complement strand
CTCATCTGTTACAAGTGGCGTGTATTTTTTGGCGTATTTGAGTCAACTTGCAATAAAGTTCTTTTCATTATAGGAGCGTAAAATGAATCGAAAAATCGGAGTAAGTGTGGTTTGCATGCTTCCTTGGTGTTTGGGAAGGTATGGGTTGAATCGGTCTGCAACGTTGGCATATGACGCAGGCTTTCAAGGTCTTCAGATACTGCCGATGCGAGGCTGGGATCATCTGACTTTCTCGGGAATTTCAAGCGAGAAAATCATTTCTTTTGAGCTGGCTTGGAACTGCGGACCTCTGGGGAGCGCTATTATTCGCAGTTCACATGCATTCAGTCTTAAGGTTCTACGATATTTTAAGCTGGGAGCCCTGACTGAGGCATTGCCATCGCCCAATGAAAACCGCCCGTTGATTACTGATTGGTTTCTTTTTGGCAATTGTGATGCTACGGAACGTCGTGCAGAATTGATGTTTCATCATTTCCAGAAAACTTCGATGTTCATCACGCACGATGTCATCCACGCCGGCGTGGTGGAAATGCATCCCGAGTTGGATTTGGAAGTTGGTATTTATGCCAACTATCCGTACGGACTGGTCTGGGACACTGAACACGTGATTCGCTCAGGACGTCACGGACAACCGCCGGTTACCGATGACTGGGAAAAATTGCTGGATGAAGTTGGTCACAACATCCGCCTCATCCACGTGAAGGATCCAGTCAATCCCAAAATGCTCGAAGCCTTGGCCAAAAAAACAACCTGTCCCGTGATATTCGAAACAAGGCCGCCGCTCGGAAAGATTTTCAAGCCTCCAATGAGGCACGTCCAGAAGCGAGCTCTCGAATGGCTCACGAGCAGGCGAAATTTTCTTGGCTATTTCTTTGATTAGAATTGCATAATATATGTCATATTAACAGGAGGAAAATTATGCCCCATATTCACGCAATATTAGAGGAGAAAGCAAGGATCATTCACGCTCTGACCGAATGTAAGTCAAGAGTTCGCCAAGCCGTGAGTGACCAGTTTCCAAAGTATCAAATGAGAGATATTGCTCTCATCCCGAGACTCGTCACTTACAAGGAAATGGCAATGGCAGACAATCTTCTGCCTCTTGAGTTCGTCATCGACCTCGGGAAGCTGGACAATCTTCTCGGCGATAGCGATTCGGACATCTTTCGCGATCGACTACTCAAGCTCTGTCCCGAACTCAAAGATATCAATTTCGGCATCTGGCTTCGGGAAATGTCCAGTAATGGATTCTCCGAGCACAAGCCTGACCACAACGACTAGTCAGGCTCAGGAGCAAGCGGTTATGAGACAAGCACATTCGTGCATCTCGTAACCGCTTTTATTTTTTCCAGCTGATTTTAATAGATTCAAATATATTCCCAACAGGCGAGTGAATGAAATGGTATCTGTAAAAACAATCTCCGAAGCGTTTATTTTAATGTTATAATAAAAACACATCAATAAGGCATATAAAATGTTTGGTATCGACAAAAAAGAACTGAAAATATTAAAAGGCTTAAACACTCCTGGAAAGATCCAGGATTTTCTCAACAAATTGCCGATGAATTTTGAAAAGAAAGGAGATACCTGCTTTTCTCCCATGTCAGTTTTGAAAAAAAATACCTGCCACTGTATGGAGGGTGCGGCGCTGGCGGCCTTGGCTCTTCGAATAAATGGGCATCCTCCTCTTTTGGTTGATCTTAGGGCGAATAAAAATGACTTTGACCATGTCATTGCCGTTTTCAAAAAAGACGGCAAATGGGGTGCCATATCGAAAACAAATCATGCCGTCCTTCGCTACCGGGAACCGATCTACAAATCCATAAGGGAATTGGCAATGAGTTACTTCCACGAATATGTGGATGATAAGGGAAGGAAAAACCTGAGAAGTTTCTCACGGCCTGTGAATCTTCGAATATTTGACAAGCTTGATTGGATGACCACCAAAGAAGAAATTGATTATATGCCGGAATACCTTGATAAGGTCAGGCATTATCCTGTTTTAAGCAGAAAGCAAATCTGCGGGCTCCGAAAGGCGGATGAAGTCGAGCTTACAGCCGGAGATGTTGTCGAGTGGAAAAAAGAGTTTTAATGAATTGCCTGCGGCTTGCCGGCTGGTAAGTGAATTATCATAGCAAAGCAAATTAATATCGCCTTTTGGGCGTTTTTTTGATATAATAGTAAATAATTATTAAGTAAAAAAATATGCAAAAATTTTGCCAAGCGTGCGGAATGCCGCTAATTAAAAAGGAAGATTTTGCTGGCGGCGATGAAAATTCCAATTTCTGCGCTTATTGCGTTAATGCTGACGGTAGTGTTAAATCCTGCGAAGAGATTTTTGAGGGCGGGGTGCAGTTTTTTATAAGTCAGATCGGAAATGATCGAAAACTGGCGGAAAAAATAACAAGGAAAAATATGAATGGGCAACCTTATTGGCAGGGCAAAGACTGTCCAATTCTCAAAGGAGAAACGGCTACGGATGAGGAATTTGCCGAAGTTTTAAAAAATTTGAGCTAAATATGAACAAAAAAATTATCCAACAAAAAGAGTCCCAAAGGATAAAAAAGAGAACTTTATACACCGCTTCCCGCCTTGAAGGAAAAGTTAAAAATACAGGCATCAAAAACGTGAAGAAAAAAGGAAAGAAATAGCGGCATCCGATTGAAAGGGGAAAGTTTTTTAATAAGTTTTTTGATTTTTAATTATTAAGAATAAAAAAATGGCTGATAAAAATCACAAAAAATCTTTTACGACAAAAAAACCAACCGATTTTAAAGCGGTTAAAAGATTTATTGATAATAACTTTTTTCACTTCAATGCGGCTGTGGTAAAGAGCGCTTCAGAAGCTTATTTAAAGCACCTCAATAGCGGTGGCAAAATGTTTCTTACCTTAGCCGGCGCAATGAGCACGGCCGAGATTGGAATTACTCTTGCGGAGATGATAAGAAAAGACAAGGTTCACGCGATTTGTTGCACGGGAGCCAATCTCGAAGAGGATATTTTTAATCTGGTTGCTCATGATTGTTATAAAAAAGTGCCCGATTATCGTTATTTATCCCGGGATGACGAGGAAAAATTATTGAAAAACAATTTTAACCGGGTAACTGACACCTGCATTCCCGAAGAAGAAGCAATGAGAAAAGTGGAGGAAAAATTATATGTCGTCTGGGGAAGGGCGGAAAAAGAAGGAAAAAGATTTTTCCCGTATGAATATATTTATCAGTTGATCAGGGAAGAAAGACTTAAAAAAGAATATCAGATTGACCCGAAAAATTCCTGGGTAATTGCCGCTTGCCAGAAAAACATTCCTATTTTTACGGCCGGCTGGGAAGATTCTACTCTGGGCAACGAATTTGTGGCGGAAAAAATAAGAGGAAGATTCAAAAGTTTTAATCCTATAAGAGGAGGGCTGGAAGTAATGGAGGATCTGATCGGGTGGTATAAGAAAAATTCAAAAGACAGTTCTATCGGCTTTTTTCAAATCGGCGGGGGTATCTCCGGTGATTTTCCCATTTGTGTTGTGCCTCTGATTCAGCAGGACTTAATGGAAAATTGCCGTCTGTGGGGATATTTTTGCCAGATATCAAATTGCACGACTTCTTACGGTTCATATTCCGGAGCAGTTCCCAATGAAAAAATTACCTGGGGAAAAATTGGCAAAAATACTCCGCAATTCGTCATTGAAAGCGATGCCAGCATTGTTGCTCCGCTGATATTCGCTTATATTTTGGGTTATAAATAAAAAATTTAGTTTATTTAAGAAAATGAAAAAGGAAATGCTTTTTGGGCATTTCCTTGGTTATTTAAGATCAATTTCCTGAAGATCTATTTTGCATCCGGTAGTGCTGGAAATCAGATCAATGACTCTTTGGACTCTTCCTTTTAGAAAAGAATCTTTCGTTTCCAGAGTCGCTTTCCAAAACAACGGAAGGCTTTGAAGAGCACAATCATAATCTTGATGAAAAGAAGATGCCCACCAAAATTGGCAACTGTTGAGTGCTTTGTCCAATGCCAAACGGCCTTCGTAAGACATATGGTTTCTGCATTCCAAAACCATTCGGGTCAGTTGCCAAAGAAGACGATGAACGGGGTTTTGCGGATGATTCCAGAGAGGAAAGGGAATATTATTGTCCATATCTTCTTTGCTGGTTGACCAGCTTCCCGGAGGAATTTCAAATGGCTTTTTGGGGAAATAATCACATATTTCGGAAATCTTTTCCAGCGCCAAGCCTTTTTTTTGGCCTCCATTTCCTATTTCATCCAAGAATCTTTCCAAATCTCCGATATATTCTTTGTGATGATGGCCGAAAGTCTCGGCGTCCATTCCAATGACCAGATAGCCATCTTTTCCGTTGATCCATCGTCCGAATTTGGAGTTGATGTCTTCCAGTATGCTTCCCCGGATCTTTTTAAATGCAATAGAGCTGCTCCAAAGATGACTGCGCAATATGACCGGCAGGCCGTCAGTTTCCGGAATGAACTCAAATGGGGCAAAACCGTGTTTTTCGCAAAATGGAATGTCTTCCGAAATAACCCATTTGTAATTGTGATTCTTTAGGATAGTAGTTATCCGGGGGCTGAATGCCATTTCTGGCGGGAAAAATCCTCTGCCAACTTCAAGACCCTCTTTTCTAAGTCCCTCCTTGTTTAGACGAATTTGACGGTCTATTTCATGTTCGTCCAGAAGCGGTAAAATCGGATGATAAGCTCCGCTTCCGGTCAGTTCCATCTTTTCTTTCCTGATTGCTTCGGCAAACAGTCCGAGCAGTTTTGCATGGCCGCAATGCTTAAGCAATTCGACCAATGAATAATTGATATTTACCGTAAAACAAGCCTTTTCATGTCGGACAATTAAATCAAGAAGCGGATAATAGCACTCTTCCAAAATTCTTTCCAGTATCTCCTTGGATTGCCAGGGAGGCTGGTAGAAATGCAAAAGAAAACCGAGATGTTTCATAAATGCCCTCCTTTGGCAATCATATTTTGTTTGATGAATGGTTTTTTCTCGCCTTCCAACCGTTATTTACAATGAAAAGAACTCTGATAAAACAGTAAACTTTTTTTATAATCGCGTCAAATTAATTTATTCCAGATTCTCATAAAGGTTGGAAATAAAAAAGGCGGCCCAGCAGTGATCTGCCAGCCGCCTTAAGGGAGGGCAATGTTCAGTTTCGAGTGGGGGGGTCGTTCAAATTGGCAAAGCAAAGAGATTTTCTTTCGCCTTTTTCATCGCACACTGTTACTGGTGATTTACATATCCCGTTAATAATGTCAGTGCCGCCACAGCGGGGACATGTTGCCGTGTTAACAACGCTTTTTTTTCTGAGGGTTTTTTTCGCCCCATCTTGTAAATTTCTCAGTTTATCCTCATCTTTTGGAAAAAACATAGCATTTACCTCCTCTGTATTTTTGTATTAAAAGTACTGATTGAAGAAAAGAAATCAAAAAACCGCCGCCGGCGGTTGTCTTTTGGTTCGATTTTCTTTTCTTTCTACGAACGCTTAAAAACAACCGCTTGGCGAATGGCGAGCAATAGTAGGCCTAGCAAATTGTTTTGTCGTTTGTTCATAATAATAATTTAATACGGCTATTATTTTTTGTCAAATAAAAAAACTCCATACTAAACAGCGTAGTGAATAAATCCATTTCTTATTTCAACCAAGCTATGATTTGCTGCTTTCCAATAATGATCCAACAAAAAAACCCGTCATCCTGAGCGAAGTGAAATTGGGGTAGCGATTGAACGTAGTCGAAGGATCTGCCAATTAATATCAAAACCAGCAATTCTATTTAGTAGATTCTTCGGCTTCATCTCGTCCTAAACGGACTCGATTCCGCTCAGAATGACGGTAAAAAGAAACACGCTATTTGTTAAAGAGCCATAAAAAAAGCAAGCGGACAAGGCGCTTGCTTTTGAAAAGGTTTTAAGATGTCCGGAAGCTTTCTACGGCATCATTGTATAATTTTTGGCATACCGGACATAAATTTTTGCCAGGAATGACCTCTCTTTTTTTGCTGCAACAGTTGTTGCAGCATCTTTCTTTGGGATGAGGATCTTTCGGGTGTTCTTTTTCCATTGTTTTCACCTCTTAATTCTTTCCGTTTCCGTTTATTCGGAGAAAGAGCTTTACTTCAGGTGAAGCTTGATTTCCAATGTCGCGGCACGATTTTTGGTGATCGCACCTTCCGCCATGGAGACAAACATCATAAGGATACTTTTTTTGATCGCGAGCCTCCTCAAGGATTTCCGGTCCCCGAGGACAATGCCTGAGGGGATAAAAACCCGGTTCAGTTTCTATCCTGCTTCTCAAGGCTCTTATTTCCTGCTTTCTGTCAGACGGATAAAACGCCATTTTTCCCTCCTTTTATTTTCTATTTTTCTAAATTGCTTTTATTTAGTTTAAAAAAGAACAAAAAAACCGACTGCCGTCGGGTTGATTTTAGATATTTTTTAAAAAGTAAAATCAACTCGACGATGGTCGGATAATAATGGTAATAATAATTTGGCTTAACAGGTTCTTTTTCATTTAATTTATTATAATATATGGCTGAAAAATTTTCAAATAATAGGGTGCCAAGGAAGAGAATTGCTTCATCATGTTTTGATGAGCTCTCTTCCTCGGCGGGAACCGCTTTAGAAAAACGGCTGTTTTGAATCGGGGTCAGGAGGTGTAAGGTTGCAAACCCCCGGGATATGCTTGTCTTCCTCAGTAGCAATTACTTCCTTAATATGGCTACTTTCTATTTGTGCAGAAGGTACTCCACATTTTCGACGACTTTCCTTTCTCCGGGCTTTTCTGAGACATTCGGCAATATTATCGCAGCTTGCTACATCAAATTCTTCTCCATCGCGCATACAATTCATGTTCTTCTTCTCCTTTTAGGTTAAGTTTTTTGGCACATTTATGATTTCCTGATTGAATCTCTTTTTTCGCTCTTTGTGGAGAGCGCCGCCAGAATTCAGTCGGATGTGACCTTATTTATTCTGACAGAAGTTCAATGCAGGAAACCATCCATGAGCCGGAAAAAGAAAAATATTTTTCACTCTTTCCGGCTCGCGGATTTTTTGCGCCTTTTTAAAGAACTTATCAAATAAAAATCCCGGTCTTTTACCGGGGTTCTCTGTTTTTCTTATCCTTTATCTTATTGAGATTCCCCAGCAAAAAATTCTCGCCCTACAAAGACGGAAGAAATGAGAATAATCTTCAATGTGTTTTTCGCCGAGTTCCTCATTTAAATATTGTTATCTTGTAAAAGTATAGGGGATTTTATGTTTTTTGTCAACTTTTTTAGGTTCTTTTGGGTCAATTTAAGCCAAAAAAGCCATTTTTAGCCGCATTTTAGCCCCCAGAAATGATTGACAACAAGAGCAAAAGGTGTATAATGGATGTATTGTAAGATTCTCCGTAGTTTCCTGTTTCTTGCCATTTTCCCCACAAGGGAAAAGCGAAAGAAACGAGCCTTATATGAAATAGTGTAAGGGTAGTCTAAAGGCTGAACGCTTTTTAGAAGTAAAGAGCTAAGTGAGAAGGTCGCCTTGCAATTTAAGTTCATATAATTTAATCCGGTTAGATGCCTCGCGGAGCGAGGACTTCGCTTAGAGCGGAGAATTTAACGGGATAAAATAAATGGCACAGAAACTTTATGTAGGTGGATTAGCATATTCCACTACGGAAGAATCTTTGGGAAATCTTTTCGCTCAAGCCGGAACAGTTCAATCTGCCAGTATCATTACTGACAAAATGTCCGGACGATCTCGAGGCTTTGGCTTCGTAGAAATGAGCACAGAAGAGGAAGCTCAGGCTGCTGTTGAGATGTTTAATGGAAAAGAGTTCGAAGGAAGAACTTTGACTGTTAACGAAGCTCGTCCTCAGGGAGACCGACCAAAAAGAACTGGTGGTTTTAGAGGAAATGACAGAGGCGGTTTTGGAAGACGAGACCGATTCTAATAGAAAAACACTCTCGGGTTAACCGGGAGTGTTTTTTTGTTTTATATGATATTGCTTAATATCTTCAAAAAATGCTATTATTTAGTAGTTATAAACTCATATTAAGTTTCTTCCTGATGTCATTCCCAACTTGATTGGGAATCCAGAAAACAAGCTGGATCATAAAGACTAGATTCCCGCCTGCCTGCCGGTAGGCATGGCTTGCGCGAGAATGACAACAGACAAAAGTTATTCCAATAAAATAGCTTATCATAAAGACAGGATGGAATTAACTTAAAATGACTTAAATATTTTTTTAAACTCAGATACAATTTATGAAAAAAATTATTTTATCTTTATTGATTTTAGCGGCGGCTATTTTTTTGTTTTTTTCTTTTAAATCTTCTTCTAGCGTCGGATCTTTAGAAAATGCCAAATTCATTTTATTTTATGGCACCGGCTGTCCGCATTGTGAAATAGTGGAAGAATTTATCAAAAAAAATAATATTCATGAGAAATTGGACTTTCCGGAAGTGGAAGTTTTTTTCAATAAGGATAATGCAGCTGTTTTTGCTCAAAAGGCCAAGGAATGCGGTCTGGATGAGAAAAATTTGGGCGTGCCGCTCTTTTGGGCGGAAGGCAAATGTTATAGCGGAGACAAAGACATAATCAGTTATTTAAGTGACAAGCAATAAGTGACAAGTAACATGTAACAAGTGACATGTGACAAGTAACAAGTAATAAGAAATAAGTGACAAGTAGTGTATATGAAAAAAATTATTAAATACATAGCGGCTTTCTTTCTGGCATTTTTACCGCTGGGAAAAGCTCAGGCGGTTTGTCCAGTTTGCACGGTGGCGGTAGGAGCAGGCGTAGGGCTGACAAGATATCTAGGAATTGAAGACACTATCGCCGGAGTATGGATTGGCGGAATGGTGGTTTCTTTGGCGTTATGGACAAAAAATTGGATGGCGGGAAAAAATAAAAAATTTCGCTATCAAAGCCTTATTTTAATTATCATCTATTTTTTACTTGTAATCGTCCCTCTTTACTACACCGGCATTATGGGGCATCCCTTTAACCGTATTTGCGGAATGGATAAAATTCTTTTCGGATCGTTTTTTGGAATTTTTGGCTTTATTATAGGTAATGCCGTTAATCTTTATATAAAAGAAAAAAATGGCGGTCGGGCCTATTTTCCTTTTCAGAAAGTCGTGATGGCCATAGCTCCGCTTGTAATTTTAAGCGTTATTTTCTATATTATTAGTAAATGCTGATTTATAAAATATTAAATATCTATCATGGAAACAAATAAGGAGTTGATAAAAAATGTCAATGATTTGATTGAAAAGGTGGATAATATGAAAAAGCAGGACAAGATGGATCTAAGCTCTGATCAGGATCTTTCCATTGCTATTATGAATTTGGTGAGCATTGAAGAGCATTTTTTCTTTACCGGAGCTAAACTCAATAAGCCTGAATATTTTGATTTGCTTCAAGAAGTAAGAAAAATGAGAGGCGACCTTTTGCGAAAAATTATCAAGGATTATGAAGGCGAAGTCTGGTGTATTTCCAAACACTTATTGGCGGCCTCCATGAGGCTGATGGAGGTGGGAACCAAACAGCAGGGAATGGGGAAGAAAGAAGAGGCTCGGGAATTGTTTCAGAAAGCCTATGATCTTTATTCTTTGTTTTGGGCGGTCAATATGAAAATCATTAAGACTGATGATATCAAAAAAATCGATGAAGACGCGGTAAATGTTCATGATAAAAAAGAAGAAGCCGTGAAGATGGCTTCTGATAACAAACCCGCTCAAGTCAAAGATGAAAACAAGCCTGTGAAATCCAGTTTCTTAGGGAAAATGGGAGAATTAGTGAGAAAAGCGATTGATTGTTGCATTGAATAAAATATGAAACAAGAGAAAGGGTCGAACTCTTGTTGATTGTAATAAAAATTAAAATAAAAAAATTATCATGTCTAAAAAAGCAATTATTCTGACGGTTCTATCTGTCCTTCTTTTGGTATTAGCCATATTTGGCCTTCAAAAAGCCAAAATAAACAGCCTTTCTACCAACACGTCCATTCCGTCGGTGGTTAAGATGCCAAAAGAAGCTTTGGCCAAGCCGACTGGAAACGTGGGTGATACGGTGGATGCCATAATTAATGAATCAACAGAAGAAAAATCATTGCTCTTGGCGGAAGACGAAGTCGCTAAAAACGCTGTCAGCGACAAGCAAGAGGCAGATGATTTGTCAAAATCATATGATGAAAATGAATTTTAAGGTTATCGCCCTAATATTGGGCGTAATTTTGGTCAGTGGATTTTTTTATCAGAGATCATCGGCCAAAGTGGGCAGTGGTCCAGAGGATAAAAAAGCCATAATGGAGAAAAGAGAGGGAATAATAGAACAAAAAAAGGCAGAACGGCAGGCGGCAATGCAGGAAAAATTTTGTGAAAGGCTTTCAAGCCTATCTTCCAAAATGGGGGAAAGGATGGATGCCAAAGAAGAGAAATTTCAGAATCGAGAGGAAGAGTCTTTCAGAAATTGGGATCAAAAGAGAAGCGATCGCGATGCTAAGCTTGAGGAATTCAGATTGAGACGGGAAGAAAATTGGGAAAAGCATTTTGCGGCTCTTGAGAATAAAGCTCAGACTGACGAGCAAAAAGAAGCGGTAGCTGATTTTAAGGCGGCGGTGCTGAAAGCTGTCGAAACCAGAAAAACTGCTGTTGACGCAGCCATTGAAACTTTCAGGACCGGTGCAGACAAGTTGATTGAAACCAGAAAGTCAGGATTGAAAACGGCAGCTGAAAGCTTTGTGGCAGCACAAGAGGCGGCCCTTGATGAAGCCAAGGCCAGCTGTGAAAGCGGCACTGACCCCAAGACGGTAAGGACAAATCTTCATTCTGCTCTCAAGGCAGCTAGGGATAAATTCAATGCGGAAAGGCAGGCTGTTGAAAAAGTAGGCACTTCCATGCAGACTCTGGTTAATGCCAGGCAACAGGCTTTTGAAAAAGCGCTGAGCGATTTTAAATCAGCTATGGAAAAAGCCAGGGCCGATCTTTTGAAAGCTTTTCCGGCAGAAGAAACAGAGGAAACGGAAACCGAATAAACTCCAAGGATCATTTTTTCTGAAAAATCCACCCCGTTCAGGCGAGGTGGATTTTATTTTAAAGAAAAGGTAAAATAAGGGCAATAATAAATTAAAGGCAATTATTATGGAAAAATTAAACTTAGCCATCATCTTTGGCGGGCAATCGGGAGAGCATGAAGTTTCATTAAAATCAGCCAATCAAGTAATGAGCGCCATAAGCAAAGAAAAATATAATATTATTCCCATTGCCATAACTAAAGGCGGCAATTGGCTCATTGGTGAAAAAGGAAAACAATATATGGATGAAAATCTGCCGCTGGCACAAACAGAGGGCGGAGTGAGTCATGAGCAATCGCAAAAATTAGTGGGTGCGGTTGAAAATAATAATTTTAATTTTATCCAAGGCGGCGCCGATAAAAAAATTGATTTGGTTTTGCCAATTGTCCATGGGCAATATGTAGAAGATGGAAAACTTCAGGGAATGCTGGAAATGATCGGAATTCCCTATGTTTTTTCCGGAACGCTTGCGAGCTCTTTGGCGATGAACAAGCATAAAACAAAACTGATAGCTAAAAGCGTTGGAATAAAAATTGCCAAGGAAGTAATGGTCGCTAAGGGGAAAAAACATAATTCAGATAAAATTATCAGTAAGCTAAACCTGCCAATTGTTATCAAGCCGGTTGAGTCGGGATCATCAGTTGGAATAAATATTGCCAAAAACAAGGAAGAATTGGAAGCGGGAATTCAAAAAGCATTGGAATACGGATCAGAAGTTTTACTTGAACAATTTATAAAAGGCCGAGAACTGACAGTGGCGGTTATGGGAAACAAAAGTCCTAAAGCGCTACCGGTGATTGAAATTATTCCCAAAATTTCCAGCTTCTATAATTATGATGCTAAGTATCAAGATGGTGGAAGCGAGCATATTTGTCCGGCCGAGATTACCGATGACACAAGAAAAAAGGTGCAAAAATATGCCGTAAAAATTTTCAAAGCCATAGGTTGTCGGGATTTGGCGCGGGCGGATTTTATTTTTTCCGAAAATGATAGCAAGTTATATTTCTTGGAAATAAATACTATTCCCGGTATGACGGCAACTAGCCTTGCTCCCCAAGCGGCCAAAGCAGTCGGGATGGAATTTCCTGATTTTCTTGATAAATTGATCAAGGAGGCCCTGGGGAGAAAAAAATAAAAATTATCTTTCAAATCTTAAAGCCAAAAAAGCGCTCTCAGACAGGGGCGTTTTTTTGCGGAAAAAACTTTGACAAATGGCGCTAAAAATGCTACAGTGGTTTGTTAAATAGTAATTGCTAAAAAAATGACTAATTCAAGCCAAAATATGACCAGTTTTAAGTCAAAGCTCAAATTTGTGATTTTTGCTTTGGCTTTATCAGTTGTAATTTTCCCGCTTTTTACCTTTTCCAGTCACAGCAATGATCTTTATGTCGATGACAGCGCTTCTGGTAGCCAAGACGGATCCAAAAAACATCCGTATAAGACTATTGAAGACGCTATGGATAAGGCGACATCCGGAACAGAAATTCATGTTTCCCGTGGGGAATACGAAGAAAATGTAGAAATTAAAAAGGGAGTGTCTCTGTCCGGAGCTAATAAGGAAAACACTGTTATAAAAGCCGATCATGAAAATGAAGATGCGGTTATCATGAAAAATAAAAGCAAAATATATGGCTTTACCGTAAAAGACGGTCGAAATGGAATCAGGGTGGAAGATGATGCCAAGGTTACCATCACTAGCTGTATTATAAAAGACAATCGCAGGGATGGAGTCAGTTTGGAAAAAGCTGATGTCCGTGATTCTCGGGAAGCGACTATATCTAACAGCGAAATTAGAGATAATGGGAAAGCTGGAATTTTTTCTGAAAGAAGAAAACTTAATATAACGGAAAATGAAATAAAAAATAATGGCAGTGACGGGATAGATATTTTGGCCGGATCCAATGCTTGGATCAATAATAATACTGTCCGGGAAAACCGAGGCAGCGGAATGAAGCTGGCCGTTGACGGATCAAGCGTTTGGACTAAAAGAAATTTAATCAGAGAAAACAGAAGAGAAGGAATGGAAATTTCTTTTAGCGGAGGAAATGGCCGAGTGAATGTCGATCGGTCTAAAATTGTAGAAAACGGTCATTACGCTGTGGCCAGAATTCAAAAAGGAAATTTTGCCAACAGTTTCAATCTTTGGAATGAAAAGCTGACTTTTAATTCCGGAAACAGCATATGGGGAAACAAATTCGGCCAAATTTCTTCCATTATATATCAGTAAAATTGCATAAATATACTTTCAAAAAAACGCTCCTCAATGGAGTGTTTTTTTGTTTTTTTAAAAATGTTAAAATAGGCTTATGGATAAAATATTTTTCTTCAAATACATGCCTTTTTTTTTGAATCCCATCGCTTTTGAAATCGGTCCTTTTTCCGTTACCTGGTATTCTCTTATGTATCTGGTGGGTTTTTGGGTAGTTTACTCTTTAATAAAATACCGAATCAGGAAAGGGGAAGGGGATATTATAAAGACAAGCCAGCTATTTGATTTTTTGATTTTTGTTTTCTTGGGCCTTATCGCCGGAGCGCGTTTGGGGGAGGTTTTCCTATATGATCCCGAATATTATTTTTCCAATCCAGTAAGAATTATTTCTCCTTTTGATCCGGTAACTAAGGAATTTATCGGAATATATGGGATGAGTTATCATGGAGGCTTGGTCGGCGCTCTTCTTGCCGGTTGGATTTTTGCTAAAAAAAGAAATATTAATTTTTGGTCTTTGGTTAATTTTATCACGCCAGCCGTTCCGGCCGGTTATTTTTTTGGTCGACTTGGCAATTTTATAAACAGTGAACTGTGGGGCAGAGAAACTAAAATGCCCTGGGGTATGTATTTTCCAGGTGATGATTTGGGTCTTCTTCGTCATCCTTCCCAGCTCTATGAGGCTTTTTTTGAAGGCTTGGTTTTATTCTTTCTTCTCTGGCCGCTAAGAAACAAGGAAAATATCAAAGATAAAATATTACTCTTATACCTTCTGGGCTATGCCCTTTTTCGTTTTTTTATTGAATTTTTCCGAGAACCGGAAGAGCCGACCGGGATGCTTCTTGGCTATTTTACCTTGGGGCAAATTCTCAGTTTTTTTATGGCGGCTTTTGCTATTTTCATTATCTTGAAAAAGAGGAAAAAAAAGAGTATAATATAGAAAGAAAATAAAATAAAAAACAATTAATGTTTGCAGCAATTCAGGGGAGGGTTATTCCTATGGATGGTTTTTGCATCAAAAAAACCAGAAGAGTAAATTCTGACCTTCCATTAGCCAAATTTATCAGAGAGAAAAAAAATTCATCTATCTTGTTTTCCCGAAATGGGAGGACAAGGGATTTTTTGTCTTCTCATCCCCAACCTTATTTTTACCAACATGAAATCGGCAGACTAAGAAGAGGAACAATGGCAAAAAATACAATTCGATCGATAGATAGTCTTCAAGCCGGTTTATCCATCAGGCCTTCCTATAAAAAGGCCAATTGGGTATATCAAAGAAAAGAAGCGGACGAAATATTTTTATCCATCAAGGAAAGGTATTCGGACACAAAAAATTATATCAATGATTTTTTCAGCAATTCCGTCCAGGGAGTTTCCGCGGTTAGGATGTGGAACATTTCTGTTGTCGGATCACTCATTTTCGGGATGTTTTTGATGACAATGATTTATAGATATCTCGGGCAAAATGCTTCAGCCAGGGCCAAGGAAATAGCTAATCCTACCCAAAATAGTCTGGTTTTGGGAGCGGAGGATATAAAAAACCCGGATATTGAAAATGAAATAGATGTGGATATCACAGAACAGCTGATAAAAGAATATGCTCGCGAAGAAAAAAAAGAAATGGAAAAAAAGGAAAAAAGTCAAAAAGATATGGAGAATAAAATGCGGGAAATGGTAAAGGGTTATCCGATAGAAGAAATGATCCCTTACATTGCCAAAAAGGACAGGGTGGTAGCTTCTTTTCTCATCGGTATCGCCAAAAAAGAAAGTGATTGGGGAAAGCACGTGCCAGTTTATCAAGGAAAGGATTGTTATAATTATTGGGGTTTTAGGGCTAAACGGGAAAAAATGGGCACGGGCGGTCATACCTGTTTTGACAGTCCGAAAGATGCGGTAGACTCAGTAGCCAAAAGAATAGAGTTTTTGGTTTCCAGTGAAAAATTGAACACGCCTGCCAAAATGGTGGTCTGGAAATGCGGTTATGATTGTTCTTGGGACAACCCCAAGGCTGTCAAAAAATGGATATCGGACGTAGACACATATTTTAGAAAATTTGATTCTATCGCTAAAGGCGAAAATAAGAAAAATAAGAAATAACGGGCACATTGACAGAAATGACCTATTTTGCTAGTATTATCAGGTGTCAAATATCCCTTGCCGCTTTTGGGCTATATTAAGCCAAAAAAGCCTTAAAAAAGCTAATTTGGACCAATTTAAAGCCTAAAAGCCGTGGGGGATATATTAATTAAAAGTGAAGAATTGCCTAAAAATCGGGCAAATACCGCAAGTCGAAGCGGCCTGCAATAAGAAAGAAGAGCGCCAAAAGGCGAATTTGCAGGGAAACAATCTAAAATAAGGGCTATCCAGCCTTTCTGGCCACTGGCCGAAATCAGAAACCGGAAATCACGAATTTGGAAGAGAAATCGGAAATAAAAAAAGAACCGGAAGATTGGACAAAACCTAATGAAGGATTATTTCCTGAGAATGATCCGACGCCATGTCGGATCGAATCTGATCGATTGGAGGAACAGATTTAAGGGGGTAGGGACGAAAAAAAGAAATATATTGATCATTATTGTTCTCTTGCTATGCACGAGGCTATTTTTTTACGCCTTTTTTGATAATTTCGCTCAAGCGGAAAAACCGATGAAAATTGACAATGTGGATGAAGAAATTATTGATCCAATGAACAAAATCAAAAAAGAAGACAGCCAGGAAGATAAAAAAAACAAGGCTAAACTTTGCTTTTCTGATAAAAAATTAGGAAAAAAAGATATATATAAACCGGAAGAAAAAATGCGGGAAGAGGAATATCGGGAAATGGTAAAAGGTTATCCTTTGGAAGAAATGGTGCCATTTATCGCCAGAAAGGATGAAAAGACAGCCGCCTTTCTTATCGGTATCGCCAAAAAAGAAAGTGACTGGGGAAAGCACGCTCCGCGAAAAGGTGACCGAAGTTGCTATAATTATTGGGGCTATAAGGGAAGTTATAATCTGGTCCAGGGTTATTCCTGTTTCGATTCTCCGGAACATGCCATTGAAATAGTTGGAGGGAAAATAGACAGTCTGATAAATAAAAATATTGACACGCCTGAAAGAATGGTGGTTTGGAAATGCGGATCAAGCTGTGCCGGCCATAGTCCGGAATCAGTCAGAAGTTGGATAGGCGCGGTAAGGACTTATTGGCAAAGGATACTTTCTTAAATTTTTAAAATTGGCTGATAATCCGCAGTGCCATTGCTATTAAATAGCTATTTGTGCCAGCTTGAAAGGGCTGGCTTTTTATAAAATAAAAGACTTGCCGGTTTTTCAGGCAAGCCCCGTGGGTGGTTTTCAATTGAGAAGAGTTCCCGGAGGAGCGCAGTCTGTTATCTCCATAATGGTCAGTATATTGTGATTTTTGTCTATGACTAGATAAGCATCGACTATGGTCTGGATACAAAGCAACCAAAAATTTACTTTTCGAAGAGCGTCCTGGAAGGCTTCATGACATTTTTTGTCTATTCGGATAGTAGCGGAAAAATCAAAAAAAATTTCCTTGACGATTTCTGTTTTGTTTTTTTCGTTGAAAATGATGCCGGCTTTTATGTGATCGCCATAAATAATATAGGCGAACATTCCATTTTCCAGTAGCTCTACTTCCAAGAAAATCTTGCTATTGTAAGCTAATTGTTCTCCGAGCGGTTCTCTGATATGGCCAAGATTGAAAGATATGCATGGCACTTTTCTGCCATTCTCTCCGTTTTGAGAGAAATCAAAAAAACCGATAGTGAATGAGACTTCCTTTGTTTCTGCAAAGATATCTGAAAAATTCATACATCCCTCCTTATAGTAGAAACAAGCCTTTTTTAATGAGCTAAATATAATGTTAATGACAGATAAAAAAAGAACCCCTGCTGGTTGGAGATTTTTCAAGAAAAACCAGCAAGGGGTGGTATGGACGATCGTTACGTCCTGTTGATGCCTCTGGGAAGACCTAGTTAGTCATCCCGCCTCTTGGCCGCCACTCGGTCATCATTCGTTCTTCTTCTTTCTTAGTGTCAACGCAATCATAAGCTCTCTCCTTCTTCGCCGTTCGGTGGGAGAAACTCCCATTATCGGAAAAGACTCTCAACGCTTAAATAATAGCAAATTTTTTCATGGATTGTCAATAAAATTTCTTTTAAACTTGGTTAAAAAGCTTCCAAAAAAAACGGGAGAGTCCGGCTGT
>Ga0116156_10002285_pt1 | contig 17528 bp, 12 predicted proteins | sample AD_UKC045_MetaG_FD_89891 | JGI IMG/M metagenome (GOLD analysis project Ga0116156, IMG submission 89891) | Active sludge microbial communities of municipal wastewater-treating anaerobic digesters from USA - AD_UKC045_MetaG | ecosystem: Engineered > Bioreactor > Anaerobic > Digestate | place: USA... | reverse complement strand
TCCGCGCCCCCAGCACGATCCGGTGGGAGCCCTTTTCCGCGTGACAATTCAGGCAGTGTTCCTTCGCCGGCATCCTCAGGCCGGCATTCATCGCGGCCTCGCGATTCATCATCACCTCTTTGGCCATGTACTCGCTGCCCGCCCCGTGGCACATTTCGCATTGCACGCCCTCCCGGATGGAAAACGTCGCGTCCCGCTCCCAGGGTTCCGCTTGCGAGGCCGTGGCGTGGCAGCCCAGGCACATGGCCGACTCCTGCGGCTCCATCGGAATGCCGCTCCATTTGGCGATCTCCTTCGCCTCCGGCGTGGCCAGACTCGTGTACGCCCGGGCGTGCCGCGAGTGCAGCCAGAGCGTCAACTGATCGCCCACCGCGGCCCCCTCGTGGCATTGGCCGCAGACCTTGGCGCCCACATAGACCGGATCGCGGTACGTCTCGGCGCCCGATGCCGGCAGGACGGCCAGCGCGACGATCGGCAGCAGCCATCGTAGCCCTCTCGCTCCGCGAGAGGATAGCTTGTCATGTGGCGGAGCAAGAGGGCGAGAGGATAGCTCCTCATCTCGCGGAACGAGATGGCTGCGATTCGGCGCCTCATCTCGCGGAGCGAGACGGCTACGATTCGGCTCCTCATCTCGCGGAGCGAGACGGCTACGATTCGCCTCCTCATCTCGCGGAGCGAGATGGCTACGATGGGGATGAGACGTGCAAATGGCGGTCGGCCGTATCATGGACTTCCCTCCCGTTACTGGGCCGGCTGGACCACCGTCAGGGCCTGGTTCGCGGACACGTCGCTCAGCTGCGTCGTGCGGCCGTCGGGCCAGCGGATCTCCAGACGGTCGACTTTTTCGACACGGCCCAAGCCGAAATGCGGACGCGGGTCGGATTGCGACAAATAGCCGCGCGTGGGAATGAGATCCCGGATCTGAGTCTGGGAACCGGCCGTGATCCTGATGCGGGCACCAACCGCATCCGACTTGCCGTTGGGCAATTTGGCGGCCACCGTCAGCCAATGGTTCCTGTTTCCGCCGTCGTTCCGCAGCAACTTGGCCGGGCCGTTCAGATTGTTGATCAACAGGTCCAGGTCGCCGTCGTTGTCAAAGTCGCCGCAAGCTGCCCCGCGGCCGACGTACTCTTCCTCGAAATACGGCCCGGAGTCCTTGGCCACGTCGACGAACTTCCGGCCGCCCACATTGCGGGCCAACGTGGCTTCTTCGCCGAATTCCTTGTGCGGATCGCCGTTGGCCACGAACACGTCCAACAGGCCGTCGTTGTCGTAGTCGAACAGCAGGCCGCCCCAGCCCGTGTACTGGCCGCACATCAAGGCCAGCCCGCTGGGCGTGCTCACGTCCTCGAAGTACTCCTGCTTGTTGATCAACAGGCAGCCGTAATCCATGTCGGGGATGTACAGATCCAGCCAGCCGTCCAGGTCGACGTCGCCCGCGTCCGGCCCCATCGACGAAACACCTTGCCCCGATTCGCCAAAGGCCATGCCCCGCACCAGCGCATCCTCGACGAACTTGCCGCCGCCCAAATTGCGAAAGAAATCGTTGCCCATGGCGTCGTTGGTGACGTACACGTCCAGCCGGCCGTCGTTATCCAAGTCCGCAACCGTGGCTCCCATGCCGCGGCCATTGGGGTTCACCAGGCCCGCCTCAACAGTCACGTCGACGAAGGTCCCGTCGCCCTTGTTGCGGTACAATCGATCGGGCTCGCCTTGATACGTCAGCGGTCCCGGAAAGCCGGTTGGGGCGTAGTAGGGGATCTTGGTGCCGTCGTACTTCAGGTAGTTCACGACGTACACGTCCAGCAGGCCGTCGCCGTCGTAGTCAAACCACACCGCTTGGAGGCCCCACAGAGGATCGGCCAGTCCGGATTGTTCGGAGATGTCGGTGAACGTGCCGTCGCCGTTGTTGCGATAGAACTCGTCGGGGCCGAAGCACAGCACCAGCACGTCCAGGTCGCCGTCGTTGTCGAAATCGGCCGCCGAACAACCGTACGCGGCGTTGACACCCCGTACGCCCGCTTTCTCCGTCAGGTCCGTGAACGTGCCGTCGCGGTTGTTGCGATACAGAGCGTTGCGGAGCTGACCGCGCAGATACCGGCCGCGATTGCTGCAGATCTCCGGGTTGTATCGGCCGTTGCACAAGTAGATGTCGAGCCAGCCGTCGCCATCGTAGTCGAAGAACATCGCCCCGCCGCCCGAGGCCTTGACGATGTTGTCCATCTTGACATCGCCATAGCTGTGCTTGAAAGCGATCCCGGCCTTGTCGCTCACGTCGGCAAACACCGGCAGTGGCGGTTCCGCCGCGCGGGCTGAGAAAAAGCCGGACGCGATGACGATCGTAATCGCCGACAGAATGTGCTTCATGTTTCGTCCCAACGCATCTCGGTCACTCCTTCGGCGTGGCGGACCACGCTGCCCCGATGTCAATCCACTCGACGATCAACCGCGTTTCCTCGGGCGTTAGCGGTTGCTGCGCATCGGGCGGGATCCGTTTCGGCTTGCCTTCAGACGCCGCGCCGTCCCACGGACGCGATGTGTTCTTGCCCGCCAGATGCCAGACCAACGGGCTGGTCCGCGCCCGGCCGGGATCCACGTACTTGCCGCGCATGTCGCGGTCAGAACCGGCCGCAGCCGACTCCAGCAGCACCTGGTACACCGTCCCCGCGAAAGCGGCGTCGGTCACGTCCGCTGGGGCAGGTTGGCCCGCCGTCAGGTCGGGCACGCTGCCACCCTGGGCGTGGCACGGCAGGCATTTCCTGCCTACGATCGGCATCAGGTCGCGGCGGAAGTCGATCGACCGCCGTTGTTCGACCGGTGGAGCCACCACGACCGTCGGCTGTTTCAGCGCGTCCACCAGAAAATTCTCCGGCGTCAACTCGCGGTCTTCATGGCAACCGATGCAGCCTTGGTTGAAGTGGTTGGGAGTCCAGACCCACCCGCAACTTCGCAGCGCCAGGCCGCCGGCGTCGATCAGTTGCAGTTCCACGGGCACGTTCGCAGGCACCGCGACGTTGAACGAGCCGTCCGCTCCGATGGGCACCTCGCCCAGAATCCGCCGCGGGGCCAACGGCGAAAGAACGGCTCGCGGACTCGCGCCGGCCGAAGCGTCCGCCCGGCGCGAGATCCCCTCCAGCAGCCGAACCGTTTTCACCGTCCCTGCCGGCAGCCATGTCGCGTCCTGGAAATCGTTCGTGTACACACTCAGGCAATACAGCTTGCCGAACGGGTCGTCATCGCTGCGGGGACTCGAGCGGCCGTCCGGCTCCGCGCGCGGGGCGACCAACTTGGCTTGCATGTCGTGGAACTCCGGATCGTCGAACACTGTTTGCATCTGTTTGGAGACCGGATCGAAGCGGACCACGCCGTGCGTGCCCGAACCGTCGGCGGGCCGCCGCGAAACGAGAATCGTCCCGTCCGGCAGCGGCGACGGCGAATGGAAAAGCCCATCCGCCGGCTCCGTGATCGGCCGATACGTGTGCAGCGGACGGCGGGTGCTGACGCAGGACAACAGGCCCGCGCCGTCCCACGGCACGCGGTCGGCTTCGACAAACACGATCAACCCACCCGCCGTGTCGCAAGCCATGTGCTTGATCCGCCGGCCCCGCTCGACGCACACCGGCTCCGGGTCGGTGCCATCCAGGTTCGCACTCAGCAGGATCACCCGCCCCAGCAGCCCGTGTTCCAGCGTGCGCCGCTGCCAACTGGCGTACACCAGCCGCCCGTCCCACATCAGGTATGGATCATAGTCGCTGGACAGATTGTATGTCAGCCGCCGCACGTCGGAGCCGTCGAGCCGACACGAGTACAACGCCGTTGCCGGCGCCGTGCCGGTTTCGTTCAGTTCATCTGCCCGGCTGCACACAAACGTAATTTGATGCCACGCCTCATTCGCGTCGCTGATCTGGTAGAACGCCGACTGGTAGGAAGGACAACGGCAGTCCCCGATCCCCTGCGTGATCTGCCGCAGGCCGGAGCCATCCACGCCGATTTCATACACGTTCCAGTTGTCTTGGGCGGTTTTCTTGCCCGCTAGCAGCAGTCGCTTGCCGTCAAACGCCACGTTGGGGTCACACGCGCTGTGAAACGATTCCACGAGTCTGCGTTTCGTTCCGTCCGGATCGACGACCGCCAGCCGCCCACCTTCGCCGTAGGCATCCCGCAGCAAGTCGGAGGAACGCGGCGTGTCCTGGGCGACTGGACCGCCGGCCGGAAGTTGCGTCACCACGATGGGCCGTTCCAGGGCGGGCTGATCGAGGGCCGCAGCGGAAAGACGGGGCAGAGACGGCGTGGCAAAGGGGTAAAGGAAGAACAGCCCCGTCAGGCAAAGACGCATCATGATTCTCGACCTGTACCCCACAAAAAACAACGGACGCCCGGCGAATGTCAACTCAATCGCGTCCTGGCGTTGGGGTGAGGATAATAGAATTCGATTTCGGCCGATGCCGAAGACCAGCCACATGGGACAACTTTGCTCGGCCAAAATCGAATTCTGCAAGCCTCAACCCGTTTCGAGAAACGCTCCCTGTGCAGCAATGGCGACAAGGACGTGCGCCCCAACGAACGGACAGATGATGACCAACGGCTCAAAATGGATGAACACCATCGAATTGTCAAGGCACGGACTTGTTCCTTTGTCGCGTAACGTCATTACGGACAACCTGCGCAACGGGTTCGCATGCCTCCAACCGAATCGTAGAAAATCAAAATCCCCTGCGATCTCGCCCCGGGCAACTTCGCCCCCTGTCAATGGATGATGTTGTCCGCTGGATTCAGTCGCTGGGCCAACGCCGTACACCGTTGCCGCGTGTCCTGCCGGCGCACGGCCAGGCCCAGCGCCTTTTTTGTGCCGACCAGGATAACCAGGCGCTTGCCGCGCGTGACGGCGGTGTAGAGGAGATTCCGCTGCAGCATCAGGAAATGCTGCGTGTGCAGCGGGATCACGACGCACGGGTATTCGCTGCCTTGGCTCTTGTGGACGGTCAGCACGTAGGCCAGCGACAATTCGTCCAGATCGCCAAAATCGTACAGCACGCTGCGGCCCTCGAACGAGACCGACAGTTCCTGCTCGACGCGGTTGATCTTCTCAATTACCCCCAGGTCGCCGTTGAACACGTCCCGCTGGTAATTGTTCTCCGTTTGAATGACGCGGTCGCCTTCGCGGAAGGTCCAGCCGAAGCGTTCGATCTGCGGCTGGTCGCGGCTGGGGTTGAGCGCCTCTTGCAGGACCTGGTTCAAATTCCGCGCGCCCAGTTCCGAACGGTTCATGGGCGAGAGCACCTGGATGTCCGCCCGCGGATTCAGGCCGAAACGCTGGGGGATGCGTTCGCGGACCAGCCGCAAAATCCGGTCGCGGATGGCCTCCGGCTCGTCGGCCTCGACGAAATAGAAATCGCCCAGTTCGTCCGGCGCGGTCAAGTCGGGCACGCGGCCACAGTTGATGGCATACGCTGCGCTGATGATCCGGCTGGCCGCGGCCTGGCGGAAGACTTCGGTCAGCCGGACCACGGGCACGGCGCGGGAGCGGATCAGGTCGGCCAGCACGCTGCCGGGACCGACGGAGGGCAGCTGGTCGACGTCGCCCACCAAGACGACGCAGGCGGACGAGGGCACGGCGCGGAAGAACTGGTGCGCCAACATCGTATCGACCATCGACGTCTCGTCCATCACGAACAGGTCGCCGGACAGCGGGTGTGACTGGTTGCGGCGGAAGTCGCCCGTGGCCGGATCGAATTCGAGCAACCGGTGGACGGTCTTGGCCGTCTGGCCGGTGGTTTCCGCCAGCCGCTTGGCCGCCCGCCCGGTCGGCGCGGTCAGCACGCAGCGCAGGCCCTTGGCCGCGAAGATCTCCAGGATGCTGCGGACCAGCGTCGTTTTGCCGACGCCGGGGCCGCCCGTGATGATCAGCAGCCGTTGCCGGCAGACCTGGCGGATGGCTTCCTTTTGCGCGGCTGCCAGCGCGATGTCGAGCCGTTTTTCGACCCAGTTGAGGGCTGCCTCGACGTCGATCTGGGGCAACGGATGTTCGGCCTGCGAGGCCAACCGCTGAACCGACCTGGCCAGTCCCGTCTCGGCGCGGTGCAGGCGGGCCAGGTACAGCCACGGCTCGCCGCCGATGGGCTCGCGGACGACCGAAGCGTCGCCGAGCGCCTCCTCGACGGCCCGCTGGACGATCTCCTGCGGAATGTCCGCCAGGTTGACGGTCCGTTCCACCGCGGCGGCTTCGGGGTAGCCGCAGTGCCCTTCGTCGCTCAATGCCAGCAGCGCGTACCGCACGGCGGCCCGCGCCCGGTGTGGCGAGTGGCGGTCGATGCCCAGCTTGGCGGCCAGTTCGTCCGCCGTCTTGAAACCGATCCCGCGGATGTCGTCGGCCAGCTGATACGGATTGGCCTTGATCTTCTCGATGGCCTCCTGCCCGTAGGTGCGGTAGATCCGCAAGGCCCGGCCGGAGCCGATGCCGTATTGGCTGAAGAACAGCATGATCTTGCGGACTTCCCGCTGCTCGTCCCAGCTGCCACGAATGCGTTTCAGCCGTTTCTGGCCGATGCCGCGGATGTGCAGCAGGAAGTCGGGACAGGTATCCAGGATCTCCAGCGTGCGATCCTTGTAGATCCCGACGATCTTGGCGGCCAGTTGCGGACCCACGCTGCGGATCGCGCCGGACGCCAGATACCGCTCGATGCCCTCGACCGACGTGGGTTGCGACGTACGGATATCGTCGGCCTTGAACTGCTGGCCGTGCTGGCGGTCCACCGTCCAGACGCCCGTGGCCGTCAGATGCTCGCCGGCAGTCACCGAAGTCACGGAGCCCACCACGGTGACCAAGTCCCGGCGGCCGGCGACCTGGACTTTCAGCACCGCGAACCCGTTTTCCGGGTTGTGGTACGTGACACGTTCGATCAAGCCAACGAGTTTTTCGGACATGGCGGTGGCGCTTCCAGCGGCAATGGCAGTCACGGCCGACAAGTGGGCCGTGCCACAGGGAAACCGCGGTCACGGGGCACAAGCAGGCCCTGCCAGAGAAATGACTCCCAATACGTGGCCGCGGCTTTCCCTGTGAGATATCATATCGTGCTGACCAAGGAAACCGGGAGAGCGTCCATGTCGAGTTATTTCACGTGCCGGGTTGGTCGAACAAGACCATGGGGCATTCATGCAGGGCTGATGGCCTGGGGGATCGGCATCATCGTTTCCGCGTGTGCAGTTGGTTTCCTGGAGGCCCACGACGATCCCGGCGCGAAGGCATCCGATCCTGCCGGCCAATACGCGTGGGTTCTCGTCAACCGCCAGGCCGCCTTCGCTCCTCGTGACGGGGCTGGGGCCTTGTCGTTTCGAGGCCGGATGTGGCTGTTGGGTGGCTGGAATCCGGGGGACAAGGTGCATTTCCCCCGGATCTGCAGCAACGAGGTTTGGAGTTCCGCTGACGGCGCCGCTTGGACGCTGGAGAAGCCGAATACGCCCTGGCGGCCGCGCCATGCCGCCAGCGTCTTTGTCCATGCCGGCGCCCTGTGGATGGTCGCCGGCAATAACATGGAAAGCGACGTTTGGAAACTCGTCCGCCGGAGTGTGGCGGAAACGGATTAACTCGAACCCAAGGAGCATACGCCATGAAACGACGCCAATTCCTCCAAGACGCGGCACTGGCCCTCGGCGGGCTGGTTGGTCTGCCCGCAGCAATTCGTGCCGCCGAAGCGCTCGAGGCTGCCACCGAGAAGCCGAAGCGGGTCGGGCTGATCGGCACCGGCTGGTACGGCAAGAGCGATCTGTTCCGCTTGATTCAAGTCGCGCCCGTGGAGGTCGTCTCGCTGTGCGATCCCGACAAGAGGTTGCTGGCCGAGGCGGCCGAGATGGTCAGCCAACGGCAGAAATCGAAGAAGGTCCCTCGTATCTACGGCGATTACCGCCAGATGCTCAAGGAGAAAGATCTGGACATCGTGCTTATCGGCAGCCCGGACCATTGGCACGCGCTGCAGATGATCGACGCCGTGGAGAGCGGGGCCGACGTGTACGTGCAGAAGCCGATCAGCGTCGACGTGGCGGAAGGCGAAGCGATGGTGGCCGCGGCCCGCAAGCATCAGCGCGTGGTGCAGGTCGGCACGCAGCGCAAGAGCACGCCGCACTTGATCGAGGCCAAGAAGAACATCGTCGATGCGGGCCTGCTGGGAAAGATTGGACACGTGGACGTCTGCTGTTACTACCACATGCGCGCCAACGGCAATCCGCCTGTGGAGCCCGTGCCGGATTTCTTCGACTACGAAATGTGGACCGGCCCCGCGCCGTTGCGGCCCTACGACGGCTTGCCGCACATCCGCTGGTGGCGGACGTTCATGGAGTACGGCAACGGCATCGTGGGCGACATGTGCGTCCACATGCTCGACACCGTGCGCTGGATGCTGGGCCTGGGCTGGCCGAAGCAAATCAGCTCGTCCGGCGGGATCTTGGTCCAGAAGGAAGGCAAATCCAACATCTCGGACACGCAGACGGCGGTGTTCGAGTACGACGGTCTGAACGTCGTGTGGCAGCACCGCACCTGGGGTGCTCCCACGGACCCGCAGTATCCCTGGGCGATGTTCTTGTACGGCGACAAGGGGACGTTGAAAGCCAGCACGATGAGCTACGACTTCATTCCGCAGGGCCAGGGCGAGGCGATTCACAAGGAATGCGTGTACGAGCGCGAGCAGTACCCGGAGGACGTGACGGAGAAAAAGATCGAGCTGAACGCGGCGCCGGCCACGCGCCTGCACATGCTCGACTTCCTGGCTGCCATCGAAAAACGCAGCCGCCCGGTGGCAGACATCGAGGAGGGCCATATCTCGACCGCCACCTGCATCCTGGCGAACGTCGCCATGCAACTAGGCCGGCCGCTGGTGTACGATCCCCAGACGCGCCAGGTGGTCGGCGACGAGCAGGCCACCCGGCTCCTGCGGCGCCCGTACCGGGCACCGTGGCGGCATCCGGAGTTGCCGGCGTAGATGCGCGTGTACGAGTACATCGCAGGTTTGCCCAGTGCTGGCACTGCTGGCAACCCAGTTGAACAATCGTCTTGAGTCACAGACTCGATTTGCGTACTATTCGCCGGCTTGTCATGACGCGGCGCGTACGGCCGGCACCTCCTCGACGGATTTGGGAAACCGATGCTGGACTTCGAGATTCAACGCTGCGCACGGAAGTGCGCCAAGACGGATCGCGAGTTCCAGGCCGGCGAGACGTTCTATTCGGTGCTGATTTCGGAAGGCGCGGAGGTCGTCCGGCGCGATTACTGCCAGGAGGCGTGGGAAGGGCCGCCGGAAGACGCGCTGGGCTGGTGGAAGTGCCAGCTGCCGGATTCCAGCGTCAAGAAGGCGCATTGGGCGCCCCATGACGTGATGCTGGACTATTTCGAGCGGCTGCAGGGATTGGCCGGGCAGGAAGATGTGCGCTATATCTTGGCCTTGCTGATGGCCCGCAAGCGGATTGTGCGCGTGGAGGACACGGAGACAGACGAGGCGGGCCGCGAAGTGCTGGTGGTGTTCTGTCCGCGCACGGAAACCGAACACCGCGTGCCGGTGGTAATGCCGGACGAAGCGCGGGCGCGGCAGATCCAAGACGAACTCGTCCAGTTGCTGTTTGGAGGGAACGCTTCATCGTAGCATGGCTCTCCGAGCCGTGCAGATTTGTTCGCCTATTCGATTCCCCAAGGCACGGCTCGGAGAGCCATGCTACAAAGCAAGGCACGGCTCGGAGAGCCGTGCGACGAAGCAAGGATGCTGATTTGAAACGGCATGTGGCCGCTTATCTGTGCCTGGTGACGGTGCTGTGGTGCGCCAGCGGCGCCAGTTGTCCGACTATGCGCCAAGGGCTGACGCCGCAGGCGCCCACACTGTTCGCCGGCCCCCCGACGCTGCAGGAGACGATCGCGGCGGTCAACGCCAGCAGCGGCCAGATCCGCCAGCTGCAATCCGACTCGGCGTCGCTGTCCATCCAAGGCATGCCGACTTTGCGAGCTAGTGTGGCTGCCGGCCTGCCGAGGAACTTCCGCTTGAGGGCCAATTTCATGGGCGTCGGTGAGGTACTGGACCTGGGCAGCAACGATCAGCTCTTTTGGGCGATGGTCGATGCGCCGCAATTTGCCTCCGGCATGCCCAAGGCGGTGTACTATGCACGCCACGATCAGTACCGGCACAGCGCCGCGCGCCAGATGTTGCCCATCCGGCCGCAATGGTTGGTGGAAGCCTTTGGCCTGGTGCAGTTGGATCCTGCCGGATTCCACGAGGGACCGTACCAGCACGGCCCCGGCCAGCTGCAAATCCGTTCGCGGATCGCGTCGCCGGACGGCGATCTGACGAAAGTCCTGGTGCTGCACGACCGCTTTGGCTGGATTCAAGAGCAGCACTGGTACGACCCGCGCGGGCAGTTGATCGCGTCGGTCTTTGCGTCCCAGCACCGCTACGAGCCCACCATCGGCGTGTCGCTGCCGCACGTCATCGACGTCCGCATGCCGCCGCCCACCCTGTCGTTGCGGATCAGCGTCGAGACGTACGCGGTCAACCAGGTGTACAGCGATCCGGCTCAGCTGTGGGCCATGCCGGCCTTTGATGGCTATCCGCAGATCGACTTGGCCGCAGCGGCGCCTCCGTCGCTTCCGCCGAGCGTCGCGCCTCCGGCGTACTCCGCGCCTGCCTCGCCGCCGAATGGCTTTCCGCAGACCGGATATCGCCTGAACTACCGCGGCTACACCGCGCGACGCCCCGGCTTTCCCCTGAGGGACGTGAACCTGCAGTAAGCGGTACCGCACGCGGGTTACACCGCACGCGGTTGCCGTTGACACCGGCTCGAATCGCAGCGGAGGATGGCAAGTCATTTCCCGGCTTGCGCTTCGGGCCGGTTGTGGCTGACCCCATATAGGATCGGCGGACAAACGGTGTAGAATTCGGGTTGGCTTCAACTTCGACCCGAAACACCTGGTTCCGCCAATTTCCGGTGACTCAGCCATGCTTCAGGAAACTTCTCCACCCGTACCGCACGGCCTTCGGACCGGCATCGTCCATTCCGATCTGTTCCTGGAACACGAAACGGGCTTCGGACACCCGGAGTCGCCGTTGCGCTGCAAGGTGATCGTGGATGCCTTGCGGATCGCCGATTTCGCCGATCGTTTGGAGTGGCTCGCCCCGCGGCCTGCCGAGAGGGACGATCTGCTGCGGTGTCACTTAGGCGCTTACGTCGAGCTGGTCCGGCGCGAAATCCTTGGCGGTGCCGATTTCCTGAGCACCGGGGACACGTCGGTCGGTCCCCACTCGTGGGACGCCGCGGTGTATGCCGCCGGCGGAGCCTGTCTGGCGGTGGACTCGGTCGTGTCCAGGACGGTCAAGAACGCCTTCTGTGTCCTGCGGCCGCCGGGGCATCACGCCACTCCAGGGCGTGGCATGGGTTTCTGCGTCTTCAACAACACCGCCCTCGCCGCGCGATACGCCCAGCAGCGGCACGGCATCGGCAAGGTCTTGATCGCCGACTGGGATGTGCACCACGGCAACGGAACCCAAGACGCGTTCTACCAGGACGATTCGGTGTTCGTCTTCAGTACCCACCAATGGCCCTGGTATCCGGGCACCGGCGCGCAAGAAGAAACAGGGTACGGCCGCGGTTTGGGGACCAACATGAATCGGCCGTTTGCTGCCGGCGCCGGACGAAAGGAGATCTTCGGCGCGTTCGCCGACGAATTCCTGGACGCGGCCCGGAGATTCAAGCCCGAGCTGGTGCTGATCTCGGCCGGCTTCGACTCGCGGGACGGCGACCCGCTGGGCGGGTTTCATTTGACCGACGAGGATTTCGCCGACCTGACGCGTCTGATCCTCGACCTGGCCGATGAATCCGCCGAAAGCCGCGTGGTCTCGATGCTGGAAGGGGGCTACCAACTGGACGGCCTGGCCAGTTCCGTGAAAGCCCACTGCCAGGCGCTGGCCCAGCACTCGCCAGACTAGCCCGCGAATCATCCGGCCTGCGGCACCGGCAACCGAATCCTGAACGTGGCGCCATGCTCGACCTGGCTGTCGACGTCGATCCGCCCGCCGTGTTCGGTGACAATTCGCCAGGTCTTGGAAAGCCCCAGTCCGATGCCGCGGCCCGCCTCGCGCCCGGAGAAGTAAGGGTCGAACAAGTGCCGCATGACTTCCGGGGGAATGCCCGGACCCGTATCGGCGACGGCCACCTCGGCCCACTTCGCGCCGTCCGCATCCTCGCCCGCAAGCGTCGAGACTTGCACGGAAATCTCAATCCGACCGCCCAGACGGAGCGCTTCCAGGGAATTCACGCACAGCGCTTTCAAGGCGGCGGCCAAGTGGCCGCCATCCGCCGAGACGATGACGGGCGACGGCTGGGGCAGTCGCACCAGCGCCGTCCGCTGAGCCGCCGCCTCCGCGGCCAATTCCGAGACGACTTGATCCGCCAAGCCCACCAGATCCACCGGCGCGACGGACAATGCGGGCGGCCTGGCGAAAAGCATCAGATCGGCGATCAACTCGTGGGCCCGAAAAGCTTGGCTATTGATCACCGCCAACTTGCGCCGCCGCTCCGGATCGGTCTCCTCGCGCAGCAGGGTCTGCGCTCGAGTCGAGATATTCGCCAAGGGATTGTTGATCTCGTGGCTGGCCCCGTAAGCAAAACCCTTCAGAGCCTCCAGTTTTTCCTTCTCCAGCGCCCGGTCGAAGTGATCCTCCAATTCCCGCCACTTTGCCAGCTTGCGAATCACGTCCGGGAGCAGGTTCCCGAAAACGTCGTGTGAAGCCAGCCATCGCTCCCGCACGCCGCGCATGCACTCGTCCGCGGAGAAATCGCCGGCTTCCGCGGCGACGCTCCCGCAGGCGTCCTGGTTGGTGGCGGCTCGAAGCGCCCCGACGGCTTGCGCGACCGCCGCCGCGCGCGGATCGGCTGGCGGCTGAGCCGACAGGTCCCGCAGCCACTCGACCAGCCATTCCGGCAGACAGCCAGGCTGGTCGGCTGTGGCGGAGACGTCGACCGCGGGGCCGGCGCTCGCCAACCAGTCCGCCGCGTTATGGAGCGATCCCAGCAGCGTCAACTGAAGCGATCCGCCGTCACGGCCGCCGCTGGCCAGCCGTGACGCGACAATCGACTGGCAGGCCAACTCGGCCCAATGTCGCAACTGGGCAGGCTCGCAGAGAGCCAACGCCGCGCGGTCATGGTCTTGCCAATCAAGCACGGCCAAGCCATGAGAGACCAGCCAGTTCGCGACGTCCTGGAGCCCCAACGGCGAAGCGGATCGCCAGTGCGGCGAGCGGCAAATACACCAGAGCAGGAGGGCCGGCTCGACCGACAGCAGTTCTGCCGACTCGGATCTGGCTTGCTCCAAATCGTCGATCAGCAAGCAGCGCAACAGATCGCTCGTGCCCAGAGCCGAAAGCGGCAGATGCCAGTCAAGACGGTCGGTGGTAAGCGAAGGCAAGCGAATCATACGGCGAGCACAAAAGAAAACACGCGTGCAGGCATGGACGCACAGCACGCGTGAATGATCCCCATCCGACCAGCGACGGCAATCCAGGAGGAGTCTCGGCCGGTCCAGAATCGCAGCCAAAAACTCCGGCAGGAAAACCGAAACCTTGGTCCGTTCTAGGCCACCATGGCTCGTTCGATCTCCAGCAGGTCGCACGCACGGTCCAGCAACCGGTCAACGTTGAAGGGCTTGTGCATGAAATCGTTGGCGCCGGCCAGCCGCAACTCCGCGACCTTGTCCTGTTCGACCATCCCCGAAATGCAGATGATCTTGACGGATTCCAGCGTCTCGTCGCTGCGAATTCTCTGACAGACTTCCTTGCCGTTGATGTCGGGCAGCATCACGTCCAGCACGACCAGATCGGGACGAAACTCGCGAACCTGCATCCCGGCGTCGAACCCGTTGTTCGCCGTCTTGACTTCGAAACGGCCGTCCTTGTCAAACACGTCCGACAGCAACTCGACCAACTCTTCGTCGTCGTCGACGATCAGGACCTTTCGTTTGCCACTCTCCAGAGCGTCCGTGGGGATGCCGTTGTCCCGCATGAACGCAAACAGTTGATCTCGGGGAATGCGGCGAAACTTGCTCCCAGGCACGCGGAATCCTTTCAGTGATCCGTTGTCAAAACAACGGATGATCGTCTGCTGGGAAACCTTGCAGATCTTGGCCGCCTCGCCGGTCGTGAAAACAGTTTTTGCACTCATGGCTTTCGTCAAATCCTTCCTAGCCGACTTAGTTAGCCTTGAGCTACCTTGTCGAACAAAGCCCCGCGATGTGCTCAGTTAGCACACCTTCCTTGACCCTTCCATCCACTTGGACCATCCGGTTTATCCGAAATTACCGAATTTGCCAATAAAGCGAATTATAACGGCCCTACGATCTCAGTCAAGATTGATCTATCTTGTCTAAGTATTTCAAATTAAAGTAGTTGCATCGAGTTTGTGTGCGTTCATGTTTTTTTCTTGGATCATCGGGGGGGACGAACCTTCGCAAACATCGAAATTAGGCGATCCGTTGGTGCGAAGGCATCGGGACGCGATACAATCAAAGGCCGCCCGTCACTTCACGTCTGCCGTACTTTTGGAGGCCAGCGATGCATCGATTTTCGAGTTTGTGGACCTTGTGGTTCGCCGCGCTCGGCGCGGCCCCGCTCTGCCTTGCGACCGACCGCGATGCCACGAAATCCCGCCCAACCGCCTCGACGGCCTCTGCAGAGCAAATGGCCGGTTGGATTCGGCAGCTGGATTCGCCCCGTTTCGCGGAACGAACCGAAGCGACACGCCAGTTGGAAGAGGCCGGCAAAGCCGCATTTCCCGCCTTGGCCGAGGCGGCGCTGGGCGACAGCCGCGAGGTCACCTTGAGGGCCATCGAGATCCTGCGAAAACACAGTCTTGAGGGGGACGAGTTGACCAAAACCGCGGCGAAGGAATGTCTGCAGAAGATCGCCGCCAGCGAACACGCATCGGCAGCACGCCGGGCAAAAGATGCCCTCAAACCGCCGCAATCGCCCCCCAGCGTTCCCAACGTCCGACTCGGCCCGATCATGCCCAATCTGCCCATCGGCCAGCAGCAAATCCAAGTGCAGATTCAGGTCAACGCGTTTGGCGGGAATCAGACGCGGCGCATCAAGATCAACAACGGGGTCAGACAGATCGAAGTGACGGAGAACGATCTCCAAGTCAAAATCACCGAAGACGCCCAAGGCGGCATCCAGATGGAAGTCACCCGCAAGAAGGACGGAAAGGAAAACACCGAGAAATACGCCGCCAAGAGCGTCGACGAATTGAAGAAAACCCACCCCGACGCCGGCCAGCTGTACGAAAAGTACCAGCAGCAAGTTGGTGCAGCCATTCAAATCCAGGCCCTTCCCGGCATGCCGGCCGCCAGACGGGCAATTCCGGTTCCGCCCCCTCCTAAATAGTCGCTTTCGACCTTAATTCCGAAAGGCGAGGACGACGAATCTTGAAATCCCCTCCATGTTACTTAAACTGTGTATATTACGCAATTTACTGTTTTGAAGGGGATTGGCGATGAATTTCCGACATGGGAGCCTTGCTATCTGCTCTGTTGTGTGGCTCGTAGCCGTGCTTTGTGTGGGCGGCTGCGCCCAGAAAGTGCCGGATGTGGTTGCTTATACGGAGACCACCCGGCAGAGCGACGAGACACCGAACATCGTGCTCGTTGTGGCGAATCAACTTGGTTACGGGGACCTGGGCTGCTACGGACAGAAATGGATCGAGACGCCGAATGTGGACCGCTTGGCGCGAGAGGGTTGCCGGTTCACGGAAGCTTACGCGGGAGGCGACTCCCGTGCGGCCTCGCTGTGGTGCCTGATGGCGGGCCGGTTCGCCGCGGAGGGCGTCCAAAAGGGCAAGTCGTCGTTCGAACTGAGTCCAGATCAGAGGACCCTGCCGCGCATGATGCGTTTGACGGAGTACGACACAGGATTCGTCGGCACCTGGGGCTTGGGCGGCGTCGCGGAGTCCAACCATCCCGGCTCCCACGGATTCGACGAGTGGTCCGGAATGGTCACGCCCGCGACCGCCGAAACGGCTTACCCGGCTTCGATCATCAGGAATGGGGAGGCCGCCGCGGTTTCAGAAAACGCTGGAGGGAAGCAGGGCTTGGAGCTGCCGCAACTGTTGATCCAGGAAGCGATCTCATTTCTGGAGCGGCATTCGTCGGGCAAGCCGTTCCTGTTGGTGGTGACGTATCCGTTGCCGGGCGCCGACCTGCCGTTGGCCCAGTCGGGTGCTTACGCGCACCGCAACTGGCCGGCATCGAAAAAGGCCCACGCAGAGAAGGTGGCCCGCTTCGACCGTGACGTCGGGGCGTTGGTAGACGCCTTGGAAAAGTTGGAGTTGTCAAGCCGGACTGCGGTTGTCGTTGCCAGCGACGGCGCAGCCAGGCAGGATTCGACGGAGACGGACGTGTTTCAGAGCGGCGGCGGCCTGAGAATCGTCAGCGACGAGTTATATGAAGGCCGCCTGCGCGTGCCGCTGATTGTCAAATGGCCCGGCCAGGTATCTCCGGCCACGGAGACCAGTTTTCCGACGGCCACCTGGGACTTCATGGCCACGTTCGCGGACATGGCGGGCGCGGTTCTTCCCGCCGGTTCCGGCGAAGGTGTCTCCTTCGTTCCGGCGATGCTTGGCGAAACGACGCGCCGTCGTGGCATGATGTACTGGGAAATTCGCGAGGGGGGCTTCGGCCAAGCCGTGCGGATCGGCGACTGGAAGGCGGTCCGGCCGCGCGGCAAGGGCAAACTGGAGGACGTCGAGTTGTACAACCTGAAGCAGGATCCGGGCGAGACGAAGGACCAGGCCAAGGCGCACCCGGAGATCGTGGCCCGGTTCATCAAGGGGTGAACAACACCGCCGGGAACAAGGCGGGTTGGCGGCAAGCTGCCGGCTGACAGCATTGCTTGCACCCCGCCGGTTCCCAAGCGGGCTAGGTCAACGCGGGGCTTCGTGGTATGATCCGTTGTCACGAAGCACCAGACATGGATCGTCGATGAAGAACTTCCTCCGCGCCGTACGCCTGGCCCTGCATTACCGCTTGACGCTCGCCGGGGTGCTCTGCTGCTCGCTGCTGGTCGCCGTCTTCTGGGGAGGCAACATCGGCGGGGTGTATCCGATCGTCGAAGTGGCGATCAAGGGCAAATCGCTGCAGGCGTGGGTGGCGGAGAAGATCGCGAGCACCGAGGCCAAGTCGGCGGAGCTGCGCCGCGAAATCGAGCGGCTGGAAAAGGCCCCGCCGCCCAACGGCAAACCTCTGGAGGCGGCGGCGCAAGACGTGGCGTTCTTGCACCGGCGACTGCAGGCCGAAGAGGCCGCCACCGCCACCGCCCGCTGGCTGCAACCCTGGATCGATCGCTACCTGCCCGCCGATCCCTTCCGGACCGTCGTCTGGATCGTGGTGGCGTTGATGGCCGCGACGGCCGTCAAGGACTTCTTTTTGTTCGCCAACAACATGCTTGTCGAACGCGTCGTGCAAATGGTCTCGTTCGACTTGCGCAAGCAGTTGTACCACCACATGCTGCGGA
>Ga0116156_10002264_pt1 | contig 17612 bp, 15 predicted proteins | sample AD_UKC045_MetaG_FD_89891 | JGI IMG/M metagenome (GOLD analysis project Ga0116156, IMG submission 89891) | Active sludge microbial communities of municipal wastewater-treating anaerobic digesters from USA - AD_UKC045_MetaG | ecosystem: Engineered > Bioreactor > Anaerobic > Digestate | place: USA... | reverse complement strand
TGGGACACTTTGTCCCACGCCCATTCCTCATTAATATTCCACGATATCAATAGGTTATAAAATTGAAGGGTGGGACACTCGGGGAAAAGTGTCCCACGCCAATAGTACGAGCGTTCTACGGTGGGGGTAGGCCCCGCGCCTACCCAGGTTAGGACAATCAAGGCTGGGCAACCACGGGGGGTTTCCCCTACAAATAACCTGCCGGGCAGCGCCGATTCACCGAACGCAGCGAGGTGTATCCGTGTTCAATTGTCCACTGTTATGTTCGCTCACGTTGTTCGCTCGGAAAACAGTGCCACCCGCCGCGCGGGGGAAGGCTTCCATTGTCATTTCCGCGAAGGCGGAAATCCAGGATAGGAAATACCCTTTCGGACCTTTGGTTTAAAGGATGGGCGATTTTCCACAGTCCCACTGTTTAAAATTTTGATGTACGATCCTGGCGGCTTGCCTTTTTCAATTTCATTGCCGTAGAATAATTTCAAGAAGTGGGGAATTTGGTAACTGTCCCCAATTTCCGACAACATCTACATCGCCGGCTATTCGTACGACTACACCGACGGCGACGACGACGACGAATCCGGGTGCGGGTGCTTCTGACGCCGAAGGCTGCTTAAAACCCCGTACTCACCGCGGCAGTTCGGCGAGCCAGGCGGCGAACAGTTTTTCCATGATCGGCGTCGGCGTGCCGGCGGCGCAGTAACCGGCGGAGAGGGTCAGCGTGTCGCCGTAGCCGCTGACGCCCGGACCGATCGTCGGCGGGAACAGCAGCGGCGGCAGCAGAAACGCCCGGTGCGCGGGCGCGCCGGCGAAGATCAGCCGCGCCGGATCGATCGCGCCCATGTTGGTCAGCGTCGGCGGGAAGGCGTTTTCCTTGGCGAAACCTTCCATCATCTCGGTGTACATGATGCGGTTGAGCGCCAGCGGCGACACGGCGCGCAGCAGCGCCAGAAACGGCATCATCGACAGGCCCAGCGGCCCCTCTTTCAGTTGCCGCATCGTCGCGCCGACCTGGCGCGCGGTCGCGTCGAGATCGGCTCCGGCGTCCGCGCCGAAATTGGCGTACACCCAGCCGGACAGATTGTCGATCATCGGCGGCGCGTCGGCGGGCAGATAGCGGCGCAGATCGACCGTGCCGACGATCCGCAACAGGTGCGGTCGATCGTCCGGCGGCGTCTGCGTCAGTGCGCGCAGGAACGCGGCGGCGAGCACGTCGTTGATCGTCAGGGCACGCGCGCGGCCCCAGTTGCGCAGGGCGGCGAACTGTGCCGGCTCGATGTGCCGCACGATGAACCGCCGCTCGTCGCGCGCGGCGAGTTTTCCGGGCGGATTGAACGGCGTCGGGCTCGGCGGATTGGCTTTCCCTTCGCGCCACATGCGCCGCAGCGCGCCGCGTTTGACGCCCCGGCCGATCGACGCGGTAACGCGCCGCAATCCGCGCGGCGTCGCATTGACCGGCGGGCGATAGCGCGGATCGTCCGCCAGCCGACGGTAAATTTCGGCGAGCAGGTAGGCGTAGTGCTTCACCCCGCCGGCGTCGGTGACGAAGTGCGAGAGTTTTAAAAGCAGCGTGTCGCCCGCGCCGCGCAACAGCAGCGCCTGCACCTGCGGTCCGCCGAGGTGATCCATCGGCTCCAGGAAAAACCGGTGCGCTTCGGGCGGCTCGTCGCCGGCCGGTTCGACGGGCAGGGGGAACGCGGCGGGCGGCTCTTCCGGCAGTTCCCAATGGGCGCGCCGCCACGTCGGCGCCAGGCGCGCGGCGAGCAGCGGTTCGGCGTGCAGCGTCAGGCGCAGCGCCTCGGCCAGCCGCGTTTCGTCCAGCCGCTCGGCGAAGGCGAGCACCAGGCCGATGTACCATTCGCCGACGGCGCTCATGGCGTACAGCGTCTCATCCAGCAGCGTGGCGCGCAGGCGGGGCATGGTAACTCCGGGAACGGTTGCGCCCATTGTGCGTGAGGCGGCGCGTCTTGGCAAACGGCGGCGGATCGCTATACTTGCCGAAAAGCTTCGTTCCAGTATCGGGCGATGGAAGGACCATGAAAAAGACGATTGCGCTGCTCTTGTTCCTGTTGTTGTTAATGACGTTCGGTTGCGGCGATGACGATGACGACGCCGCGCAGGTCAACGGCGACGACGATGCTTCGTACGGCGACGACGACGATGGCGATGATGACGACGCCGTCGACGATGATGACGACGATACGCTCGACGACGACGATGACGACATCAGCGACGACGACGATGACGACGACACCGCGCCCCAGGCCGATTCCACGCCCTCGTTCAACTTCGGCATCGTCCATTTCCATTATTACGGCGACCTGGGCGGCTACAACGGCCAGACCTTCAAGGACGATCAGACCTGGGCGGCGGCGAACGTCGAGCTGGGCATCATCGGCTACACCGACGACCCGATGCGCCAGACGTGGGCGGAGCTTCTGGACAATCAGCCGCGCGGCGCGTGGCTGCGCTGGCAGGTGGCGCATCTGTTCCAGACCTTCGAAACCGCCGGCACTTGCGCCGATCCGCAACAGGGCGAGCCGGACCAATCCTTCGCCGAGAACTCCGCGCTGTTCACGCAGTTCCTCGCCGATCATCCCGAGCACGGCGACGGCGAAAGCTGCTTTCTGCACGCGCGTCACGACGGCGTCATCCGCGCCCGCTGGCACGCGGCCGAATGCGACGTGCTGCTGAATCAAGCCGGTTACGAAGACTCGGCGGGCGGCATCATGGCCGATGCGCGCCTGCACAGCCTGGTATGGGACGAATACAGTTGGCTGCTGGACGTGTCCGGCCAGTGCGCGCGCGATTACACCGCCTGGAAGGTGCGGCGGCAGATCGAGGTGGACGGCTTCGGCGGCGCGGGCTTCGACAACCTCGGCGGCTACCTCGAAGACGGATACTACCTGCCGGAGTTCGTCGACGCCGTGGACGTGATGGAAATCGCCGACGGCGTCGAGAACGACATTGCCCTGCTCAACACGTGGTACGTGGGCGCGATCGACGATCTGCTGCGCCACGTCGCGGTGACGGTCAACCAGACGCACCCGGAAGCGCGGTTCCTGTTCAACGGCGGCAGCTACTGCAACTGGGACGGCGCGCACGCGATGCTCACGCGGATGGCGCACGCGAACGTGGGCATCTGGTGCGAGAACGCGCTGCAGTACCCCACCTGGGGCAACCAGGATACCGCCGACCGCCTGCGCAATCTGGCGGCGCTGTCGGATGAACTGGCCGACGAAGATAGTTTCCTGGCGCTGGAAACGTTCTACGGCAACGGCAGTAACGATCCCTCGGCGGCTGAGGTGCTGTTCTACCTCGCGGCGCATTACGTCTTCAAAAACGACGACGACGTGCTGGCGCTCAAGCCCGATTGGAATCCGTACTCGCCGCTGGCCGAGGTGCTGTGGTTCGACGTGTTCGGCGTCGATCTGGGCGCGCCGGTGGCGGCGGCCGACGAGCAGGACGACGGGGTGTTCGTGCGCGACTACGCCAATGAAACGAGCGGCGTGCAGGCGACCGTGATCGTGCGCATCGACGGCGACGCCGCGCCGATTCAGTACGACCTGGGCGGCGACTACTGCCGCCTGGAGGCCGACAGCGACCTCACGCCGGTCGGCGGCACGATCTCGTTGGCGGTGGGCGACGGGTTGTTGCTGCTGGCCGACGGCGTGGGCGGTGTATCCTGCGACTGAGCCACAGTTGTCCTTTCTGCGAACAGGCAGATCCGCAAGATCGAAGTGACCGAACCCAAGCCGTGCCCGCCCGACGCGCCGGTCGTGCGCACGGTGCAAGCTCCCGGCCCCTAACGCAGCACGGTGCCGATGCGCTTCCAGTTTTGCGGCGGCCAGGCGAAGTGCACCACCAGCGCTTTGCCGCGCAGGTGATCTTCGGGCACGAAGCCCCAGAAGCGGCTGTCGTTCGAGTTGTCGCGGTTGTCGCCCATGAAAAAGTATTTGCCCTCGGGCACCAGGCAGGTGAGATAGCCGTCGTTGACGCGGCAGGCGCTGCCCTCGGCCAGACGCGGATTGTAATTAAGATGATCGCCGGCGCCGGAGCCGTAGAGCGTCGCGTGTGCCTTGTCGCCCAGGTGCTCGGTGTACAGCTCGCGCGAACGCCGGCCGCCGAAACCGTCGTCGACGGCGATCGACTCGCGATGATCGCGCGGCACCGCTTCGTTGTTGACGATCAACTCGTCGCCGCGCACCTGCACCACGTCGCCGGGCAGGCCGATCAACCGCTTGACGAAATCCTCGCCTTCGCCGTGCGGATTGCGAAACACGATGATGTCGCCGCGCTTGGGCGACGACGCGAAGATTTTCTTGCCGGAAAACGGCACGCGCAGGCCGTAGGCGAACTTGTTGACGATCAACTGGTCGCCCGGTTGGATCGTCGGCAGCATGCTGCCCGAGGGCACGTAGGACGCCTGCACGACCTCGGCGCGCAACACCATCGCCAGCAGGAACGAAAGCACGATCGCCTGGGTCCATTCGCGCACGATGAATCGCCGCCAGAAGGGCAGGTATTCGTCGAAATCGCGCCGGCACTGACGCCGCGCGCGCTCGATGCCGTCCGCATCGTCGCCGCGCAACGCCGTGCGCAGGGCGCTCAGGTCGTCGGTCAGCCGTTGACGCTCCGGCGGCGGGAAGTAGTGGGGCCGGCGGGTCATCAGCCGATGCGCGCGCGCCAGCAGGCGTCGGCCTTCGCGGCGCAGGCGGTTGGTTTTGCCGAAATAGCGCATGACAATATTCCTCATCTTTCGCGGACCGTTTCTTGGACACTGCGCCGCGCGGTTTTGTTGCCCGGCGGAGGAAAAATTTTCTGCGAAAACCGGCAAGCCGACAAAGGATATGGTTTTAGTGGGGTTGGTTATGGTAAATTGGCAAGAAGTGCATGGTGCAAAGGAGAATGTGCATGAGAAAACTGGCGTTCCTGCTCATGTTGCTGGTGGCCTTCGCCGGAAGCGCGGCGGCGGAGGAAATACTGCTCGAACAGGGCTTTGAATACGTCTTTCCCCCGCTCGGTTGGACGCTGGAAAGCACCTCGACCTACACCTGGGCCTCCTGTTGAGGCGGCCACGCTGGGAGTTCCTCAGCGGCGAATGTAATCGGGGCGGTGGCTCCGGAAACTCAGAATGAGTTTCTGTACACTGATGAAATCGAACTGACCGACGTGGACGCGGCGAGCGTGACCTTCTGGTCCCTGGGCTACGGCTCCGGCCAGACCGGGCACGGCACGGTCATCACGCTGGAAGTGAAAGTCGGCTCCGACGACGCCGACGGCGGCGAGTGGGACGTGGTGTGGACCTACCCCGAACCGGAATGGACGATCGGTTCGCACTGGTACGATAAGACGGTCGATCTGAGCCCGTATATCGGCGAAAAAATCTTTCTCGGCTGGCGCTATACCTTCGACGGCGTCAGCGCCGATCAGGGCAAATTGTATTCCCTCGACGATATTCTGGTCACCGGCAACTGCACCGGCTGTGCGATCAGCGGCTTGTGCTACGGCGACGGCACGATCAACCCGGGCAATTCCTGCCAGATGTGCGACGCGGCCGTCTCGACCGCGGCATGGACGCCGGTGAACGCCGGTTCGTCCTGCGACGACGGCCTGTTCTGCACCGTCGAGGACGAATGCGACGATGCCGGCAACTGCGACGGCGTCGCGCGCGAATGCGACGACGGCGACTTCTGCACCGGCGTGGAGTTCTGCTACGAGGCCGGCGACCTGTGCGCTTCGCCCGGCGATCCCTGCGGCGACGACGAAACCTGCAACGAGGACGCCGACACCTGCGATCTGCCGGACGACGACGACACGACCGATGACGACGATATCGTCGACGACGACGCGGGCGACGACGACGTCGATGACGACGACACGACCGACGACGATGCGACCGATGACGATATCACCGACGCCGACGACGATGATGATGACGATGACGACAATGACGATGGGTGCGGGTGTTGAGTGCAAAAACGATTAAGTGTAGCGAAATCCCGCCGCAGGCGGGACAACGGCAATGGTTGCGGGTGTTGATCGCATGACCGGCGGCACTGATACACGAGCGAGGGAAACGAGCAAATTTATCAGCGTTTCCAATAATGCCGGGCAGCTCTGTTTTACGGGCGAGCAACGTGAGCGAGCATAACAGTGGCCAACGAAATCGCTGATAAGCCTCACTTCGTTCGGCGTATCAGCGCCACCGATGATGGTAATAACTTGTAGGGGCACCCCCCCGTGGTTGCCCGGCCGATACCTTTCCGGAACTTATTGCTCCGCATCCCCCAGCACGTCGGGCAGGCGCACGCGGAACAACCCCGCGGCCGAAGCGACGAACAATTCCTCGCCGTCCCACGACGGCGTGAGCGCGCGCACGCGACGCCCGACTTGGATCGATGTCAGCGGCGCCAAAGTATCGGCACGGTAGAAAGTCAGCGTGCCGCTCAGGAAACTGGCGACGGCGACGCAGCGATAGGCGGGCAGATAGGCGATCACGCGCGGCACGGCGTCGGTGGCGGTCGAGGCCAGCGTCTGCAGCGTGTCGGCGGAAATTTTTTCCAAACGATTGTGAAATTGATCGGCGATGAAAACATACGGTTCGTCGGTGACCGCCGGCGTGTACCAGATCGTCGCCAAGTCGCGCTGGGCCAGAATTTTACCCTGGAGATCGAGCAGCAGCAGCTTGGCCGGCTCCTTCTCCAGCCCCAAGGCGATGCTGATGATTTTATCGCCCCGCGGATGCCAGATGCTTTGGAACAGATGGCGCGAGGTGGGAATCATGCGCAGTTGGTGCTGCGTCAAATCCAGCGTCACGAAGCCGGGTGCGGTGTCGAAGGCGATCAACAGACGATCCGGTGCGGCGATGGGGTAACCGGCCAGCGTTTTCGCGCTGTGAAAGGCGCGGATGGCCAGTTCCTCGGACAAGGCGCGCAGCAAGTCGATCGTCGGTCGGTCGTCGAGGTTCACCTGGAAGACATCGAAACCGACGGTGAAGTAGAGTTTTTGCCGCGGGCGGTCGAGCACGATGTCGTTGCCCGGATGACCGTTGAGCGGCAGCTCTTCCCGGCGGCCGTCGGGCCGGAAGTGATCGATGCGCGGCCGGTGATGGGGAATCATAAACACGTGATCGCGATCGATGAAAAACGAATTGATGTCCCCGTCGAGATCGTCGCCGACCTCCACCGCGCGGACGCCGGGCTGCGCGACGATGTGCGGGCGTTGCGCGGCCTGATGCACCCAATAGGCGTGGGCCAGAAAAAACATGAAGGTCAGGTAGAACAACGCCAACGGCCAGAACAGCAAGCGCGGCAGCAGTTCGTGGCGTTCGCGTCGCAAGCGCCAGGCGAGGCCGACGAACAACAAAACGGTCAGCGCGAACGCCAGGGTCAGCGCGGGATCGAAGGCCGCGATGAGCGAGTAGAAAACGATCACGCCTGCCGCCACGCCGCCCGCTTCGAGCAGGTTGCGCCGTTCCGGCCGCTTCTCCAGACGGCACAGCAGCAAAACCAACATGACCAGGGGAATCGCCGCCAGCGTGATGCGGAAGGGATACAAAAAAACAGATAACATCGCCAGCGCCGGAATCCAGAAAGCCAAGGTCAGCAGGACTTTAACAATCAACCGCGAGCGCGACCGGTTTTCCTGCGCGCTGAGCCCGGTCGCCGCGACGCAGGACAGCAACAGGAAAAAGCCGACGAACATCAGGGCCGACACTTGAATGTAAGCCGCAAAAAAAATGTAGAACATGGTGACCGGCGCGACCGGCAGCAGGTAGAGAAGCGCCTGCGCCGCCCACAGCGCCACGCCCCGTTTTCCCGAGGCGGTTTCGGCGGAGAAATACCGGCCGGTTTGTTCGGTGGAAAGCATCGGGTCAATGTAGCGCGTCCGCCGGCGTCGCGCAATCAATCCAGGCCGGCGATAATCCCTGGACCTACCAGTAATCATCCCTGGACCGATGAATTGCCTTCATTGTATGGGACCTCGGCCGGCACTGACGCGCGCGTAGACTGTTTCTTCTTGCGGCCAGATCCCGCGTCGGGGCGCGGGATGACAAAGGCCTCCATCATGCCCGCGTAGGCGGGCATCCAGGACCAGCCGATACTTTTCCTGACTTGATAACCTAGAAATGCAGCGCCGCCTGGACCAGGAACAGGTTGCCGCCGGCGTTGAGCCACTCGTCGGGATCGTCCCGGTCGGTAAACAACACGGCGCTGGTCAGCCGATCCTCGAGCATCACGCCCCAGTGTTCGCTGAGGCGCACCTCCAGGCCGAGGTCCGCGCCCCAGCCGAGCGCCGTATCGTCCTTCTCCTCGGTTTCGGTGTATTTGAATTCCTGGAAGCGCGCGGTCACGTCCCAGACCACGTGCCCGGTGTAGAGACCCACCAGCGGTCCGCCGAACAGGTCGATCCAGCGGGTTTGCCAGTGGAAACGCGGCAGCAGGTCGAGGTGGTAGATCGTCACCTGTACTTCGGTTTGCGTGTCGATACGCTCGACGGTGAATTTATACTGCGCCGTTTTGCCGTAGAAGCCGCAGTTCGCGCCCAGGCTGAACCAATCGATGAATCGGTACCGGTACCCCAAGTCCAGCGCCGCGCCGTTGAAGTCGCCGATGTCGTAGCCCTCGTCGACCATGTAGGCGAATTCCGCGTCGGTCGGCTCGCCGTCCTGGTTGGGCTTGACGCCCTCGTGTTCGTCGTCTTCCGGATAAAAACTGTGCCAGCCCAGGCCCAACGTCAGCGTGTGCTTCGTGGCGAACGGTTCGGCCGCCGCGACCACGGAGGGCAGCAACAACAGCAGCAGCAAGAGCGTCGGTCCGATCTTCATCGCGTCTCCTTGCCGGAAGGTGAATCAACGATACAAGGTTTGGCGCGCGGGCGCAAAAGCGGCGGAGTGTGTTATCATCGCCGCGAATTTCGACGAGGAGCGGCGATGAAACGAGCGGCGATGATCGGAGTGTTGTGCGCAATGTTGCTGACGGTGGCGGCCTGCAAGGTCAAGGTCGGCCCCGGCGACACCGCGTGGCAGGAGTCGGTGCGCGCGCATCGCCACGACGCCGATCTGGGTGGCTTCACGTTGCATTACATCGACCTCGGGCAGGGCGAGCCGGTGGTGATGATCCACGGTTTCGCCGACTCGACCTACTGCTGGCACGAGAACATTGCGCCGCTGCTCAATGCCGGCAAGCGGCTGATCCTCGTCGATCAACCGGGCATGGGCAACAGTGGCTTGCCGCCGGAGCCGTACCGCTACGCGGTGGAAAATCAGGCCGGCGAGATCCTCAAACTGCTCGATCAACTGAACGTCGAACGCTTCGCGCTGGTCGGCTCGTCGATGGGCGGCGGCATTGCGCTGTACCTGTCGCTGACGCGGCCGCAACGCGTGACCCGGGCCGTCGTGATCGATCCGACGACCTTTCCGCCGCATGACTCCCCCGCGCTGGCTGAACCGGGCATGGAGCCGCTGGTGAAAATCTTCGGCGGACGCTTGATGTTCCGCGCGGCGTTGCGACAGGTTTATTACGACCGGAGCAAGGTCGACGAGGTGCTGGTCGACGAGTACGTGCACTACGCGAACAAGGACGGCTATGCGCGCGCGCTGACCGCGCTGGGCCGCGATTTTTTCTCGCCCGAATTCGTCCGCATGAGTGAACGCTACGGCGAACTGCAAACGCCCGTGCTCGCGATCTGGGGCCTGCGCGACAAATGGGTGCCGCCCGCGCAGGGCGTCCGGCTCGCCGCGCAGGCGCCCCGCTGCCGGCTGGAGTTGATCCCCGACGTCGGTCACCTCCCGCACCAGGAACTGCCCGCCGCGGTCAACCCGCTGCTGGTGGAGGGTTTAAGTGATTAAATTGCACAAAACAAAAGTATTGAAATGAAAATGGTCTGAAATAGTTACCTTGTCAGTCGGCAGCGTTCCCGTCATGGAGTTACCGACCTCTGCGCCACCTTTTTTTTCCAAGGGGATAACGTACCCTATTGATGCGGCTTCTTTCCCAACTTGTTAAAAAGACTTAACTACTGTCCAACTTCCAGGTTGCCTTGGTGATTCCATGGACACCTGTATGGACACCGCAAATAATCTTTAAAAAAACGGGGTCGGGCCGCGTGGCCCAACCCCTTGAAATTGCTGGTGCCGGAGGTCGGAATCGAACCGACACGATCGCAAGGATCGGGGGATTTTGAGTCCCCTGCGTCTACCAATTTCACCACTCCGGCGCAGTGCATCGGCTAAGAGGCCAGTTTAATAGCAGATCCGGCGGCAAAAGAAAAGGGCATTTTCGTTCGGCGGCGCGGGGGAAAGCGCGCGCGCCGTCGGCGGATTTCCGACGCCAACCGGGTTGTTCGATCGGGCGCAGTCGCCGGATTTAATGGGCGAATCGCCTCAGTCGCGCGAGAAGTCCCACGAGCCGCGCGCCAGGGTCTCGCCGGCGAGATCGTACGCGTCCAGACCGCCCCACATGCGTTTGCCGGTGATGTCGCCCCACAACAGATAATAATCCAGGTCCTTGGGCTCCTGGTCGCTGTAGAGCAACAGGATGGTGTACTGCCACTCGATGTCCATAACCCCTTCGAAATACCCTTCGTTGGGAACCAGCGAGTTGTCGACCGCGCCGATTTCGGCGAAGGCGCCGTCGAACGACCAATCCGGATACATGTTGATGGTCAATTCCAGCGTCGCCGTGCTTTCGTTGTGGTCGACGGTCGATTCCAAGGCCATCGTGCCGGTCCAGACGCCGTTGAAATAGTCAGGCTCGGAGCCGGCCGGAATACCCGGATCGCTGTATTCGGTGTCGTCGTCTTCGCCGCCGGTCCAGCCGCCGTCGTTGCTCGCCTTTTCCTTGTTGCCGCCGCCGCAGCCGATGCAAAGGGCTACCACCATCGCCGCCGCCACGAGACGCAGCACCTTCGTCCATTGAATGCGCAACATTCCAATCTCCCGCGTTAAGTGGTTTATTGAGTATCTTCACTATACCATAACCAGTGAGCCGCGCCAAGGGCGTCTTTCCCTTCGCCGGTTGTTGATCCGAGCGCGATCTGCCAAGATGGGTCGCGAACCGACGAGCGGCGGCGGAGAGTAACGCCGCGGGTGGATGGGACATGAGCAACAACGCCAAAGGAATTTTCGTTTATCTGACTGTATCGTTCGGGCTGGCCTGGTTGATGTGGGTGCCGATGTACCTGGTCGGCGTCGACGCCAACGCGCCGGTGTTTCAGGTGCTGCTGTTGCCCGGCGGCTTCGCCCCGGCGATCGCCGCGATTCTGGTGCGCAAGTTCGTCACGCGCGAGGGCTTCACCGACGCCGGCCTCAAGCCGAACTTCCGTCATTGGCGGCTGTACCTGTTCGGTTGGCTGTGGACCGTGCCGGTCGTCGCGGCGATCATCGCGCTGGCTTTTGTTTTCGGCCTGGGCCAGCCCGATTTCACCGCGGCCGGCTTCTTCCATTCGCGCGCGCCCGGGCAGGAAATCTCCGCGACGGCGCAGACGCTGGTGACCTACGTCATGCCGCTGCAGGGAGTCATCCTCAGCTTGATCGCGACCTTCGTGTTGTGGGGCGAGGAATTCGGCTGGCGCGGCTACCTGCAGCCGCGGTTGTTCGCGCATCAGCCGCTGGCGGGGGCGATCGCCGCCGGCCTGATTTGGGGCGTGTGGCATTTTCCGCTGATTTTGCTGGGCTACCAGTATCCGCAGCAGCCGCTGTGGGGCCTGGCGGTGTTTCCGGTCTCCACCGTGCTGATCTCGATCGTTTTGGGCTGGTTGCGCCGCGCGAGCGACAGCATCTGGCCGGTCTGCCTGGCGCACGCGTCTTTCAACTCCCTGGGCGGCTCGTGGTTGGTGTTGTGGTTCACCGGCCGCGCCGATCTGCTGTGGGTCGGCATCCTGGGCGTGCTCGGGTGGATCCCCCTGGGCGCGCTGGCGGGGTGGCTCGTGCGCACCAGGCGGCTCCCGTTAAAAGAAAACGGCGCGACCGAAGCCGCGCCGTGATCGTCAGCGGATAAGTATCGGGCTCAGCCTTCGCAGGCGGCGGCCCAGCAAGCCGCTTCGCACGCGCCGAAGTTGTCGCAATCGCCGTAATCATAGCAGTTACAGGTGCACAGGAAATAAGAAGCCTCGTCCAGGCAGTCGGTCATGAACAGGCTGTAGCAATCCTCGATCGAGGTCCAGCCCCACTGGTCGTCGCAGTTTTCGAAGATGTAGTCGCACACTTCTTCGACGTCGGTGTTGCAGTCGTCGTCGTCATCGTCGACGACATCGTCGTCGTCATCGTCATCGACGGCGTCGTCGTCATCGTCGTCGTCATCGTCGTCGGCGACATCATCGTCGTCATCGACGACATCGTCGTCATCGTCGTCGTCATCGTCGCCGCAGGCGCCGATCGTCACCAGGCTGCCGGCAAGCAGGAAGACCAAGGTCAGCAAAAGCCACCATTTCATGCTCTTCATCGTCCCCTCCTTTTGGTTTTCGTCGATCGATCCACGAATGTTATCGCCGTTTGATAGTTGTTGCCTCCGCAAGTATTCAACAAGTAACCGGTGGGCGCAAGACGTTACTTGGTCACCTCCCAGGCGCCGTGGTTTTGCTGGACGTTGAGTTCGTCGAGGGATTTAAAGTCGCCGCTCATGCGTTGCCAGGCCGCGGCGCCTTCCATGAAGTAGAAATAGGTGATGCCGTCGGCGGCGCAATCGAAGCGGAACGAAAAGGTGACCGTGGCGAACATGAGGTCGATCGATCCGCCGACCGCTTCCTGGTCGGGGCAGGCCGGGTCGTCGGGGCAGGTGGGGTCGGAGAACGTGCCGGTGAACGACCAATCGTCGGCGACCTCGATTTCCATCAGGATCGACGCGGTCCCGCCGCCCTGGCCCGATTCCATGACGATGTCCATCGTGCCGGTCCAGATGCCGGAGAAATCGTCGGGCGTCCAGTCGCCGGGATCGACCTCGTCGTCATCATCGTCGTCATTGTCGTCGTCGTCATCGTCGTCGACGGGCGGTTGCGCATCGTCGTCATCGTCGTCACCCGCCGGCGCGTGCCGCGCATCGTCGTCGTCGTCGCCGCAGGCGAAAAACGATCCGCCCGCCAGCACCGCCGCCAACAACAGGATGATCACTGTCGGTGCGTGTTTCATTCGGTCACCGCCTTGTGCGTTGCGGATTCGGACTTCGATTATCGGCTGATTTTGCCCGCCGGGCAAATGAGACTGTCGATACATGCGCCGATAGGCGACAAACTGCCCCGCCGGGGGCGGCCCCGGTGCGTGAGCGCCGGGAAAAAAAGCTCAAATTTCTCCCTAGCCCCGCAGGGGCGGCAGACGCATTTGCGGGTAAACGGAGAAAATCGACAATCTCAAATGAGCCGCGGATGACGATTCGGCGGTTGAACATCGCCGTCGGATGTACTATGTAACCTCTAAGATGGTTGAACAGAACCGAACCAAACGCTCGCGCTTGCTGTTGTTGTTCGGTGCGCTGATGGCCGCGTTGCTGGCGGCGGAAATCGTATCCTATGTGCTGTTGAGCATTGGTTGGGACGGAACGCCGGATCGCCAGGAAATCCTCGCCCGGCTGCACGGCGAGCGCGAAGCGGAGCAGTTTACGCTGCCCGGCGAGGGCGAGCGGGTGTCCGCCAATGTGCTGCATCCGTACTTCGGTTTCGCCGCCGATCGCGGCGCCAATCCCGACGTCAATCATTATGGCTTTTTCGCGCCCGAACCGCCGCTCGGCGACGATCCGGCCGTGCTGGACATCGCGATCATGGGCGGCTCGCTGGCGCAGTATTTCCGCTTCGCGCAAGGTTCGCTGATCGCGCGCCTGCATGAGACAATGCCCGAGGAAAAGCGGGTCATCCGCCTCCACAACCTGGCGCTCAAGGGCGGCAAGCAGCCGCAGCAGGTGATGATCCTCGCCTACCTGCTCGCCCAGGGGCACACCTTCGACATGGTGGTCAACCTCGACGGCTTCAACGAAGCGACCCTGCCGCTGGTGGAAAATCTTCCCTACGGCGTGGCCTTGAGTTTTCCGCGCAATTGGCGGACGCAGGCGCAGCGCGGCTACGATCCGCACATGACCCGCGACGTCGGCCGGCTGCAGCAGCTGTATGAAAAACGGGCGCGCTGGCGCCATCGCTTCGAGCGCTGGGGCCTGCCGTATCTCAACACGTCGTTGCTGATCTGGCAGCGTTTGGATCGTCGGCAGCAAGGAAAAATCGACGAGGCACAAGCCGACTTGTTGGAGAATCTCGCCGGTCGGGAGCGATCGTTTCAGACGTCCGGGCCGGCCAAGCAATATGATAACGATCGGTCGGCGCTTCAGGCCGCGGTGACCAAGTGGCGGAACGGTTCGCGGCAGCTAGAGCGCCTGTGCCGCGCCAACGGCATCAAGTACCTGCACTTACTGCAGCCCAACCAGTACTACGCCGATTCCAAACCGCTGTCGGCCGAGGAAAAGGAAAAAGCCTACAACCTGGCATTTCCCTATGCGCAGCCGGCCGCCCGCGCCTATCCGCTGTTGGTCGAGGCGGGGCGAGCGCTGGCCGCGGAGGGCGTCGACTTTCACGATTTCACGCGGATTTTCGCCGATCATCCGGAAACGATCTACACCGATGTCTGCTGTCATGTGAACGTCGCCGGCAACGAGATCCTCGCCGCGCAAATGGCGGAAGTTATCGCCGCGTCATTGACCGCCCCGGCGCGTTAAAAAGCACGTTTCTTTTTCGGTTTTTTCCGATATATAAAGGATGTCATCAGAAAACTAGCCGAAAGTGCAACCGCCCATGAGAGAACGCTGTGCGATAAACCGATATTGGTTCGGGCTTTGGCCGCTGGTTTGGGCGCGGACCGCCTCGGCGCAAGTGCAGCCGACGGTCGAGTCTTTCTCCTGGACGACGTTGGTTGCGTACGTGTCGTTGTTCTTCGCCCTGGGCGGCGCCCTGCTTTTGTTGTATTGGTTGCGCACCTATCGGTTGGTCAAACGGCAGGAGGAGCTGGAGCGGCTGGTCGCCGAACGCACGAGCGAACTGGCGCGGACCAACCAAAAACTCGACGCCGCCAACCGCGAATTGCAAGCGCTGGCCAACCAGGACGGGTTGACCGGCCTGGCCAACAAACGATATTTTTCCGCCAAGTATCATGAGGAATACGCCCGCGCCCGGCGCAGCGGCAAGCCGCTTTCCATGATTATGATCGACGTGGATTGTTTCAAGTCGTACAACGACAACAACGGGCATCTGGCCGGCGACGATTGTCTCAAGCAGGTGGCGGGGGCGATCCGGCAATCGGTCGGACGTTCCACCGATCTGGCCGCGCGTTACGGCGGCGAGGAATTCGTGATCATGCTGCCCGAAACGACCGGCGACCAGGCGTTTGAGCTGGCCGAAAAAATCCGCTGCCGCATCGCCGAACTGGACATCCCCCACGAAAACTCCGAAGCCGCCGCGTTCGTCACCGCCAGCTTCGGCGTCGCCACGCTCGTTCCCGACGGCCGGCAGTTGCCCGATGCGCTCATCGCCCAGGCCGACATCGCCCTCTACCGCGCCAAACGCGCCGGCCGCAACCGCGTCGAGCGCCAACCAATCGGCGCTTGAACAAAGTTCAATTTTCGCTCAAGGCTTCCCAGAACGCCTGCGGCGCGCTGTCCCACACCTGGAACCCGTAGCCGGGAAACTTGTACCGCCGACCCACGCCGCGCCGACAAGCTGTCATTCACTGCTTTGAGTGTTTTCGGCGGCGTCAACTATCGGCATCCGCGGCGGCGCCGTTTTCCACATCAGGGCGATCTCCTCCGGCGTCAGGCCGTAGGCTTCATTCACCAAATCCGACAGGCGGCGCTCCAGGGTCAGGCATTCGGCGCGGCGGGCCTGCATCGGGGGCGCGTAGTTGGCGTATTCCCCTCGCAGATGGGACAAGCCGGCCGGCGAGAGGGGTTTGCCCTTGGGCATCCGTTTTTTCACCTCCGCCGCGAATTCATCCGCCGTCAGGGTGGCGAAATCCTCCAGTTTCTGCCCCGGCTTTTCCACGCCGAATTCCATCCGGAGCCAGTCGAGAAGTTCGTGCCGGGCTGACTGATCAGCATGTGTGATTTCAACGAGACGCGAAGCCTTTTCCGAGGCTTCCAGACGAATTGGATCCGAGGGGCGAACAATAGGAATTTCAACCATAAACTTGCCTATTGTTGCTAAAGCCTCGTCTTTCATGTGAGGCAAATACCGCCAAGTAAACCACCACAGCAAAGGAGAGTTGAGAACGGCAAGGGCAAATAAATCATTTGTTGGGAAAAAATCGACTTTGTTGTTGGAAAAAAGACCTTTGTTATCCAGACAATATGAGGGATAGAACTGAATCTGTTGGTAGTACAATTTTGGACCCAGAAAGAGATCATAATAAGCGCAGGATCGTAACTCCCACCAATACTTTCCTTTGTCTTGTCTTTTTCTCAGCTCCTTTTCCAGCGGCTTCATGTGGCTAAAAAGAGAAGGATATTCTTTTTGGAAAATGCTTTCTGCTTCAGCCTCTGTACGGTCAGTCCAGGGCCAATTAAAGTCACCACTTGATTTGAGAAGAATGATCCATTTGTCAGCCCATCCTGGGACCCATCGTTTTATATCTTGTCCACGCAAATAGGGTTTAAGGATTTCTTGGCAATGAGGATCTATTTGGACAAGTCGATCTCGATCAATTTGATCAACTAAAAATGCTTTATTAAACCCCGTTTTAATTCCGTAATATTGGGAGGTTCCTAAAAAGTCCTTCAGCGGCACGCCCACCCGCCGGATCTTTTCCATGAGAGCGTCCACCGCCGGCGGCTCCAGGCTCCAGGACGCCTTGGAGAACCGTTTCCAGGGCACGGGGTAGCCTTCGCGCCCGACGTATTGAGCCAGGTTCAGGCCGGGCAGCGCCTCGCGGGGCACCGGGCAGACGGTGACCGGCGTTTCGGGCTCGGGTTTTTCCGGAGCGCCCTTTTGCCCCATGTCGTGGAGGTTCGGCGCGGCTTCGGGCTTGCGCAGCAGGACGATGCAGGGGAATGTGTCCGCATCTTCGAAGATGGGCGCGTGCCCAAAATCCAGCACCTCCTCGAAGACGCAAGAGTCCGCGAAGAAGCCCCGCAGCGCCTCGCCGTAGCCCGAGCGCATCCACTTGTTGGTCACGATGTAGGACAGGCGGCCGCCGGATTTGAGCAGCCGCACGCCCAGTTCGTAGAAGTAGGTGTAGAGATCGGCCACGCCGTGGTAGCTGCTGTAGCGCGACTCCATGTGGGCTTTGAACGGCGAGAGCAGTTCCTGGCGCACGTAGGGCGGATTGCCGATGACGATGTCGAAGCCGCCCTCCGCGAAGACCTCCGGGAAAGCCGCTTTCCAATCGAAGGCGCGGGGATCGAGGGCGGGATCGGCGATGACGCTGTTGCCGCAGCGGATGTTGTGGTCCAGGTCGGTCAGCGCCTTGCCGCGCTCCGCGGTCCGCAGCCAGAGGGACAGCCGGGTGATCTCCACCGATTCGCGGTTGAGGTCCACGCCGTAGAGGTTGTGGTTGAGGATGGTTTTGTTCAAGTCGAAAATGCTGGTCTGACCGCCGCGTAGGGCGGCAAGCTCGGCGTTGACCTGTTCGTACTCATGGAGCAGGT
>Ga0116156_10002259_pt1 | contig 17633 bp, 9 predicted proteins | sample AD_UKC045_MetaG_FD_89891 | JGI IMG/M metagenome (GOLD analysis project Ga0116156, IMG submission 89891) | Active sludge microbial communities of municipal wastewater-treating anaerobic digesters from USA - AD_UKC045_MetaG | ecosystem: Engineered > Bioreactor > Anaerobic > Digestate | place: USA... | reverse complement strand
CCACTAACCCATCTTCCGCAGATAGAAGGTCAGGAGTAAGGATTTCCTCGGAAAATTGGGGGGTGAGGGATGATTTTCTCCACTACATTTTGGATCGACTTTGGTTTATTGGGCAGGTAGAGTCCGAGACGCTGAAGAAGAATAGCCAGGTGGTTTTCGGGGCGGCTGACCACCCGTAAGCGCAGTTCCGGACCTGCGGCGGTGGGCAAAAGGATGTCCAGCGAGCGGATTTCAGCCATTTCTTCCAGGAGTTTTCTGGGGGCTTGTCCGAGGCCGGAAGCGCTCATCCAGTGCTGAAGGGTGCGCCACATCACCAGGGCCAGAAAGCACACGAGGATGTGGGCTTGGGTGCGGTCCTGTTTCTGATGAAAGATGGGGCGCAGCCCCAAGTCGTGTTTACTGATGCGGAAACTGTCTTCGATTTGCGTCAGGCCGATGTAAATGCGCCAGAGATCTTCGGCGGAGTACCCCTGCAAATTGGTGCGCAATAGGTAGCATCCGTCGGCAAGCTCCGCCCAATCGCGGCGTTCCTCGTGGCGGATGACACGCAGTGCCAGCCGCTGTTTGCCGGGGGGATCCTGCGTCTGTTCGACGTTCACTTCATAGAGATGGGCGGCCCGGCTGTAGCGGGCCAGGAGCGCGCCAATGCGGCGTTCTACTTTGAAGGTGTCGCGCAAGGGGTTCTTGGTTGCCGCGCAGCGCGCTTGCAGCCGCGCCAATTCTTTTTCCAGGCGCGTTACCTGACGTTCACGCATGGCGCGTTCTTTCTGGCTGCGCTGGGGTGAACGGCACAGGACGTAGGTCTCTGCGCTACCGTCCGGGGCGGCGCAAAGCTTGACCTCGACACCCGGTTCAATATGGGTAAAGTCTTCGTTTAGCAGTTCCCGCTCGAACCGTTTGAGCATGGACTTGGGGGTGCCCACAAGGTAGGAAGCCCCTGTGTGGCGCAGCATCTCCAGATTCTCTTCGCTCACCATCCCCCGGTCCATCACCCACGTCCGCCGTTCCTGGCCGTATTTATCCCGCATGCACTCCACGATTTCCTCCACCGTCGTCACGTCCGCCCGGTTGCCATCGAACACTTCATACGCAAGAGGAAGCCCTTCCGGCGTCACCACCAAAGCGATGCACACCTGAATGCAATCGGGCCGCCCATCGCGCGAATACCCATGGCGCGCCTGCGGGTTAAGCTTGCCCTGCCCCTCAAAATAGGTTGACGTAATGTCGTACAACAACAGGTCAAACGTGGTCCCGAACAGTTCCCCATACACCTTCTGAAAATGACGAAACAAACCGTCTTTGTGGGGCAACAATTCATCCAAACCCCGATAGAGGCGGTCATCGTTCACCTTTTCCGCTGCAACGCCCACCAGATCATCCAACGCCGTCTTGCCGTACCAAAAATCCGCAATCTGCAACTCCGAGGACGGTGCGCAAAACCGCGCCAGCGAAAGAATACAGGCTATCCGGCTCCAGGCAATCTCTTCGCGGCCCGCCTCCATCACTTCATCGAAAAAACGGTCCAGCTTCAGTCGGCCCCATAAGGCTAATCCTAAGAATACGTCTCCAAACGAACGCAGCCGCTCCACGCGGAGCCGTGAGGCATCCACGTGCGCCCACTGCGGCGGGTCCGGCTCCGCCCGAAGAAAATCCTGTTGATGTGCGCGTCCGTCCAAGATCTCCCCGATATGTTCCCAACCCACCCGAATCTCTTCATTCATCCCCGGCAACTTTCCCACCGCCGCCACAAGCCGCTGCCGCGGCCCCTGCGAGGTCCGCACCGACTCCACCAGCGTCCAATACTCATACGACTCACCGTTGATTTTTCGCCGATTCCGCCGCAAATACATCGTAGCGTCTCCCTAATCACACAACGATTATCTCCCCTTTCCTCCGATCCTGCAAGAGGGTTTTCTCCACTACATCGCCTTTGAAAACTACCCCCAAAGGATTACATGCACTTACGAAGAGTAAATGGCCTATTTATATATTTTCTGGAAACCTACTGCGGAAGATGGGCTAAGTTCGCTTACCATGGAAGGCTGACCCGCCAGCCAGAATTTGCCGCCATTCGCTAAACGGTCCGCGGCAGCTTCCACGGCCTTCTGCATGCCTGCGATGTCCGCGCGGCATGCTTCCATAGCGTTAACCGTCCGCATCAGATACGATCCCGGCAATGCATTGTCCGCCGCACCCATGGTACAACCGATAATTGTGATGATCAGCCCCATAGCTGTTTCTCCTTTTACTGTTCCGCAGCCCGGACCACTATTATTATCTGGCTTTAGCGACTTCCCGCGCGATTACCAGACGTTGGATTTCCTGTGTGCCTTCGTAGATCTGCATCAATTTGGCATCGCGCATGAGTTTTTCCACGGGGTATTCTTTTGAGTAGCCGTTTCCGCCAAGAATCTGGACGGCTTCCGTGGTAACCTGCATGGCGATGTCGCCTGCAAAGCATTTTGCCATCGCGGATTCCTTGCTCTGCCGGATATTGTTATCCGCGAGCCAGGCGGCCTGCCAGGTCAAGAGCCGTGCTGCTTCAACCTTCGTCGCCATATCCGCCAATTTAAACTGGATGGCCTGCTGTTTGGTCAGAGGTGCTCCGAATTGGATGCGCGTGTTGGCGTATGCCACCGCTTCTTCAAGAGCACGCCGCGCAATGCCCACGGCGCCCGCGGCCGTGCCTGCGCGCGTGCGGTCTAGTGTGCCCATGGCGACCTTGAACCCATGCCCTTCGCGGCCTATGATGTTCTCTGCCGGGACACGCACATTTTTAAAGTGCATTTCGGTCTGGTTGGAGGCCCTCTGACCCATTTTGTTTTCGGCCTTGCCCACTTCGACGCCCATGCTCTTTTCCACAATGAAGGCGCTCATACCCAAGGGGCCTTTACTGGGGGCGGTACTGGCAAACACGACAAACAAATCGGCGTAGCCGCCGTTGGTGGTGAAGCACTTGGCCCCGTTGATGACGTATTCATCGCCCTCCCGCAGCGCGACAGTCTTGGCGGCGCTGGCGTCGGAGCCTGCTTCGCGTTCCGTCAGGCAGAAGGCGGCAATGCGAAATTCACGAGTGTGCCAACGGAGGTATTTCTCCTTCTGGGCATCATTTCCAAACAGAATAATGGGCGCCAGCGCGAGGGAGTTTGCCATGATGCTGGTTCCCATGCCCATGCAGGCGGCCCCCAGTTCCTCGGTTATAATGGCCGACTCCAGATTGCTGTGCCCGGGGCCTCCGTAAATCTTGGGAATGCTGTCGTTCATAATTTTCTGTTCAAAGGCGCTCCGCATCACATCCATGCAGTAGGTCCCGTTTTCATCATATTCCCGCGCTTTAGGCTTCATTTCTTTTTCCGCGAATTCGCGTACGCGCGCGCGTAACGCTTCCTGTTCTTCTGACAATGTAAAACCGATCATGTATGCAATAACCTTTTCTTTTTGGGGGTGCGAATGCTTTTAGAGAACTTCACTTTACCAAACAGACTGCCTGATTTCAAAGTGGCCAGGGAAAAACGGCACAAGGCCGGGGAGAGATCTCCCGCGGCCCCGCCTATCCAGTCTTTATCTATTTTGCCACAAGGCAATAATAATCTTCCGAACCGGCGTTCGGACAATATTCATATCCATGATAGTTATAAAATTGGATCACTCTTAAGAGTTCCGAAAGGCTGATGAACCAATCCTTGGGCTTGTAATCGCTATCGTGATAGAAGCATGTCTCCTGATCGCCCAGGCCGGGATTATAGCCGTCTTCTCCCGCGGGATCGCAGTGATATCCCTCGGAATTGTATATCTGGATGACCCGCAGCAGCTCGGAAACATTAATCAGGAAATCACCATTTAGGTCTGCCGAGTGTATTCCATCGTTGATTTCACCTTCCCCTTCACCTTGCCCTTCGCCTTCTTCACCCTCGACAACGCCTTCGCCTTCGAGTTCACCACCTTCCCCTTCGAAGAATCCTTCGTTGTCTTCTCCTTCAATATTTCCTTCTATTTCTCCTTCCCCTTCGATATCCCCTTCGCCTTCGATAAGGCCCTCCCCTTCGCCCTCGATGACGCCTTCCCCTTCAATATCCGCGATCTCTCCCAGCAGACACATCGACAGATCGGAATCGGCGGTGTAGTACAGACCGGGCGTATTTAAGTAAATGCTGTATCCATCTCCGGAACTCGACCCCATCCAGACAAAGTAACAATCGTCGGCGCTGTTTGCGCCTTGAATGCATACCCAGCCCTCATGCAGATACATCGGCAAGTCCACGGGGAAGCTGGCTTCAAAACGGTAGAGGGTCAAGCCCGTGCCCGGATCATTCGGTATCACCCCGATTGACTGCACGGTTGCATTCACCGCATATGCGCCGGCATATTGACCGGGCAAATTGGACGGATGGTTATCATAGAAGGAAATTCGGAATTGGCTGGAATCGCGGGCGCATTCTGTTTGCATCGCCGCATCGGACGAAAGCCCCCACCAGACCAGGCCGGTGATATACTTCATCCCGTAGAATTTTTCAAAGGTCATATGTTCCGAGGCTTCATCGCTGATGGAAATGTAATGCCGGTCCCCCAAGGGCGTGGGGGGTTGGGAAAAGACGGCCTCTTCTGGGCACTCGAACAGGTAATCGAATTCCCCTTCGCTTTCGCCTTCGCCTTCAAAACCACAACCGGCAGGATGAACTTGGGCATCCAATGCATTGGCTACATACACTTCAGGAGGCTGGCTGCTGTAGGCGTTGTATTCCTCCCGGTTGGTACACCCATCGCTGTCAGCATCGGATTCGGGACCATAGTACCAGGGCAACCGTTTCAGATCTTGAACGTCCGGCGGCACACCGCCAATTTCCTCGATTAGATTAATCAGCATCATTACGGAGTTGAAGGTAATATCATCGCCTTCGGTGATAAAACCGGCGAGGATAGTGCACAGGGCAACATCCAGTCCGGGAGCTATCACGGGGATAAGGGGGCCGTACGGAGAATCCTCGATGGCCTTCATCAAGCGTCCATAATTGTTCTCGAAAGCGCTTCTGACCCCCAAATGAGACAATCCATTGGGAAGAGAGAACTGTTGGTCGTTCAACACCGCCGCGATGATGCCCAACTCATAAGCGCCGTCCAGCATGCCGTTGGGCATGGGCATATCTGAAGGGTTGATACCGCCGTTTATATCCGCAGTGGCGCAAACCATACTGTTGATCAATGGGGTGTATTCGGGCGGCAGAAGATGCAGGATGGGTTGAGCCGCCTCGACAAGATCGTCAAAGGTCTGGCAGAAATCAACGGGGTATTCGGGCAATGGTCCGATCTGGTTGTCATATAGACAAATATTGTCCAGACCGAAGCCTGGGAAAGCATTTGCCTCGCCGTCCACGGCGTGAAACTGGAAGCGGAGATAAACGTCCAGGCCCAGATAATTGTCGAGGGGGATCAATGCCGTGGTCCATTCGAGGGATAAGGCCGGTTCTCCTTTTGTTTCTCCTTCAGTACCTCCCTCGATATCTCCTTCGGCATCTCCTTCGGCGGGGAGACCGCTTCCCTGATCACATAAGGCGGGGAAATAGTGTTCGTATTGATTTACCGCCAACGTGGTGAAATTCACGCCATCCACCGATATCTCGGCCCGAACCTCATCGCGCAGGTCCACATGTTCTGTGAAAATAAAGTAATCGAACGTCAAAAGGGGTTGCGTTATTTTCTTCAGACTAATCATTGGGGAATAGACGGCGCCCTGGACTTCACCGCCGGTGTCATAATCACAGGCGCCTTCCTGTCCAAAGTACAAATGGCCGCCCGAACCAAAACACCCTTCGCTTCGTTGCCATAGACCATTGCCCGCGCCAAAGGCATTGTCAATGGTGAAATCATCCAAACCGCTTTCAAAATTAAAGCAGAGGAGAGGATCCCCGTCTGGCGGGGTTCCATCGAGGCATTGCGGATCGGCGTCTTCCACAGTGAACATCCAGGTCATGCTGGTTGCGCTTCCACAGCAATTTCGCGCTACTATTTTCCAATAGATGGTTGTGCCGCCCGGAATGGCATCAAGGGTGAAGGAGGTTTCACTGATCCCCTCAGCCACCAGCGTGGGGCTGGGGAACGAGGTGCCCGCATACACGTCATACGTATTGGGGCAGGCGGAGGGGCTGATGTCTTCCCATACCAGTGTAGGCTGATACGGCGCGTGTTGAACATTATTGGGCGGGGAAACATTGGTGGGTGAGGACGGCGGTGTGCAGGGGATCGTCGTAAATGTCCAAACCGGGCCTGGGACGGAGCCACAGCAATTTTCCGCGGCTACTTGCCAATAATAAGTAGTCTCCGAATTTAATTGTCCCGGAGAACATTCCAAATCGCTGATTCCCTGGCATATCGGCGACAATGCCTCAGGATCGGTTCCCAGACTAACCGTATAGGTAACCGGGCATTCCGCCGGATTGACGTTTGACCAGGCAAGCGAGGTATTAGGCCAGGCATCGAGTGATGCATCGGCGGGGAAAGGATCAGCGGGCACCGTGGGGAGATAACAGGGACGGGTGGTAAAAGACCATAGTGGCCCTGGAACCTCTCCGCAACAATTCTTTGATACGACCTGCCAGTAGTAGGTCGTGTCGCCTGTCAGATAGCCCGGATTAAAAAAGGTCAGAGGAGAATTGGAAACCACATTAACCAGATCTCCAGGATCGGTTCCCAAAAAGACATCATACTTTTGGGGGCACCGCCCGATGCTGCCTCCGCCATATACCATGAGGTTGGTGAGGTAGGCGGAGGAGGCTTGACTCCATTCGACGGTTTGCAGTGTGGCGAGAATAATGCCTTTGCCCCATGGCAATTCCATACAACAGGGTTTGACGGCGCCGGAGTGCTCCACAATCTCCCAGGCGCCTTCCGGCACGGTAGAAAAATACCCGTGTGTGGAGGAATTCCAACCGCGCAGATCGGCATCGGAAATTATATTTGGCGTGGTGACAATGGCGTGAGCGGTGTCAACAATCGTGACATTGTCCGTGGTGGAGAAGGAGGTCATGAAACCGCCGGGAAGCTGGCGCCCGTCGACATAACTGCTGCCGGGAGAGGCCAAATGCATCTCGAGCGTTCCTCCCAACGCGGCAAATTCCTCGAACCATACTCTATTGGCTTCCAAGGCTGCATAAAAGCCGCCGGATTGCGTTGAGGCGATGATTGCCTTGTTAAAGGGGGATAAATCGGCCGTTCCCATATCCGCCGAGCCGAAGATGGTATAGGAAATGCCAAGGCTTTCCAAAGTATTTTGAAGGGAGGTTAACCCCCAGGGATTGCTGTCTTCAAAGATGGCTACATTCGATACCGAATTGGGGGCCAAATAGGACGTGTGGCCTTGCAAGGATTCAACAAAAATGTCCGTGGAACGGGCGCCAGCGGGGAACGAAATGGAGGTTTCTTCGCCTTCATTTTCATTATTCCAGGAAAGCAGGGTGTCGATAGGAACCTCTGTGGCGTCATGGCTTGGGGAGGGTGTCACAGGTTCGGACGGGAGGACACAGAGTCCCGTCGTGAAAGTCCAGACCGGACTGGGTGTAATGCCGCAGCAATTCGTGGAAACGACCTGCCAGAAATAGGTGGTTTCGGGAAGGAGCACACCCGCATAGTAATTGCGTTGGCTTCCTTCATAGACCAGTGGCAACGCGTCGGGATCGGGGCCCAAATACATGCTATAGGTGGTGGGACAATCAATGGAATCTCCCCCTTCCCAGGAGAAATCGGGATAGGGCGGGACGTCCGTCACGCCATTTTCGGGCATGGGGGTATTGGGTTGGGGAGGCAGCGATTCAACGGTCAACAGCACCGTTCTGCGTTGTTCGTATTGGGTGTCGAGATTGGTAAAGACCACCGTGTCTTCATAGAAATCGGACGCCAGCGACTGCGCGTTGCTGTTGATGCAGACATCGACGGCTACTGAAGCGTCAACTCCCAGAGCACCGGTATTAGGGGAAACCTCCACCCAGTTTGTGGTCCAATTGGTATTCCATTCCAGGGCAGTAGTGCCCGTATGCAGGATGTACTCGGTGCATACCGGATCCACGGGACCGCCTTCACAAGCATGGGATCTCAAGCTGGAGAACGGCGTAATTTCCAATACATCCCAGACGCACGGGTTCATGGCGCTCAAATCACTGGGTTCATAATCATCCGGGTAGCCGCCTCCGTCAGACAAACCGGTCAGTCCATACCCTATATTCGTATCCAAAGCAGTAATGCTGATCGTTCCGTCAAAGAACAACTGCACTTGGACTTTCACCGAGGACCCGAAGCTTAGCCATGGGGGCACGTTGTTCCACGTAACGACGGCACGATCATCAAGTTGTTGCCAGGTTACCGTTCCGTCTGAGCTTGGATTCAGGTCAGCGAAGTGTGCGGAGACGCGCGGCAAGGCAAAATGATTTTCCAGGGTGGAACTCCAATTACTATCAGGGGTTCCAAAGGTGATGTAGCCGTTGCTGCCAACATAGAAGCTGTCATAGGCCACGCCATAAAGGAAAACTTGACGGCCCTCGGTCAAATTAATTTCAGCATAGCTGTCGTCTCCCAGGGACAATGCCGCGCCGCCGGAAGGATCGGTTGGGAACTGTGCGGCGGATTCGGTGCAGCCTTCATAAAAACTGCTGGAACCGTCCGGTACGAAAAAGAGGGAGGTATAGGTGAGATCATAGCCGGAGTCAAACTTCTGGGTGAAATAGTCAGGTTGATCGAGTGTGGTAAAGGTAAAACAGTCTCCACTGTTATTTTCTACGGTGACATTGCCCACCCCATCGGTTAGGGTTAAGGAAAAGAAATAGGGGGTCAAGGGGGTTAGGCCCCGCAAGGTCGCGGTGTGGGTGGTTTTTATGCCAGGGAGGCTTACGGACTGGGTCAGATTCGCGCAGTCCTGGCCATAATAAATAACGGAACGGGCCGGTTCATCCGTCGTAAAACTGATGGTGCACCGTGTGCCGCGCAGATTGGTGACTTGGATATCGGAGGCGGCGGGACCGGTGCAATCCACGAGGGCTGAATCCGTACAAACAATATTTGTGCCGCCTTCGCCATTGTCCGCATCAACATAGGTGGCGGTAATCGTATCGCCTGGAGCGGCCAGCAGCGTTCCGGGTGCGTCCGTTGCGGACAGCGTAATGGAATTGCGGAAGACGGAGGATTCCGTTGTAGTTTCAATCAGGGTTACGGTTTCTCCGGCGGGTTCACTGGTAGAGGCAATTGTTACAACCACAGATTCCGCCGTGGCGGGATCCGTGTTCAGGCCGGTGTCGCTCACAGTAATCTGAACGGAACTTTCACAGGCATAAACGTCCGCATTGAGCAGAATAACGCCTGCCTCGGTGGCTGTGCTGAATTCCGGCGTTGTGGCCAGCGAGAAGACCTGCGGACCTTCCGGCACCGTCGTGCCCGATATCTTAAGCGTCCATTTTCCGGTCTGAGGCGCGTCCACCAAAACCTGCTCTATATTATTGCGATGATCAGGAGACGTTTTTACCGCCGGGGAAGAAGGATTGTCGGGATCCAGGGTCCATGGGTAATGAATTTCCTTCCCGCTGGGGGAAATGGCCACGATATCCAAATCATTCACTAATTCCGGCACCGTATTGGCGGTTCCGGGGAAGTCGTCCCATGCCAAGGTGGCTTTCAGTACACTGGCGCCCTCAGGAATATGCACGAAGAACAGCCGGTCCTCTCCTTGAGTAATCGAAGTCTCGATAAAGGTTCCCTGCCGGAGAAAATCAATGGTATTTTGGGCACGGACGGAACCGAAACCGAATTGATAGTCCGGGCCCGGATTGCCAAGATCCACCGCGTTATGAGCAAGGAGTATTTTCAGAGTTGAGTTTCTGGGCAACGGTTCCGTGGGGTATAGCTGCTGCCAGTCCTGCAGGATAAGGGCGCAGATGCCTGTAATCGTAGGCCCTGACATGGACGTGCCGCACTTGACCGAATAACTCGTGTCCCCGGAACTTGAGCAGGAAGTGACCCCGCCATCGTCATTACTCTGACAGCCGGGCCCGGCGATATCAGGTTTCATGCGGCCATCATCAGAAGGGCCCCAACTGGAAAAGCTCGTCATGGAATCGTCATTGGAATTCAACGCCCCGACGCAAATGTGGTTCTTGGCATTGGCGGGAGGGGCGGTAAGGTGATATTCGCTTCCACAGGCGCCGCCACGTTCATTGCCTGCCGACCAAACGATGCGGAAAGGGGCTCCCGTTTTTCCACGCACTATCTCATCAATCATGATGCTGGTGGCGCCATAATCACCTTCCCATTCACAGGGGAAACCATTCCAGGCAACGTTGGTTCCAATAGAGTCATTGGACACCATGGCGCCGTACGTGTTGATAGCTTGGGTGTAGTCAGTTTCCAGATCACCCGGATTGGAGTATAAGAAACTGCCGGAACCATCATACTCGAATCCATAGGATTCCATGGTGACCCCCGGCGCCATCCCGCGATAGGTGCCGCCGCTGGCTAAACCGCTGCCGCCAATCGTGCCGGCCACATGGGTGGCATGGTCCGCCACACCGCTCCCGTCACGCACGGTAAGCCGTCCGCCAAAATCCACATGGGTAGACAGGGCCGTGGCCCCGTCATAGACGAGCACGATAACGCCGCTGCCGTCTAAATCATACGGCGTTTCATTCACGGTATCCACCTGGGTGATCACCCGATTGGAATTGTTATTAGGTTCCATGGGCGGCAACGGGGGCTCCACCCATTGCACGGCATCTTCGCCTGCAAAGGAAAGCAGTTCGTCATAAGGAATCCAGGCGACAAACCCGTTAATGGTATTCAGTTGTGCGCGGAGTATCCCTCCATGCCGTTGCAATACAGCTAATCCGTAGGTATCCAATTCGACATCCGGATGAAAAATCACATACACAGCGGCAACCATTATTGTGCCGGATTCCTTGGCGGCGGACGTGTCCATGAGGCTGCGGTCCACGGCAAACAGGGCATAGTCAGGAAGATCGTTACGTGCCACCATGGGGTGTAGTTTCCAGTCGAGGGCAATATCAAATGCGGCAGTCAGGCCAGCAGTTTTTGCAGCGCTCACCGCAGCGGATCCATTGGATACCGCGGCGAAAAAGGCATTGGCGCCCAGATAATTGAGCAAATGGATGCCCGCCTTGTCCAAGTTTTGCCTGGTTTGCGCCGACATAGGGGCGTTAAATTGCACCACCATGTGACGATCCGGCCCGCTTTGCGAATCAAGCGTCACGGAAGGATCACAAGCCGCCTTTGACGGGATATTTCCCGGTGTTTTCCATTGAATTGAAGCAGGATCCACAATGGCGCTCGCCACACAACACAGGATGATAAAAACCAGCGCCATCTTTGCAGCCTTAAGCATACTCAAACCTCCGGAATGCTTTGGGATATAGTACTTAGATAGGCTCACACGGGCCTAATGTGCGGCGTTTCCCGCCTGCACCGAATTCGCCTGCAGCTCTCATCACTTCATTCTCTCGCGATAGAATACACCATTATGACATAAATAGAGGGTGAAGATCACAAAGTTTAAAAAAGCATTGAGGGAGAATAGTACAGGACCTCCCTGCCGGCCGGGTTCCCGGCAGACTCTTTATAAAAAACCTCGGTTCAGGGGCGGGCCGCCAGTCCTCAAGGCGCGGTAAGAGCGGGGGGCATATCTTCCGGAAGAATCACATCCGGGGCGGCAGGGGTTTCCACTTTCACCCAAGCCTTGTCCACATCGAGATTGGGATTGCGCCACAGCAGATCCCGGGTTATTTCCTGGGCATAAATAGGACTGGTCATGGCGCACACGGTGACGTCGCCCAATCCTTTTTCTTTCTGCTGCGCGATGACGCGTGCCCGGTAGGCGGCATATTGGACAGGATGGCGGGTAAATTGCACGACAACGGAGTCTTTGACGATGGGTACGGTGCGGATGGGGTGTCCATTTTCCAAAACCTGGAGTTTCTTGCCCTTGGCGTTTTTAACGGCGATCAGGAATTTAGTGTCCATGCCAAGGGGGATCACTCCACCGATGCCCACGTCGATTTTATTGTCTTCTAAGACGTCGGCGCTAAAGTGGATGATGGGGCCGTGTTTATCCTGTGTGATAAAAGTGCGTCCCAGGCGAATGCCTTCGAGAATGCCGGGCAACGATTTTTCGCGGGCATAGATATAGGTTAGGGGTTTTCCCATGGGCACTTTAGGGCTGGCCGTGTTGCTGGTTCCCAGGGCACACGCCATAAGACCTTTCTGGAGTTCCAGATCCCAGAAAAAAGAGGCTTGGGCGTTGCCGGAAACTTCAGCCAAATCGGCGCGGGCGGCCGCTTGCGCCACCGAGTAGGCAAGTTTCCCCTCTTTTCTGAATTTCATGTCTTCGTTGAGTTGATCAAGCATTAAGGGCGGCATGCTCCAGTCGCGCTGCCATACTTCAATGGCATTGGCATACCCCAAATCCCATTGCCAAGGCTGGGTGGGCATGCAAGGATGGGCAATGGCAAAAATACCTCCCTGTGCCTGTACACGGATGCATTCGGCTTGTGCCGCAGCCAGCCCATAAGGGGTGGCGGACGGCATTTCAAGTTCTGTTCTGGGGCCGAAAATAAGGGCATACCCTTTTTCTGGAAGCCCCCATTCCATCGCGGGGATCAACACCAGGCTATTGGAATGAAATTCTGGATCATACACGCACGCAAGGGTGTTGCGATCCGTAATGGCAAGAAAATCCAAGCCGGCCCGTTTGGCGCGCTTGATAAGCCGCCCCACGCTTTCCACACCTTCTCCATGACGTGAATGGGCATGGAGTTCTCCCCGGTACCAACCTGCTTCTTTGCTCACGGGGGTGGGATCATACGGCAAAGTCTTCCGCCCGGGCACTTCCACAGGATTTTGCGGGTCGGTGCCGCTGGCCAGTTCGGCACGATCCAGAGCTAAATCCACATCGCTGTCGAAATCCCTTAAACTCAGAGAACCGCTGCTGCCCTCCAGTAAATTCACGGGAAGATATGCCGTTTGATCCTTAATCACTTGAATGTCCTGAATATCCGCAAGCACCAAAACATCTTGGTCATACACATAGGTGTATGCCCGGTAGGCGGCGGCGCGCACCTTCGCTTCAAGGACTCCTTTGGGGGCTTCCATGCGAATTGGCGGATTGCCGTCCACATCCATAAAATCAATTCGGGCGGGAAGATGTTCGCCTAATGCATTAGTAACATCCACCTCCACGGTTCCTTCTCCAACGCCCATCGCGGGCTCTGGCTCTGAAATGGAGGGTTTTTCCTTGGAGGCGGGAGATTCCTGCTCCATGCTGTTGACTACGCAGCCTGCTAGGAAGCCTAGCGCTAAAAGAAATGCTACATGCCTCATACCCATATCTCCAGGATCTAAACTAAATTTTTCTCTTGCTATTGGCTAAGCATATATAGTATTATCATTTTCCAGGCAGACCATTTGGGAGGTACTGCCCGGCTTTTAGCGCGGTACGAACAAACGAGTGTGAGGTGCGTTGGGGCACATGGGGCGTTTGTTCTATTAAAAGCTGAAGAGTATAGTATAGTTATATGGGGAAAAAAGGCAAATCAGTACAACGGATAAGGAGATGTTGCCATGTTGTCAAGCATTGACATCCACAGTAGTGTAGCCGTCTATGTGCAAATTGAAAATCATGTTCAATTTGCCATCGCATCGGGGAAGTTAAAACCGGGCGACCAATTGCCGTCGGTTCGCGAATTGTCCGAACGGCTTGAAGTGAATCCCAATACCGTCGCCAAAGCATATCGTGATCTGGAAGTGATGGGCCTGCTGTACACCCGTCGCGGCATGGGCGTATTTGTCAACCGTGGCATCGAAGGAAAATGCCGCGAGGAATGCCGGCGCCGGATTATCGGCCGCCTCCATGAAGTGGTCATGGAAGCCAAGGCCGCTGGTTTGGAATCCGACGATATTGGCGAGATCGTGGCAAAAAGCCAGACTTTCGAGGGCAGCCCCTACGGACAAACCCCCGCATCGCTGTTAGCCTTGGCGAAAAAACGCCGCTAATTTCAGCAGATATAGCGTTTATATGCGCCCCGCTTTTGCCGAAAACCGGCTAAAAGCGGGGTTCTATGCTTTTTTATCATTTCAGCAGGACTGTTCTCGTTACAAATTCCCATTAAGTGCGGAAAATGCCCAGGAAAACTCTTGACATTTTCAGGGATATACTCTATACTTTAATTGTTGACTTGGGTAGTGTTTGAGGTTGTCATTATAAATTGTAATCTGGGCATTCATTCCCATAGAACAGACCCGTAAATGTGGTCAGCGGGAGGCGGAATGAGCAAGAGCAGCGGGGTCAGAACGATCCAGAAGTCGGCGAATGAGAATGCCGATGTGGCCAGCCGTTTAACCCATGGCGCAAAAGTCAAGCGGGGGCAGCTCACCTCTGTCCAACAAGGGCGCTATGGCACAGGGCCTGCACCCTATGGTTACCGCCGCGGCGAAGAAGGCGAGAAGCCCCTTATTGTGGATGATCGGGAAGCGGAAGTAGTGCGTATTATTTTCCGGGAATATCTCAATACCCGGAGTACGGGCAAGGTTGTCAATTATCTTCACTCCAAGAACATCTTCACTAGAAAAGGCAATAAATGGTCCCGTCAGGCGATTGCGATAATATTGTCCAATCGCACCTACCGTGGCCGGGTAAGCTACGGGGATGTGGAAACCGAAGGATTGCACGATTCGGTCATCGAACCCGCCCTGTTTTATAAAGCAAATGCCCTCAAAGAGCGCAAACGACGGCGTTCCCGCGGATCGGGCAATACCAGTACAACGCCGAAAGGCCGCGGTGATAAACGCTCCCGTGCGGCGTAGACGCATGTCGCAGGTCTTCAAACTTCCCAGGTGCAGAAAAGCCATCCTTTTCTAACAGAGATACGTAATCATGCTAAATAAAAATTCATGTGTATTAACGGTAATTGATATCCAGGACAAGCTCATGCCGCGCAATGCGGCAGCGGTGAATCAGTTTCTTCAGCGTGTGATTAAACTTATCCGTTGCGCCCAACTGCTGGAAATCCCGATCCTCGTTACGGAACAGAATCCTGGAAAACTTGGCGGTACTAATGATCAGGTTGCCGGGGTATTGGGGGATGCCCCGCGGTACGGAAAAATGGAATTCGGCTGTCTGGAAAACGCGGACGTTCACGAGGCAGTAAAACAACAAGGCCGAAAACAATTGCTGATAGTGGGAATGGAAGGGCATATATGCATCATGCAAACCGTATTGCGGGCGCTGGAAGAAGGTTATGAAACATACGTGGTGGCGGACTGCATCATGTCGCGTGATGCGGAGGAATGCCGCGCAGGCTTGGCCCGGATGGACAAGGCAGGCGCCACCCTCGTCACCTCGGAAATGGCTATTTTCGAGGTGCTCAAAGGCGCAGGTACCGATGACTTCCGGCGGCTGTTGCCCTTGCTTAAGGGATAACCTTTCTTTGACCTGAATACCTCATCAGGTATTCATCCAATTCGGAGGTATTGCCCATGCGCAAATGGGCTGTAACATGGTATGGCGTTGCTCATGGAATCATTGTGGGTGATACTGCGCCTTCTCCGGAGACGAGCAAAGAATTGTCCGTTGCGGGCGAAATCTGGGCATCTACGGTCACACCGGCGTATGATCCACAAAAACATTACGACACCTGCAAGGTGTATTCCCATCTCTTTGGACCGCAGACTCAGACACCCATCACAAAAGGCAGTGGCGGTTTCGATGCACACCAGCGTGGTCTGCATATCGGCTGGCGGCGGACCGAAGTAGGCGATCAAATCCTCGACTCATGGCATATGGTTGATTGTTCACAACGCTGTGTCCCGAACGCCGGGAACGCTGATGGCGTGTATCTTATTGAATGGTGCGACCGGCACGAAAAGCCCTTTATGCGGGAGGTCCGCATACTAACCTGCCGCCCCGGCCACTCAGGCCTTCGGATGCTTGACCTCGAAACACGCCTTACTGCCATTGATCGCCCGGTTCGCCTGCGCGGAGATTCGCATCACGCAGGCGTCCAGATTCGCCTCGCAAACGAGGTGTGCCGCCACCCATGGTCCACGCAGTTCGTGCTCCCCAAAACAGCGCGCATACTCCGGGACGATACGGTTGCGGACGCACCCTGGGTTTGCTGCCAGGCCATGCTCAGCGGCCAGAGCATCCGTGTGCTGCACATGACCAATCCGGCGAACCCGCGGCTGGAGGGTTTCGTCTACGGCATGCGCCAATACGGCCTCTTCGGCGCATCGTTTCATACAGACTTGATGCCGGGTCTCACCTTGCCCCTTCGATTCCGCATCGCATGGACAAACAGCGAGCTTACATTCCATGACTGTGAGACGCTGTACCACGAATACACAGCCGTCTAACCTGAAACACACCTGTCGCCATGCTGGTCCAATCAAAATGAAGGAGGTGTGGCATGTCTGCCCGTTTACAGCATCTTTGTCTCGTGCTTGTCATGTTCGCCGCCGCCCTGAGTGCGGACGGCACACCGTCTACATACGCCGAACGCAAAGCCGCCTACCTCGCGGACCTGCCCGCGGATGCTTCCGGAGATTACGGTGCTGTAGCACGAATGGCAGTGGGCCGACCCATCGACATTGAAACCGTGCGGTCCTCGCTTGAAGCAGTGGAGAATCGCTCTGATTGCGCCGATTTTCGTGTGGCCGGTTTGCTGCGGCTCATGTACCTCTTCGGCGCATCACCCCAAATGCCGGACGATGTTCGGGCGCGCATACAAGAGACATTGACCCGGTTTAAGTACTGGATTGACGAACCCGGCACAGACAATATGTGCTACTGGTCCGAGAACCATCAGATCTTGTTTCATTCGGACGAGTATCTGGCAGGCAACCTGTATGAAAAGGAAGTCTTCACAAACGCCGGTATAAACGCCGCCCAACACCGCGACAAGGGCAAACGTCTCGTCGAGCAATGGCTCGACTGGCGCGAACGTTTCGGGTTCTCCGAGTGGCTTTCCAACGATTACTACGCCATGGACATCATGGCGCTGACGAATCTCATCGATTTCGCACCGGACGCCGCTGTGGCGCGCCGCGCCGCCATGGCCGTGGATCAACTCGCCCTCAACATGGCTCTGAATTCCTTCCAGGGCAACTTCACCTGCACACACGGACGCACATACGAGGAAAATGTCCAAAGCGCCGCAGGGGACAACGTCAAACAGGCTATGTATCTCTTGGGGGGAATTCGTGAATACACACAGAATGTGAAGCGGCCAAACGGGGCGGGGATAAGCCTCGCGACATCGCGCTACACTCTGCCTCCGCCCATTGAAGCCATCAGTCGAGACACCCAGGCAACGTTTGAGAATCATCAGTGTTTTGGCATTGCTCCGGAAGAATATGATCGCTACGGCTTCGCCGCGGATGATACCGCCATGGGGATGTTCTTCTGGGGCATGGGTGCATACAGCCACCCATTGACCGTGGGCTGCTCAGTGGCCATGATGCGCGAGTACCGGCTATGGAACAACCACTTCTTCCACGGCGCGGTTAAAACGGCATCATGGCTCGACTCCCTAGGTGTCTTGGTTCCCTGCTGTCAATGGATTCCGCTGGTTTCTGAGGGTGCATACTTATATGAT
>Ga0116156_10002258_pt1 | contig 17637 bp, 14 predicted proteins | sample AD_UKC045_MetaG_FD_89891 | JGI IMG/M metagenome (GOLD analysis project Ga0116156, IMG submission 89891) | Active sludge microbial communities of municipal wastewater-treating anaerobic digesters from USA - AD_UKC045_MetaG | ecosystem: Engineered > Bioreactor > Anaerobic > Digestate | place: USA... | reverse complement strand
GATGCTGGAACTCGCGGCGGGTAAGTCGTGAATCGTAAATCGTGAATCGTGAATCGTGAATCGTAAATCGTAAATCGTAAATCGAAAGGCCATCAGCGCGGACGATTAACGATTTACGAGTTCCACGCCCGTCGCATAAAAGGGAAACTTCGCGGAAAGCACCAGCGCGTGCGGCGCATTGACGATTCGCAAACCTACGCCGTCGGGCGCGCCGGCCGTGCCGCGGCCGACGAAACTCAGCCCTTCAACGATCGCGCCGTCCGCCGCCAGGATAAGATTGGGCGCGCCGTCCTCGCTGACAATCCGCACATTGTCGATGCCCGCCCCATGCAGATGCAGCGATTTGGTAAGGGAAAACGGCGCGTAATAGCCCGTGGCGATGCGCACCGTCGCGCCTTCGTCCGCCGCGTCGATCGCATCTTGAATGGCGGTGAAAGGATAGCGCGCCGTGCCGTTTTGCAGCCAGCACGCGGCGGCGGCATCGACGTAAACCGTCTTGCCCGGGCCGAGAAACAGCGCCAGACAAAGCAACGCGGCGCCCATGAACGCCGACGGCGCGAATCGACGCACTATTCGTCCCCGAAAGAAACGCCAGTGTCGCGAGCCACGCGCACCCATTCGCCCTGCGGATCGACCAGACGAATCTGGCGCACCGCCTCGGCGATGTCCACGGTCTGGATTTTCGTTTCCTGAATGACCACCATCTTGCCGAATTCGCCGCGCGCCGCCGCATGGACCGCCTCGGTGCCCAGGCGCGTGCAGAGGTTGCGGTCGAAGGCCGTGGGCGCGCCGCCGCGCTGGATGTGGCCGAGGATCGTCGCGCGGCATTCGCCGGCGCCTGCGTTTTCCAATTGATTGGCCAGCAATTGGCTGATGCCGCCCAGGCGGATCGTTTCGGCGCTGTCCTTGATGATCTGCTTGATGACCACGTCGCCATCTCTGGGTTTGGCGCCTTCGGCCATGCTGATGATCGTGAACATGCGCCCGGCCGCCTGGCGTTCCTTGATCGCCGCGACAACTTTTTCGACGGTGAACGGAATTTCCGGAATCAGGATGACGTCGGCGCCGGCCGCCAGGCCCGCCTGCAAGGCGATCCACCCCGCATTGCGGCCCATGGTTTCGATCAGCATCACCCGGTGGTGGCTTTCGGCGGTGGTCTGCAGGCGGTCGATCGCCTCCATCACCACATTGACCGCGGTGTCGAAACCGAAGGTGATGTCGGTGGCGGCCAGGTCGTTGTCGATGGTTTTGGGAATGCCGATGACGTTGACGCCGCGTTTGAAAAATTGCAGACCGATGACGTTGGTACCGTCGCCGCCGACAATCAATAGGCAATCGATTTCCAGTTCCTTGAGATTCTGAATCACCTCGTCGCTGTGATCGCTTTCGATCAGCTTGCCCTTGACCATTTCCCGATGGGCGAAAGGATTGGCTTTGTTCGAGCTGCCCAGGATCGTGCCACCGCGCGACAGCAAGCCCTTGACCATGCTCGTGGTAATGTTGACGGTGCGCGGCTTGCCGATCAGGCCGGCGAATCCGTCACGGATGCCGATCACCTGCATGCCGTATTGCCAGGAGGCGCATTTGGTCACCGCGCGAATCACCGCGTTCAAGCCGGCGCAATCGCCGCCGCCGGTTAGGATCCCGAGCCTTTTAACAGTCATCGAATAATCCTTTCCTCGCCAGTCGCACCATTTGGGGAACGATGTGGATCGCTACTACTTTCATGCATCGCGCGGGTTTGTTCAAGGGCGTCTTGCACGGCGGGCGCGAGCGCGCTACGTTGACGATCATGTTGCAGCAAACCGTCATCCAACGCCAGGAAGTGGTCTGTCGTACGCGCAATGAATCCGGCATGCAAACGCCGGCGTTGTTCGTGCACGGCGCGGGCAGCGAAAAGGATATCTGGTTGTTCGTCAGCCATTACGTGGCCGAAAAACTACCCGACAAACCGTTGCTGTTGCTGGACCTGCCCGGTCACGGCGACAGCGAGCCGCCGGGGCGGCAAAGCATCGAGTCATACGCGGCGGTCGTCACCGAATTTCTGCAAGCCAACCGCCTGGGACCGGTGGACATCATCGGGCACAGCATGGGCGGGCTGATCGCCCAAGCGGCGGCGCTGGCGCAACCGCAGCTCGTGCGCAAATTGTGCCTGGCGGCCACCGGAGCACGCCTGAAGGTGCTGCCGCTGATTTTCGAACTACTGCCCGAGCAGACGGAAGCGTTTTTCAGCAACATGCAGCAATTCGCCTTCGGCCCATCGATCGAACGAAAACTGGCGGAAAAGGTGATCGACCGCATGCGCCATCTGGATCCGCTGACCATCCGCGGCGATTTCGTCGCTTGCGACGCGTTCGACGCACGCGCGCGCTTGAGCGAGATTTTCGCGCCCACGCTGGTCGTGGCCGGCGATCAGGATTTGCTCGCGCCGGCCAAAATCAACCGCAAGCTGGCCGACGGCCTGCCCTTTGCCCGTTACGTCGAACTGGCCGAAACCGGCCACATGATTCCCCTCGAGCGTCCCCGGGAACTGGCCGAACGACTCTGCGAACACTTCGAGGCGTAACGTGGCCGACATCATTAAACAACTGCAATCCGTGCTGACGGCCGAAGCGGTACTGACCGAACCGGGCGACCTGGCGGCCTATGCCACCGACGCGAAGATCAAGGGGCTGCCGCCGCTCGTCGTCGTTTTGCCGACCGAAACGGCGCAGGTGCAGGCGATCGTCCGCTTGTGTGCGCAACATCGCCTGCCGGTAATTCCGCGCGGCGCGGGCACGGGAACGGTCGGCGGCGCGGTGCCAGAATTCCGCGCGCTGGTGCTCGACTTGTCGCGCATGAACCGCATCAGAACAATCGACCGCGACGAGTTGTTGGCCGATGTGCAGGCCGGCGTGCTCAATGCCGACCTGCAGCGGGAGGCGCAACAGGTGGGCCTGTTCTACCCGCCCGACCCGGCCAGCCGCGCCACCAGCACGCTGGGCGGCAACGCGGCGACCAACGCCGGCGGTCTGCGCGCGGTGAAATACGGCGTGACCGCCGATTGGGTCGCGGCACTGGAGGTCGTGACGGCCGACGGGCAAGTCATTCACACCGGCGTGCGCACGCGCAAGGGCGTGGTCGGCTACGACCTGACGCGGTTGTTCATCGGCAGCGAGGGCACACTGGGAATCATCACGGCTTTAACCATGCGCTTGATGCCGCTGCCGCCGGCAAAAAAAACGTTGTTGGGTCTTTTCGCCACGCTGGCCGACGCCGGCCGGGCCGTCATGGCGATCGTGCGCTCGCCGATCGTGCCCGCGGCGATGGAACTGCTCGATTCGACGACCCTGCGCGCGGTGAAAAGCCGCACAGGCGATCTGCTGCCCGACGACATTGCGCTGGTGCTGCTGGACGTGGACGGCAGCGAACAGGAGGTCGAACAACAGTCTGCCGCGTTGCGTGAATTGCTCGCCGCCGCCGACGCGCTGGAGGTGCGAGTGGCCGCGGACGAAGTCCAGGCCGATCGACTTTGGTTGGCGCGGCGCTCGGTCAGTCCGGCGCTGTACGAGCTACGCCCGCACAAGTACGGCGAGGACGTCACCGTGCCGATCCACCACCTCGTCGACCTGTTCGACGGCGTGACCGCGCTGGCGACGAAGCATCGTCTGCCGCACGCCTGTTACGGGCACGCGGGCGACGGCAACGTGCACGTCAATCTGCTGTACGATCCGGCCGACGCGGACGAAGCGGCGCGGGCAAAAGCGGCGCGGGCGGAGGTCTTCCGCCTGACGCTCGCCCTCGGCGGCACGATCAGCGGCGAACACGGCGTGGGCATCGCCAAACGCGAGTTTCTGCCCTGGGAGCAAAGCTCGGCGATGATCGACCTGCAAAAGCGGCTCAAGCGCGCCTTCGATCCTTTGGGCCTACTCAATCCCGGCAAGGTATTCCCATGATCGACTGGGCGGCGGAACTGACGCGATGCACCCGTTGCGGCGCCTGCCGCGAAGTCTGCCCGGTTTTCGCCCTGACCCTGCGCGAGCCGGACGTGGCGCGCGGACGCCTGGCGCGCATCGAAGCGGCGGCGGCAAGCGGGCGTTTCACTCATGCCGATCGCCGGGCGTTGACACGCTGCCTGCAATGCGGGCGCTGCCGCGAGGTCTGCAAGGCCGACGTGCACGTGGCGCAGATCGTGCGCGACGCCAAATACCGCAGCGGGGCGGGAATGGGCGCGGCGCAACAGTCGATTACCTATCTGCTGGCCGATCCGGAACGGCTACGCAAGCTGACCGACCGCGCGCGGCAATTTGCCGTCGCCTTGGGGCGCGCCACCGCCGACGGCAGCGGTACGCGATTGCGTTTTGCTTTTCCATATCTGGAAGCCGGACGCTACCTGCCGAAGCTGCCGCAGCAATCGTACCTGTCACGCATGATCGGCAGTGCGGCCGACGGCGAAAAGCACCTGGCGCTGTTTCTCGGTTGCGGCGCCGGGCGAATTTTCACCGGCATCGGCGAGGCGCTGGATGCGATTCTGGCGACAATGAACCTCACCGCGGCCGTGCCCGAACAGGCTTGTTGCGGCCTGCCCGCCTGGGGCTTGGGCGTGGACGATGCCGCCCGCGAAGCTCTTTCCCATTTTCTGCAAGCCTTCGGCGACAAGGCGATCGAAACGATCCTGAGCCCGTGCGCCAGTTGCACGGCCATGCTGCAACAGGAAATGACCGAGGCGCTCGCCGATACGCCCTTGGAAAACGCCGCACGGATCGTCGCCGAAAAAGTAAGCGACGTGTTCGTCTGGCTGCGGGAAAACGATTTTCACCCGCCGTGTTTGTCGTTGCGTGTGGCCGTGCACGTGCCCTGCCACACCCGCCGGGGAGTGCGCGGGGGCGACGCCCTGACGCCGCTGCTGCGCACAACGGGAGCGCAGATCATCGAATTGCCGGCGGAAGTGGCGACGAACTGTTGTGGAATGGGCGGCTCATTCGGGGTGTTCCATCCGCAAGAAGCACAGGAGATCGGCTATAAAAAAATGGCCGCGATGCTATCCGCCCGTCCCGACGTGATCGTCACATCATGCACCGGCTGCCTCCTGCAACTACGCGATCTGGCCGATCATTTCGGCGCGACGGTTCCGGTCCGCCACGGGTTGGAACTGCTGTCCGGTTGACACGACGCAGCGTTCGAACGCATACTGATTTTTCAATTATCCGGGAGCGGCAGATGCAAGGTCTGTATTTTGAGGACTTCGAATTCGGCACACGGTACATCAGCAAAGGGCGCACCATCACCGAAGCGGACCTGGTCAACTTCGCCGGCATTTCCGGTGACTTCAACCCGTTGCACATGGACGAGCAATACGCCAAAACGACCATCTTCGGTCGGCGCATTTGTCATGGCGTGCTGGGCGTTGCCCTGATGACCGGCCTGAATCAATCGTTGGGCATCACCGAAGGCACCATGCATGCATTTTTAGGGCTGGAGTGGGATTTCCTGCGGCCGCTGTTTATCGGGGACACGGTTCATCTGGAATTGGAAGTGATCACCGTACGCGAATCGAAAAAACCCGATCGCGGCATCGTCGTGTTCGCCTGCGACTTGATCAACCAGCACGGTGAAATCGTGCAGCAGGGAACGCGCAAGATGCTCATGAAGCGCCGCGCGCCGCAGTAAGTTGCGCCGGCGTTTATTCTTTCCCCACCCGTCGCCGAATTTTTTCCAACGCCTCACGCGCGTTCTGTCGATGCGGGCCGGTGGTCGACAATTTGGTGTCCACCGCGATTTCAGTTAAAAAGTCCATGATGACCGGATCATCGATCAGCGACAACTCGCCGATCAACCAAATGGCCCAACGACTCACTTCATACTGCGGTTTGCGGGTCGACGCTTCGCCGCGTTCGATCCCCTGACGAAAATCGGAAACGTACTTTATCAGCTTGGGAATGGCCGGTTTGCCCACGCCCTTGAGCCGTTCGATCATTCGCTCGGTCAATTCCTTGTCCTGATAATGCCCTTCCCAATTTTTCATCAGGTAATAGGCCATATGATCCGGATAAATGCGCACCATCGCATCGATGAGCATGTCGACCAGAACCGGATCCTCCGCGCTGAGATCAAGCTCAAAAATCGACATCGTTTTACGCGAGATGTCCTGATCCTCCCACAAACCGAACAACTCGACAAAACGATAGGCGCGCTGGACCTTGGGATCCTTCAGGTTGATCTGTCCTTGCAGATCCTCGTAAATCGCATCGCGAATCGCCGGCGGTGCAACCAGACAATTGCGCATTTTGTCGGGGTCTTTCTCGCGTATTATATCGAAATAATTCAAAGCAAGCTGCGCCAGCGGATCGCTGTCGGTTTTTTCGAGGTACTGCACCACATCCTCGAGGAAGGCCGGGTTCCCGGTCTTCAACAGCGCTTTCCAAGCCAACAGTTGTTGTTGCTTGTCCGCGGCTTTGGTCAGGCGCAGCAGTTCCTTGCAGACTTGCTCGGTATACGTCCTGACCGTCATGGCAGTGCGCAAGAAAGTGTCGTTGGCCTTTTGCCGCGTGGATTCGGAATCGTCGTGCATCAGGGGGATGATCGCATCGAGTTGCCGGTCACGCTCCAACTTTTTCAATTTGTGAGAGACAAACAGAGCCATTGTCCCCTCCTCCTTTTCTCAACTTTCTCAATTAATTCAATCGTCAGGACGCTATAACTCCAATAGGATAATTATTCGAATTAATAGAAGTGGACATCCACAGCGGTAAGAGTAGCAAATTTTTAATGGGAACCGATGATTTTACCAATCCGTCTTGATTGACAGAATCCGATCACCGACTGCAATTTTTTGCACGGTCGCCAGCGCTGCGTCGCCTTCCACCTTGCCGAACGCCGTGTAGAGGCCGTCCAGGTGGGGTGCGGTCACCGTGGTGATGAAAAACTGACTGCCCGCCGTATCGTGACCGGCCGAAGCCATTCCCAACACACCGACTTCGAAAGGCATGACGCCTTCCTCGTCGCGAATCGTGTAGCCGGGGCCGCCCCATCCCAAGCCGGCCGGATCGCCGCCTTGCGCCACGAACAGCGGCACAACGCGATGAAAAACAAGGTTGTCGTAAAAGCCGGTCGAGGCCAGCCGCACGAAATTTTCCGCCGTCAGCGGCGCGAGATCGTAACGCACAATCAGCGTGATATCGCCTTTGTCGGTCTGTAGCAACAGTTTCTTTTCGCGCTGCCCGTCGGCCAGGCGCTCGGCCAACGCCCGGTAATCTTTCAGCGAACGCCCCGGGCAGGCGCCATACAAAGGTGCTTTGTGGATTTCGCGCGTCAGATCGTAGAGCACCTGCGCCGCTTTGCGACGCACGGTCAACCGACGATCGTCAATGCCCTGCCGGGCCACTTCGCCTAGCATTCCGTGAGTGTACGCCGGGCTGTTCTTGGCGTTGACGATCGTCTCCATCGCCGACAGCACAGCCAGCGCCGCATCGTCGCCGCGATCTTCCCCGGCGCGTTCCCAGAGTTTCAGCAGCGGCTCCAACGCTTCAGCCGCCTTGGTCGCGCCGAGCGTTTCGGCGGCAATGGAACGAACAAACGGATCGGCTTGGTTGCGCCACTCCGGATGCTTCGTCGCCATCTCGCTGCGCGCTGCGAAATCGCGATCGTAGGCCAAAGCCATGACGGTGCTCTGACGCACGGACAGCGAACGAACAAAGCGCTCGGGCACGCCCTCGCCTTTGAGCAGCCATTCAAGCCGGTCGTAGGCTTCCAACGCCGCGAGCACATCGACGTAATGCAGCGCGTCGGCGTCGGTATAGGAGAAGCGTTCCGGCGACTGCGCCAACAACTGTTCCTTCGCGCCGGCTTGTGCGGCAGCCAACCGGGCCAGGCGGGCATAAGGCACTTTTTGTTGACTGACATCAAGGAGAAATTCGACCACGGCGGGCTCCTTGATCGTTGCCAGGCTTTCGAAGATCGCCTGATGCAGGCCGGTCGATTGACCGGCACCGGCGTGACCCAGCGTTTTCTTTAAGAGGTCGAGCGCCTTTTCCGGCGGGAACTTCTCGGCAACGACTTGCACGGCAGCGATTTTTTCCGCCATCGTTCCCTTGGCCAGCATCGGGATCATTTTCCCCTTTACTGCCTGGTCGATTTTGTCGCGCCGGCGCAGGGCCTGCAACGCCTGAACACGAACCGACGGATCGTTGTGTGCAAAGGCGGCGATCAGTTCGTCTTCCAGCGGCAGATCGAACGTCTGTTTGCGGCCGGCGAAATAAGCGGCATGATAAACGATCCGTGGATTGGACGAAGCGAACGCCGCTGCGAAAATCGCTTCGCGCGGATCCTTAAGGTTCATCGTCTGTTCGATCCGCTGGTCGATGCGTTCCTCGATGGGCGACTTTTTCGGCCGCTCTTGGGCGGCGACACGCACCAGGGCAATCAACAATTCAGCGGCATCGGGATTGTCGTTAAAGTTGGTTAAATCAACCAACGCTTCGCCCGCTTCCTTCTGGCCTTGTTGGGGAAGACCCAAGGCAATGGCTGTATATGCCGCCGCCCGCACTTTCAGTGACGGATCGCTTTTACCAACCGCCAACAGAGCTTTAAGGACTTCCGGCGGTGTTTCGATGCGATACGCCTTGGCCGGCGTATTGGTCCACAGCCACCCGAGCGCCGCGCACACCACGGCCCGATCGATTTGATCGTTCTTCAATGCGCGCACCAGCGCCGGCGAGCCGGCCGGATCGCCGATGTGCCCAATCGCCTTGGCCGCCAGATGGCGCACCTGGACCGGCAAGCTATCGTCGAGCAACCAGGTTTCCAACTCCGCCTGGTAGGTCGCGTTGTCTTCGGCGGCAAGGATCTTCGCGATGGTTTCGCTTTTCGCTTCAGTCCGGGCCATCGCCGACACCGTCAGGAAAAGCACCAGGGACAAAACGCAGAAAATCATTAATAAGCGCCGCAAAGCGAGCCTCCTTGGCCGAATGGGTGAAATTCATTGTGGGTCCGAATCATTTTACGGTCAAGTTCCGGACAAGTATGGTAAGCTGAACGTATGGGAAAACGCTGCAAACCCTGCATGACCACTCGGCGCGGATTGGTGCTGTCGCTGACCATCCTTTTTCTCATGCTGATTCTCTACTTTATGACACCTGACATTCTCGATATGTTTGAAATGCAGCTTCTGGATTGGCGAGTGCGTCTGCGCGGGCCGACCGACCCCGGCAATTTGGTCAAGCTAATCCTGGTGGACACTTCCAGCCGTAAGCAATTCGGCATGCGCAGTGAATTCCGCGCGGAGCTGGCCAATGTCATCAACAATTTGAAAGCGGATGGAGCGCGAGTTATCGGTCTGGATTTGTACTTTTTGGCGGAAAACGGCAACGGCGGCAATAACAACTCGGATGAAAAACTGGCGGAAGCGGTCAAAAACGCGGGAAACCTGGTTATTGGCTACAACTGGGATTTCACCCTGCCCGACAGTCGTCTGGCCACCGCCGAAGCGATCGGTCGCCGGAAATTGCTGATGGCCACACGCAACGTCGACGAACCGGGCTTTACACCGGAGAGTGTGCCGCAAGAAGCGCGCATCGCCAGCCAGACCATCACGCAATACGCCGCCGCGGTCGGCTTTTTCACCGTCATTGTCGATCCGTATTTGTACGCGCGGAAAGTGCCGGCGGCTTTGTCATACAAGAATCATCTGTATTACCCGTTCAGTCTGGCCATCGTACGCACGTATCTCAATCAGGAAAGCTACGGCATCCGGCCGAACCATAAGAAAGACAAATTGATCGGTCCGCAATTCGGCGAAATTCAACTGCTCCCCGATTATTTGGGATATCTTTGGTTCAACTTCTACGGCGGCACCGACGCCTTCGAAACGTTGCGTTTCGACGATGTGGCGAAAAACGGCGTGCCACCGGGCTTTGCCAGCGGTTCGATCGTTTTGATCGGCGTGAGCGGCGACGATTCGGGCGACCTTTTCGCCACCAGCTTCGACACGGCGCTGCCCGGCGTCGTATTGCATGCAACCGCCGTGGCCAACGCCCTGTCCAACGGCTTCCTCTGGCGCGACAACACCGTGCGCGCCATCGAAATCGCACTGATGGCGTTGATCGCCCTGTTCATGGGCCTGTTGCTGCCGCGCATAACACCGGTGCTGGCATTGTTCATCGGCCCGGCGTTGATCGCCGCGCTGCTTTACGTTTCGCAATACTTACTGAAAAACGATGCGATATGGATTCACCTGCTCCTGCCGATTGTTTTGATTCTGGTGTTGCATCTGGTGATTTTCAGTTTCCGGGTGCAAGCGGCCGAACGGCATGCCTACCTGAACGATCTGGAGCAGTGATCAACGATCCTCTTCCTCGACCAGCACATGCAGCACGACGCTGGAGACATCGGGACAAAACTGCGCTGTCTGATAAACACGATCGGCGACGGTGCGGGTGGGAACGACTCCGCCGATCACGGCCACCTGACAATAGACTTCCACCGGCAATTGACTCAGACGCACGCCGGCCACTTTCGCCAGGCGCTTGAGCAACTGCTGACGGATTTTGGCGTCGACGGCGATCTGCCCCAGCGAGCGTTTGTCGCCCTCGTCGACCTGCCGCCGGTAGCCGGGCGCCAGTTCGATTTTACTTTCGACCTTGCGCACGCCGGGGAGCGTCCGCACGACCGCTTCGGCCAAATTGCGTTCCTGCAACGTGCGGACGACGCCGGTGAGGCGCACCGTGCCGTCGCTGACCTGGATTCTCATCGCGCGCAGCAGCGGTCGTTTGGTTTGGATGAGCCCAGCGTGGATCTGCCGCCGCAATTCCGGATCGGGGACGACGATCTCCTTTTTTATGGCCGAGGGAACGGGCATGGGCGTCGCTTCGCCGGCCGGCGTTTGTTCGTCGGGCGCGGGCGTGGCTTCGTCTTCTTGCGCGTAACCGACCGCCCATAGGCAAACCAGTAAGGTCAAAACGCAAAATAAAAGCAGCCCGCTCTTTTTCATACCCGTAAGCTGCCACGATCCATGACGGTGGGCAAGCCGCTTACATCACAGCGTTTTGGGCCTTGCCGGTCGAACGGCTTTCTGTTAACAAAGGAAGACTTTCACGGGGTTCACGCTTGCGGTTGCTTCGTTCGTTTTGCTTGCTCCTGCTCCTGTTGTTGCCAAGCCTGGCGACCGCGCAATCCATTCCCGACATCTCCCAATTGCCGACCGGCAAACGCCCCGACAGCTGGCATATCTTCAACGGCTTGGCGCTGGGTCTCAATCCGGTTGTGCTCGGCGACCAGGTGAAGGCTTATTACAAAATGCCCTGGGGCGAAGGAAAATCTCTGCTCACCGCCGATTCCCATTGGCGCATCGGCACCAACAGCGTGTTCAGTCCTTCGTACATCCGGCCGGGCGTGATGATCGGCGTGTCGCCGCTGTTGATCATGGACCTCGACTTGACATACGGTCCGGGCATCAATTTCATGCACTATGCCTATGATTCTTACGACGACCATATGGACCCGGTGGTGCTGGGCGAGATGGAGGATTACATCGGCATCTTCCATCAATACAGCGCCAACATGACGCTCAAGGCGGGCGTGGGACCGATTGCCGTGCTGCATTTCAGCGATTATGAGTACTTCACCTCCGAAGAGTACTACTTCAACTGGGAAAACGCCTCGATCTTCAAGACCGGTTACCTGATGCGCCACAAGCTGTTTCTGCTCTGGGAATTCGATAAGAACTGGCGCATGTTCACCAACTGGGAGTGGATGCATTACTACACCACCGATAAACAATTTCAGTTGCTTTCGTGCGGATTGCTGATCACCAACGAGCTTCCATACGGGATGTCGTTGCTGTTTCAAAACGGTTACCACCTACAAAACGAGCACTTCACCGGCCTGAAATTCTGGATGGCCACCTTCCGCGAGTGGGACTTTCCATCTAAGTAGCTGATCAAGTCGTCCCTGGCTTGATTGGCTTACGGTCGACGAAAAGCGCGGTTTTCGTCTCCCTCCATTTTCGCCGTCTCGGATCGACGACGAAAGTGACGTCCCTTTCCTGGGGCGCGACTTGGACGTTTAAAAAAATTATTTAACAGCCGAAGTGGATTAGCTTCTCTAAAAGTCGATAACGTATTAGAAAAGCAGCAAGTTATCCTTGCCCATCACCCGATTTTACGAAAAATCGCTGATAAAATCGGCTGGAGTGTCCCAACTGTTTGATTTATCGTAAGTACTACATGTAGTAGGCAAAACATGGTCTATATCCAACCAGTTGCGTTTTTTCTTTGACTTGATCGCAGCATGTATGCTAGTTTTTGACCGCCTGTCGCGTGCGGCGACATGGTAGGGGGAATTGTATATGCGCATCAAAGAAGTTGAACTTGTTGGCTTTAAATCGTTCGTCGACAAGACGCGGATTGCCCTGAACGAGGGCATCTGCGCCGTGGTCGGCCCGAACGGTTGCGGCAAAAGCAACGTCGTGGATGCGGTGCGTTGGGTCATGGGGGAAATGAGTGCGAAAAGCTTGCGTGGCTCGGACATGCAGGATGTCATCTTCAACGGTACGGAAACCCGCAAACCGATGGGAATGGCTCAAGTTTCCATCATTTTCGATTGCGAGGACGGTCGCTGCCCGGTCGGTTACGAGGGGATGGCGGAAATACAGGTCACCCGGCGATTGTATCGTTCGGGCGAAAGCGAATACCTGATCAACCGCCGGCCATGCCGTTTGAAGGATATCGTCGACCTTTTCCTGGACACCGGCATCGGTTCACGCTCGTATTCGATCATCGAACAGGGGCAGATCAACAAGATCATCGGCGCCAAACCGCTGGAGCGGCGCACCCTGATCGAGGAAGCCGCGGGCATCAGCAAATACCGGGTCAAGCGCGAGGAGGCTGAGCGCAAGATCGAAGCCACGCGCATCAACCTCAACCGCGTCAACGACCTGGTGTACGAAATCACCCGCACGGTCAACAGCCTGCAGCGGCAGGCGAAAAAGGCCGAACGCTACAACGAACTCAAAGCCGAGCTGCGCGAGCTCGACCTGGAACTGGCGGCGCGGCAACAGATCTTTTTCGCAAGCGAAAAGGCGCGCGTGGGTGCGTCGCTCGCCCGCTTGCAGGACAGCCACCTCGAAACGCACAACAGGATCGAGAGCGAGGAAACGCGCTTGGCGGCTCTGCGGCTGGCGGCGCTGGAACAGGAAAAGGCGATCATCGCCGCATCCGAAGCCGTCGGCGAATTGCGCGAAGTCGTTCGCAAGGACGAGACGGGTCGCGACCTGCTGCAGCGCGACATCGAGCATCTGCAGGTGCAGATCGCGCAGTGGACCGAGGAAATCGAAAACGCGCGCGAGCGCATCGCCGGGCATGACCAGGAAATTGCCGCTTCATCGCAGAAAATCGAAGCGCTGGACAAACAGATCGGCCTGGCCGATCGCAACCTGGCCACCTGCCGCGAGATCCTCAACGACTCCCTCGCCCGCCGGCGCGAACTGGACGGGTCGTCGGAAGCCGCGCGCAACGAATTGCTGCGCCTGGCCGGTCGGCATGCCGCGCTGCAACGCGCCGTGCAGGATCACCGCGAGCAGCAGGAAACGCACCAGCGGCGGGTGACGGCCAACCGCGAACGCCGCGATGTATTGGCCGCCGAAGGCGACAAATTGACCGCGCACCTGCAGCAGCAGCGCGAAAAGCTCGCCGAGCTGCAGGAACTGCGCGCCGTGCAGGAAAACGAACTGACCGAAAAGCGCAACCGCCTCGCCCGCATGCGCGAGGAAACGGAAAACAAGCGCAAGGAATACGAACAGCTCAAGCGGCAATACGACGAAAAGCGCGTGCGCCTGGAAAGTCTCGAAGAGATGCGGCGCAACATGGAAGGCTACCAGGAGGGCGTGCAGCGTATCATCCAGGCGGCCAAATCCGCCGACGACGGCCTGAACGGCACAAGCAAGGCGATCCTGGGCGTATTGGCCGATAAGCTGGATGTGCCGGAAAAATTCGAAACGGCGCTTGAAGCGATTCTCGGCGAGCGGTTGCAGGCCGTGCTGGTCACCGACCAGGACGCCGGCGCGACCGCGGCCGACTTCCTCAAAGAGAAGCAGGCGGGACGCGGTTCGTTCGTCCCGTTGCAGCCGCGCATGGTGTCGATGGCGCACTACCCGGCCGAGACGGTCGGGCAGACGCTGGGCCCGCTGGCCACGCACATTCAAGTCGAGCCGCAATATCAGCCGGTCACCGACGTCCTGCTGCAGGACGCGCTGGTGGTCGAGGATCTACCCACGGCCGTGCGGTTGCATAAGGCCAACGGCTACACCGGCGCGTTCGTCACGCTCGACGGCGAGGTCGTCGATCGCGCGGGCATCATCACCGGCGGCCAGGTGGATTCGGTGACCTCGGGCATTCTGCAGAAAAAGCGGCAGATCGCCAAACTGCAGAAAGAAGTGAATCAGCTCGAAAAGGCCTTCAACGAAGCGCAGGACGGCTACCACAGCCGCATGGGCATGATCGGTCATCTGGACGAAACCATTCGTTCGGGCCAGGAAAACCTGGACGCCAACCGCCTGGCCATCGCCGAACTGAGCGGCGACATGCGGCGCGACAATGCCGAACTGGAGCGCATCAACGCCGAAGCGGCGCAAACAGAAGAAACTTTTGCCCGCCTGAGCGAACAAGGCGAACAGTTAATCGCCCGGCACGAGCGGGAAGTAGCCGAACTGGGCGAACTCGATGGAGCGCTGGCGGCGGCGCGCACCGCCGCCGACGACACCAACGCCGCGCAATCGGCCGTCACGGTCGAAATCGACGCGCAGCAAAAAGCGATGCACGAAGCGGCGCTGACCGTCAACAACCTACAACAGGAACTGCGCACGACGGCGGACCGGCGCGAGGCGGCGTTTCGTCTACGCGAAGAAGCGGCCGGCACGGTTTCGCGCCGCAGTGAGCAGGTTGAACGAGCGCACGAACAACAGGAAACCAACCGCGAACAGATCAACGAAATCACCGACCGCCTCACCGGTCTGATGCAGCGCCTCGAAGCGGCCGAACGTCACAGCGTGCAGGTTCGCGAGGGCGCCGACGAAAAAACCGGCGTCGTCGACGAGACTGAAAAAGGCATCAAGATGCTGCGGCGCGATCTGGACGGTTACGACCACGAAATCAAATCGTGCGAGCTGGAGCTGGTGCAGCTCAACATGAAGACCGAGCATCTGGCCGAAAAGCTGGCCGAACGCTATCAGATGACGCTGGCCGACTTGAGCGAGCCCACCGACGAAGCGGAAATGGACACCGAATCGTTGCAGAACCGCCAACGCGAAATCTCCGACCGCATCGGCCGCATGGGCGAGGTCAATCCCAACGCGATCAACGAGTACGAGGAAGAACAAAAACGTCTAGACACGTACCTCACCCAGAAAGCCGATCTGGATGCGGCGATCGACGAGTTGAAGAAGGCCATCGCTAAAATCAACAAGACCAGCAAAGAGCGTTTCCTGGAGACCTTCAAGCTGGTTGACGACAAATGCGGCGAGATCATTCCCCTGCTCTTCGGCGGCGGCAGCGCCAAACTGGAGCTGACCGAACCGGACAAGCCACTCGAATCCGGCGTGGACATTATCATCCGGCCGCCGGGCAAGAAGCTGCAGAACGTCAACCTGCTTTCCGGCGGCGAAAAGGCGCTCAGTTCTTTGGGATTGATCTTCTCGATCTTCCTGATCAAACCCAGCCCCTTCTGCCTGCTGGACGAGGTCGACGCTCCGCTGGACGACGAGAACGTCTCGCGGTTCAACAAGCTGATCGAGAAAATGGCCGAGCACAGCCAGGTCATTATCATCACGCACAACAAATCGACGATGGAATGCGTCGACACGCTCTACGGCGTGACGATGCAGGAAAAAGGTGTTTCCAAGTTGGTCAGCGTGCGCCTGGTCGAAGAACCGCCGGTCCACTGACACGGCGGATCACATAGAAAAAGCCGGCTCCGCAAGGAACCGGCTTTTCTTTTTTTAATCGATCGATGGGTGATTACTGTTTAGCGCTCGGAATGATCTCCACCTGCGGGCGATCAAACAACACGGTCAAATCCACCCGGCGCCACTCTGGATTCTGCTTGACGGATTTCGCGGCTTCACCCAATTCCTTGCGAGCCGTTTCCGAACCGGAAGCGCGCATGTAAATGCGGCTTTTCAACAGGCCATGCTGCGCCAGGTAGTAACGAACCACCAGCGCACGGCGGCGGGTCAGGTCCATATTGTCGGTCGCCGATCCGGGCAGATCGGCGTGGGCTTCCAAAAGTAGATAGAACCGATGCTCTTTCGCCATTTTTTTGAGTAAAGCGGCGGCCTTGTCGAGTTTTTCCGCTTCGGAGGCTTTGATCTGGTTGGAATTGAAGTCGAAATAGACCGACACTTTGAAATTGGCCAGTTCCTCCGGCGGCCCCACCGTGGCGGGCGCTTCGGCATTGGCTTTCTTTTTCGCTTCGGCGCATGTACGGGCCAAATTCGCCAAGTTCACACTCTCGATGGCGGTAACTTTGGACCCTTCTTCCTCGCCGTCGCTATACAGCAATTCCGCTTGTTTGAGCTTCATTTCCGCGCTCTGGAACTCGTTAGGGCACAATGCGGGCGCATCTTCTTCCTGCGCCTGCGCCACCGCGGCTTTGGCCGCTTCCAGCTCCGGCAGCGTATCTATTTTCGAGCTGCACCCAATCAGGAACAGCAACACACTACACACCAGACTCATGAAGACGATGCGCTTCATCTGCCTCCTCCTAGACGAACGCCATGGTTCGCCTCTTGTTATTGGCCGATCAAGATAGAATCGCAGAATTCTTATACCGTGATTAGACGGGGCGTGCAAGTACAGATTGCGCTGTCGCGTAGATTTTTGTCGGAAGAACAATTAAATCGCGCAATTACAGACCCGGAACCGGCAGAGGCATACGCCGCTCCTGTTTTCGTTTGGCGGCGCATTCAGCGGCCAGACGATACAATCGCAGAGCTTCCTGTAAGGTTGTGCGGGCCAAATCATACTGTTGCGATTGCATCAGGCGCTCGCTTTGGCGAACCATCATTTCGGCGGCGCGCCATTCATCGGGACAATATTTGTCCGCATCCAAGGCGGCGGCGTCGATTTTCGCTTCTTCCACCCGGTGTTGCGAACTCGTAAAGTTCGTCCCCGCCCCGGCGCACGCCGACAACACCGGCGGGCCAAGGGCGACCGTCAAGAAAAACAACAGTCGGAGCAAACGTTTCATGGTTCCATTATAGCGCCGGATCAGCGCATCATTTGCAGTTTCTTTTTGGCGATCTCCGCCTCGCGCGTTTTCGGATACATTTCAATCACTTTTTCGAAAAAGAGCCGCGCATCGGCAAGCTGTCCGTTTTCGAAAAAGGCCACGCCCATCCGCAAATAGGCGGTGGAGGCAAATTTACTGTTCGGGTAACGGGTCACCAGCGTATCGAAAGCGAGGATCGATTCTTCCCAATTTTTTTGTTTGAACTGACACTCGGCCAGATAGAACTGCGCTTCATCCAGCACCTTGCTTTTCGGATAGGTGGCGATGTAATCGCGAAACTTGGCCTTCGCCGCTTCCAGGTTGCCCTGATTGTACAAAGCCATCGCCTGGTTGAAGGAGTCACGCTCGGTGATCAATTGCTGCTCGTCACCGGTATCG
>Ga0116156_10002251_pt1 | contig 17666 bp, 33 predicted proteins | sample AD_UKC045_MetaG_FD_89891 | JGI IMG/M metagenome (GOLD analysis project Ga0116156, IMG submission 89891) | Active sludge microbial communities of municipal wastewater-treating anaerobic digesters from USA - AD_UKC045_MetaG | ecosystem: Engineered > Bioreactor > Anaerobic > Digestate | place: USA... | reverse complement strand
TTTCCCATACCTGGCCGCGCGGCGATTAATGTCAAATGTTTTTTCGTCAGCCCTATTATTATTTCGTCTATCTCTTTATAACCCGTCGGAATTGATTCTATTTTTGTTTTATCCGCTCCGATTTCTTCATAATATTTCAACCGGTTCGGAAGTATTTCTTCAATCGTTTGCGGCCTTTTATTTTCTATGGTTTCAAATATTTCCGCATTGGTTTTATTGAATGTTTGTAAAATTTCTTCAAATGTGAATCCGCTGTCTTCGGCTTTTGTCAATATTTTATTTAATGATTTCTGCAATACCCTCACATTGTATAATTTCTCGATTTCGCCGCAGTAATACCGGTATGTTGAAGGAGCGCATACGGATTTATGTATAACTTCGCTGATATGCAAAACCAGCGACTGATGATTCGTATTTGCCGCATATTGTTTTAATTTCAGCCGGTTTATTAAAGTAACTGCGTCCACCGGAATGTTTTCAATATACATATCCTTTAAACATTGAAATATTATTTGGTTTTTTTTATCGTAAAAATATTCCGTTTTTACTAAACTTATTGCTTCGCCGATTATATTAACGTCTATCAACATTGACGCTATTAAATTTATTTCCAGTTCGGTATTGTATCTTAAATTATTCATATTTTTTCTATCTCCATTAATATGCTTTTCTTTAATTGATTATATCCGATTTTATCGCTGTCTTTTAATCGTCCCCAGTAATTCCGGATACATTCAAAATATTCGTTTTTATACGTTTCAAAAAATTTAACGCGGAATTCCTGAAAACTTAATCGTCCGATGTGTTTATCAACATTTGACATAAATTCAATGGTTTTTTTGTTTGGTTGTTTGCCGTCGGGAATTAATATTCTTTTACGATGATAATTATCCGTAAATAATATTTTTAAATAATTACTTTCATTTCTTACTATAAAATCAAGAGTCAACGACCAATTTGAATGACTTCCGTTTTTTTCGGTTTTCCCAAGCAGAAAATCGCTTTCTTTTATCCGGCCGATTATTTTATCAAAATCAAAATCTTTTTCGCGAAGCCGCCGTTTGATTTTTTCTTTTAAATCGGGATTAGGTTTTCGTATTGCCGGCAGTCCGAACGGTTCCGCCAATTCTTTATTCCATTTCCCGATTATTTTATCAATTTCCGCATTTATTGAAAAAATCGTTTTACTTTCCGCCTCATTAATATTTTCGCTTTTTATGCCGGTTTTTGAAATTTGAGATTGTTCAGGTTTAACGCCGTTTGGGTCAATTTCGTCAGAAATTGACTTATTCCCTTTAGGGAATATATTAATATCTGGTTTATTATCTGGTTTATTATCTGGTAATGGTCTGACATTTTTGTCAAATCCATTTGACAAATTTGTCAAATCCATTTGACATTTTTGCGAACTGCATTTGACATTTTTGTTATCGCTCGCCGGCTGGTTTTCCGCCCTGTCTTCTGAATCTGTTTTTATCCCTAATTGGCTTTCCTGATCTATAAACGCATACCATAATGTTTGGTCATTCTGATTTTTATTATAATTCGCAGTCAATATAATATTTTCTTCTTTTAATTTATCCAGAATATATCTTATCTGTCTTTCCGTCCAATATGGAAAAATTTCGGCAAATGCTTTTATTGAATTATACGTCCACCAATGTCCGTCGTAAAAATGTCTCCGGTTCGCTTTATTCTTTAATATCCAATACCTTAAATTATTTATTATTATCGCCCCTTCAATGCCATATTTTGTAGCGTCGTTTACTTGAAAAAAATGAGTTTCATTTATCTCTACCGATGGTTCGCTCATTGTTTTTACCTCCTAAAATTTTTTTAATGTCAAGTTTGATTTTCAAACTTATCATCAAGCATATTTTTTATACCTACAAGTTTGATTTTCAAACTTGACAAGTATTATTTTAATACTTATCAAACCCAAATATATCATTTAAAATTATATCAATCCTTCTATCATTACAGCCAGTTCCGGAGACCGTACGTTTATTATTCCGCGTAATTTATAATATTTCGCAAGTATCCTCGATTCGCTTTCGATTTTTGATTTTTTTATTATATCTATTTCTTGTCTCAATTTTGCGTTTTCCCGCAATAATTGTATGCTGTCGCGTTCGCTGTTTTTTATTTTTAATATTGAAAGCAATGATATGTTTAATGTTTTTTTGAGCCATTCAAGTATATAATTTCTATAATCCGGCTCCCGTTCGTTTTTTATGTCTGTTATAAATGAATTTAATTGACCCGCATTGATTTTATGCGTTTTTTCGATTTGTTCGTAGGTTATATCTTCACTAACTTTCCATTCTATGAATTTTTTCCGCAGATAATTGTATGCGTCCGGTATATCTTCGGATTTCCTGCAGTAAATTATCGTTTCATTTACCGGTTCTGGAGTGTTTTTATCCTCCCGTTTACCTTTTATGTTTTGATATATCGCTTTTAGTATGACTTTTACCCGGTTTTCTTTACTTATTCCTTCCATTCTTTCTTTTTTCTTTACTTGCATTTAATTTAATTTTATTATATACTTATATTAAATTTAAATTATCGGCGTTTCGCTGATTTACAAAGCGAACGCGGCTATTGCAGAGCCGCGCCCGCCAAGGTAAAATATAACAACACCCACACTTTTAAAAGGAGGCATGGGCATTTTATGTTTAATTCATTAGACATAATCTCAAATCTTTATGGTAACAAATCGGCGCCTTGTTTATTAAAACATAAATCTGTCTTTTTAAAATTTTATATCGAACTGGCGTAAAAAATGCGCCGGTTCATATTGAAGTCACAAATTGTGACCTCAAGTTTTTTTCGTTCGCGTTTGTTCGCGTTCGTTCGTAGTTTATTTATTCATTACTTTTCTCCTTCGTCGGCGTTTTGCCGGTTAAAAAATTTTTTTAGAGGCGTCTTATGTCCGACATTATCCCGATTGATGCTATTCAATCGAAAATTTATCTTATTCGTGGACAGCGCGTTATGCTTGACCGCGATTTATCATCATTATACGGCGTTGAAACACGTATGCTAAATCAAACAGTTAAACGCAATATTAACAGATTTCCGCCGCATTTTATGTTTCAATTATCAACAGAAGAATTTATGTTTTGGAAATCACAAATTGTGATATCCAAAGGCGATAAAAAGGGACTTCGTAAATTTCCTTTCGCTTTCACTGAACACGGCATTCTAATGCTCTCAAGCGTTTTAAATTCTGATAAAGCTATTAAAATAAATATTAAAATTATCGACGTTTTTATTCAGCTTCGTAAATCATTGCTGAACGCCGATAGTTTAAAATTAATTCTAAATTCTCTTACTGACCGTGTCGATAAACACGACGCCCAAATTCAAAATATTATCAATGCCGTCAATACGCTTATCGCCGAAAATATGAAACTTAAACCCGTTATTTCTAAAAACAAAAAACCGATGGGTTTCGATACTTCCGCTAAATCCGGAAAACCGGATTGATTTTTTCCGTCCGCGTCAGTTCGCGTCTGTCCGCGGTTTATGCTTACGGCGTTTTGCCGGTAAATTTTTTTTTGGAGGCGCTTTATGGCAAAATTAAAATTTAAATTAAAAAAATATCCTCTATGTATATTAGCTAATCAACAGTTTGATTCAAAAAATAAAACAGAAAAACCAACTATCTGCGATTTAAGTAATTGCCAATTTAAATTACTTAAAGGCTTTTTTTGCCCCGTTAAATATCTTGATTCCGAACTCGAAAGAGCCCGTCAGAAAATTTTTACTTTAACCAATATTTTATATAAAAAAAATATTATCGATTCCGGCGATTTGAAAAAAATCGGTAAATTTTTTTAAATATTTTTTTTAATAATGGGTATTTTATGTTAATTATTTCTTGTTCGGAGTCGATTTTTTTTTTTGGTTTACCAAAAATAATTTCTGTATTATCATTTTTAAATTTGAAATCTAATTCTATTACCATCTTTTCTCCTTCGGCGTTTTGCCGTATTTTTTTTTTGGAGGCGTCTTATGTATAAAACTTTTAATCCCGATATTTTTAAACAAGCAGTGAATTTTTCCCTATTCTCGAAATTAAATAAGAAAAACGAAAACCTCGCCGCTCTTATCGAAAATACTTATTTTATCATTTGCGACGCTAAAATTAATATCGAAAACAATATTGACAAATTTAACTCCGAACTCGATAAACAAGAAATTCAAAATAACAATAATATTCCGAATAATACTAATTCTGAACCCGACCAAAATGATATAGAAAGATTTAATGAATAATCATTTTTCTATTTCTTGTTTATCTATCGGCAATGTTTTCGATATTATCGTTATATTATAATTTGATAAACGAGATGTAACTATTATGGAGTTTTCATTATTTCGATCTTTTGAAATTGATAACTCCGTTATCTTTAACCCTTGGGCTTTTGAAGCTTTATGCAGCTTTTTGATGAATTTTAAATACATTGTTTTCTCCTTCGGCGTTTTGCCGGTTAAAATTTTTTTTTCGAGGTGACTTATGGATAATCTTCAGCATGCAATTGAGTTATTGGATAATAATTTTATCAGCGCAAGCGCTTCTTTACATAATAAAAATGCTTTTCCTAAAGCTAAAGCCGAACTTACAGAAAAATGCAATTTATACATGGCGCTTCGCATTATGGCTGAAACGCTCGAAAAAATTGAAATCCAAATCAATTGTATCGATAATAAAATTAAATAATTGTTCGTTTGTTAATTGATTTAAAATTTCTATTATTTTTTGGGCAATTGTTTTTAAACAAGTTCGGGAATCTTTTACATAAAATTCAAGTTTGCCTAGTGAACTTTTTATATCGATATTGTTTGAATAACAATAAATTAATAAATAATTATATATTTCGCGTTGTGTTGTTGTTTTTTGTTGTTGTTTATTTGTGATATAATTAAATATTTCCGTTCGCTCTTGTTCGCGTTCGGGCGGTGTTTCGCGGTTTTCCGCAGTTTGTTCGTTCATCTTTTCTCCTTCGGCGTTTTGCCGGTTAAATTTTTTTTTTGGAGGCGCTTTATGAATTCTTTAGACGCTACTGTCCAAGTTGTTAATGCTTTAATCAATAATTATAATGAGGAGTATAAAAAAATACTTTTTCAAAATGCAATGAATAATGAACAACATTTGTCAAGTTTTCTTGATTCTATTGCTAAAATTCATTCGACTTTTAAACAACTTGAAAATAAAAATAATCGCTAAAGCGATTTATTCTTTTTTATTGAGTTTATTCAATACTAATTTTATTACTAAATCGCCGTCCGTTTCCGTTATTAATTGCGGTAAGTTTTGCGATGAAAGATAAGTTTCTTTATGCGTCGGACGCATTTCGTTCTCGAGTATTGAATATCCGTTTTTCTCGATTACTTTGTTTATTTCGGTTAATAGCTTTATATTGGGGGTTTCCATTTTTTCTTCGCCTCCTTTTTTGCAGTATAGCAGAAAAAATATATGTTGTCAATGATATAATATGTTTTAAAAACATATTTTTATTTAATTTTATATTTATCAAGGGGTTATTTTATGAAAAAAAAGTATGATTTGTCGCTTTTAGGCGTTAATTTAAAGAAATTTCGTGAAAAAAAGGGTATGACTCAATCTGATTTATCAAAAAAAACTAAAATTGAACAAGCAAATATTTCAAGATATGAAACTAATCCGCCAAAAACAATGGAACTGGCGACAGCCTGCTCTCTTGCCGAAGCGCTTGAAGTTTCTTTAATGGATTTGCTTGGTATCGACGCATCTCAAAACATTGTATCTCCGGAACTTGCGAAAGAAGCCGAGGCGTTCAGCCGCGTAAAAAATATGCCGCTTGAAAAAATTATCGCTGACGCTCTCGCTTATCAGAATTCAAAATCCGCGTCATCTGCGGAATCTGCGGTTCTCAAACGCCTTGACGAACTCGAAGCGCATAAACTTAAAACTGACGCCGAAATTAATGATTTGAAAATCAAAGCCGCCCGCTGCGACGAACTCGAACTCCAAAATCAAAAATTATTAAAAATTATTACTGATGTTGAGGCTGGAATTATTCGCGTTACTCAAATAAAAAAATATATTGAAAATTCAAAATTCAAATATTGAAAATGTTTTCCCTTGACAATTTAAAAAAAATATTATTATATACATTCAGGAATAATTTAAAGGAGGCGCGGGAAAAATGTCCAAATATCTCGGAATCGGCTACGGTTCAATGAATTTTGATATTAAACTTAAAAATCCGGCTTTTGATTTTCATATTATTTTTTCAAAAGAAGCTGACGGATTAAATTATGCCCGCTGTCTTGAATTTGATTTATTGACTTACGGCAAATCGCTTGAGGAAAGCTGCGCTAATTTATTGAAAGAACTCGCAGAATTTATTTTTATCAATATTGAACAAAACACTATTAATAATATCTTCGATTTTACAGCCGATAAATCTTATTGGTCTGAATATAATTCAATAAAACAAAAAATTACTATTGATACGCTTAACAAAGTTAAAACATATAAAGACAATATTGAGCATTTTGTTATTGTTAAAGACCCGGCAATGAAAATTGCGTTTGATTTCGGAACCGTTAAAATTGCTATGAAAGAAACCTGGCTTATTGATACTGCGGCTTAATGTGTTATATTAATTCTGTTTCTTATGATTATTTGATAAATGAAATTTTTACCAAATATAAAATAAACTACTGCATAGAAAAAGCGCGGTTTGCTGATGCTTCCAAACTTTATGTTTGTAGTTCTGATAAATTAAAAATTCGACCGGTAGCTAATTCTTTCAACGATATTCATAGCCCAATCCCGCAAATTTATATCAAAGATTTATTTAATAAATTATCGAATTATCAGGATTATAAACATTTACCGTTCAATGATATTTTTAATAAAATTAATTGGACCGCATATAAATAAAAATTAATAAACATTTCAATCCGTGAAAAAATTGATTTAAAAAATTACTTGACATTAATTCTGAAAATATTATTATATGTTTTGAAGAAAAAGGAGGCGCGGGATATGATTGGAAATCAAGGTTTAAAAACTATCGGCGTTGGTTATGCGTCATTTAAATTTGATAATATTCCGTTTGATTTGCCGGAGTTTGACTATCATATAATTTTTTCTAAAGGCGCAGACAATCTTTTTTTTGCGCGATGTCTCGAATATAATACATTAATTCACGGCAATTCCATTAATGAAGTAATTGATTTTATTCTTGAAGATATCGCTAAAATGCTGCACATTTCCATCAAACAAAAAAACTATACCGAATTATTCGGTTATCGCTCTGAAAATGATTACTGGAAAGAGTATAACCAATTCAAAGAAAAAGTAAAAATTAATTACTTAAATAAAATTTCAATTTACAATAAAGATAAAAAAAATATAGATTTAATTCCTGCAGGCAAATTGAATCATTCGTATTCAATTATTAATACCGGCGAAATCGTTTTAAAAGAAACTTGGTTTGACACTAATGCCGCTTGAATATGATTATTTGAATTATCAAAAATTTATTGATTATATTTTGCTAAAAAACAATATCAAATATTTAATTAAAAATTCGGATATATCCGGTAAACAAAAAATTTATATCTGCGATTTGAATAATAATATTTTATTCCCTTTCGGCAATGCCTTTGAAAATACAACCGAAAAATTTCCGGCTATTATACTTCAAACTTTATTCATCAATTTAAAAAAATGTTCTGATTATCAGTTTCTTGATTTTGATTTATTATATAAAAATATTGACTGGCTACCGTGAAAATAATCTTTTAAAAAAAACTGGATGTGAAATTATGAAAAAATTTATGATTTTAATTATAAGCATCATCTTTTTAATTAGCTGCGCTTCAAAAATGCAATTAATAGAAGTTAAAAATGAATCAATTATTCTTAAAGACGATAAATATTTATATCAGGATATAAATGTGGATATTGGTTATGATTTTTGGGGTAAAAACGGGATAATGCAATTTTATGTTTTTAATAAATCAAATAAACCTATATATATTGACTGGAAAAAAAGTTCTTTTGTTTATAACGATATTAAACAAAGTTATTGGTTTGATAAAGATGAATTAAAAACAAATAGTTATGAAAAAAAATATTATGATTCATTTTTTAAAACAATTAATACTAATTCAAAATTATATGGCAGTATTTACAGGCCTGAACGAATAAGTTTTATTCCGCCTTTATCTACAATTTATAATCCTCTGCCTTATAAAATTCTTTTTAATCAGCTTGATATGAAAAATGCAATTCCTGTTACAATATTAAGCCCAATATTATCCGAAAAAACTAAAAATAAATTAATAAAAGTTTTAAGAAAAAATTTTGATAATAAAAATTCGCCTGTTATTTTCAGAAATTTTTTAACTCTTTCGTTTAAAGAAAATTTCGAAGAAGAATTTTATATTGATTCAACTTTCTGGATATCTGAAATTAATTTAATCGATGAATGTTATTTTAGTGATCAACGTCAAATCAAAAATTATGATGAAAATAAGGAAGATATATATTATGAAAAAAGTATTCTACGAAAACCGAATAAATTTTATTCAAAATGATTTAAAAAAATATTGTTAATATAAAAAAATAAACAAATAGAATTTATTAATTGGAGGAGCGCATTTGTCACCTCCAATTCGCCAAATAAGTATAAAAATATTTTAAAAATTTAAATAATATATAATTAAAAATAAAAAATTATGAGTAATATAATGTCTATTGAAAAAATTCAAAGTAAAATTATTACTATACGCAATTATAAAATTATTTTAGATAAAGATTTAGCGGAAATATACGGCGTTTCAATTAAACGCTTAAATCAGCAAATGACGCGTAATAAAGATTTGTTTCCGGAAGATTTTATTTTTCAATTAACAAAAAATGAATTTGAAAACTTGAAGTTGCAAAATGAAACTTCAAGTTGGGGCGGAATCCGTAAACTTCCATTTGCCTACACAGAATACGGAGCTATACATATTGCTCATTTTTTAAAATCAATTCAATCTAAAAAAGTAAGTATCTTTGTTACAAGAGCGTTTGTTCAAATGCGGCAAATGCTTTTTAATTATAAGGATTTACGCGAAAAAATTGAGAAAATGGAAAGCAAATACGATTCGCAGTTTCAAATTGTATTCAGCGCTATCAAAGAACTTATTACAATCAAACAAACACCCAAACGCCCGATGGGCTTCCGTATAGATAAAGATTAAATAATCCGTAAAATCCGCCTGCCTGTCGGCAGACAGGTGTAATCCGTGTCAAAACTCACAATTCATAATTTCTAATTCTCAATTATCAATTTTTAATTATCTTTCCGTATTATTATTCTATCATTTTAATTCATATTCCCTCATTTAACATCATCTTAACACACTATAAAACAATAACTTACGCATTTTTATTATATTTCATCTTGACATTATATTAATTAAATATATTTTTTAATCAAATATAAAGTATAAAAAAGAGGAATACAATGTTTAATCAAGAAAAAAAAAATGTTTTTGCAAAAATTGAAAAACTGATTAAAGAATGTAAAAAATTAAAAATAGATAATATTTATTTTTTAAAAAAACAAACTAATCCAACATTAAATGAAAAACTTTTTTTACTTGAATATTGTTTAAATGACATAAAAAAAATTATTAAAAATCCAAAGAATTTTGAACATTATTCTTTATCAAGTATTCAATAATGTCTTCTAATATTTCTATATATTCGATAGTTGAACAAACTTTAAAAAAAATAAATTTTTCAAATTATATCAATAACCGAACCCGCTTTAATTTTAAAAAATTCCTTACTCATTTAAAAAAACAACTTGAATATATTTTTATTTTTAGAAATATAGATTTAAAATTATCAGATTTGCCGTCATATATTTTGGCGGATAATATTCCTATCGCCTGTTGTCTACCTGATAATACAAATAAACGCATATATATTTATTTTCAAAAACGAAAAACAAACGATAAATTTTTAAGACATTATTTTATTTTACATGAATTAGCGCATTTAATCTATTCATTTAATACAGAATTTAATTATGGTATTTTTAATAAAGAAGTTGAATTTAAACTTGAATTTGAAGAAAATGATATATCAAATTCGGAAAATATATCCGAAGAATTAGTTGATTGTTTGGTTGATCATATTTTATTACCAACCGACTTATTAAAAAAATATATAAATGAAAATAAAAAAAATAATACCGATAATCTTGAAAAATTTTTAGAAAAAGGCGCTAAATATTTCCAAATAAACCAAAATTTCTTTTTAAAAAGAATTATTTGCGAACAAAAATTCGATAAAGATTTATTTGACTTTATATATTCTCTTTTATCTAAATAATTCTCTTTCATTTTACATCATTTCAATTCATTTTACATCATTTGAAACCATTTTAACACATTATAATTTAATAAGATAAATATATATATTTGACAATATCTTGACATATGTTTGTTTTTGTGGTATATTATTACCACAGAGATAATATTAAATAATAGGAGGCGCTATTATGTTTTTCGGATATTTTGTTAAACAGTTAAGAATTAAACAAAAAATCGGATTGCGCGAATTTACGCAATTAATTAATTATGACCCGTCAAACTGGAGTAAAATAGAAAGAGGCGTTTTAAAAACGCCGCAAAATAAAAATTTATTAAATAGAATTATTGAAGTATTAAAAATAAAAAAATCTTCAAAAGAATATGAAACATTTTATAATTTATCAACTAACGGCGAAAAAAATCTTATTCCTGTAGATATTCCCGATATGTTTGAAGATAAAAGTATAATACCGGCGTTATTAAGAACTGTCGGCGGATATAAAAAATTAAAAAAGAAAGAGGCGATAAAATTATTACAAATTTTACAAAAAGAAAAATACGGCGATTTATTAAAAAAAAATAAATGAAAATCTATACTTATAAAATATCTGAACTTGCCGATATTGCATTAAATATTCTAAGTTTATTTGATTTTTTACACTCCGATTATATTGATATAGAATTTATTATTGAATCGTCAAATATAAATATTATTCCAGTTTTAAATTTAAAAAGAGATTTTTCCATATACGCTTTTTTATCCCTTGATTTCAAAAATATTTATGTTGATAAATATATTTTTGAAAATAATTCATATATATATCGTTTTACTATTGCCGAAGAATTCGCTCATTTATATTTACATAAAAAAGCATTTGAAAATTTAAAAAATTTAGATGATGTGATTGAATATACGGAAAATTTACATGAAGATTTATATAAAAAATATGAAAGAAATGCAAAAAAATTGGCGTCGATGTTATTAATTCCAAAATTCAGTTTAAATAATCATTTGAAAAAAATATATTTAGAATATGAAAAAAATATACCTGTTCATTTACAGACTGAAAAATTATTTATATCCTACGCCGCGTTAAAATTAAATGATATGTATAAAGTAAATTCGATGATAGTTGAATATAGGATAATAGATTCAGACATATCACAATTTTATTTGATACAATCCGAATATTTTTAATTTTATCCAAATAATTCTCTTTTATTTTACATCATTTCAATTCATTTCCCCTCATTTTAAACCATTTTAACACATTAAAAAATAATAACTTACGTAATTTTCGCATTTTGCCCCTTGACAAATATGTTTTATATGATATATTATAAATATAAAACATAAACGCTTTAGCGTGAAAGAATGTTATTATTTCGAAAAGAATATTTAACCCGAATAAATGTATTTGGGTTTAAAAAAACAGTACCGGCAAAATCAATTTAATTCAGAAATACTGCCGGAGTCTGTCTGACCCTAACAAGTCGGATACTCCGGTTTTTTATTTACTATTAATTTGGTTTTAATATTTTTATGCTGATTTCCGAAGTCAGTATTTTCCGGTTTGCCGATAGGACTTTGATTTTACAATCGAGTTTCTGCAGGCCGGTTGTATCTAATTTTAATTCATTCTTTGGAATGAAAAAATAAACGGTTCCGGAATCAAATGATCCCGGTAAAATAGGTTTTGAGTTTTTTATCAAGTCATTATTGTTCGGCTTATAAAATTCCATTTCGCATATACTATAATTAGAACCTGACGAAGGAATAAATCTGGGCGGAACGCATAAATTGGTAAAATACGGTTTAAATTCAATATTATTTATAACCAGATAAAATTTATTCGGCTGGAATATGGAATAACCGTTATTTTTAATTTTTACCAATACGCGTATATAAAAATTGTTTTTATCGAATACTACTGCGGTATTATTTATGTCGTTTGGAAAAGTAATGATTTTATAAAATTTGTTTGAAAAGAAAGTAATGAATTTTTCTTTTATTTCAGAGCCGAATAATGTCATGACGCAATCTCCAATCCATAAAAGAATTTTGATTAAAATTGGAGGTAATGGATTGTTCATATATCTCGGCTTCCCTGATTTGATATTATGATTACTTTCAATTATCATTATATTACTATCAGGGAAGTTTTCAAGAATTATTTTACGCTTTTGCGTATTTTAAAAAAATAAGTACCGGCAAAATCAATTTAATTCAGAAATACTGCCAGAGTTTGTCTGACCCTAACAAGTCGGATACTCCGGTTTTTTATTTCAGCCCGAGATGATGAAAGGTTACTTTTGCCGGTACGCTTTTTATTGTTTCGGGCTTTTTTATTATATTTTTCGATTTCGAAAAATATTTTTAATTAACAGCGCAGCCGGGGCAGTTCCGGTTCAGCGTCGTGTTACGGCCGCCGCGCGCTTTTAAAATTAAAAGGGTGATTATCTATGACAGAACAGATGAACAGGGTTACTGATTTTTCAATAGAAAGCTATATAATTATATATAAAATTGAATTTAGTAATGCCGAAATAAAACAAAAATATATAGATAAAGAAGAATTATTTAAATATTTATTAGAAGAATGCGCGGCAAATTCAATATTAGAATTTAAAAAATCATATCCGTACGCTTATTTAACCGATAATAATTATCTTATTAATATCAATAAGATTTTTCATAAAAAATTGGAAGAAGTTGGATTAAGTTATTTAAAAACAGCTTTAAATGATGAATCATTAAATATAAGTATTTCAGAAATTCGGGCAAAAAATTTATTAAATTGCGAACAATGTAATCAACAGTTTACAGATATAAAGTTAATAGCCGACCCGTATATTCAGGATGTAAATAATAAAACCGAATTAAAATATTTATGTAAAAATTGCTATAATATATTATGCGATGAAATTTAGGGCAGTTTTTACTATTTTTTTTGAATTTAAATAATCCCCGCCAAGGGATATTTCCGGTTAGTTGAACCGGATTAAAAAAATCAACACCGGTTTTCCGGGCGCGCGTTTGCGGTCCCAAACGAAAATTAAACCGCGTAGATTTGCGCGGCTCCGATTTTTCGGAACGGTAGCGAAACTGCGGAGTAATTAACCGCAGGCAATGCGAACTCCCCGCTAAACTTTAATGTTTCGGTTGAAAGTAGATTGTTCGTTATTATTTTTTTCTCTGCGGGCTTTACAGCTCTGCGGGAAAAAAGTTTCCGCGTATTCGGGTTTTCGGATTACGGACTTCAGACGCGTTTTTATTCAAATAATTTATGCGTAGCTTTTGCTATGCGCGGAAAAATGTTAGTAAATACCGCAGCGAAATCCAATATCTTGAATAAATACAATAAAAATTTCATCGTTTTTAACTGTAAAAATAATGCGAATATCGCCGCAGCGGATACGCCAATATCCTTTATAGTTTCCTTTGAGCGGTTTTAAATTGATAGTGGCGGATTCGATGTTGTAAATTTTATTTATCGCGGAATTAATTAATTGTCTGACTTTTGGATAATCTAAAATATTCTGATTTTTTAAAATAAATTTATTGGCGTTTTTCGAATAATTGATTTGCAGTTTCATATTTCAATCGTTTCAGAAAAAGCGACAGTATGACAATCAGGGTCTTTCAAGATTTCTTCGATTTCGGTTTGCTCTTCATCGGAGACATACTCGATATCTTTATCAGATTCGATATATTTGATTTTATCCGGCGGAAAAACGGAGAGCATAGACTTGATTTTCTCAAGTATTGAATCATCGAGTATATTTATTGAAATGGTCGTCATATTGATCACCTCAATATTTAATATACACAATTTTTATTATTATGTCAAATAAATTTTTTTAGGAGGTTTTTTATATGTCAAACGAAAAATTAAAAAGACTTATTTCTATTGCATGCGACGGCGATAGGAGTATTGAAGAGCGTAAAATAGCGTCCGACGCTTTGACTACGGCAGGTTTTAATTTTGAAACCGCGCATATTTTTGCGGCAAGGATTGAATGTTAATGAAAGCCCTGTCTATTCGTCAGCCCTGGGCAGGTATGATTGCTGCGGGGATAAAAACTATTGAAACAAGAAATTGGAAAACAGATTACCGCGGGGATTTATTAATCTGCGCGTCTGTAAAATACGACGACCAGTTATACAAACATTTTGAATCGTTAAACTGGAATAATTTTAAAGACGGCAAATTTCAGAAACTATGCAAAATACGGGGCAGAGCTATAGCGGTAGTAAATCTGTCCGATTGCAGGAAAATGGACCCGTGGGACGAAGACGCGGCAAAATGCGACTGGTTCAAAGACGCTTACGCTTGGGTTTTAACCAATATCAGGTTAATCAAACCATTTGCCGTAAAAGGGCAGCTTTCGCTGTTTGATGTTGACGATTCCGCGATTATTTACAGAAAAAATAAAAATTAAATTAAGGAGGATTAAGATGGCAATTGAAAAACTTACTTTTTTTAGTATGCATCACGGCGCGGCTAATGAACTTTTTGAAAAAGCTTTGGAAAAAGTGTTGAATAATATTATGGACATTAACACTTTACCCGCTGAACCGCGCGAAATTACTTTAAAATTCAGGTGCAAACCGAATGACAGCCGCACTTATGCGGCAACTGAATTAACGGTAACAACAAAACTTGCGCAGGATAAAAGCCACAAAAGCGAAATGTTTATTGATAAAGTGGCGGGAAAATGGGAAGCGCTTCAACGCGATCCGGAAGATGTTCCGCTTCCCTTAAATGAAAACGAACCGGATCAACCCAAAAAAGAAGTTATTAAATTTAAAAAGGCAGGTAATGAATAATGATTGACAAAACTTTTATTGAAAAAATCGAGGATATTGTTAAAAAAAATTGCGAAACGCGGCAAATTAACGATATTACATATTCGGCGGTTGAATTAAAACCGGTTATCTATGAGCCGTCGGTTGACGCATTAAAATTAAACAGTCTGCAAAGTTTGGTTGATTACATAAAAACTAACCGCGACAATCTTGATTATAATAATTTGACTATTGTTGTCGAAACTCATAACCGGGTAAAACTAATCTCGAATATTTATGGAAAAAAAAGAAATCGCGATACTTTTATTATTACGGAAATCAATCCTGACAAAATCGAGTTTGGAAGATATTACGATATGGAAACTTTTATGATTAAACTTACTTCGCTTTTCATTGAAAATGACGACAGACAATTTTTACTTCAGCATTTAAGTAAAGTCGTAATTGAGGATAATATTAATCTGGCGGACGACGGCATATCGCAAAATATTTCAACAAAAAAAGGCGTTTCCGGAGCTCTTAAAGAAATCCAACCCACTAAACCTATTATTTGTTTAAAACCGTTCAGAACATTTCTTGAAAATGTCGCCTCTGAAAGGAAAATTGAGGAGTCATTGGAAGGCGACCCAAAATATGAAAAAATTATAAGATTGATTTATATTTCTGGAATGACAAATATTTTAAAAAATATATCTCAACAAAAAACTACTACAAAATTAAAAGAAGACTTACAATTAACAATGGAAGAATTTTATTCATTATTAGAATCAGGATTATTAAATATTAATAATAAATATTAAAGGGAGTGTGTTATGGCAGAACATCATTTAAAACTTGGAAAAGTTAAAGAATCAGAAATTGAAGCAATGCGAGATTTTTTTATATGGTTTGACGAAGAATATGAGAAACACTGTGATAGGGATTTTAACGAATACAATTTCTGTAATACTTTTATGGAAAAATATCAAAAATTTGACAAAACATCGAGCTGGCGGCGCATTCTTTTAAATTTTGTTACATTGATGGATAATTGCGTTGACAAAAACAAGGATACTCTTGAATTTAACGAAAGATTAACCAAAGCGCAGGATTTTTATGACGGTTATAATACTTATAAATTTTCCGATTATGACGATAAAAAACTTAATGAGTATATCGAACAATTTAAGAAAAATTACGGAAAAATTTTAAATGATCATCCGGCAATCATAGAACTAAAAAAAAGGCAGGGCAGATTGAAATGAAAATAGGATTATTAAAATTAGAAAATTATATAAATATAGCAATAGAGAAAATTCGCTTATATCATAAACTTTCAGGTGATGATGTTGAAGATTACAATAATTTTAATCGCTATGACCTTGTTTATGTGTCTAAAATATTTTCGTATACTCCTGATTATTCTTGTAATGTTAATTCAGATACAGTTATAAAAGGCGGGTCCGGTTATGATGTAAAAAGTTGTTTGCCTTCTCATATTGAATTATTAAAACCTAAAATTAATATTGGCTTTACCTCGCGCGGTTGTATTAGAAATTGTGATTTTTGTATAGTAAAAGAAAAGGAAGGCGATTTTCGTATTACTGGCGATATATATGATTTTTGGGATGGTATGAGTGATGTTGTTACGATTTTAGATAATAATATATTAGCAGATAAAATTCATTTTAAAAATATTTGTCAACAAATAAACGGTGAAGGAATACCGGAAGTTGACTTTAATCAAGGGTTAGATATACGCCTACTTGACGAAATTGATATTAAAATTTTAAAAGAATTAAATATAAAAACAATTCGTTTCGCAGCGGATAATTTTGCTATCTTAAAAGTTATCAGAGAAAAAATAAAAATAATTACTAAATATATTCCAGTTTCAAAATTATTTTTTTATGTTTTAGTTGGAAATAAATTTAAAGATTTATCTGAAAATTTATATACTATACAATATTTGAGGAATATTGGTTGCTCTGTTTTTACGCAAGTATATTTACCGCGTGATATTAAAGAAAAAAAATCTATACATCATTCGATATTCGACGAATTAGCGAGATTCGGTAGTGTTCACCAAAACAGAAATTTAACTTTTGAAATGTTTTTAAAAAATCGTAATAATATATTTTTACTAAAAGATTATTATAAAAACTTATATGGATTTTAATTATAAAAAATATGGAGTATATTTTATGCTGACAGAAAAAGACAAGAATGAAATAAGCGCGGATGTAGAAAGAATTTTAAAAAAACGATTACCTTTTACAGAATGCGATGTTTTAAAAAATGATATCGAACAATTTATATTTCTTTTAATCGAAAGTTTTAGCGATAAAGAACCGGCGCAAACAATAGCCGCTTCTCAAAACCCTGTAAAAATACCAAATTCACATAACCAGAAGTCAAATCAGCTAAGTCATTAAAAATAAATAAGAAAAGAAATTGCGACAGGGAAAAAGATGTGATATAATATATAGAAAAAACCGGG
>Ga0116156_10002249_pt1 | contig 17681 bp, 9 predicted proteins | sample AD_UKC045_MetaG_FD_89891 | JGI IMG/M metagenome (GOLD analysis project Ga0116156, IMG submission 89891) | Active sludge microbial communities of municipal wastewater-treating anaerobic digesters from USA - AD_UKC045_MetaG | ecosystem: Engineered > Bioreactor > Anaerobic > Digestate | place: USA... | reverse complement strand
AGTCGATTTCGCACGGCTGGCAATCCGAGGAGATTGTCATCCAGCCGTCGAGGCCGCTGCGCAGCATCCAGCTGTCGCTGTATCTCTGGAAGTGCGCGGGGACGGTTTGGATCGACGAAGTCTCCCTCACGTCCGTCAGCCAACCGGACCATGAGTACGTGGTCGATCCCGGCATGGACCAGTGGTACGAGCAGCCGAGCAGTGCTCAGTGGGCGGAAGTGGATTCCCGGTTTTCGGCTGTTCGTCAAGGGCTGGCCGGGATCGAATCCGCCGATCCCGCGGCCGTTCTGGACGCCTGCCTTTCGGTCTTGAAAACCGCTTCGCAGCTAAAGCAGTGGATCCAGGACAACAAACTGGACAATCCCTGTCGCCGCGCAGTGCGCGAGATCGACGATCTGACCTCCAGGCTGTCGTTGGCAAGCACGACGCTGATGGGCGTCAGCGGACCGCATCTGGACGTGCCGGCGACGGCGGTGCCCGGCGAGGAAGTCACGGTGCGGGCGGGCATCGAGGGCGTTCCGCAGGCGAAGGTCGCCTACACGTTGTCGCCGCCGGACGGCTGGCCGGTCGCGCCGGCAGGCGACGGGGCCTTCCGCGTCTCGATCCCCGAAAACGCGTTGGGAACCACCGGAAAACTGGTCGCCACGGCCACCATCGAATCGTCGCCGGGAATGTCGCTACCGCTGCTGGCCTCGGCCCAGGTGCGAATCGTGCCCGCCATCGAGGCGGCCCTCCGCTTGCGCGACCTGTCTCCGTCCGGCGGCGAGTTCCACTTCTCACTGGACGTATCGAACCACGCGTCGTCGCCAACCGAAGTGGCGATTCGCGCGCAGTTGCCTCCCGGCTGGCAGCAGCAGAATCCGTTGGAAACGCGCGCAATCGGCGCCAAATCCCAGCAACAGATCACGTTTTGCGTGACGCCCGGCCCCAACTCCCAACCGGGCAACGCGAACGTCGCCGTGGAACTCACGTCGCCGAGACTCCCCGCGCCGCTGAAGTTCACTCACGTCGTCCGGTTCTTGCCGGCGTCGCTCAATCGGCTGCGGAATCCGGGCTTTGAATCCGGTGACGCCAACTGGTCGAAAAACGAAACCGGGTACCAGATCGACGATGCGCAAGCCCACAGCGGGCGGCATAGTCTGCGGCTGCGCAACGCCACCGTCCAGGATCGCGGCAGCGCCTCGCAAACCATCACCCTGAACCAGACCGTCCCGCGCCCGATTGTCGTTCGCGGTCACGCTAAGGCAGAGAACGTCAGCGGCCATTCCAACCGGACGTTCGCCGTGTACGTCGACATCTACTACACCGACGGCACGCCCCTGTACGGCCGGACCATCGACTGGCAGACGGGGACGACCGACTGGCAGTACGGCGAAATCGTGATCGAGCCCGCCAAACCGATCCGGAACGTGAACGTGTACCTGCTGCTGCGAGGCCACAGCGGCACGGCCTGGTTTGATGACCTATTCGTGAGCGAGCAGCCGTGATCGCACGAAGGCCCCGCGTGGCGGCAGTTGGAGCATCCTCGGCTAGCACTGCCGGTCGGCGTCTCGCTTCTGGAGCGCCCCGGCGACGCGGGTCCGGAACCGCGGCTTCCGCCTGGCCGGAGTTCGGTAGGGTTAGGTTGAGCTTCGGTCCGGCGAGGGCGAACTGAACCGCCTGTTGCGGACGATTTCTTCGTCCTCCAAGGCATCAAACAACCGCGTGTGCCGGCCAGCGGAGGCGACGGCGCCGCGTTCTTGGCCGAAACGCTTTTGCCTAGGCGTCTTGTTCAACGAGTTCCAGGACGAGGCCCAGTGCAGCTGCCACGGCTTCAATGTTCGAGAGCTTGACATCCCGGCCGTATTCCATGTCGCGAATAGTGGCGGGGTTGGGGATGCCCGCTTGTTTGGCCAATGCGTACCAAGTCATCCCCTTGGCTTCGCGGGCCGCGCGGATTCGAGCGCCGATCCCGGTCCGGGTGGGGCGAGGACGGTTGGGATCGGGCGGAAAGTCCTTCATCGCTTTGCGGCGGACTTCGTTCAGCCGCTGGGCTTCCTGGGCCGACAGCCGCCCTTTTCTGAAAACCCGTTGACTTGACCTCTGGGCCATAGTTTGTCGCCTCACGGTTCGGGGACGTGATAGGCAGTTACAGGATAGACGCCATCATCGTCCATCTGCTCGTAAATGACGATGATGTACTCCTCGGCCGGCGTGTAGCCGAAACAACAGGGACGACCGCTGGAGTCGCTGTTCGCCGCACTGACGGGGTTCTGCAAGACGAATTCGACTTCGTCGATCGTCAATCCGTGTTCGGCGATATGCTGGACATTCCCCGCGGGATCGTCCGGATCGTCCCAAATGAATCGGTGGAATGCCACGGCCTGGCCCTCCCGTCGTTTTCATTATATCAATACGCTGTGCTAGTGCAATGCGTTGTAACGGGCGTTCGGCGCCGAGAATAATCAACTTGCCGTGGCAACGCGAAACGTGAGCGAGGAACGGCCCAATTCCCGCACCGCTCGCTTACGCTTCGGGTTCCCACCGCATCGGTCCTGCGGTAAACTGAGAGCACGAAGAAGGGAGGTGCCGATGTCCGTCGTTACGCAAGAAGTCATGAACGTGAAAACGATGTTCTGGATTGCGGCGATCTGCCTGTTGTGCGCTGGGGCGGCCAGCGGCCAACACACACAAGCCCGAAGCGCAAGCGAGGCGACGGTAGCTCGGGATGCAAGCGAGCGGACTGAACGGCCCAACATCCTCTGGGTCACCTGCGAAGACATCTGTCCCAACCTGGGCTGTTACGGGGATACCTATGCGCGAACGCCGGTGCTCGACCGCCTAGCCGCTCAGGGCGTCCGCTACACCAACGCCTTCGGCATCACAGGCGTCTGTGCCCCGAACCGCTCGTGCCTGATCAGCGGCGTGTACCCCTCGACGCTGGGCAGCCACAACATGCGGTGTACGACGCGCTTGCCAGATTCCATCAAGTGTTTCAGCGAGTACCTCCGCCGGGCTGGCTACTACTGTACGAACAACGTCAAGACCGACTACAACTTCGCCGTTCCCAAGACCGCCTGGGACGAGAACAGCAACCGGGCGCATTGGCGAAAGCGTCAACCGGGCCAGCCGTTCTTCAGCGTGTTCAACTTTACGGTCTGCCACGAGGGCCAGATCCGCCAGAGCGACGCCGGCTTTGCCAAGAACACCGCGCGGCTGACACCGGACCAGCGGCACGATCCGGCGGGCGTTTCGATCCCGCCGTTCCATCCCGATACGCCCGAAGTCCGCCGCGATTGGGCCCGCTACCACGACTTGATCACCGCCATGGACTACCAGGCCGGCGACGTGCTGCGGCAACTGGACGAGGACGGCTTGGCGGACGACACCATCGTCTTCTTCTTCGGCGACAATGGCGCCGGCATGCCCGGCTGCAAGAAATGGGTCTGGGAAGACGGCCTGCACGTGCCGCTGATCGTGCGGTTTCCCGCCAAGTACGGAAGCTGGTCGCCCGGCGAAGCCGGCAGTGCATGCGACCGGCTGGTCAGTTTCGTGGATTTCGCACCGACCGTGTTGAGTCTGGCCGGAGTCGAGATTCCGCCGCACGTGCAGGGGCACGCCTTCCTGGGACCGAAAGCGGACGAGCCGAGGAAGTACGTCTACGCGATCCGCGACCGCATGGCAGAGCGGTTCGACACGGTGCGCGTGGTGCGCGACAAGCAGTTCCAGTACCTGCGCAACTTCCAGCCGCATCGCAGTTGGTCGCAGTTCGTCAGCTACACGGAAGAAATGCCCACGATGAAAGTCTGGCGTGCCCAGGCCGCAGCGGGCCAATTGAACGCGATCCAGGCCCGCTACTTCCAGCCGACCAAACCTGTCGAGGAATTGTACAACACGGCGGCCGACCCGCATCACGTACACAACCTGGCGGGCGATCCTCGGTTCGGCGAGGTGCTCGACCGGATGCGTCGCGAGTGCCGCGAGTGGATGTTGCGGACGCACGACCTGGGCCTGCTGTCCGAATACGAGTTGGAGCGCCGCAGCGCAGGCCGCACGCCCTGGGACGTGGGCCACGACGCGCAGGCGAATCCTCTGGAGCGACTGCTGGCTGCCGCCGCCGTCGCCAACCGCATGGTTCCCGGTGACATGCCCGCGCTGCTCGAACTACTGCGTGCCGGCGATCCGGCCGTCCGCGTCTGGGGTGCAACCGGTTTGGCGGCGTTGGGCGCGAAAGCCCGCCCCGCCACCGAACAGCTTCTGGCCGCAACCCAAGACGAATCGCCGGAAGTCCGAGTCCTGGCCGCCGAGGCATTGGCCCACGTCGGCCGTTTGCCCGAGGCGCTGCCCGTCCTGATCGCAGCTCTCCAGCACGATTCCGCCGTCATCCGCCTGCGCGCCCTGAACGTCCTGGACCAACTCGGCCCAGCGGCCCGCCCCGCCCTGCAGGCGATCCAGCAAGCCAAGCCACAAGCGAAGGGACACGTCCAAGACTACGTCGGCCGCATGGTCGAGTACGTGCCCGAGAAATTCCCACCGTAGACCGCTCACTCCGTGAGCGGAATCGCCTCATGGCGTCAGGCGGCATGGTCCGACAGGCGGAGATCCCGGCATACGCGGTCCACTTCGTCAACCAGCCCGGCTCCTCCCATGACTCGCGTCACGGTTCGCGGTCAGCGGGACGTTCTGCTTGCGACAGCGTTCACCCAGGTGCTACCGGCCCAGGTTCTCGTACAGCTTCACGTTCCCGGTGGACGCGCCGATACAGACGATGTCCGGCTTGCCATCGCCCGTGAAGTCACCGATGATGCAGTCGGCGCCGGCCATGCCTCCGTCGTCCAACACCGTCTTGCGCCAGTTCTGACCGCGGGCGTCTGTGGCCTGATAGATCGAGAGCGTGCAGCCTTTGCCGCGGAAGCCGGCCACGATCTCGTCGCGTCCGTCGCCGTCCAGGTCGCCGACCGCCAGGGCGTGACCATTGGTCATGCGGTCCTCGATCACCAAGCGGCTCCACTGCTCGTCCTTGGGCGAATAGACCACCACCTGGTTCCCGTGCCAGGGCTCGATGGCCGCCAGAAAACGATCGTTGCCCAGGCGGCCAACGCGGACCTCGCTGCTGCCGCACTTGGGACAGGGCGCGGGATCGCCCTGGGTGAGGTTCGTCGCGGCCCATTTGCCATCGGCCAACTCAAGCCGATCGAGCCCCAAGTAGCTGGCCGTGAGCAATTGCTGCCGGGCACCGCCATCCCAACTGATCGGATAGATCGCGTGCAGGATCCCCTGCGGCCGGCTGGACATCGTTTCTCGTTTCCACTGGCCGGGGCGGTAGAGATAGATCGGCACCGGGTCGTCGAAAGCCGGCGGGTACCGGCGGCCGACCATCGGCGCCACCAGCAGGACCTTCTTGCCGTTGCCTTCGGGATCGATCCAACGGACGCGGTGTGCCGTGGGCACGCGGTCGATCTCGTGCGCGGTCCACGGCTGTCGCACGTCCGCGCCGCGGCGGAGGAGCACGACATTGCCGACGCTCCTTTCCGGGCTGGACTCGAAGCGGTACGCCAACACCACCTCCAGCGCCCCATCGCCGTCGACGTCCCAGCAGTCGGCGTTCAGTTGCCGCGGCACATCAACCGCCAGCACGTGTCGCTTCCAGGTCGGGTGTTGGTTCTCGAACCAGCCGAGTTGCGTCGCTGCTTCGTCGATGGCGATCAAGTCTTTCCTGCCGTCGCCGTCGAGGTCGGCGGCGACCAACTGATAGCCGAACTTCACCTCTTTGCTGATCGTCTGCTCGCGGAAGCGCGGGAGGTCTTGACCGCAAAGCGTCCGGCCGGTCCCGCACACGACGGTGGCGACGAGGCTCCAGGCAACCAAGGTGCGGCCAGCGATTCCCGAGAAGCTGCGATGTGACGACGTTGTGCTCATGGCAAGTTCCTTGGATCAAGTCAGCGAGTCGGCGGCTGAGGCAGATCCTCACCGCGGCGATTGTCTCATGAGTCTGACTTCAATTCCAGCACGGGCGGAGGCGGCAAGCATCCTGATCCGAGATCGGCTCGATCGTGACCGTCACCCGAGTCTTAGGCGGCAAAGGAACCGGCTCGTCTAATTCGAGTTCCCCGTCGAGCACTTTTAGTCCTGCCGCTAGTCTAAGAACCGCTAAGGATCGGCGAATCAATAACTGTCGCGATTTCAAAGTAGCCATCACGCTCCGCGTGACGATCGCCAACAAGAACTGGACAGTTATTGATTCGCCGATCCTAACAAAACCGAAATCGGAGACCTCCGGTCGGCGGTTTCGGCGGGGTCAGAGACCCGCGCCGAACGGTGGGCCTCTTGGTCCTGCCGCTAGTCTAAGCATACCAAGCCGCAGTCCCCGGGTGAACGCCTGCAAACCGGGCACCCCCGAGTTTCAGTCGATCACCGGCCGGAGATTGGTACACGCGGCAGGTCCGTGCCGCCGGGGGTTGCACGGCGGTCGCTCAGGCACAGCAGCCGGCCGTCTTGCAGGGTCAGATACAGCCGCCCTTGCGCTGCGGCCAGACTGTCGAATACGGGCTGCGCGTCCAGGCGATACTCGGCTCGCGTTTGGCCGTCCCCGGCTGAGACCGCCGACAAGAGACCGCCCGAGCCGCCGTTGCCTGTCGGCGGCGGCTCTGCGATGCCGGTTGGCGGCCCAGCCAGGAACAGGGTGTCTCCGGCAAGCAGCATGGCTCGCGCCAGCAGCGGGCATTCGCGCGACCATTGCGGCTGGACCCGCAACTTGCCTCCGCCGCCGGCCGGATAATCGCGGTTGGCCCGCGCATAGTCGGCGGGCGGCTGCGGCGGCAGAGTGCGGCGGTCGAAGGCGAACAGGTGATAGCGGTGCCGCGTGGACGTGCCGTAGAACTCCGGTGTGTAGCCGAACCCCAAGATGGCCGAATCGTCCAGCACCAGCATCCGGCCGGCCGGCGTCTCGCGGCCGGCGAAGTACCAGCCGATGTAGCCGGAATAAAAATGCGTGCCGAAGATCCAATAGTTGCGATGCCACCAGTCGTCGTTCAGGAACCCGGCGGGGCTGTACAGGTGGGCCGGGGCCGGCTGCGGAGCAAGGTCGTCCGGGCGGAATGCCAAGTGTCGCATGTACAGCAACTGCCCGTCGCAGGACAGCACGTCGGGCAAGGCGCCGGGCATCTCGAAGATGATCGGCTCCGCGGGCTGCTCGCCGGTCTGCTGATCCCGGCTGTACAGCCGCCGCTGGGCCAAGCGCCGGCCGGTCTGCAGGTCCAGGCGAACCAGCCAGATCCCGCCGTCCAGATAGGACGAGCGGCCGGCGGCGCAGTACACCGCGCCGTCCCGGACCAGCACACTGCCGTGAACCGGCCAAGGTGATTCGAGCTGGTTGTGGGCCACGACCCGCCGTTCGTCCGGCGCAGCGCGATACCGCCAGGCCAGCCGGCCGCCAGCGAGTTCCAGGCAGTAGACCCAGCCGTCCGCCGCCCCGAACACGGCCCGGCCGTTGGCGACCGTGGGTGGCGAGTCGATCCGGCCGCCAGCGGTGAACTGCCACAGCGGTTTGCCGTCGCGCGCGTCGAAGGCGTGCAGCGTGTGGGCCTCGATGGCCGCCACCAAAACCAGGCCTTGGGCGACCACGGGGCTGGTCAGCCGTCCGCCGACGGTCGTCTGCCAAGCGCACTTCAGGTCGGCGGAAACCGTCGTCGAGGCTCGGCCGCTGCGGGCCGCGTCGTGGCGGTACGTCGGCCAGTCGTCGGCCGCGGTCTCGACCGGGTTTGGTTCGACGGACGCCCCCGTTCCCATCCCCCGGACCAGCCGCCCGTCTTCCTCGCGTCCATCCCGATTCGCCTCGTCGGCTGCTCCGCTCACCGCCTCGTCGGCTCTTCCCGGAGCAAGGCAATTGAATCCCGTCAGCTTGGCTTCGATGTAACACGCACAAGCATGTGGCGGCGCGTACAGGAGCCCATTGGCGGGGATGACGCCGAACTGGCAGGCTCCCCGGACCCAGTGATGGCGGCTGGCGGCGCCGGTCTGCAGATCGATGAACTCGACGCCCGTGCGGCCGGTGACCAAGTAGCGGGCGGTCGCCCGGTTGCGGTGGCAGCGGTGATGCGGCATCGTCGTCCGGTAGGCTGGTTCGGTGGAGATCCGCTGCTTGACCTCGCCGGTCAGGAGGTCGCGGGCCACGGAGAAATCGGGCCCTTGCCGGGCGCGGCTCTGACCCAGCCACACCTCGCCGTCACGGACAAAGACATCGATCGCCGAGTGGTACACCTCGCCGCACGGCGCGGTCCACAGCGGCTGGCCCGTCGCGGTCGAGTAGGCGACCAGGTCGCCCGCGGCGCCGCCCTCGGCCAGCCAGCGCGGCATCGCTCGGCCCGTGCTCACATCCACGTCCGGCGTCGGCGCGGGGCGGCGGTCGGCGACCAGCAGCACCGCCGGCTGCGCGACGACGGTGGGCGCCGACCAGTCCGGACGCTGGCGAGCCACCGTGCGGGGCGTCCGCCACAGCTCGGTGCCCGTCTTCGCGTCCGCGCAAACCACGGCGTCCGGGGCCAGCCAGAAGATGCGCTCGCCGCTGAGGGCCAGCGACAGCCGGAGCGGTTGGGCATCGGTCCGCTTCCACCGCACGCGGCCTGTTGCGGCCTCGACCGCCATCACCGTTTGGTGGACCGCTTCGGCCCGCGGGAACCTGGCGCCTTGCCGGCCTGCCGCGGCCGCTGCCGGCTCGCCTTCCGCGGTTGCTGCGCCGAGGGCGAGGTACAGCACCCCGCCGTCCAGCAGGATCTCTTCCGTCCCCTCCGTGTCTGCCAAGGTCGCCAACGTCGCTCCCGTGGCCGCGTCCAACGCTGCGACGGGCGCGTCCAGTCCGAGCGTCACGTACACCCGGTCGCCGTCGGCCACCAATCGCCGATACAGACCCGGCGGCCCGTCTTGCCCTCCGCGCAAATGCGACTCCCACGGCGCGATCGGGCGTTTCCACAGCAGCACTCCGTTGAACGCATCCCGCGCGACCAACTGCCAGTCGGCCGGCAGTTGGATCGAAGCCGCCGGTCCCTCGTCCAGGATCGAGAACAGCCGGCCTCCGGCCGACACCACGGCGCTGACGCTGGACAGCGTCTCATGGTGCCGTGCGTTCCGCGGCTCGGCGACCCACTGCAGATGCTGCGGGGGCCCCACGACGGCGTCCCGCGACACGCAATTGTTGCTGGCGTCGTACAAGGCGTGCGGCCACGCGTCGATTTCCGCCGGCGGCGGCTTGACCGTCGTGTGCCACTGCCCGGATCGCCGGACGCACGCCACGCCGCCCGGGGCCAGCACGCGCAGGACCTCTTCCATAACGACATCTTCCGGCGTCTCGACGACCACCAGATTCGCCAGGTTGTCCACATACGGCAGGCGTTTTCCCTCCCAGCGGTCGACCGACACCGGGCCGTAGCCCCCCAGCTCTTGAATCCGGCGGCGAGCCTGCTCCACCGTGTCGGCCGCGGAGGCCAAGCCGTGTACGAGGAAGCCGGGTCCGGCGCGCAGTGCCGCCGTGAGCCGCCCGTCGCCACAGCCCAGATGGACCACCAGCCCGCCCCGGATTCCGCTCGCGTCCAGAATCGCCCGCGCCTGCTCACGCTCGGCGCTGGACTCCGATGGCTCGGCGCCGCGCAGCACGCTCGCTGCCATGACCGCCCACCCGGCGGCCAGCATCGCCACCGTTCGCCGCCTGTGCGTCCATCTCATGGGCAACATGCTGTGCTCCTGTCGTCGGACGTTGTAAGGCCTCTTCCTCCTCAACCGCCAGCGGTGTAAGTCCCCGCCTCAGGCAAGTCAATCCGCCGCCTGTCCGTCTTCCCGGCGGGCGAGCGGACAGCGGGCAGTTATTTCTCGAACGATGCTCCGTTCAGATCTTCTGTGTGAACGTCGGCAGATCCTCTGCGGTCAGTCCTTTGGCCGCCACCGCTTCCAGGATCGCGGCGATCAGCGGGCCGTTGTCCTGCGGGAGCGAGCCAATCTTGCTGCGGATGGCGGCCAGGGCCTTCATGCCTCGCTCGGAGATCATTACGGTTGTGCTGGCGGTCGCACTTGGATCGTTGCGACGGACCAGGTCGAACACTTCTCGCGGGCGGACCACACAGTCATTCTGAGGAAATTCAACGCCGAGTTGAACTTTGTCCTCCCGAACGTCCACCACCGTGACGGTGATGTCGTCGTTGATGGTGATCGCATCCTTCCTTCTGCGGGACAAGACTAACATCGAAGGTCTCCTTCTCTTGCGCGATCCTTGCTTGTTCTGCCACGGACACCAGCAGCGTACTGCCGGGGCGATCGCGAATCAAGACTGGACAATCCGTGGCGGGGGCTTTCGCGTCACGGAGCGGCGCGGCTACATTGGAGCCGGGCTTCTGAGAAATGCAAAGGAGCAATGTCATGAAGAAAGCTGCGGTGTGGGTGTGGCTGGTGATCGTTCCCGTGTTCTGCGCTCGCGCTGGCGAAGCGACGAAGGACGAGGCGCCGGAGTGGAAGGCCGGCGTCGCGGCGGCGGTGATTACGCCGAAAATGCCCCTGCCGATGGCGGGGTACGCGGGGCGGAAGGAACCGGCGGAGGGGACGGAGCAGGAGTTGTTTGCCAAGGCGCTGGCCATCCAAGACCGGGACGGCAATCGCGTCGTGTTCCTGACGATGGACCTGATCGGCGTGATCGAGCGGCTGCGCACGGCGGTGGCTGAACAGGTGCAGCAGAAGTACCAGTTGCCGCCGCACGCGCTGCTGATGAACGCGTCCCATACGCACTGCGGGCCGGCTTACGGGCGGGACGAAGCCAAGGAGTATTTTGAATCGCTGACGCAGGCGTTGGTCGACATTGTCGGCAAGTCGCTGGACGGTCTCGAACCGGCGGCGCTCTCGTACTGCTACGCCCGTTGCGGATTCGCCATGAATCGCCGCACGCCGACGGAGGCCGGTTACCGGAACCATCCCAATCCCGACGGACCGGTCGATCACACGGTTCCCGTGCTGCGCGTTGCGCGGGCCGACGGCACGCTCCGCGCCGTGCTGTTCGGCTACGCCTGTCACAACACGACGATGGGCTTCCGCAAATGGCTGGGCGACTACGCCGGATACGCGCAGGAGTATTTCGAGCAGGATCATCCGGGCGTGACCGCGTCGTTCCTGATGGGGTGCGGCGCCGACCAGAATCCGTATCCGCGGAGCGAGTTGCCGTACGCTCAGAAGCACGGCCGCTCGCTGGCCACGGCGGTCGAAGCGGCGCTGGAAGTGGGCCAGCGCACGCCGCTGCACCAACGCCCGTTGCACGGTCCGTTGCGGTCGGCGCTGGAACCCGTGGCGCTGGAATCTGTCGCGGAGGGCCGGCCCGACTTTCCGTACCCGGTGCAGGTCGTCCGTTTCGGCAACGATCTGGCCGTCATCGCGCTGGCCAGCGAAGTCGTCGTGGATTACTCGCTGCGGCTGAAACGCGAACTCACCAAGCCCGACGGCCCGGCCATCTGGGTCGCGGGCTACTCGAACGTCTACAACGATTACGTCGCCAGCCAACGGGTGCTGGAAGAAGGCGGCTACGAGGCCAGCAACACGCCCTGGAAACCGAGCCTGGAGGAACGCATCGTGGGCAAAGTCCACGAACTCTTCGGGCGGACGAATCCTTAGGATCAGCAAAGAAATCACTGTCGGGTTTCTAGGTGAGCGGCAAGGCGCTAGACTCCGGTTTTTTTGCCAATCCGGAACCGGTGGCTAGCGCCATTCTGCTCAGTTATTCCTTTGGCGATTCTTCGATCTGGCCTGAACCAGAAGCTCCCGCGCCCGATCGTCGTGCGAGGTCCGGCGAATGATCGTTCCCCCGCAAGGGCCTATGGGTTGTCTCGCCACGGCCGCTTGCTCTGGTACGTCTCCAGGACCTTCTGCTCTTCGTCCCGCTCGGCCTCCGGGGCCATCGCGATGGCTTTGGTCTGCCACTGGATGGCTTTGGCAAAGTCGCCGGATTCCGCGTAGGCGGCAGCCAGAGCCTTCAGGTCGGGCCACTGTTCTTCCTGGGCCAGTTCGCAGGCCTTCTTGGCAGCCTCGACCGCCTGCTTCCCATTGCGAATGGCGTCGTCCGGGCAGGTGGCCAGCAGCCAGGCCTTGTTCTGATACGCCAACAGGTAGTTCGGCGCGAGGCGAATCGCTTCGTCGTAGTCGGCCAGCGCTTCGCGGTACTTCTTCAGCACCTGCCGATTGTAGCCGCGATTGTTGTAGGCCACTGCCGCCTTCGGATTCAGTTGGATCACCTGATTGAAATCGGCAATCGCCTTGGCCGCCTCCTTCCGCTGGAACCAGAGGAAACCGCGGCTGCTGTAGGCCGGGATGAACTTGGCGTCCAGCCGGATCGCCTGGTCGAAATCGGCGACGGCTTTGTCCCAGTTCTCCATCGCCTGCCAAACCATGCCCCGCTGGTGATAGGCGGCCGGGTTCTTGGGATCCAGCCGGATGGCCTCGGCCAGATCGTCAATCGCCTTGATCTCTTCGTTGGCCGCTTGATACGCCGACGCGCGGTTCAAGTAGACCGAAGCCGTCTTGTCGCCGCGTTGGATGGCCGCGGTGAAGTCCTCGACGGCCTTCTCAGGACGGCCGCCGGCCAGCTGCGCCACCCCGCGATTGACGAACAGGTACGCCTGGTTCACTCCCAAGCGTTGGGCCATGTCGTAATCGGCGATCGCCTCGTCGAACTCGCCTTGGGTGGCGCGATGGATGCCCCGGTTCAGGTACACCAGCGGGTTCTTCGAGCCCAGTTGCACGGCGCGATCGTAATCGGCGACCAGTTTGTCCGTCTGGCCGCTCTGCAGCCAGATCGCCGCCCGCCGTTCGTAATGCACCGGATTGCGCGGATTGGCTCGGATCAGCTGGCTGTAGATCGACTCGGCCTCGGCCAACGGAACCACCGCCGCCCCCTCGATCCAGCCCTTGAGGCCGCGCGAGGATTGGACCCAAAACTTGTCTTGGTCCGTCGCCAAGACCACCAGCACTTCGCCGGCCTCCGTGGCGCCGGTCTCCTTCCGGCCGTCCGTGACGCGATACGTTCCGCGAGCGACGACCTCAAACGATTTTGGCGGGTCGGCGGCCCGAGCTGCGGAAATCGAGCCCAGCACGGTCAGGGTTAAAAGCGTCAGCGCTCGTCGCATGGTTGAAACCTGTCCTAGTTCGTGGTTTGAGAAACGTTCACCGTTCGGCGCGGGTCTCTGACCCCGCCGAAACCGCCGACCGGAGGTCTCCGATTTCGGTTTTGTTAGCGGTTCTTCGTTCGTGGTTTGAGAAACGTTCATCGCCTGCCCGGAAATTCAGTCTCGCTACCCCGGCGACAAGGTTGTGCCGCGTGCGGGTGTACGGGCCTACGGCTTGCCGTCGACCGGCTGCTCGATCGTCAGCTTGCCGCCCAGCGTCGCCGCCAGGTCGGGCAGATCATAGGTTGTCAGCGCAGAGTGGACGATCTGCGAGCCCTGCACCTGGGTCAGCCGGCTGTAGATCACGCCCGACCAGGACGCCAGGGTGCCGACCAGCTTGACCGAGCCGAACAGGTTCGCCTCGATCGCGGCCGCGTGCAGCGCCGGAATGCCGGCCGCGCCCACGGCCACCAGCTCGACGCCGGTCGGCTGCGAATTCGCTCCCGCGCGCGCCTTCAACCAGCGGGCCGCCTGCAGCACGTCCTCGGCCTGCAGCCCCACGTAGGATCGTCCCAGCAGGTAGGCGGTGAACGCGTCCTTCCATTCCGAGCCGGCGGGCTTCGTCTGGCCGGTTCCGCGCAGATCGACCGCCAGGACGGGGCGTCCCTCCAAGACCAGCCGCTCGATCGGGCCGCCCGGCGCCGCGTCCGCAGCCTTTCCCTGTTCATGGACGTACAGCACTGCCGGCAGCGATTCCCGCTTCTCCGGCAGGAAGCTGAGCGCAGGCAGGACGATTCCCTCCTCCGTTTTGAGGACCAGCTTCTCGATCCGATAGCCCGGACGCTCGACCGTACCCGCGCTCTCGATGGCCGGCTGGGGCAGTTCATCCAGTCGCCGGAAACCAGCCAGTTGCCGGACCTTGGCCAGCTGCTCCGCACGATCGCCGGCCTTCCACGCCTCGGCTCGCCGCGGGGCCAGCATTTTCTCGTAGTCCTCGTTCAACTCGTACACGGAGCGGGCGCCGGGCAGGAGCATCACCTGGCCTTCCGGCGTACACTGGACTTCTTGCTCGTTCAGCCGTTGGATCGCCGGCTCGACCAGCGGCTCATCCTTGCCTCGCAGCCAGCGCGACAGCCACCGCACAACGCCTTCGCGCTGGGTGGTGTTGTAGTTGTGGCCCGCGTCGTTTTCCAGCAACTCGACCCGTTCCGGAAAACCGAGCCGTGTGTACAGACGCTTGGCGTAGCGAAACGTCTCCCAGGCCCCGCCGATGTCGAAAAAGTCCTTGGTGGCGACGCACATCAGGATCGGCGTCGGGGCGCGCATCATCACATAGTCGGCGTGATCCATGCCGAAGGCCAGCTGGCCGAAGATATTCTGCTCGGCGTCCTGCGGGCCGATGGTCCGCAGCAGAGCCGGAAAGCCGCACAGGTAGCAACTGGGCGCCGCCGCCCCGATGCGGTCGTCCAACGCCATCAGGTAGCTGGTCTGCGTGCCGCCGCCGCTGTTGCCGGTGCAACCGATCCGCTGCGGATCGACTTCGGGCCGGGACTGGAGGTACTCGATGGCCCGCATCCCGTCCCAGATTTCGAACCGCGCGGTGTTGCGGCCCAGCAGCGTGCAGCCAATGCCGAACATGGTGTGGGCCCGCGTCCCCCAGTGCTTTGGCCAGCCGTCCGGGCCCAGGTACTGGCCGCGTTCGCCCTGGTCGATCGGATCGAACACGAGCGCCGCCATCCCGGACAGGGCCAGAAATGCGCCGACGGTCTGGTACTCGTCATGGGCTTTGGCATTTTTCGCGTGGCCACAGGGCACTAGCACTCCGGGATACGGCGGCGGAAAGCGGTCCGCCGCGGGCAGGAACAACAGCGCCGTGACGAAGTGTTTTGGCTGGCTCTCGAAAATGATCTTCTCCACGCGATAGCCGTCGCGCGCCACGGTTCCGGTGACTTGCGGATGGAGCGGCATGCCTTCGGGCAGGCCGCCGATCGCGGCCAGGAACTTCTCCCGTCGCTCTTTCTGATAAGCCGCGATCGCCTCCGGTTGGGTGCGGGCTTCATATTCCGCCCGCCAGCGCTGGAAGGCCGCTTCGGCGTGCCGCTGCCAGTACTGTTTCATCATTTCCCCAGGCTTCTCGCCGGGGATTTTGCCGAACGGCACGTCCAGATCCGAGGGCGGCTTGGCTGCCTCGCCAGCGTGTGCCGCAGTGAAGGCCAACAAAGCGAACACGAGAGCCGTGATGGAGTGTCGCTGCAACATGAGAGTGCCTCCGTGAAACCGAGTTCCAAACCGCGGTCATTGTAGCCCCGCCGTGCCACGACAGCCAAGATGCCTGCGTCTTGAGGAAGGCCGACTCGATCCTGGTTCGTCAACGCAAAATTCGCGTCGGGCATCAGAAGTGAGAGGCTGTGAAGAAATTGGGACAGGCACCTCGCAGCCTCCTGTTTTCTCAGGGATTGGCACGGTGCTAGCTCGGAGCCAGCCTCATTTTGCGATGGTCAACGCCTGTCGAACGGGCAACGGCAACAACGGATTTCGCGTAGCCAGCACTTTGCGGCGGGCGGATTTGCCCGTCGAGCCGGAATTCGGCAACCCGAAAGACGTCGCTATCGCTTGCGAAACCAGCCCCCGCGAGCGTAGACTTCCAGCAAGTTCGCGGGCCATTCTGCTCGGAGATCGGCCGCATAGCACGGCCGGCACGGACTCGTCCGAGCAGGCCAGCCACAGCTTGTGTGCAGAATGCAGGGATATGAGGCACCAGAGCACGTTCAACGAAGCGAGAGCAGTCGAACTCCTTCGACTTGGTTCCGGTCTCACCAATGCCAACTTCCGCGATGGACAGCTGGAGGCCATCCGCCACGTGTTTGAAGGACGCGGACGGCTGCTGGTCGTGCAGAAGACGGGCTGGGGCAAAAGCTTCGTTTACTTCATTGCTACCAAGCTGCTACGGGAGGCGGGAAACGGTCCTGCCTTGCTCATCTCGCCCTTGCTGGCTCTGATGCGCAACCAGATCGCGGCGGCGGAGCGGATGGGCGTTCGAGCCCTGACGATCAACTCCGACAATCAGGACGAATGGTCAGACATCGAAGCGGCGATTGAACGAGACGAGGTGGACATCCTGTTGATCTCGCCCGAACGGCTGGCCAACGAACGTTTTCGTACGGAAGTGCTGGCTGGGGTCGCGGCGCGGATCGCCTTGCTGGTGATTGACGAAGCTCATTGCATTTCGGATTGGGGGCATGATTTTCGACCTCACTATCGTCTGCTGGAGCGTATGGCGGGTAGCTTGCCGATGAACCTGCGGCTGCTGGCGACCACGGCCACCGCGAACAATCGGGTGATGGACGACTTGCGGATGGTGCTGGGACCGAACCTCGACGTTTCGCGGGGCGACCTGAACCGGCCGTCGCTGACACTGCAGACGATACGTCTACCCAGCCAAGCAGAGCGATTGGCTTGGCTGGCCGAGCAGTTGGCCGCCCTGCCGGGCCAGGGAATTGTCTATACTCTGACCGTGCGCGATGCGGTCCAGGTGGCGGAGTGGCTTCGCTCGCGGGGCTTGAATGTCGCCGCTTACACGCGGGAGGCGGGCGAGAACCGGGGCGAACTCGAACGGGCTTTGATGGAGAATCAGGTCAAGGCGCTGGTTGCTACGACCGCCTTGGGAATGGGTTTCGACAAGCCCGATCTCGCCTTCGTGATCCACTATCAGACGCCGGGATCGGTGGTAGCCTATTACCAGCAGGTGGGGAGTGCAGGCCGGGCCTTGGACGCAGCTTATGGGGTCCTGCTCAGCGGTGAGGAAGAGACGGACATCACCGACTACTTTATCGATAGTGCTTTTCCGACGCAGACGGAAGTCCGCGTTGTGCTCGACGCTTTGGAAACGTCGCCGGAGGGACTTTCGGTTCCCGAACTCATGGCAAGGGTCAATCTGAGCAGAGGCCGGATCGACAAGACCATCTTGCTGCTGTCCTTGGAATCGCCTGCCCCGGTCGTCAAGCTGGGCCCGAAGTGGCAGTTGACGGCGGCCGACTTGAGCGAGGCGTTTTGGCGGCGCGCGGAACGGCTGACGAGCTTGCGGCGTGACGAACAGAAACAGATGCAGGACTACGTGAATCTCAGATCGGGACACATGCAGTTCCTCGTTCGGGCATTGGATGGGGATCCCCGCACGGTCCGCGCCCCCGCGTTGCCGCCGCTGCCGACGACACCCGATTCAACCTTGGTACGGCAAGCCGTGGCTTTCCTGCGGCGATCCAGCCTGCCATTCGAGCCGCGGAAGCAGTGGCCGGCAGGCGGAATGCCACAATACGGTCTCAGCGGACGAATACCTGCCGATCTGCAGGCTCAGCCCGGAAAGGCTCTCTGCGTCTGGGGCGACGCCGGCTGGGGAGGCTTGGTACGAGACGGCAAGTATCGAGACCGGCGTTTTTCGGACGAACTGGTGGAAGCCTGCTTGGGCCTGCTGCGAGAGTGGAATCCGCAACCAGAGCCCGCCTGGGTGACGAGCATCCCATCGCTTCGGCATCCCGATCTGGTGCCCGATCTGGCTCGGCGGTTGGCCGCGGTGTT
>Ga0116156_10002248_pt1 | contig 17682 bp, 15 predicted proteins | sample AD_UKC045_MetaG_FD_89891 | JGI IMG/M metagenome (GOLD analysis project Ga0116156, IMG submission 89891) | Active sludge microbial communities of municipal wastewater-treating anaerobic digesters from USA - AD_UKC045_MetaG | ecosystem: Engineered > Bioreactor > Anaerobic > Digestate | place: USA... | reverse complement strand
TTCCCTTGTCAGGAACCAGTCGTCCGCAGAAGCCAATCACGACATCCTCTGTATTGATTTGATACTTTTTCCTTAAAACAGCAAGTTCTTCCTCTTTTATTAAATCAGGATTAAACTTGAGTCGTGTATCTATGCCACCGCATGTGCCACTTCCGATAATACTTTGCTTTGAGGTGGAATTTAATTTATGCCGTATGCTCAATTCACAAAGTGATGAGCTTACACATATTATATGAGTTGAATAATATGCTGCGACTTTTTCAGCAAGTATAAGTATCATTCTAGGTAGTCCACGCTTTGTTTCGTAAACAAGTCCATGCCTAAAATATATTCTTTTAGGAATTTTAAGCAGCCTGCCCGCTATCATCGACAATAAAGCTCCTTTAGGGGTATGCCCGACCACAATATCAACACTGTGTATCCTTATATACCTTGCTATGGCTAGCATGGCTTTTAGATCCTTATAGAGGGTGAATGTTCTCGTAATGTCAACTACAGAATATTTAAATTTCATATCCCTGCTGTACTGTTCCAGATACTCAGAGCCGGGGCAGATAAGATGCATTTCATTGCCACGTTCTCCAAAGTAGAGAAACTGTCCACCTATGAAATAAGGCACTGCAAAGTATGTATTAACTACATGAAGAATAACAGCCATAATAATTTAAGTATGATTTGTTCTGATTGTGTTTTCCAGTATATCTGAATAAAAAGGCAGTTTATCAGGTGGTACAGGAATATTCCTACCAGAAACAATCCTTCCTGACAGGTTAATCTTCCATAAAAATTTATATATCATTGCTTTAAGAATTGACTGCAGGTAGAATTTGCAAAACCTGCTGGTTGGCATTAGTGATTTAAGGTAAAGTTTGATGAGAGCTCTGCGCATTTGCATCTGCCTGAAATTATAAGTTTTATAAAGGGCTGACGGAGGATCCCTATAAAACAGCAACGGAATATCAAACACATGAAATCTGGATTTTCTGAAAGTATTATTCCAGAGGTAAAAATCCTCCACTCCTGACAGATCTTCAGAATATGGATTCTTTCTGAACCAGTCTGTTCTGCCAAAGACGGTTGGATGTATAAACAATATTTTTTTCTGTATTGATAAATTTGTAAATAGAGTGTCGCTGTGCCTGAATCCAATTATTTTATTATCCTCATCAATTACGACTGCCTGGCTCCCTATCACGTCAAAATCAGGATTATCAAGCATGAAGTTGACCTGTTTTTCGATTCTTTCCGGGAACATAATATCGTCAGCGTCCATTCTTGCAAAGAAATTACCTCTGGCCATTTGTACCTGCTGGTTTATTCTGAAAGCGACGCCCTTATTTTCATTACTGATTATAAGACGAATGCGGGGATCCGTGTAAAGTTGTGCAATATCGGCTGAATTGTCTGAAGCGCCATCGATGGAGATCAGTAGCTCAAAATCTGTCCAGGTTTGAGAAAGTACTGAGTTAATAGCTATGTTCAGATATCTTTCAGCATTGTAAACCGGGATGCCTATCGTAACTGTTAGATTAGAATCCATTCGGACGGGATTAAGTCTCTTAAAATAAAATCGGGTTTATTATTATACCAGTTACGGGGTGCAATAACAATCTTGTTCTTCTGTTCTCCAAGGAAAGCGCCCCACCAGCTAAAAGTGCTGTTAGCAATAATGTTATGCCTGCATTTTCTCATCAGGGAAATGTCAATACAGTCCGATGGATCTTCATTGTGTATTACATATTTGGTTGCTTTTGGCAAAAAAGTGTAATTCCTTTTTACCCATTCAATGTCGTCCGAAAACACAAAAAAAATTGCGTCAGGTACCTTACCGGATATGTAAGCAATTGCACTACGGTAGTAATCTGGCCCGCAATAGCTGTAAATTAATCTGTTCGGAAATGACAGGTAATCACCTCTCCTGATATGAATTGATACTGATTTGTTTTCTGTAATTTCCCCATCGAGATCAGCAGGCAGAAGTAAAGAATCACTGAGTACAAGGTCCTTTCTGAGTCTTTCGGCACTTCCTGTGAAATATTTGTATGATTGCCAGTATCCATCATAAACAATATCCGGATGTAAAGACATTTCGTGATATCCTATCCCTCTTTCTATATAAATCCTTCTGTTAAGAAAAGGCAAAATGGAGGTCAACTTTCTCTCAATTCTCAACAGAATATCAGTTCCATAAAATTGATAAAAGTTTTTAATTTCGGCTGGCTTCAGAAATTTCAACTTTCCGTTGAAATTGTTTAAGGAAATCGATTCAATACTTATGTCTTTCTCGAGTATGAAAAAGTAAAGATCTTCTCCTGTCCTTTCGGATAAATCCCTTCCGAAAGAATATTGAAATAATTGATTTCCCAGACGGCCCCAGAGCCTTATTGCAATCATAGATTTTTATTTAAATACCATGATAATGACTCAATTGAAAACATCAGTTTACGACGAAGTCGCCTGAAAATTGTGTTATTGGGCAGTTTATCAAAAGCTGATCCGCCATGCATTACTTTGTTTAAGATCAGTATTCTGGGTGTGAAAGGTAAATTCCATCCCTCAGGGTATCCATAACCCGGATCCAATTCCATAATCTCTTTATCCTGAAAGTAGTGGTTTATATGAGACTCATCATGATAGACAGCGATTATACCTTTCTCCAAATCCTTCTTTATGCTTTCATCACATATTTTACACATTTCAAGGAATGACATAGTCTGGCCGCCAAGCAAACAACCCATAAAATACCTGTACTTTTTATAGCCATGACTTATTACAGCTTCTGATGTGGGATTCCTCTCATAGGGAAACCAAAAAGGATGCTTGTTAAAATAACCAGGGTGAATGACGCCTGTAAGCCCCGAGCTAATATTTACCGGAAATATTTCTTCTTCAACGGGACCAACAAAACACATATTGGAATTAAAAAAATATACGTAATCAAACTGCTTAAGATCATTTTCGATACTTATGAACATTTCGAAACGAAGGAGTGAGTCCCATGGAAACCCTCTTGACTTTCTATATATTACAGTTCTATCATCGCCATTTTTTATTTGGTCATAATCGGTAAAGATAAAGTAATGTTTTTCGTGCTTCCCCAGCAGATATTTTTTTGAAGTCCTGTAAAATTTATCCCAGAAAATGTGATAGTCCCCTGTGCAGATATATACGATTGCGATCCTTGATGCTGTCGACTTTGTAAATAATTCACTCTCCATGTTTTCAAACCTAATTTTTAGTTAATTCATTAGCAGAGAATGACTTTACTCCGACATGATATATAAGGACGATATCGCTCATTATAAATGATATCAGGAATGCCCACGGCAAAGCGGTAAAAAGATAATTATCCTTCATCAGGTATGTAATGCTGATCATTATTATTGAAATAATAAAATCAGCAATTGCTCTGATCCAGGGATTTTTACCAGCGATTACAAACTGACCCAGTATCATGTTCACTGAAGAAAAGATAACAGTCAGCAAAATAATCCTGTAAGGCCAGGAGGCTAATCCGGCATCCACTTTAAAAGTCATTAGAATATAATCCTCGAAGAGAATTCCTATAACTGCCAGTAAAGTTGAGATTACCACTACAGTTATGAGACTGGTAACCCTTACTCTCTTTAGGTTGTGAATTTCTCTGTCATCTGAAATAATGGGTAACAATACTCGAGATATCTGTACAGGAATGAACTGGATCAGATACATAATCTGTCGGCACACGAATACGATACCTAAAGCGGCGGCACCATTAATTTCCGCAAATATCATTTTGTTAGTAAGCCATGTGGCAAAACTTATAAATAAAGCAGCGGTGAATACCGGTAATCCAATATCAAGAATCCTGCGGATGATCCTGGGTGAATAGCTAAAGTTGATTTTTACTTTTAGCATCTTTAAATTATTTCTGATAAAAAACTGATTTGTTATGACTCCCATAAAACAAGAAATCAGGTATCCTAATACTATTCCGGATGTTCCATATCTTATTGACAAAGTGTAGATAATTGAGATCGATATTAGTCCCTTAAGAGCATCCGTTTTGATCAGATCGCGATATGCTTCCAATCCAATCATAATGCTTACCTGCATCATATCGTATGTCATTGCAGATGTCCAGAGAAATATAATTGCAATTCCTGCCAGTCTGGGAAACAAATCCATAAATATCTCAGGAAATAAACGGTCTGCAGAAAACAGTAGAATACCTCCTATCAGAATCAAAACTAAACCAGACAGGATGTAAGCATTTCCCAATAAAAGTCCAAGCTGGTTTGGGTATCGTTTCTTAAATCTGGATGTAAGGGCAACCGAAGAAGCATTTTGACCTAGAATCCCAAAACTAACAAGCAGGATGACGATACTCTGAATTACCGAGAAGTGGCCGATAACGCTTTCACCGACTTTACGAGTAACAAGAATAAGGGTAAAAAAATTCAAACCCTGAGACAAGACTGCTGATAAAGTACTAAATAATAAAGCGGTATAAAATCGGCTATTCTTAGCGAACAGTTCTTTTATCCTTGACTTGTCAAATACCTCTCTCATTGGAAGGCCTGTCCCTTAAAAGCATTATTACAAATAAGAAAACTGAATTATAAAAGACAAATTGTGCAAAGACCGAATAGCTTAAAAATATGGTGGCGTTGAAAACCAGAGCATAATAAAAAATTATGGCACGGAACAATGGATCATCCAGGGTCTTACGGTGGAAAAAGATATCGATTTGCCGGTAAAGGAATCCCGTGAGTATAAATGCCAGAAAAAGTCCTATATATCCCAGATTAAAGAAAATCTCCCCATAAGTAGGGAATACCTGGTCTCTGGCATCTTCTCTCCCATATCCAGCGTTATAGTAGTACGATCCGCTTTTATCTCTGAAGGGCTCGCCCAATATGGGAATTGTTTCCATTAATGACGAGTGCAGTGTAAAAGGGATCTCGTCAAATTTCTCCTCAATAAGAAACATTGGGGTCATGATATGGGGTGATACAAAATACACCTGGATGAATTCGATAAACTTTTCATTAGTGTTCAGCTCTGAAATAATTTCCTCATTGCTCCTTTTGCGAAAATTTTGGAATAAAAATGCCAGAACGAGAAAGACGATGCAGCCAAGGATGAAATCCCTGAATTTTATCCGGAAATAGCGGGGTATTATGGCCGATAGAAATGCAAGAACAGGAAAGACAATATTATTTCTCGAGGGTCCCAAGGCAAGAATAATAATTAAGACAATAAATAATAAAGCAATAGATGCTTTACCCCAAGGTCCAATTTTTATCCTTTCGAGTGCATGAATCCCCAATATCACCCCAAAGAAAGGAATTACATATTTGAACATGATGTTTGCATAAATCATGATCTTACTCTTTCCTTCATGGGTACTCATATAATCTTCAAAAAACAATGTTTTAACATAGTTCTGGAATGAACCATAGAAAAAGAAAATAAAAAATAGAAGTGCAAAAAACAATCCCAGAGCAAGGAATGCATTGTTCCTGAATCTGTACTTTACTTGCAATGGGACAGCATCTTTAAGTCTGGCTCCATTAGTAAGATCCCATCCAATAACAAAGGAGAAAAATGCAAAGTCCGATATCACTGACGCTTTATGGATCATCTGCGAAACCGGAAATTCTGGCAACACCCAGGTTTTATATCCAAACAATATTATAGAAATTGGACAGATAACCAGTCTGGTAAAGAATATCAGGAGCATCAGGTTTTTAGGAGATACAATATTTATCTTGTCAACATGTATTGACGGCGTAATCAGGTAGGCATAAAAGAAAAATAATACTGAAGTAATTTCGCCGAAAAATTTGATCTTATAATTTGTAATGAAACCCAGAAACGCAAAAATACCAAGAAACAGAATAAATGTAATGGCCCTTATGAGTGTGTTATTTCTGATTTTCATTTAATTAGCTTTCACATTGTCAGCCACTTATTTCGTACCATACAATTTCCTGAAATTTAGATATTTAATTGTAGATTTGCAAGACATTCTACAAATTCTCCCAATACCATTTCAGAGCTTCCCCAAGGCCTTGTCTTACATTATGTGTCGGAGAATATCCCAGCAGTTTTCTGGCTTTTTCTATTGAAGCAAGTGAATGAGGAATATCCCCTGCCCTCTCCTTTCCGTAAACAGGTTTAATTGAAAGTATCTCACTGTCGTACTTTCCGGCCATCTCTTTTAAAAGTTCAAAAAGGCGGTTAAGATCAGTCCGCTCCCCGTGAGCAACATTGTAAACCTGGTTAACAGCTTCCCTGTTCTCAACAACTGCTGCCAGGTGATTTGCCTGGATGACATTATCGATATATGTGAAATCCCTTGAATAGGTTCCGTCGCCGTTGATAACAGGCGCTTCGTGATTCATAAGCTTCTTTACAAACAGCGGGATCACAGCCGCGTAGGCTCCGTGAGGATCCTGCCGTCTTCCGAAAACATTGAAATACCTTAATCCGATAACATCTATATTATATGTCGAAGCGAAATTCGCTGCAAAGAGTTCATCGACGTATTTTGTTATGCCATAAGGAGATAAGGGTTTCCCGATCCTGTCCTCCACTTTTGGCAAGCCCGGATGATCACCATAGGTCGATGAACTTGCCGCATAAACGAATCTCTTTACTCCTGCTTCTTTCGAAGCAAATAACATCTTGACAAATCCGCCGATATTTACATCGGTGCTTGTTACCGGATCTTTGATCGATCTGGGTACCGATCCCAGAGCAGCTTCGTGAAATACAATATCAACACCATCCACAGCAGCTTTGCAAACGTCATAATCCCTTATGTCTCCTTCAATAAGCCTGAAATCAGGATTATTCATATAATCCTTAAGGTTTTCCCGTTTTCCTGTTGAAAAATTGTCGAGACAGACCACCTGATTACCGCAGGATAAAAAAGAGTCAATCAGATTTGAACCTATAAATCCGGCGCCACCGGTGACAAGAACCTTTTTGTTTTTAACAAGCCGTTCCATATGACTAATATAACGAAATAATGATTTATTCAGTATTATGATCAGGATTATTCGAACATCATTATGATCTCTCCAAGAATGAATTCCGCTGTTTTTCCGTCGCCATAGAAAGCCGGATACTCAAGACCTGATCCGTCGTTGATGAAACGCATGAATCCGTCCCTTATCTTAACAGGATCAGCATCAACAAGTTCCACAGTTCCATTCTTCACAAGCTCCACCCATTCAGTCTCAGCGCGTAATACAAGACAGGGTTTCCTGAAGAAATGAGATTCTTTCTGAACACCTCCGGAATCAGTGATTATCATCCTTGATGTTTTTTCAAGAAGGATCATTTCGAGATATGATACCGGAGGGATTATCTTTATCAGACTTGAATTATTGAGATCTTTATACAGGGTCGTCAGTTTATTTTTCAGTGAATTGACGGTTCTTGGATGCAGTGGCATAACCAAGGTAACGGAATTTTCCCTGGCCAGTGTTATCAGGGTTTTTATCAGGACCTCTAACCTGGAGGTGTCATCAGTATTTATTTCACGATGGATCGTAACAAGAACAAATTCATTTCTTTTTACCTCAAGACTTTCGAGAAAGGAAGCTTTTTTCTTTTCTGCCAGTCCGGCGTAAAAGAGGGCGTTATCATACATTATATCGCCTGTCAGATATATCTTGGGATTATCAATTGTATAGGGAGGAGAGTTTTCGGGTCTGAATCCTTCCCTCATAAGGTTCTTAAATGCCGCGTTTGTGGGAGCAAAAAGAAGTGTTGAAGAATGATCACTGACAATCCGGTTTAACTCTTCAGGCATCATTTTATTGAAAGACCTGAGTCCTGCTTCAACATGTATAACCGGAAAATGCATCTTTGCAGCAGCGATTGCTCCGGCAAGTGTAGAGTTTGTATCACCGTAAAGGAGCACACAATCCGGCTTCTCTTTAAGGAGGATTTCCTCAATGCCTGTAATCATCATTGAAGTCTGCCTGCCGTGAGTTGATGAACCCACACCCAGATTGTAATGAGGTTTATGTATCTCGAGTTCATCGAAGAATATATCGGACATCTCCTTATCGTAATGTTGTCCGGTATGAATTATAATTTCCTCAAGTCTGTCTGAAAAACCTATTTTTATTGCCCGGCTGATTGCCGAGGCTTTAATAAACTGAGGTCTGGCACCTACAATATTAACTAGTTTGATCTGCGACATTGATTCCCACGAATATGGGAAACAAATTTAGCTAAAATATCGATTCTTTCAATATTATTTTGACAGATTGTTATTTAGCATAGTTGACCGCACGTGTTTCGCGGATCACTGTTATTTTTATCTGTCCGGGATAAGTCATTTCATTCTGGATTTTTCTTGCGATTTCGAATGAAAGGCCTTCAGCTTCCTTATCATTTACCTTTTCGGCGCCTACAATAACACGAAGTTCCCTTCCGGCCTGTATTGCATAAGTTTTTGTAACGCCGGGGTACTGAAGAGCCAGTGATTCGAGCTCCTTCAGTCTTTTGATATATGATTCAACCACTTCACGGCGGGCACCGGGACGTGCACCTGATATTGCGTCGCAAACCTGTACGATCGGTGAAATAAGAGTTGTCATTTCGGTTTCATCATGATGGGCTCCGATAGCATTGCATATCTCAGGTTTCTCCTTATATTTTTCAGCCATCTTCATACCAAGGATTGCATGCGGAAGTTCGGGTTCATCATCCGGCACTTTGCCAATATCGTGAAGCAGGCCTGCTCTTTTGGCAATTTTGGGGTTCAGGCCAAGTTCTGCTGCCATAATTGAGGCAAGGTTTGCCACTTCGCGTGAATGCATCAGAAGGTTCTGTCCGTAGGATGATCTGTATTTCATTTTCCCGACCAGCCTGATGAGTTCGGGATGCAGTCCATGTATCCCAAGGTCGATAGCAGTACGTTTTCCGACTTCAAGGATTTCCTCTTCGACCTGTTTTTTTGTCTTTTCTACTATCTCTTCTATTCTCGCAGGATGGATCCTGCCATCGGTGACAAGCTGGTGAAGAGCAAGGCGTGCAATTTCCCTTCTTACAGGATCGAAAGCCGAAAGTACTATTGCTTCAGGGGTATCATCCACGATTATCTCTACACCTGTTGCAGCTTCAAGGGCTCGTATATTCCGTCCCTCACGTCCGATGATCCGGCCTTTCATTTCATCCGAATCAATGTGAAAGACTGTAACTGCATTTTCGATGGCGTTTTCGGCAGCAACTCTCTGGATAGTCTGGATGACTATTCTTTTGGCTTCCTTGTTTGCGGTCATCTTTGCTTCATCGAGTATCTCGTTGATGTATGACATTGCGCCTGTCTTTGCCTCTTCCTTCAGGGATTCGATAAGATTGTTTTTGGCTTCCTCCGCCGACAGTCCTGAGATAGTTTCAAGTTTCTCAACCTGCTGTCTGTGAAGTTTTTCAAGCTCTTCATGTTTCTTATCGACCAATTCGAGCTGGATGTTCAGGTTTTCCCTGATTGTTTCGGCTTCGTTCTTCCTGCGCTGTGCCTCTTCGATCTTTTGGGAAAGAGTCAGTTCTTTCTGTTTTATCCTGTTTTCAGCCTGTGCGACCCTGTTATTTTTTTCATTTATTACCTTTTCATGTTCGGCCTTAAGCTGTAAAAATCTCTCTTTAGCCTGCAGGATTTTTTCTTTCCTTATTACTTCAGCCTCTGTTTCCGCTTCGCTTATTATCTTCCGGCTTTTATTTTTAAGCGCCGAGTGCCAGAAGAATATTCCTGCTCCAAATCCGGCCAGCAGTGCAACTGCACCAAGGATAATCGCAAGGATACTGTTTATTGATGTTATTAATATTGTCATAGAAATTATAGTTAATATATTAAAAAAAACCCGCAAAGTTCCTTCAGATTTTATAAAACCCCATATCTACATGGTTGAAGCTCCTATTCCGGGTTGAACGTCCACTGTCACGCGCCGGCGTGATCCCGACGTCCCGATAAAAATCGGGACGGGGTGAGGCCTGTCCTTACCAGATTAAGGTGGGCTTCAAAGTTTTAACTGTTGAGTTCCAAAAATGAATGAAGAAACAGTGCGGGCAATATTTTCCTGCTATTTTAAAGAACGCTGTTACTCTTGTTTATCCAGAACTGAATCGATCTTTTGAATCAGTTCACTGATGGCATCCGGGATATAATCATTCTCCAGCTTTTCCTCCTCCTCTGTGAGCTTTATCACATACTGAAGGGCCGCCATCGCCAGGAAATCCTGCACATCCTTATCAGTATAGCGCTGCTTGTATTGCAGCACCTTTTCATTTATCATCCTGGCAGCTTTCCTGATCTTCTCTTCATTTTCCCGTTCCACTTTCAATGGATAATACCTGTCAGCTACATTTACCCTGATCGAAAGCTTATCATCCATTGGTATATCTTATCTGTTTAAAAGAGCAACACATCTGTCAATTTCCCGCACTAATTCATTAATCCTCTTCCTTGCTTCACCGGCATTCCCGCCATCACCCAACAGTGCTCCTGATAACTTAACTCTTTCGTACTTAATCTCAAGTTCCTTTATTCTGTCCTCTCTTTCCTGAAGAATTCCCTTTAATTCTCCTTCAGATTTTCTCAGATTCTGATTCTCGTTTTTAAGATTTTCATACCTGATTAACAATTCATCCAGTTTTTTGTTTAAAAGTTTTAATTCTTCATAAAGATCACCGGACATATCAAAATCTTTAGTGCAAAGGTAATAATTGTTAATCAATTTTTCAAAAAAATGCTTTAAATAATTTGCTCAACTTCGCCAGATGCTTAGTTTTGCAATGCATAATCAGAAAACTGCAATATAATGCCTTTCATAAAATCAGTATTTTTAATTTGTTTGTATTTTTTGTCATCATCAGATATTCCAAAAGATAAGAAAATTTTCATTTCCCCTGTCAGGATTCCGCTTGCACTCTCCGCCAACTTCGGGGAATTGCGGGCAGATCATTTTCATTCTGGTATCGATATAAAGACCCAGGGGGTCACAGGGAAAGAGATAATCGCTCCGGCTGACGGATATGTATACCGGATAAGCATAACACCCGGAGGGTTTGGTAATGCTATCTATCTCAGACATTCATCGGGATATTCGACAGTATTCGGGCATCTTGACCGTTTCATTCCGGAAATTGAGAAATTTGTAACCGATTATCAATATGAGAGGAAGAGCTTCACAGTATCAATATTTCCTGAAAGCAGTAAATTTGTTTTTAAACAGGGTGATGTTATTGCATATTCTGGTAATACGGGTGGATCATCTGGGCCTCATCTGCATTATGAAGTAAGGAAATCTGATTCTGAAAAGCCTGTGAATCCTCTCCTGTTCGATTTTGGTACAGGTGATAATATCGAACCTGTATTTGAAAAGCTGGCAATATATCCCATTGACAAAAAAACCCTGATAAACGGTCGTAACGAGGTTAAAAAAATTGATTTATCGGGTGGCCATGGAAATTATTACATACCTGTTGAAAATGAAATTATAATCAGTGGCGCAGCAGGATTTGGTATAAAAACATACGATCTGCTGAATGACAGCTATAATAAGTGTGCTGTTTACTCTGTTGAATTGAAAATTGACAGTTCTGTGATTTACAGGAATGTTATGGATGAATTCTCATTTGCAGAGTCGAGATATATCAACAGTCATATTGATTATGAGACATATATGAAAGACAGAGTGTATTTCGAAAGAGTGTATCTGCTTCCGGATAACAGGCTGAGCACATATGAATACATAGTCAACAGAGGTATTTACAATTTCAGCGACAATAAAATTCACCATGTTGTAATTGAGATCAGGGATGTACACAATAATTTATCGGTGCTCTCATTCCCTGTAAAAAGTGAATCACATTCAGAAATGGCTATTCCGGATACCGGCAAATCAGATCTTATATTGATGCCATATAACAGGGCCAACAGGTTCAGGGCTGGAAATATCGCAGTCTCCATACCTGCCGGTGCCCTATATGACACTCTTTTTTTCAGTTATAAAAAGGAAGCGCCTGCTCCCGGTATGTATTCTGAACTGCATCACGTACATAATAAATTCACTCCGCTGCAAAGGTCATACACGCTTTCAATCAAACCTGTTTCAATTCCTGCAGGAAAACAATCGAAGATGCTGATCATAATGTTAAGGGACGACGGGGCAAAGGTTCCCTTATCAGGGAAAATGTCTGAGGGGTTTATCAATGCAGAAATTTCTTCATTCGGGAAGTTTTATATCGGGATTGATACCGTTGCACCGGTTATTACAGCTAACGGACTGTATCCGGGTGCAGATCTTACATCAAAAAAGGAAATCAGGGTGAGAATCACCGATAACCTGTCAGGAATTAAATCCTATGAACCCCTGGTTGATGGCAAATGGGCACTCTTTAAATACGATCTGAAAAATAATTTGCTTACCTATACATTTGATCCGGAGCGGATTACAAAAGGCTCAACACATAGTCTGTCGCTGAAGGTAACCGACAACAGAGACAATGTGAGTACATATACCTGTAATTTCAAGTGGTAAAAAAAATCAACGTATTTTAATACGTATTTTAATACGTTTTTTAATACGTAGATTAAAGGATTCGAACTCCAAACTCCAAACTCCAAACTCCAAACTCCAAACTCCAAACTCCAAACTCCAAACTTCTACTGATAAATCCTCGCCGGATAGACACCATCCCTGATCATCTTCCTTATGCTGTCGACGACAAATGGTTTATCTTCGCGATAGGTTATTCCAAACCATCTGTCATTGCTCATCAGCACCTTTATCCGTATCCTGTCTTTGGCAATATATCTGTCGAGTGTACTGGGAATAAGTAACTCCGATTTTATATCCATCCCGTTCTTTTCTATAAAATGTTTAAAATCTTCTTTCAGGATATCGAAACAACCGGGTTTGAATCCGAAAAGATTCATGGAAACTATTTCATTTCCGGTGAAAAGTCGTTCCGTTCCATCAGCTGCAGGAGCTTTGGCGCCGTTATATGTTTTTTCAATTTTCAGGACTTCCTCAATATTTTTAAGCAGGCCACCGGAACCGACATTACATACTCCGCGGTTCACATAACCATGATCGGAAAGAGTGTTACCAAGTTTATAACCCACTATACAATAACAATCAGGATCCTTGTCGTTTACAAGAAAATCACGTAGTGTTTTTAAAGAATCATATCCATAGAAATCATCGGCATTTATAACGCCGAATGGTTCTCTGATCTTTTCCGAAGCAACCAGAACGGCATGGCTTGTTCCCCAGGGTTTTGCACGGTCGGGAGATACTTGTACCCCTTCTGGTACATTAGAAATTTCCTGGAAGACATAATCAACTTCAATTTTACCCTTCAGTTTTTCAAAAAACCTGTCTTTAACCTGTTCCTCAAGATCGCGGCGTATTACAAAAACAATCTTCCCAAAGCCGGCCCTGATAGCATCATATATTGAATAATCAATTATCGTTTCTCCTGAAGGTCCGACTTCATCGAGTTGTTTATTACCGCCATACCGGCTTCCCATCCCGGCTGCAAGAACTAATAATGTAGGTTTCATGTTTAAATGCATTTGATCTGCACAATTATAAGGAAAAAAACGGTACTTTTAGTGAATACTGACAAATTTGACTATGAATTTCAAGCTTGAGATCTGTGTTGACAGTTTTGAATCGGCAATGAACGCACAGCTTGCAGGAGCTGACAGAATTGAGCTTTGCGATAATCTCGCCGAGGGCGGAACTACTCCATCGGCCGGGATGATACACTGTGTACGCGATAATCTGAAAGCCGGCCTTCATGTAATTATCAGGCCGAGAGGCGGGGATTTTCTCTATTCCCCACAGGAATTTGAAATCATGCTGAAAGATATTGAACTATGCAGGAAAGCAGGAGCAGACGGCGTAGTTACAGGCGTTCTTAAGCCTGACGGGGCAATTGATGTGGAAAAGATGAAATACCTTGCAGAATCGGCTGCCCCGATGGCTGTTACCTTTCACAGGGCCTTCGATCTGTGCTCCGATCCATTCAAAGGTCTTGAAGATATAATTCTTACCGGTGCAGCCAGGATCCTCACATCAGGACAAAAAAATCTGGCAATGGAGGGATCAGACCTTATAAAAAGCCTTGTCAGTACAGCCGGAGAAAGGATCATAATTATGCCCGGAAGCGGACTTGATGAGTCAAATATTAAAAAGATTGCGGAAATTACAGGTGCAAATGAATTTCATCTTACAGCCCGGAAGGTTACCGGAAGCAGAATGATTTTCAAGCGGGAAGGAATCCCGATGGGCGGATTTGCCGGAATTGAGGAGTATTCAAGAAAAGTAGCTGACACAGATAAGATAATTCAAATCATAAATATTCTGAAAATGGTATGACATCATTTTGAAATTATTACTGACTTTCTAACTTTGCGGGATAGAAAAAGTTGGCAGTAGGCAGTTGGCAGTTGGCAAATCGGATCAATAATTACCAACTGTTTTTTTACCAACTGTCACCAAAATAAATCTTCAAAAGAAAAGAGAATAAAATGCTTATGAAACAACTAAATGCAATTGTCCTTACGATTCTGATGGTTACATTTCTTAACGAACAGACCACAAATGCCTGTACTAATTTCATAGTGACAAAGGGCGCTTCTAAGAACGGCTCGGTGATGATCACGTATTCAGCTGATTCACATGTACTTTATGGCGAACTATATTATCGGCCTGCAAGAGATTATCCGGAAGGAGCTTTGATGGATGTTTATGAGTGGGATACAGGTAAATTCCTGGGAAGGATCAAACAGGTTCCGCATACATATTCTGTTGTTGGAAACATGAATGAGCATCAGCTTGCTATTGGAGAAACTACATACGGAGGTATTGACGGAATGGTTGATCCTGAAGGTCTCATCGATTATGGAAGCCTTATATATATCACACTTCAGAGAGCAAAAACAGCAAGGGAAGCTATTAAGGTAATGTCCGAACTGCTTTCCGAATATGGCTATGCAAGTTCCGGAGAATCGTTATCAATATCTGATCCTGACGAGGCCTGGATATTTGAAATGACAGGAAAGGGTCCGGGTAATAAAGGTGCCGTCTGGGTTGCACGTCTTATTCCTGACGGTTATGTATGTGCACATGCTAATCAGGCACGTATCCAGACTTTCCCTCTTGCAACCGGTAAAAAGAACAGTATAGCAATTACATCAAAAGATCTCAGAAGAATAAATGATCCTGTGGTTGAATGCATTTATTCATGGGATGTGATTGAAGTAGCAAGAACAAAGAAGTTATACGGCGGGACAGATCAGGATTTCAGTTTCTCGGATACGTACAATCCGATAAATTTCTCGGGTGCAAGATCCTGCGAAATGAGAGTCTGGGCATTCTTCAGGTCTGTTAACGGTGAAATGGAACAATACAAAGAGTATGCTGCGGGCCATGATCTGAGCAAACGTATGCCACTATGGATCAAGCCAGACCGTAAAATCTCCAACTACGACATGATGAATTTTATGCGCGATCATCTTGAAGGCACTGAATTTGATATGAGAAAAGACCTTGGAGCAGGTCCATTTGCATCTCCCTACAGATGGCGTCCGCTTACATGGCAGGTGTCGGGCGATGCAAATGCCCCGTCGTATTGTAATGAAAGGGCTACTTCCACACAGCAAACCGGCTTTGTTTTTGTTGCTGAAAGCCGCAGCTGGCTTCCCGATCCGATAGGCGGAATTTTCTGGTTCGGAGTAGATGATGCTGCAACAACTGTATTTAATCCAATCTATTGCGGAATAACTGAAATTCCCGAGTGCTTCAGGGTCGGAAACGGAGATATGGTAACCTATTCCCCCACTTCAGCATTCTGGCTGTTCAACCTTGTGGCTAATATGTGCTATTCGCGTTATGATCTGATGAGCGGGGATGCACTGAAGGTACAGCGTAAGCTCGAGATGGAATTTATTGACCAGACTGCTTCAACAGATGAGAAAGCAGTTAAGCTTTATGAAAATGACATATGGAAGGCACGGGATTTCCTGACTGATTATTCCCTGAAAGCATCTGCAAAAACATTCAGCGAATGGAAATCACTTAGTGAATATCTTCTTGTGAAATATATCGACGGAAATATCAAGAATGAAAAGGACGGTAAATTTGCCGTCAGTCCCGACGGATATCCTGTAATGCCGAAACAACCAGGCTATCCGGACTCCTGGAAGAAATCGGTCATTCAGGATACCGGCAAGAAATTACTGGTACCGGCAGGGGAAGGACACTAGGATTCAAGATTCAAAATTCGAGATTCAAGATTCAAGATTCGAGATTCGAGATTTGAGATTCAAGGGTTAAGCAATTTAAATCCTCAATTTTGAATTTTGAATTTTGAATCTTAAATTAATTAATGTAAATTTGCGACCGATTTTCAGAGCACATAACAGGAATACAAAATATTTTGCGAGATGAACTTAATGAATGTTGTTGATAAAGAATTAGAGGTAAAAAAAGATTTCCCTAAATTCATAGCAGGAGATACCATCACGGTACACTATAAGATCATAGAAGGCAACAAGGAAAGGGTACAGCAATACCGGGGTGTTGTTCTTCAGAGAGTTGGAAGCGGACATACCGAGACTTTTACAGTAAGAAAGATGTCAGGCAACATCGGTGTTGAAAGGATATTTCCGATATCATCACCGTTCATCAGCAAAATCGAAGTTAACAAACATGGCAAAGTCCGCCGCGCAAGGATATTTTACCTTCGTGATCTGACTGGGAAAAAAGCCAGGATCAAGGAAAAGAAATTCTAAAAAGAAAGCCATCGGGAGATGGCTTTTTTTTGTCTTGCGGTCTTGCAGTCTTGCAGTCATGCGGTCAGTTCTTCTTTAAGCGTGGGAAAATTTACTGAATTTTGTTTATTAATTCATCTCTTTTGGCTTTAGCCTCTTCGACAATTTGCGTTGCTCTTTTATCAGCTTCCTGGACCAGCTGTGTTGCCTTCTTATCTGCCTCCCTCCGTAAAGTCTCAGCAGCTTTCTGTGCTGCCAGTTTTGCAACCGAACCCTTTGATGAAGCTTCATCTATAAGTTTTTGTGCCTGAAGGTCGGCTTCTTTTCTTATTGTTTCAGCTGATTTAGCAGCATCCTCGCGAAGCTTTTTTGCCCTGGCTTCTGCTTCACTGATCAACTTATCGCCCTGTGCTTCAGCCTCCTTCCTCATTTTTTCCTTACCGTCTTCAACAGCCTTTGTTGCTGTCTCCCTGACAGTCGCGGCAGCCGATGCTTTCATTCCTCCCGTACTGTCACTGCCGGTTCCGAAAACCGGAGTGACCACAGGTTTACCAAATACACCAGTGAGTTTAACATTAACCTTCATTACTTCTGAAGGCATCTTAACCGAAAATCCAAGCGCAGATGCCTGGGCAGACAATCCGTCAATGAATGAATTGACCGAACTTCCCAGTTCCGACCTCGGTATCTCAGTCTTAATTAAATAGTTCATAGTCTGATCAATACCCTGGTCTCCGCCAATATTCATTTTAATATTTCCCACATTAACATTAAAGGGGCTGACATAGATCCGGCCGGTCTTTATATTAAAACTCAGATTGAGGTCTTTAAATGTATTTGTATAGTTTTCACCAAGTTTCAGCAGTTCCTTCATCTTGTCATAAGCAGCCGAT
>Ga0116156_10002243_pt1 | contig 17703 bp, 9 predicted proteins | sample AD_UKC045_MetaG_FD_89891 | JGI IMG/M metagenome (GOLD analysis project Ga0116156, IMG submission 89891) | Active sludge microbial communities of municipal wastewater-treating anaerobic digesters from USA - AD_UKC045_MetaG | ecosystem: Engineered > Bioreactor > Anaerobic > Digestate | place: USA... | reverse complement strand
TTACTCATGGCATGTCTCCTCCTATGTTCAATCATATCCTTGGTTATATTGTAGATACAATCTACAATATCTCTGGCAAAAAAACAACAAAATTTGAAAACCTCCTTTGATGACGCAGGCCCCTGGCCGGGGCAATTCTTGTGTGGCGTAGCGGCGTTGTGTAGAATGATAGAAGTGGAGAACAAGGGGATGATTCCCATATTTAGGATTAAAACGAAGTCAGATCCTGGAAAAGGCGCCAGTTGGGTTGTATCCGAGACGCCTTTGATTATTGGACGGGAAAAAGGGTGCGATATCCGGATTGCAGATCCACTGGTGTCCCGGCGCCATTGCCAGATCATGCTGGACGAAGGCGAGGTGCACTTGCAGGATCTTGGCAGCCGCAACTTCACACTGGTGAATGGAAAGCAGGTAGAGAAATGCCTGCTTCATCCTGGCGACGAGATTAACATCGGTCAGGCCACGCTGGTGTTGACCCAGACCAGTCCCCGTGATTCCAATGTGCCTGACATAACCGACAACCCTTCCACGGTGACGCTTGCCGAAGGCGATGTGATTTATTTAAGCAACAGCGCCTTGAAAGATTTTGAGAAAAGTGGTGTTACCGTGACCGATGTGCTGCAGTTGTTCAGAGCGAGCCGCATATTCAGTCATGCCACTTCTTTGGAAAAGTTGATAGAGACGCTCGATCACATAATTGTGGACCGGTTGCATCCGCAATGTTTTTGGATGGCGTTGGTGGAGGCTTCAGACGAGCTGTTTGAGTATCGCATTGCGCGCACGGAAACATCATCTTCCGCCTCAGGCCCGCCGGAAGAATCCATGCGGAAGTCGTTGGAAGAACTGCGCGGCTTTTTAGTGCCGGAACAACTAACCAGCCGGAGCCGGCATGGCGCACTGGCTTTGCTCATTGTCCCGATATTCTTCGGGACGCATCCAATTGGGGTCATCGCGCTGCAAGTGGATGCTCCGCACAAGCCCTACGATGAAAAAGACCTGCATTTTCTGATCGCCCTGGCCCATGCGGTGGCGCCCTTTTTTGGGGCGATTGAAAAGCTTAACGGACTTGAAAAAGAGGTGGAATGGTTGCGCGCCAAACAAAAGCAATCCCTTGCACTGATTGGGGGAAGCCCCGCCATGCGGCGATTGCGCGAGCAGGCGGCCAAGGTGGCGCAGTCTCCGGCCCCGGTTCTCATCATCGGTGAAACAGGGACCGGCAAAGAATTGGTGGCCCGGTTAATCCATGATTTATCCAACCGTGTCCAGGGGCCGCTTATTACGGTGAATTGTGCGGCGATTCCGACGGATTTGATCGAGAGCGAATTGTTCGGATACGAAAAAGGCGCGTTTACCGGGGCGCATGAACGCCATATCGGCCTTATTGAGCAAAGCGGCGGCGGCACCCTGTTTCTGGATGAAATCGGCGACTTGAGCACGGCGAGCCAGGCGCGGATTTTGCGGGCGCTGGAGACCAAGCAAATCCGCCGCATCGGGGGAAAAGAGGAAATCAGCGTGGACTTCCGCGTGATTTCCGCCACCAATAAAGACATCTCGGATGGATTGAAGTATCCTTCCTTCCGCCGGGATTTATATCACCGCCTGCGCGCGGTGGAAATTCGGATCCCGCCGCTGCGCGAGCGAAAAACGGATATCCCGGAACTCGCCGAACATTTTTTGAGAAGCGCACGCTATCTGTCCAAGCACCCCTTGCGCGGCTTTGCCGATGGAGCAATGGATTTCCTCGATGCGCGGTCATGGACCGGGAATGTCCGTGAATTAAAAAACAGCATTGAAACCGCCGTTACCTTTAGTGCCAATGAATTCATCACGGCGGAAGATCTCCAACTGGCCGTTAATGAACAGGAAGCGCAGGAGCGGCCGATTTCTCTGGAGGAAGTTCAGCAGCGGCACATCATCAAAACCTTGGACTATTGCAGGGGGCATGTTCTGGAGGCCGCCAAGATTCTTGGAATCGGCAAATCAAAACTCTATGACCTCATCGCTGAATACCGCGCCCGGGGCATTCTGCACCCTGAATGAATTCCTTCGGTCTTCCTCCATCTCTCATCGAGATTGCGGGAGCGATTTGTATACAATCCCCATGTGCCATGATTGAAGAACAATCCGTGCAAGGAGAATGGCTGAACGTATGAATCACCGCGAACGTTTTTTGGAAACCTTGCTGTTCGGAACACCGGACCGGACGCCCTTTGAGCCGGGCGGGCCGCGTGAATCCACCTTGCATGCCTGGCAGCAGCAGGGTTTGGAAGGTTCCTGGTCCGAGGTCTTGTATCAACTGTTGGATGCCAAACGCGGCGAACGGGGTCTGGCGCCCGCGCCCTGGAAACCCAATCAGCCCATTACCGATCTTGGCGTTTCGTTTCAGATGAATCCCAAATTTGAAGAAAAGGTGCTGGAACACAAGGAGGGGCACTATATCGTCCATGATTGGATGGGGGCCATTACGGAAATCTCCGACACGTATGATTATTCGTATATACGCTCCCCCAAGGATTTTGTCACGCGCAAATGGCACCGTTTCCCCGTGCAGAATTTGGCGGATTGGGAGGAGCGTATTCGCTGGCGGTTCAATCCCAAAGATCCACAGCGGTTCCCGCCGGATTTTGATGATCGTTGTGCACGATTGCGCGCGCGCGATTATCCGCTCATCGTGTCGTTCAACGGTCCGTTTTGGCAGTTGCGGGAATTTTGTGGAATGGAAAACTTGTGCACGATGATGCTGGAACAACCGGACCTGATTGAAACCATGTCGGTATTCTGGCGTGATTTCGGCTCCGAGGTTTTACAGGTGATTTTGGACCGCGTTGCGCCTGATATGCTACATCTTTCCGAAGACATGTGCTACAAGGAACATCCGATGATTTCGCCGGAAATGACCGAACGTTTTTGCGGCCCTTGTTACCGGCAGTGGATTGATCAAGCGCGGTCCGCAGGGACGGAACTGTTTGGAATTGATTCCGATGGGCATATCGGTCTGCTGATTCCTGTATGGATGGAATGGGGTGTCAACTGCGTGGATCCCATAGAAGCGGCCGCGGGAAATGACATCAATGAATTCCGCAGTATGTTCGGGAAGAAGCTTTCGTTCCGGGGCGGCATCGACAAGCGTGCGATTGCAGCGGGCGGTGAAGCACTTAGGCGCGAGTTGGCTCGCATTCGGCCGGTCCTAACCGGCGGCGGGTACATCCCTTCGTGCGATCACGGTGTTCCCCCGGATATTTCCTGGCAGCACTTCCAGGAATACTCGATTACACTGGCCGAAATGACAGGATGGCTGGCGTAGTTCACCAGCCATCGCTATAGGTATATTTTCAAACGCGGCTCAGGACTTGGGCCTGCGATCTTCCGGGCTCAACGCGCCATCGCCGTTGCGATCACGTTGCTTGAATTTTTCTTCGGTCATTTTCGGGAAGACCGTTTTCGCTTCCGAATATGTTACTTTGCCATCTTTGTTGGCGTCGGCCTGTTTCAGCTTCGCCACAAGTTGACGTTTGCCCCGGGCAAGGTCTTTATCATCTAATGTGCCATCCCCGTTTCGATCCAATTTGGTGTAACGTTCCTGAGTCATTCCCGGCCGCACCGCCTTCAATTCATCAAAGGTCACGTTTCCATCGTGATTGACATCCGCCTCCTGGAAGAGTTGCTTGAATCCTTTTCCGGGATGCCCCTGTTTTCCGTGCGGCCCCTGTGCCCACACCGGCCCCGCGGCCAATACAGCCGCCGCCACAATCATGCTTATCAACGTCCACGTTCTCATGGCTCGATCTCCTCTTAAGTGTTGCTTCTTTACTTCGGCGCGGTCTGTATTTCCACGCCACTTGTTCCAACACCGCCGAGCCAGAGAAGTTCCGTTTGGAAGAGATATTACCGGGCCAATCCGCACAAACGCGCGGTGTATTCCTTGCTTCCGTCGTTTGCCCAGGGATCGAGTTGATTCAGATCTTTGAGTTGCTGACCGCGCAGGCGCGGCACCACCAGAAATCCGCACGAAACGTCGGCCAGGGCGGTCATATCGCTCCACAGTTTTTCGAACTGCGCAACGGGATACACGTCTTCCTGGCCATGCCCCCAGCGGCGTTTGGCGTCTTTGATCGTGACATACGTGGGCATGCGGCGGCCCATGCGGCGCACGGCTTCCGCCACCTTAGTATCCGAGGCGGAAAGATCCGCGCGGGTTAATCCGAACAATTGAAGCAGCGGGTCGATCTGAATCCATGTGGTTTGTGAATTGTAGTACCGCAGATTCAATTCATCTTCTTCACGCGGCTGCGCCAACCCTTCCAGCAGGCGGACGCGTCCGTTCACGCGCGCCAAACCGCCGCCGCGATCATAAATGCGGCGTGGCACCACCTCGAACGTGAGTATGTTGCCGCTGACCAGATGCGCGCCCAGCGCATCGGGATCGAGGCTCGCGCCGAGCGTGTCGATATTGTGCAGCATGATCGTTTCGATTGAAGGTTGTTCCGCGAGCACTTGTGCCAGCACGCCGTTGCGCAGTAAGTTCGGCACCTCATACCAATGCCCGGGCGGGCTGAAACGTTGAATCGGGACATTGTCCACGTAATCCGTGCCTTCGCCCTTGGCGCGCGCCCAATCCATCAGCGCGCCGCGCACCGCCTCGCGCACTTTCTGCTTTTGCTCGTCCAGCGTTTCCTGCGGCATTTCCTCCCACAGAAAAACAAGGTCGCGGACCATGGGAATGAGCCGCTGGCAAATCGATCGTCCGGGGGAAAGATATAACGGCCCGCTAAAGCCGTAGTTCTGGTTTAATTGGAGATGTTTTTCAATAGGCGCATGCGTAAGGAAGCTTGTCGAAATGATATGCGGAGCAGGGGCGTTGAAATGTTTAAACGTTGCTTGTGTTTTAGCCAGATGCAGTTCCAGAAAGCTGCGATGTTTGCCTTCAAGGAAAACGAAAGGATTCACTGCTTTGATCACGCCCGCGCCGGTGGTCCAGCGGCTGCCCACGCCGCCCGCCAGGCTCAGCACCGCCACGCGCCCTTCGCGCAATGCGGAATTGCCCCGTGCCCGGTGCCGTTTGTTGCCGCCCATTACGATAACATCGCTGTTTTCGACGTCGCGGATGTCGGTATCCACCGGCAGGCGGTTGCGCGACAATCCGATGCGTCCTGCGCGCAAATCCTCCCGGGTTTGTTCGTGTTGAATCGGGTCAAAGCCATTTTCCTGTTTGATGTGGTCGGAAGCTTCATCCCATTCGCGCCGTTCACCCTGCGAGGCGGCGCCGCCCACCCGGAACAGGTTGCTCACGAGCGTTCGGAGGATGCGGTACGTCTCTTCGGGCTTGTCACAATGCGTGGTGAAGTGATCGAGTTCAACCCGGCGCAAATATTCCACGGATGCGGGGTCTTGCCGCACCAATTCGGGCACCTGGAGCGCATAATACCGGGCCGGCATCGTCGCATGATCGCCCGCCAGCAACCCCGCCATGCTGCCTTTGGTGTTAATGCGGAAATCATACACCACCGGTTCCATTGCAAACGGGAGAGCATCTTCCAGTTCGCGCTTGGCCGTTCGCATGATTGCCAGGATGTCATCGCGAAACGCGGGGCGGCGCTCCGGGGCCACCATCATGCACATACCGCCGCCGGACATGCCCCCCAGCATGAGAAACCCCCAGAAATCGTTGCTGTACTGTTCCGTGGCGCGCGCAATAATGGTTTCCGTGAAACGGTTCGTTACCCACGGGATGATTGTCTTGAGCGGATAGTTCCAATTTCGGGTGGTGCAGGCGCCAAGATCTTTTACACTGCCTGCTTTCAGCGCGCCGAGAATGCCGTCGAAAATGGCGCGCATATCCAGCCGCGCCTGAAATTCGGGTTGTGTGCGGAGCAGATATTTTTCCGTCACCATTTCCAGGATGGGGCCGACGTTTTGCGCCATTCCCCCATGAATCAACACCAGCGACTGTGCCAGCCGCTCCGTGACTTCAGGATGCAGATCCTCCACGCCCAGAATGCGATGCCGCGGCAGCAAACACCCTCTGCTGATACCGAATTCCGGATCCTCAGGACCAGCCAGCGCTCCTTCAATCACTTTCAAACCCGGCCAGATCCCGCCCGAATCCTGCCAGCCGCCGCCGGAGCCGCCCAGCCATTCTCCCAGAATCGCCCGCGAAGCAATCAAGCGGCGTTCCTCTTCTTTCAGGCCGCCTTCCAAGGCGGAGGTCTGCCCCGTGGCCCGCATCAGCACGCTGATGATGGATCCCAGCAGGTTGGTGGACACCGCAAGCCGCGAGCCTTTCGGGATGTCGTTGACCTTCGTGACCAGTTCGATTCCCATACCGGGTTCCACGACTTGCGCCAGGATCTGGGCTACAGTGTGCCCGGTGCCTTCAAAGGATGGTGGAATCAGCCCGGAAGCGATCACGCCCGCTTTCAACAGGCTCAAGTAATCGTTGCCGAAGTTAAACAGGTCGCGCAGTTCGGAGATGTCTTTTGTGGTTTCGAGATCCACGCTGGTGAGGCGCAGCACCGGTTCGGGGATCACGCGCAAATACGATTCTATCGGCGGTTTGATCTCCTGATCGCGCCCATACACGCCGAGATTTACGGAAATATTGAGGACGCGCGCACACTCGGGAAAGTCCATCCCCAGAAAGAAAATATCCGACCAGCCGCTGTGGCTTAGATCGAGACGCACCGGCGTGGTCTCCGTTAATATGGGATACAGCAGCGTGCCATGGGGGCGATGCAGCATTTCCGTGCGGATGCGAAGCGGATGATCGCCCGGATGACCGACGCGGAACATCCACTGATTTCCCCGGCTCGCGCGCACGCTTCGCCGCACCTGGTTCGTAAGCGTTTGAAACGATAGGTGATGGTAGGCCTCCGCCAGCGCGCTAAACAGTGAACCGCTGGGCCCGTTGCTCCGCACCGCTTGCAGAAAGCAGGCAATGGATTCTTCGAAACGGCGTTCCAGCAGATCGGAAAATCCCTGGAAGGGGATGGGTCCTGTGGAAGGAAATGCGCCGGCCTCGCTCAGATAAAACCGGTATGCGGCATATAAAAATAGCGTCGCGCGGACGCGTTCATACAGATTTGTGGCGGAGCGGCGAAATTGCTCCAGTTCCTCGCATGCGCATACCAGCGCATGGATGTCCATGCCCTCGCAGACCGCGCGAAAGGAACGGTTCCGCATGCCGGGTTCACGGCTGACAATCGTTTCGATAAACGGATTCACTGGGCGTCCTCCCGGCTCCGCCCTTGATCCGCCATGAGTTCCACGATTTCGGTCAGCATGCTGTCACGCTCATGTCCGGCCATGCCCAACGCGATTTGGGCCAGCATCAACCCGAACTTCACCCCAATATCATACCGCGCCCCGCGCAGTTCCGCCGCAAGGTATTTCTCGCCCTGGGCCAATTTCTGAAGCGCCGGTGTAAGCTGGCACTCGCCCGCGCCCGTCTCCTCGGTCAAGTCTTTTTCGAGGAGGTCGAAGATCCGATGGGGCAGCACGTGCATTCCGAACAGGCAGAGGTAATGGCCTGCGCGCAAGCCCGGGGTAAGCAATTCCACTTCCGCCTGGCTGAGTGACGGTTTCTCGATGATCTTTTCAATTTCATACACCCCATGCATGCCGGATATGCGTTTTCCGCTCAATGTTCCGTAGTGACGCACCAGATGTTCCCGCGTTGGGTTTACGGCGGCCACCGCGCAGTTTTCCTGCATCGCCAGTTGGATCAATTGTTGCGCGCAGCGTTGTCCCGGAACATCCGAAATATATAGATGGTCGCCCAGGAGCAGCAGAAAGCACTCCTCGCCCACGAACTCCCGCGCGCAATACACGGAATGGCCATATCCCAGCGGTTTGCTCTGCACGGCGAATGAGACCCGTTTCAGGATATTGTCAATGCGTGCGGCCTGGTCCCGCGCCCAGTCTTCGCCCGGATATCCCGACGCAAAATTGTTGCGCAGGCGGCTCAAGTGCAGGCGGTACTGTTCCTCATCGCCCGGCGCGCACACGATGCACACCTCCTCGATGCCGCTCTCGAGCGCTTCCTCGATGATGATTTGAATCACGGGCTTCGTCAGCCCGTCCCGGTCCATCAGCGGCAACATCGCCTTGTGAACCGTGTCCGCCACCGGATAGAGACGCGCGCCGCGCCCCGCCGCCGTTATCACTGCCTTCCGTATTACCACATTCTGCCCCTCCAAGGGTTGAGTTGCATACAAGAATAGCAACGACTCCCTCTCCGTGACAAGAACGGTATCAAGGATGTGAAGAAGGGATCAGTTTTTGGGGAGATAGTTGGAGGGGTCGAGGTATTTTCCGTCCCGGCGGACCTCGTAATGTAGGTGAGAGGTGGTGGCGTTGCCGGTGTGGCCTGCCTTGCCGATTTGTTCACCCTGCTTCACTTCCTGCCCCGTCTTTACTTGGATAACGCTCAAGTGTGCATAGGCGGAAGCATACCCGCGTGCGTGCTCAATCACCACCAGCTTGCCATAATTGCCGCGGGAACTTACTTGTTTGACCACTCCGGGGGCTGTGGCGGCGACGGGAGCGCCGGAGGGCGCGCGTATATCCACGGCGCGATGGAAGCGGCCGGGACCGCCCCGCCGTTTGCCACGCGGACCATAGGGCGAAAGGATTGTCCGATAGTCCTCCTGCAAGGGCCAAATAGAGGGGATATCGGGGGTGAGGAGGGGTTTTCCGGGATCATCAGGGGGAGGCGGCGTGTAGGAAAGGGGCTGGAGAGCGGCAATTTTGAGGGGAGGGGCAGGATCAAACTCCATCGGGCACGCGCCCACCAGATGGGCGCATCCCGATCCCAAAAAACCTAAGCAGGTTATCATCATCAGAAACGCTGTTGCCGTGTTCATCTTGCCCATGGCGTTTCTCCCGTGGGTCATGGCGGATGCTGTCACTCAAGCTCCGCCCGTTGCTCGTTTCAGCCCTTCGAATAACGTGCTTGCTTCCGTACGGATAGTGTGTACTAAGCGCATCCTGGAAGTCAACTCGCGCGTGTTCCAAAATAGGAAAGTTCCCGGGCAGCGCAGATCAGTTTTGAAAACAGCGATGTGCTTGTGCTGAGTTTGCATGTAGTGTTATATTAAATCCCATAAGGGAAGATGATGTTGTGATGCAAAAGCGGACAAATGCGGTAGCGGTGTACCCGGAATATCTTGCGGATCTGAATACGCTGGTCTGCCCCAGCAACCCGGCAGGCGCCAATGCATTGGAGCTCTGGGATCAGGGTCAAACACCGTCGAGTTTGTGGAGCGGGGATGGTGAGGTGATTCAACCCTTCGCCAATGATGGGATCGTACAGCCATGCGAAGTATATGAACATCCTTACATCTATTTTGGCTGGCTGGTGGAACAACGGATGACGGATGATAAAGTGAATCCCCTGACTGGGAATACAAATGCCCAGGATTTCGAGATAAATATCAAAGCATTGCTCGCCAAGCTGGATTCCGCGCCTGAAGAGGCAATCAAGACTACAGAGGAGGATTTTGAGCTGCCGGAAGGCACAGGGAGCGGAGATGGCAAGCTGATCTACCGGTTGCGGGAAGGAATTGAGCGATTTTTAATCACCGATGTGAATGATCCAGCAAGCACAGCCCGCGCCCAATCTGAAATTGGCGTCATGTGGGACACGATTTCAGACGATGAGGCATTTCACTTCAACCATGTGCCGGGCGGCAGCAACGTGCTGTACCTCGACGGGCATGTGGCTTTCCTGAAACTGGCCAATAAATACGGCAACACGTTCCCGATGAACCAGGGTGGCTTCGTCCTCCATGAGTTCAGCCACATGAAGTATGAGGAAGAAGAGGACGACGAAGACGATAATTGATTCCGACAGATATTCTCTGTGTTTTGTTCATTAAGGAGTTATGGGAACGCGGCCGCTTGTTCAAAAGGTCTTTCACCGCTATAATTACATCTAAGTGTATTTTATCGGCCACATGATTAAGGTGTAATTTACTAGTTTGATTGACGAAAAGAAACATATCGAATACTGGAACGTAGGCTCTGAAGAAGAGATGCGTGCCGCAACTTTACTGTTGTCGAAAGGCTTAGTGCGTCAAGGACTCTTCTTTTGCCATCTTGCCCTGGAAAAAAAACTAAAAGCACATGTAGTTCGTGTTACTCACGGTATTCCACCCAAAATTCACAATCTAAATCGGTTAGCAGAATTGGCTGAACTCAAACTTACTGAAAAACAACGTGTCTTCCTTCGGGAATTTGATGCATATCAATTGGAAGGCCGATATCCAACAAACATGCCAAAGCCTATTAGCCGAAGAGCGGCTAATACTGAATTTGTGACTGTCAAAAGGTTCTTAACATGGTTGATAAAACAATCGTCCGAAAAATAAAACAATATCTCCGTGGGCTTCCCAAGGCTGGAATTCATCCAAAGAGCGCAGTGCTTTTTGGGTCTTTTGCACGGGGTGATGCACATGAATATAGCGATATCGATCTGATCGTTGTAGCCCCGGAATTTGACCGTCCTTTTGGCATACATAAAACCAAGAAGCTTTGGCGCGCCACATTGGAGGCTGATATCCGGATCGAACCTATACCTTGTGGGGAACGGCAGTGGGAAACCGACAATGCTTCCCCTATTCTCGAAATAGCGCGCCGGGAAGGCATTGCTATCACCTTGTAAACACTGAATTTCCATTTCAGGGAATTAAGGAAACCCATGACATTTTTTGATGTATTGAAGGAGCAGATTCTTGTTCTTGACGGCGCCACGGGCACGATGATCCAGACGCTGGATCTTCATGATGCCGATTTTGGCGGTTCCGATTACCGGATGTTATCGGACCTGCTGACCTTTTCGAAACCCGAGGCCATGAAATCGATTCATCGGGCCTTTTTTGACGCCGGCTGTCATGCCATTGAGACCAATACCTTTGGCGCGTCGCCGCTGCGCTTGTCGGAATATGATTTTTCCCGGTTGGATCTCACCCATTTCGCGCCGATTCCGTATGATGTGGATTTGAGGGCGGTGTCCCATGAGAAATTTTCCTATTACCTGAGCCGCCGGGGTGCGGAAGTAGCCTGCGAGGCCCGGGAAGAATACCGGGCGTGTCCGCAGTATGACGGGCGGCCCTTGTTTGTGCTGGGTTCGATTGGCCCCTCCAACCGGGTGGTGTCGCACACCAAGGCAGATTTGGTGGAAGCGACGTTTGACACAATCATGGACAATTTCCACCATCAGGTGGCGGGATTGATTGATGGCGGCGCGGATGTGCTGCTGTATGAGACGCAACAGGATATTCTGGAATTGAAAGCGGCCGTCATGGGGGGGCAACGCGCCATGCGTGAAAAGGGGCGGAAACTGCCCATCATGGCGCAGGTGACCGTTGACTCGTTTGGCAAGATGCAGATTTTCAATACGGACATTCATGCCGCGCTGGTGACGCTGGAAGGCATAGGCATCGATGTGTTTGGCATCAATTGCTCGATAGGCCCGGATCAGATGGAAAAAACCGTTGCGAAAATCGCCCGGTTTTCACATCTGCCCATTTCCATCATCCCCAATGCAGGATTGCCCGTCTCGGAAAATGGGAAAACCGTATTCCGCTTCGATCCCCGGCGCTTTGCGGATCTGCTGCGCCATTTCGTGGAAACCTATGGGGTCAATATCGTAGGCGGTTGCTGCGGCACTACGCCTGAACATATCCGATGTGTCGCAGACGCCGTAAAAGGATTAATACCTCAACCGCGGACTCCTGAGCGCGGCTTGTATGTATCCGGGCTGCAAAATGCCATATTGCTGGACAGTTCCTCCACGCTGATTCGGTTTGGTGAGCGCCTGAACGTGCGCGGCTCGAAAAAAGTGCGGGAAGCGGTGGAAAATGATCAGGGGATCAATATTGACACCCTGGAGGAAGTGGCGCGCGAACAAACGGAAGGGGTGGGGTGTGACATTATCGATGTGTGCATGGATTCCAATGTCACCAATACCGTTGAAACCTTGAAGGAAGTGGTGCGGCTGCTGAATACGGATTTTTCCGGGGCGATGTGCCTGGATTCCTTCCAGGTGGATGCGTTGGCGGAGGCCGTGAAGACCTATCCGGGGCGCCCGCTGATCAATTCGATCTCGATGGAAGAATGCGCGCCGGGCGTGCTCAAACTCGATGCCGTCATCGAGGCCGTGGAGGCCCATAATCCGTTATATATCGCGTTGTGCACCGGCCCAAAAGGCCCAGGGGCGACCGTGGAAGAGAAGCTGGATCTTGCTTCGCAAATTATCGAGCGCGCACAAAACAAGTACGGGATACCGCCGGATCGGTTGTTTATCGACTGTAATGTGTTTCCCATCGGCGCGGAATCGGTGGAGGGGATGAATTTCGCCATGGAGACCATTGAAGCGGTCCGGCAGGTCAAGAGGAAGTACCCTACGGTGCATACCTCGCTTGGCGTGGGCAATCTTACCGCCGGTTTGGCGCAAAAGCCGCACATGCGCACCGTGCTTACCTCCGTGTTTCTGGATGAAGCGCGCAAGGCAGGGCTTGATGCCGCCATTTTGAATCCGAACCATTACGTGTTTGTATCCGGCTTGGATCCCAAGGATTATGCTCTAGGCCGCCGCGTGGTGTTCGAGCGCGATATGGATGCTTTCTCCGAATTGGAACTCATCGCGCAGGCGAAGAAGGGCGGCGATGCAAAGCGGCGCACCTCGTATGAGGACCTGCCGCTCGATCGCGCCATTTGCGAAAAGATCAAGGATGGATTCAAAGAGCGGGAATCGGGAAGCTTTGCGGTTAATGGCCACACTTACGAATATGCCGATCTCATCGTGCTGCAAGTGGCCCAGGCGATGGAATTGCATGCGCCACTGGACTTTATTAACGTCCATCTGATGGGCGCCATGCAGGAACTCGGTGACGGCTTCGGGCGGGGCGAGGTTTCGCTGCCGCATCTGCTGCGTGCCGCGGACGTCATGCGGCACGCCATGGGCTTTCTTGAGGCCTACATACGCAATGAATCGGGCGTGGAACTGCAGGGCGGAATTCAGTATAGAGGCACCGTAGTGATCGGCACGGTGTATCAGGATGTGCATTCCATCGGGAAGGATCTCGCGCGCACCCTGCTGGAAAACTATGGATACCGCGTGATCGATTTGGGAGTGATGACCCCCCTCCAAAAATTCATTGATACCGCAAAGGAACATCAGGCGGACGCCATCGGCATGTCCGCGCTTCTGGTGCAAACCTCCAATCACATGATTACAGTGTCAAAGATGATGCGGGAACAGGGGTTGGAAATTCCGGTGTTGGTTGGAGGCGCTCCGGTGAGTGTACGGCATGCCGCCTATGTGGCGTTGGCGGGCGAAGGTGATCGAGCAAAGATGCGTTCCGATGTTTTTTACTGCCGTACTGCCATGGATGGCGTGAATGTCATGAACACGATTTTGAGCGGAGCGAACCAACAGGAATTTTTTGCTGATAACAAGGCCAAGCTGATCAAGCGGCTGGAACATGCTGAACAACGGGCATCGGAAGAAGAGTCCCTGATGGCCTCTTTGCCGCGCCGTATCGTTTCTTTTACAGGGCATTCACTGCCTGATCAACCGCGCTTCCGGCAACGGCGGTATGAATATGCCCTGGAAGAATTTGCACGGCATGTGGACATCAAGACGCTCTTCTCACTGAATTGGCGCTTTGGCGGAACCTCCGCCTGGAAACGTGCCGGGCACACCCAGCAGGAACTTGAAGCGCTCTTTGAGGAATGGGTCCGGCAGGCCACCGGCAACGGGTGGATACGGCCCCAAGGCGTCATGGGCCTCTATCCCTGTCAATCCGATGGCGACAAAGTTTTAATATTTGATCCGGAAAATCCGGACCGCGAAATTGCGCGGTTGGAATTTACGCCGGTGATTGGGGGAAGCCGTCAAGACATCGTTTCCGGGGCGCAATACTTCCGGACAAAAGCCTCCGGACACCTGGACGTCATCGGTCTGCAAATTACTTCCAGCGGCCCACAAGTGGATGAGGTGCTCCAAGAATTAAAAGCACGTGGGGATTCGGAGTCCTATTTGCTGTTGCAGGGATTGTCCGACCGGATCGCGGAGGATATGGCGGAGCACCTGCATCAGGAACAGCGAAACCTTATCGGGGTTTCGTCTGATACCGGTCAGCGGTGGTCGCCGGGGTATCCGGGCATGCGGAACATCGAAATGAACAAGGTATTGCTGGATTGCCTGGACGCCACGAGATTAATCGGCGTGCGCATCACGGAAGCCGGTGAATTCAGCCCTACGGGCACTACGGCGGCCGCTGTTAGTTTCCATCCCGATGCAAGATACTTGTAAGTTATTCATCTTTAATGAGTTAACACGGCCTGGGCTTAGCCTGATAAAAATGAGATTTTCTTGTTTAAAAAAGAGGCATAGGGTATAATAAACCGTGTGGGAAGTACACTAACCGAAATGTGAAGTCGAATTGGCAGGTGTGTTTGTGTGATTAAGGAGCGCAGGGGCAGTTCTGTTTTGTCCGGTAGAGTAAAACCGGAAGGGGGACACTGTATATCTCAGAATAGGCTTTTGGTTGGACGTTCGAATGGATTCGTGCGTCCATTTTTATTCGCAAAGGCAACTGTACTCGATTCGGGTATATTCCGGACATCCAACTGGAGGGCGTGACGATGAAATGGAAAGCACTGGCACTGACGATGGTTGTGGTATTGACAGGGATGGGGAAAGCAGGCTCCGTCCCGGCGAATGGAATAAATTTTTCTGTCAAGAGCGGTTCGTTAGGTTTGCCCGGCACCGCCCTTTCCACGGATGTTGACCCCGAAAACGATGTTTATAAGGGGAGTGCCGGAATCAATTTCATGCGCTTGAACAAGGCCATGCTGGGATTGGCGCCGGGGGATGATATTGATGCTATTTCTTACCCGGATGCCTCTTTGATCGTGTTGCTTGGAGAGGGGGGCTTTTTTGATATAACCATGACCCCAATTGTGTGGCATTTCTCCGTGGATTATTATGCCTGGGGAACGCAGGGGAGCGCTGTCAACAACGAAGTGACCGCTGGCACGGGGATTGGCCTGGCGCCTGCACCGCGTCCATGCCCCAATCCCAACGAAGCGCATGGCGACTATTTCTACACCAGTTTCGCCACCATGAATAACAATCTCCTGGGCGGAGATGAGGAATTCCTGGGATTGGATATCACCCCGTGGAACATAATTCCACAGCCCCGTCATTTTAATGACGATTTGAATGGATTGGATTTGCAGGCGGCTCCAATCTCGCATCTGGAGACGCCTCTTCAACCCGGAGAGTTGTTCTTTTCCCTGGCGGGGGGGGCGCCTTCGCTGGGGCGTATGGATCCCAATTTGCAGATTCCCATCACGGAGTCGGATATCCTGACGCCGGACGGCCATTGCGGTTTTCGCATTGCATTGGTTGCCGACGGGCTTGCGGTCAATGGGGATCATACCACCCTGGGCATTCCCATGCCGGGCAACGATCTGGATGCGCTCTTTGTGGATGGCGCGGACATGCCGTTTTTCTCGGTGTTGGTGCTTATGTCCAGTCAGATCCATGCATGGGCCAGTCCCGGGGATATTCTGGTGCCGGATGGCATGTATCTTCCGGTGGGCGCGCCCGTGGTGGATGGCATTGCCGACGAATTGATCCCCGCAAGGAAATTGGGACTCCTGGATGGCGAATCTACGCCGCCGGATGCGAAGGATGACAATCTGGACGCCCTGGATGCCGAATTGATTCCAATTCAAGCGATTGAACCGCCGAATCCGGAACCTGATATGGCCGGGGAGTGTGAAGGAGAAGGAGAAGGAGAAGGAGAAGGTGCAAGTGAAGGCGAAGTAGAAGGCGAAGGAATTCTCGAAGGGGAAACTGAAGGTGAAGGCGAAGGAGAGTTGGTACGCATCCACGACGTCAACATTACTGTTAACCAGAATTCCCAGGGATTCCCCTGGACGGATGTCCACGCAAACGCCGATCCCGAAAACGACGTATTCAAGGCGAGCGGCGGCATGAACAAAGTGCGGCTCGATAAACATCTATTGGGATTATTGCCTGGTGATGACATAGATGCTGTTTCGTATGGTTTAAGCGAAATAACCATTGATCCCATGGGGGGCGGATGGGAAGATGCACAAGGCATGCCCCTTTTCTGGCATTTTTCGGTGGATCCCGCATCCACCGGCGTAGTGGGAAGCGCGGTGAATTTTGAAGTCACCACCGGCACAAGTTTAGGGATCGCGCCGTTGCCGCGGCCTAATCCACTGCCGCAGGAAGCATTGGGAGACATATTTGTTACGGGCAGCATGATAGGCGGCACGGGGAATATCGGCAGCAATATGCTGGCGGCGGACGAGGAGTGGCTCGGATTGGATTTGCGCATGCCGCCCAAAGGCGTACTACAACCCAATATGTACGACAATTTGAATGGACTCGATTTATTAGCGCCGCCAATTGTGCATCCGGATACCCCATTGATGCCCGGCGAACTGTTTTTTTCCCTGAAAGCCGGGTCGCCTTCGTTGGGAAAACTGGATCCCATTCTGCTGCTGCCGATCAGCGGGGCGGACATTCTGACCCCGGATGGAAATGGCAGTTTCCGGGTTGCTGCGCCCTCCGATGGTCTGCTGATTCCGGGGTATCATACCTTTCTGGGGATCCCTGCGGATGACAATGATCTGGATGCCCTGTTTGTGGACGCCAATGGCATTCCCTTTTTCTCCGTTACGAATCTTATCCCCGGCGTAATACATCAGGCGGCCAATCCTGGAGACGTCCTGACTATAGACGGGCTGTGCCTGCCGGCGGGCGCGCCTATGACCGACGGGGTGGCGGATGAGTTTATCCCTGCACGAAATCTCGGCCTCTTTGACTTGGAAAATATTCCGGCGGATCCGTTTGATGACAACCTGGATGCACTGGATGTGGCATATGGAATTATCTTGCCGGGAGGCGAGCTGAGTCCTGGCAGGGACATCGCCCTCGTGCCGCAGTCATGTCCCGATGACGCATTTTACCAGCAACTCCCGCACGGTCCGGCAGATGCCTATGCCCTTTACCGGAGCAGCGAGGATGCCAACTTTGCTTTAGACCGGTTTAGCGGTGTGCAACTTCCGATTGACGATGTGCATTGGTGGGGGTTTACCCTCGAAGATAACGGTTGGGGGATATACGAGCCTTGCAACCGCAGCTCGGAAACGTACCTTATCGAGTTTTACCAGGATAGCAAGATCTCATATTCTCCCGGATATATCATTAGCCAACAGACTGTAACCGCCACCCGCGAGTTCACCGGAATGTTCTATAACGGACTTCCGTTGTGGCGGTTTGATGCGGTATTGAATGATTCGGTCGGCCTCTCCGAAGGATGGATTAGCATCATGAACACCAGCGAGGCTTCCTGCTTCTTTTTCTGGCTCACTTCCGCTTCAGGAGATGGTTCTTTTTATTACTACAACATGGACGGCAGCCATACCGAATACAACGGCGACCTCAGCTTCTGCCTGACCACGTTAATCTTTGAAGGCCAGGAGGAAGGCGCTCTTGAAGGCGAAGAAGAAGGTGTGATTGAGGGCGAAGAAGAAGGGGTAATCGAAGGCCAGGAAGAAGGCGTGATCGAAGGGCAACTTGAAGGCGAAGAAGAAGGCGAAGAAGAAGGTCAGGAAGAAGGTCAGGAAGAAGGTGTGGTCGAAGGTCAAGAGGAAGGC
>Ga0116156_10002238_pt1 | contig 17709 bp, 17 predicted proteins | sample AD_UKC045_MetaG_FD_89891 | JGI IMG/M metagenome (GOLD analysis project Ga0116156, IMG submission 89891) | Active sludge microbial communities of municipal wastewater-treating anaerobic digesters from USA - AD_UKC045_MetaG | ecosystem: Engineered > Bioreactor > Anaerobic > Digestate | place: USA... | reverse complement strand
GGTTGCGGCCACCGCCGACCGCATTCGTTCCAGTCGTGATTTCCGGCCATGGATGTCGGCGACGGCGTAGATCTTCACTTCCGTTCAGGACTGTTCCTTGACGAGAAATTCCACGACCTTGCCGTCGCCGCACTCCCCGGAGGAATTCCCCGCCCCTTCCATCCGGACGTTCCCGTTGAATACCCCTCCGGCGGCAATAACCAGGATCCTCGTCTCGATGTCCCCGGCGACCCGGCCGGTGGCCTTGATCTCGACCTTTTCCGTGCCGTCGAGACGTCCCGTAACCGTGCCGCCAATGATGATCGTCCCGGCTTTGATGTCCCCATCCACGCAGCCGTGCTCACCGAGGATTACCTTGGCCCCCTCCACATTGCCCCGAATGGCGCCATCGATAAAGACCGCCCCGGTTGATTCCACATTGCCGGTGATCCTGGCGTATTCCCCCAGGACCATTTTCAACCTGTCCGCTTTTCTATGGAACACGCGCCACCTCCAGACTCTGCCGTGGGTTGATCACCCGGCCTTCCTGCCAGATCTCGTAATGGAGATGATTGCCCGTGGCATTTCCCGTCGCCCCCACGTAACCCAGGGCATCCCCCCGCTTGACCCTCTGTCCTACCCGTACGACATTGGCGCGGTTGTGGGCGTAACAGGTGGAGAAGCCGTGACCGTGTTCGACAACCACGGTATTTCCCCCGCCCCGGTTCCACCCGGCAAAGCTTACCACTCCGTCGGCGGTTGCCTGAACCGGCGTCCCCGCCGGTGCGGCGATGTCGATGCCCCGGTGCAGTTCCACCCGTCCGGTAATGGGATTGGCGCGGCTGCCGAACAGGGAGGTAATCTTTCCGGTTACGGGAAATCCCCGGGGAGTTGCCATATACAAATCCTTCTGGTTTCTAAGGTAGTCCCTGATACCAGCCACGGTTTCCATTGATATTTCGATTTGTTTCTGAATCTGATACATATCCACCGTACCCATGTCGGCGGATTCGTAACTCTCCAGGATCTTTCCCTTGGAACCCTGGGACATCAGCGCTTTGAGTTCACCCTCCATTTGCTTGACGGCACTTAAGGCGGCATTGAATTCACCGACCTTGGCGGTGTAGTCACGCATCTGATGCTCCATCACCTGATACCGGACCAGGTCTCCAATCATCGAACCGGCGTAAATAATACCCAGTATGGTAAGGATGGAGATCAAGGGTATGAATAAAAATGGGATGTTCAGGTTGAAGGAATGTTTAGCGTGGTGATGGGGGATGAACATGATGGTGACCGGAGCGACCACCCGCTTGATTACATGGCGGATTTGTTCCTTTTTCCACATAATTGCTCCTTTATCGGCAAACGTAAAGATCTAACTGCTTTTCCGGTTCCGGTATGCCGCATTGATCGCACCTCGGGGCAGGCACGGATCTCCTTTTCTGTGCCCTCGACCGGCGGTTTAATGCAGCGACATACGCGAAAAGTGTAAACCAGAACTCCGGTCACGGATTGCGTGACTCCGGCCCCGGAGAACTGTCTCTATATGCGAAAGGAAAAGGAAATTGCAAGCGATATTATTTATTTCAGAATTATTACAATATGTTGACTTTATTGTTTAAAGTAAATGCTCAATATTTGTCAGGTTTTTAATCCCGGTTGCGACGGTCCTTTTGGGCTCTCCGCAGTTAAATTTCCGGAGACCTGCCGTGAGAATGTCAAAAACGCCCTTGTTTTCTTGGAAGGTTGTGCTATGAGGCGGATGTAGAGGCAAACCACAGTCGGTAGGACCGGCTGATGAAATTTTGAGGAGAGCATATATCATGGATGCCGCAACGGATCAAAAACCGGAAAAGGTACGCATTAACCAGAACAATCTCTATCGGGAGGAAATCTTCACCGATATGACCGTCGGCTCCCTGCATCAACTAACACCGGTCAAGGCCAACGGGGAAGCGGACAAACAGCGCAAGGTCCTGTACATCGGCAATACCCAGTTGATAACCAAGCAGGGTCCCCTGCCCATCCGCTTCCCCATCGAAGCGAAAAACCTCCAACAGGCAGCGGAAAAATTCCCGGAGGCCATGGAGAGCTTTGTTGGCATGATGATCGCCCAGGCCAAAGAGATGCAACGCCAGGAAGAGTCCCGCATCATCGTTCCGGGGTCCGGGAACATAAAATTGGCCTGATATTCCAGAGCAAAGCTCATAAAATAAATGAGGGGTAAAAAAGGGGTTGACCGTCCATGATGAAAATGACCTTTCTTCGGCTTTGGGCCACGGCTAAAAAACATCATGGGTCCCACGGATTCTCAAAGTAAGTCAAGGCATGATGATCAACGGCGTATGGCCTTCATAAACCAGATCGTTGATGAGGAATTTTCTGGCTATCTGGTCCATGAACATCCTTGATTCTCTTTGAACCACGATGAATTCGTTTTGTTTCTGTTTTATGATCTTCTTGAGGTCCCGCCATGATTTCTCCCCAAGATACAGCTCATAAGCGGTCTCTTTATTGTCGGAATATAATTGCGACAGCTACTTGAGATACCTCTCCGTGGCCTCCCGGTCGTCTTCTGGCGTTACGACGGAAAAAAGACGATTTTCGATCCTTCCTCTCCATTGAGACGAATAATTTTGTTCAATTCGATGAGATTCAGGGGATAGCTTTGGAGCGCAGCAGCGGGCATACTGAGGCATGGCTACGATCAGATTGTCTATTCCGTCTATAATATTCACGGCCTGGCTGCCGATGAAGATCTTCTTCAGAAGTCCCGTACCCTTGATGCCAAAAAAAACCAAATGGTTGAAAGTCTTTTTGAGTAATTCACGCAAAACGGAGACCATATTTTCCTCGGATACGAGATGCTGAATCGGAGTCGCTGGCGGCAGAACATTTTCCGTAAATTTAACGAGCCGCTCCCTGGCCTCATAATTGGCCCGGTCGATAAGTGTCGTTTTTGTCTCATAAGGCGTCATCAAGGGTGACAGGGCGATGTTATTGTGGAACGCGAGCAATTCAGCACCCACCCTCTTGCTCCAGTCATGGGCAAACCTCAGCAGTTGTTCGGAATGAGACGATAAATCGATCAGTACGATGAACCTGTTTTTCATGGCCTTCTTTCGTGAAAATTTAGAATCCTATCCATTGTATCGTCAAAGCGGAAACGTTTTTGAGAAAAAACTTGATCTCGCTAAGGTTTTTATATATTAGTTATAATACAGCATGTAAGTCAAGCCTTAAATCAGATCTGTTGGAGAGATTGGGATCAGGTGGGAAGATGCTGGTCTCAGACCGTTATGATGCTTCCCTGATGTATCCAAAATAAACAAAATTATCCTTAAATCCAGCCGTTTTCTGTTATTAGGACAGATCGTCCCGGCATATCACCCGCTTGTCAACAGGTGCAGACATAACGTAAGGAAAAGACATGGTTGAAGGCAATGTGTTCTATGAAGTGGCCCTGATCCTGGGGATGGCAACCCTCTTCGGCGTCATCGGCCAAAGGCTGCGACAGCCCCTGATCATCATGTTTCTTGCAGCCGGCATTGCCGCGGGTCCTTCCGCCCTCAGCATTATCTCCAGCTACGACCAGATCGAGCTGCTGGCCCATATCGGCATTTCCCTGCTGCTGTTCATTGTCGGGCTCAAACTGGATCTGGGCCTTATCCGCACCATGGGTCCGGTAGCTATGGCCACGGGACTGGGACAGATCATCTTTACCTCCATCTTCGGGTTTGCCATTGCCCTGGCTCTAAGCTATTCCTTCATCAGCTCCGTCTATATCGCTGTAACCCTTACATTTTCCAGCACCATCATCATTGTGAAGCTCCTTTCCGATAAAAAGGAGATTGATTCTCTGCATGGTCAGATCGCCCTGGGATTCCTGATTGTTCAAGACATCGCGGCCATCCTGGCCCTGGTGGGCCTCACCTTTTTCCGTGCGGGCCCCGAAGGGGAACAATCCATGGCCCTCACGCTCCTGTGGATTACCCTCAAGGGGCTGGGGTTTGTGGGGGTGGTGGGCCTCCTGATGTGGCGCGTCCTGCCCTGGCTCACCCAGCGTTTGGCCTATTCCCAGGAAATATTGACTTTATTTTCCATCTCCTGGACCGTCATTCTCAGCATGGTCAGCGATTATCTCGGCTTCAGCAAGGAGGTGGGGGCCTTTCTGGCGGGCGTCTCCCTGGCGTCCACCGAATACCGTGACGCCATCGGCGGCCGCCTTGCCAGTCTGCGGGATTTCCTGCTCCTCTTTTTCTTTATCGATCTCGGGGCGCGTCTCGATTGGACCGCCGTCGGATCCCAGATCGGTCCCGCGATCATCTTTTCCCTTTTCGTCCTCATCGGCAACCCCCTCATTGTCCTCGTCATTATGGGTGTCATGGGCTACCGCCGCCGGACGAGCTTCCTGGCCGGCCTGACCGTAGCCCAGATCAGCGAGTTTTCCCTCATCGTTGCCGCCCTTGGTTTCAGCCTTGGCCACATCACCGCCCCCGTCGTGGGCCTAATCACCCTTGTCGGCGTGGTGACGATCCTGGCCTCGACCTATATGATCCTCTATTCGGGCCCCCTCTACCAACTATTATCCAAACCGCTGAAAATATTTGAAATAAAGAATCCGCAACGGGAGGCGGCGGAGTGCTGCCTTTACGATGCAGCGGAGACGGATGCGATCCTCGTCGGTTTGGGATCCTATGGCGGCGCCCTGGCCGAACACCTCCTGCGGCGGCGCAAAAGGATAATCGCCGTGGACTTCGATCCCGCGGTCCTGAAAAAATGGCGGCAACAGGGGGTCAGCGTCCTGTACGGGGATATCGGCGACCCGGAAATCCACGAACAACTCCCCCTCGACAAGACCCGCTGGATAGTGAGTACCGTGCGGATCCGCGAGCTGAACCTTTCCCTCCTGCAAATGCTGAAGAATCGCGGCTACCAGGGAAACCTGGCTCTTACGGCCGCGGCCCCCCAGGATGCGACGGCATACGAGCGTGCCGGGGTGCCGGTGATCTTCCGTCCTTACCTGGATTTAGGGGAGCAGGCCGCCGACACCCTGACCCACGCCATGGATGTCCTGCAGGGAATGGCCGATTGGAAGATCCAGTTCCGGGAGGTGCGCTTGCCCTCGGGATCCATCTATTCGGGACAGTACGTGCAGGACATTCCGCTGCGCTCCCAGACCGGTGTTTCCATTCTGGCAGTGACCAGGGCCGGTCGCCATTACTACGATCCGGAACCGAATTTCCGGATTTATCCGGGTGACCGCCTGATACTGACGGGCGCCCTGGATGATCTCTTGGAAGCGGAGAGGCTGCTCCGGGAGACGGATATTCATGCTGAAACCGAGGCCGGCGACAACATTCGCCTTGAGGAGGTCAAGTTGGGAGCCGCTTCCGTTGTCACGGGGCGTACCCTGGGGGAGACGGCCTTCCGGAAGCGTTACGGCATCAGTGTGATCGGCATATTGCGGGAAGAAAAACTTTTGAAAGCCCCGGGTCCTGATGAGCGACTCCACGCCGGCGACAGGCTCCTCGTGCTGGGCGACGCCGACTCCATCACAGCTTTCCGGGCACATTCGTAGGAAGGGTAAGGCGGTGACGTCCCCCCGATGGGATTGCACCCCAGTTAGGTTTCCGCTAAGGGCTGATAAGTTGCGAACCCCTTGTCAAGCTACAGGCTTGGGCGGGTATTAGTAATTTAAGGCGATCAGGGGTAATCGACAAATATCAATTTTCCGGTGTCAAAACCTGAATTGGCCGCTTTAGCCGTGAGGATAGCTAATGTATCCCTGCTCATTTCCGGGGCTCTGCCAGAATCTACAAATATGATTTATCCGGGCCGCATATGAGGGCATATTGGTAATCCTAATGGTCGAGTTCAAATACGATATACGAGCCCAAAGAGGGACTAAAAAAAAGAGGCTTTCAGGTATCCTTGATCCGAACCCTTAACGAAATAGGCCTTCCCTTCGGCTTCCTTCCAGGCCTTGTCGTTAAGAGAATAACCGCGATTTAGAACTCTGACCCCGCCGTTGGCCAGCAAACTGTAGTCCGCGGTCACCCGGGTCAAACCGCGCTCAAAAGAATGATCCAGCCTGGCGATTTCGTACCAATGCCATAGATATTTCTCCAACTTGAAATTATCTACGGGTTTTACATTTTCAGGGATTCCGACACACCCCATCAAAATAAACGCCAATATTATCGATATTATTTTCATTTTTTCCTGAAACTTTCGAGCCGTAGGGTCCTCTGTGTCAGGCGGTCCCGGACAACGATTCTTCGCACCGTTTTTGTCTCTTGTGCGGGGCCATTGCTACGCATCTGCCTGAGACGACAACCGGAATAATATTTACCCGTTCTTGGCTGCCTGATTCATGCCGAGAGAGCTTTGCATAACCGTGGAAAAACGGTTCGCACGCAACGAATCAAATGTTTTTCGCCATGGCGTGATTGAACTTAACACCTTGTAATAAATAATATTTATACGTTAACCATTCAGAAGCGAAAAAGATTTCTGAGCCGCGGCGAAGCCATTTTTCAAAGGTCACGCCGAAGATATCGCTTACAGCGGTGCCCGTTACTCTGAAATGTACCGTAAATCGACTGGTTGCCCTAAAGTTGATCGAATATAGGCAGATCGAATATATCTGTCAACAGGAGATTTTCCTTCGGAAAGCCAATGTTTATCCGTGGAGCAAATCAGAATCGGTAAAAATGTGGGAGAGTTAATCCAGAGCAAACAAAAAGGGGCTACAGAATAACTCTGTAACCCCTTGATTTTCATGGTCGGGGCGAGAGGATTTGAACCTCCGACCCTCTGAACCCCATTCAGATACGCTACCAAGCTGCGCCACGCCCCGACCGATGGCTAACATCAGGCTGCACCTTTATCATCGAGCACCAGGCCTGTCAAGCGCAATCAATTCTTCCGGCTATGAAAATATCTTGCATTTCCACTCTAAAATTTCGTAATATGTCGCAATGGTTTCCTTGAGGAAAATAATCGCCGTCCAAGCTGCCGCCGGTTTCTCCGGGCTGGCCATACTGTCACTTCTCGGCGCCGCTCCCGCGTGTGCCGATATCTATAAATATGTGGACAAGCACGGCACTATCCATCTGACCAACGTACCCACCGGTCCCCATGTCAATTACGTCCTGGTGTATCGGGAGAAACGGGTCCTTTTCAAAATCACGGCGGCGGATGTTACCAAATACGATCAGATGATCACTCAGACGGCGAAGAAGTATGATATCGATCCGGCCCTGATCAAAGCGGTGATCAAGACTGAATCAAATTTCAACCATCGGGCCGTATCTCCAAAAGGGGCACGGGGCTTGATGCAACTTATGCCATCCACCGCCTATGCCCTGCAGGTCCCCGATTCCTTTCATCCGGAAAGCAATGTCGAGGGGGGCGTCAAGTATCTCCGTTATCTGATGGAGCTGTTCAGAAACGACCTTTCGCTAGCCCTGGCCGCCTACAATGCCGGAGAAAACGCCGTCATCAAACACCGGGGCATTCCTCCCTACCGGGAGACCCAAAACTACGTCCAGCGTGTCCTCAGTCACTACCACCAATTCCGTAACCAGTGACAATGTTGATGTTGATAGTTTATCTAACGCGATGGGCCCGTGCGACCTCTGAGGCGCCACAGGGAACTCCGAAGCACTCAAATCAATTTCGTTTGTTTTCTTGGGTAATTTGACTCAGGTCGGGAGATTCGTTATCAAGCCGGTCCGTCCGGTTAAATGACGATCGCCATCAAACCGGCCCCTCGACAAATAAATATCTCCGCAGTTTTTCCAAGCGTCTTGCCTTGATACCCTTTATCGCCACCAGGTCTTCCATCTTACGAATGCCTCCGGGTGTAGAGCGGCGTAATTCCAGAATACCCTGGGCCGTTTTTTCACCGAGGCCTGGGATCATGATCAATTCCTCTCTGGTGGCGGTATTGATGTTTACGGGCATTCCCAGGGCCAGACGGGTTGTCCCCTCCATCCGTCCTAAATGCAGGCGGCGGTCGCTGTCGATCCGCACCGAGTCGCCGTTTCTCAACAGCCGCCCGAGATCGGGAGCGGGCGCCGCCGCACTCATATCGATCGATGCGATCCGAGTCAGCAGTTCTGAAAGGGTGGTATTTTCTTGAAGATGATAGATCCCCGCGGCCTGGATTTCCCCGGCGATCTCCACCGCCACCGGACCGTTCTGGGCACCACCGGCGGGGATGGAGAATGGTTTGCGCTGATCCCATTCATACGCCGACATACCGGCATAAATGAATGCGGCAACGGCAAGGATTACCAGCAATCCCTGCCGTTGCCGGTCATTGAGGTTAACTCCGCAACGGTTATTTTTCCAATTCGAAGGCGTCATGAAGAACCATCACCGCCAATTCCGTGTATTTGGCTTTGACGACGCAGGAGATCTTTATTTCAGATGTGCTGATCATCTCGATATTGATGCCTTCTTTGGCCAAAATGGTAAACATTTTCGCCGCCACGCCGGAATGGCTCACCATCCCGACGCCTATAATGGATACCTTGGCAACGCTGTCGTCTATCTCCACCCGCGCCGCGCCGATGTCATTGGCCGCCTCCCGCACGAGCACCGCGGCCTGTTTCACATCCTTGCGGGAGACCGTGAAGGTCAGGTCCGTGAAGCCATCGACACTGGCATTCTGGATGATCATATCCACCATGATATTATGTTCCGCCAATGGCGTGAACAGCCGCGCCGCGATCCCGGGACGATCCGGAACGTTGATTACGGTAATCTTTGCCTGGTCGCGATCATAGGTCACGCCGGATACCACTTCCTTTTCCATCTCCTTGTCCTCCTTGGTCACCAAAGTTCCCCCTTCGTCTGAAAAAGAAGATTTGACATAAATGGGAACTTCATATTTTTTCGCCATTTCCACCGACCGGGGTTGCAGGACCTTGGCTCCCGCCCGGGCCATTTCGAGCATTTCGTCGTAAGAAATCCGTTCCAGACGCCGTGCCTTATCGTATATATTCGGATCCGTCGTATATACCCCATCAACGTCGGTGTATATTTCACAGAGATCCGCCTTAAGTGCCGCCGCCAACGCCACCGCGCTCGTATCGGACCCGCCGCGGCCCAGAGTGGTGATGTCGTTTTCCTCATCGACCCCCTGGAAACCCGCCACGACCAGCACTAATCCCTTCTTCAGCTCCTCCCGCATCTTTCGGGTATCCACCTTGGTGATCCGGGCCTTTTGATGCGCCCGGTCGGTATTGATCTTTATCTGAAAGCCGAGAAACGAACGGGCCTTGTAGCCCAGCCTGTTGAGCACCATGGCCAGCAGGGTCACCGTTACCTGCTCCCCGGTGGCGATCAGGGCGTCGTATTCCCGGGAATCGGGATCCGCCGCCGCCTGATTAGCCAGATTTATCAACCGGTCCGTTTCCCCGGCCATGGCGGATAGAACCACTATTACGTCGTTGCCCGCTTGTTTTGCCTTGATCACCCTTTGGGCGACATTTTCGATGCGTTCCATATTCGCCACCGACGTGCCGCCGTATTTTTGCACCACAAGTGCCATTGCTCAGCAACCTCCCTCTTTCCACAGGTTATTTATCTTCCCGATCAGTTCATTGTTTCCCCTCAGGATCAATTCCCGATCATTTTCTCCCCGATAAGCGAGATATACAAAAAGTGTCCCGGCCGGCAGCAGGGGCAGGATCCTTTCCGCCCATTCTATGACCGTCACTCCCTCTCCGTAGAAGTAATCTTCGTAGCCCATATCTTCCAGATCCTTCACCCCTTCGAGGCGGTAGATGTCGAAATGGTAAAGGGCCAGCCGGCCCTGATATTCATTGATCAGGGTAAAGGTGGGGCTGGTAATGGGATATGCCTCTGGTACGGCCAGTCCACGGGCGATCCCCTGGGTAAGGCAGGTCTTCCCCGTACCCAGTTCACCGACCAGGGCGACGACCTCCCCGGATGATGCTGTCTTCCCGATGATCCTGCCGATCCTCAGTGTCTCTTCAGAACTCTTCGAGATGATCACGCTTTTCATTTTCAGGCTTGCGTCTCCAAAATGACCATCGCCAGCGCCGATTCACGGGTGTGGGTCAGGCTAAGATGCGTCCGGCAAATCGCCCTTTCCCAGACCATCCTGAGGCCACGTTCGGAAAAGGTCAGCCGGGGGTTGCCGACATCGCCCCGAGCCACTCCCACTTCCCGCAGGTCCAGACCCATACCCAAGCCGAGGCCCAGGGCCTTCAGCACCGCCTCCTTAGCGGCAAACCGGGCGGCATAATGTATTGCCGGCATAGCTTTTCCTTGGCAATAGGCTATTTCCTCCGGGGTGTAAACCCTAACCGTGAACCTGTCCCCCCACCGCTGCAGAATCTTTTGCATCCGTGGGACCTCCACCATGTCGATGCCGATACCGGCGATCACGGTCTTCCCTCTCTTATCGCATCGGCTACGGCCGCGGCCTTTTTCGCCGCCCGCACGTCGTGGACCCTTACCATCCGGGCGCCGTTGAGGATGCACGCCGTTACCGCCGCCACGGTCTCATCCCTCAGGCTCTCCGTAGTTTCCCCGGTGATCCGGCCCAGAAAAGATTTGCGGGAAGGACCCATGAGGATCGGCCGGCCGAGGACACGGCATTCCTTAAGCTCCCGGATCAACCTCAGATTGTCCGTGGCGGTTTTTCCGAATCCCAAGCCGGGATCAATGACGATCCGTTCCTCCGTGATGCCCCTTTCCCGGGCATCCTCGATCCGCTCGGCAAGAAATCTGACGATCTCCCCCCACAGGGACCGGTAGGAAAGATCACCGGTCTGCATGTCCCGAGGCGTCCTCCGCATGTGCATGAGGATGACGGCGGCGCCGCTGTCGATAGCAACCGCAGGCATCTGTTCGTCAAACCTCATCGCACTGATATCATTGATTATCTCCGCTCCTGCAGCGATCGCTTTCCCGGCCACATCCGCCTTGGTCGTGTCGATGGATATCGGAATATCGGTCCGTCCCGCGACGGCGGCAATCACTGGGAGCACCCGTTTCATTTCCTCCTCCGGCGATACCGGCATGGCGCCGGGACGCGACGATTCCCCACCGATGTCGATCACATCGGCGCCTTCCGCCACCAGACGGAGTGCATGGTCCACCGCGCGATTATGGTCAAGGTACCTTCCCCCGTCGGAGAAGGAGTCGGGCGTCACATTAACTATACCCATGACCAGTGTCTTTTCCCCCAGGGTGATTACCCGTCGGGGAGTGATCAACTTCCAGGATTCGCAATCGATTTTTTCGATCAGTCCCGTTAATCTTTCTGCAAGTACCGACAGCCCGAATGGTTGACCGGCGATCTTCACGGCGAACTTGCCCAGTTGTTTCCTCGTGCCCATGAGGACCACATCCGTATCGGGAAGTCGGCAGGACACCGCACCCCGGGCCACGGCGGCATCCCCGCCCACAGCGAGCATTTCCTGCTTGATAATGTTGGCCGCGGGGCAGAAAACCCCCTCCAGGTGTATGTTGAGGTGCTGCATCTTCGGCTGCATGGCCGCGATGCCGTGGGGGTCAACGCCGGCATCTTGAAGGAGGGCAGCGGTCTCGCCGGATTGGTTAACCTGCAAGTCTCTTAAAAACCACATAAGAAAATCATTCAGACTTCTGTATTTTCCGGGTCGGTATCCCGCATGGGAATGCCGATGACGGCATCGATCTCCGTGGCGTTAAGGACCTCTTTTTCCAACAGTTCCGCTGCCAGGCGATTGAGGGCGACCAGATTCTCCGTCAGGAGTTTTTTGGCCTCCTCGTAGCGATCCGAAACGATGCGGGCGACCTCGGTGTCGATCTTCTGGGCGGTCTCTTCACTGTAATCCTTGTGGGTGGCAAACTCCCTGCCGAGGAAGATGGCCTCTTCTTTTTTTCCGTAACTCAAGGGACCCATAGTTTCGCTCATTCCCCATTCGCAGACCATTTTCCGCGCCAGCGCCGTCGCCCGTTCGATGTCGTTGCCCGCTCCGGTCGTGAAATCGTTCAGCACCAGTTCTTCCGCCGCCCGTCCCCCAAGAAGGATGGCGATGCTGTTCAGGAGGTATTGACGGCGATAGGTATGCTTTTCATCAATAGGCAACTGCTGTGTCAAACCGAGGGCCCTGCCGCGAGGGATGATCGTCACCTTGTGGATGGGATCCGTTCCCGGCAGCAGCCTGGCAATCAGGGCATGACCGGCTTCATGATAGGCCGTATTGCGCTTCTCCTCATCGCTGATCACCATGCTCCGCCGCTCCGTGCCCATGAGGATCTTGTCCTTGGCGAATTCGAAATCCGCCATGTTCACCTTCTCCTTGTTGGTCCTGGCGGCGTAGAGGGCCGCTTCATTAATGATATTTTCGATGTCGGCGCCGGAAAAGCCCGGCGTCCCCCGGGCGATGACCTGGAAGTCCACATCGGTGTCTATAGGCACCTTGCGGGCGTGGACGGCGAGGATCTTTTCCCTTCCCTTCACGTCCGGCAGGGGAACGACGACCTGGCGGTCGAAACGTCCCGGCCTCAACAGCGCCGGATCCAGAACATCGGGACGGTTCGTCGCCGAGACGAGTATCACCCCCTCATTGGATTCAAAACCGTCCATCTCCACGAGGAGTTGATTGAGGGTCTGTTCCCGCTCATCGTGGCCGCCGCCGAGACCGGCGCCCCGCTGCCGGCCCACGGCGTCTATTTCATCGATAAAGATGATACAGGGGGCATGCTTTTTCGCCTGGTTGAAGAGGTCCCGGACCCGGGAGGCCCCGACGCCGACGAACATCTCTACGAAATCGGAGCCGCTGATGGACAGGAACGGCACATCCGCCTCGCCGGCAATGGCCCTGGCCAGAAGGGTCTTTCCAGTTCCCGGCGATCCGACCAGCAGGAGGCCCTTGGGGATGCGGCCCCCCAAACGGGAAAACTTTTTCGGATCCCGCAGAAATTCGATAACCTCCTGCAGTTCCGCCTTGGCCTCGTCGATCCCCGCCACGTCTTCGAAGGTCACCTTGTTCGTTTTGTCCGTCATGAGCCGGGCGCGGCTTTTTCCGAAGGCCATGGCCTTCCCTCCCCCGCCCTGCATCTGGCGCATGAAGAATATCCAGACGCCGATAAGAAGCAGCATGGGAAACCAGGAGATGAGTATCGTCATGTACCACGGGGAATCCTCGGCGGGTTTCGCGGCAATGCGCACATTGGCGGCCTTGAGCTTATCGACGATCGTGGCGTCCTTGGGCATGAAAGTCTTGAAATTCTTCCCATCCGTAAGCTTGCCGGTGATATTGTCTCCCTGGATGGTAACTTCCCGTACCTGTCCCCGTTCCACATAGGCGACGAAATCACTGTAAACAATACTTTCCTGTTGTCCCTTGGGCTGGGTAAAAAGGTGATACAGCAAGACGAATACCAGACTGATCACAAGCCACAGGGCGATATTTTTCTGTAATTGATTCAAAAGGATCACTCCCGATACTTGAATTCGCCGCTGAGGCGATGAACCTCCCTTACAATAACCTTGACCTCATTTCAATGGATTTCTATGCCGGCCGCCGGTAATCGATCCGCAAGATCCTTTTTGTTTCCGAAGTAATTTTCAGTTCTTCGTGAATGTATAACCCGGGTATCCAGGCGATCCGCCCGTCGGCCACAATAAGGGGCAACCGCTTGCGCTCCGACCTGCCGATCTTTCCGTCCACGAAGATGTCCTGCAGTTTTTTTTCGCCCGCCATCCCCAGGGGGCGCATTCGATCCCCGGCGCAAAAGTTTCGCACCATGACCGGCATTCCGGTCCGGTCGCCGTCGAGACAGGCCGTGGCCGTAACCTGGACGGCGGTTTCCGGGCGGGAATCGCCGCAATTCGTCCGGGCTTTCGCGCCCGGAAGGGGCCATATCCGCTCCCGGCAACCCTGACGATCCCCCGCCCCATCCCAGCGCCGGAAATCAAAATCCCCGCTGATCCGGAATGTCAGGATGTCCCCCGTCTCCCGAATCGTCAGTTCGCCGGGTATGGTCACCGTATAAGCAAAGGCGAAGTCGTGGCCACCGGCCGCCGGACGGGCCAGGATCAGCCGCCCGTAGTCCCGCTTTGCTTCCAGGCCATGGGGAAGGTGGAGACATCCAGACGGCCGCGGTGCGAAGGCCAGTTCAAGAACCGCTTGGACATGGTGGAAATAAATCCCCTGCTCCGCGTCAGCTAAGCGCTCCAGCAGATGTTTCACGAGCCGGCGGGAAAGGGCGATCGGCTGGGCCCGGATTTTCTCCACTTCCAGGCTGAAACCTTCCGGGGCGACGGCGATGTTCCAAGCCGTCAGGATCCGATTCACCCGACTCTGGAAGAATTCGTCTTCATCCTTCAGGACGGCGGCGGTCCTGGCCAGGGCCAGATCGATGTTCCGGTTGTAATCGCGCCGAATCATCGGCAGCAGATCATGGCGGATTCGGTTTCGCAAGTAACGGCGGTCGTCGTTGGAGCGATCCATGACGCAATCCAGTCCCTCCTGCGTGAGAAATACAATGATTTCATGGCGTTCAATGTGTAGAAAAGGGCGGATATAACGTCCGTCCCGCATTGGGGTCATCCCCTTGAGCCCCTCGGAACCGCTCCCTCGGAAGAGATTCATCAGGACCGTCTCCGCCTGGTCCTGGAGATGATGCCCCAGGGCAATTCGATGCGCACCCATTTTTGCCGCCGCCCGTTCCAGAAATTCGTAGCGTACCGCCCGGGCCATATCCTCCGTCGATCTTCCCGCCGCCTTTTTCCACGCCGGTATATCCGCCCGCTCCACCGTCAGCGGCACCATCCGGCGTGAGCAAAGCTCCCTGACAAAACATTCATCCAGCTCCGCTTCCCCACGGAGGCCGTGATTGAGATGCGCGGCGGCCACGGATACTCCGTAATCCTCAGCCAGCATCTGCAGCGCCGCAAGGAGGGCCACGGAATCCGGCCCCCCGGACAGGGCCACGAGCACCGTATCACCGTCACTGAGGAGGGCGAATTCTTCGATGGCCTTCCGGACCTTATTCAACATGGTGAAACAAACTCCGAAAATCCCGTCTCAGCAAAATACATCTTTCAGTTCCGCCAGGTTTTCGCAGGTTACATCGGGCCGGAGGGCGAGGAGCCGTCGCCGCTCCCCCAAGCCGTTGAGAAAGGCGCAACTTATAATCCCCGCATTTTTCGCCAGGAGGATGTCGTTGTGACCATCGCCGACGATCGCCGTTTTTTCCCGGGCGATATGGTAACGATCGAGGTAATGATCGACAAGGCGGGCATCGGGTTTGAGGTAGGGCCGGAAATCGCCGCCGATGATGTCATCGAAATAATGGGCAATGCCGAGACTTTTCACTATTTTGACGGTAAACTCGTGTTTCTTGTTGCTGATCACCACTTTTTTCTTCCCCGCGAAATGGGAGAGACATTCCTCCACTCCGGGATACAGAGCCGTTTTGTCCAACATATGCTCGCCGTAATAGGCCCTAAAGATGTTCAGCGCCTCCGCCAGGGCGAAATGATGATTCGTCCCCAGGGATCTACGGATGAGTTCCTGCACCCCGTCGCCGACATAGCTCATGATCAGCTTATGCTCGAGCGGGGCCATCTCCAGCTTCTCCAGGGTATGATTGACGGCGGCGGCAATATCCTGACCGGTATCCGCCAGCGTGCCGTCGAGATCAAAAACAAATAAATCAATTTTTATCATACGTTACTCTATTCATGCAAAATTGTCCTTGACTGTATATAAAACTCGGGTTTGAATGGCAAGCAAATCGAGGAATAATATTTTTTCAAGGAGCATGGATATGGAAAAACGACCCTGGATCAAATATGGGGCCTTCTTGGTCATCGCCCTGTTCATGGCCGTATTCGTTCTGGAACTTGACGCCTATGCCCGGGTGGGCGGCGGCCGTTCCTTCGGCAGCCGCGGCTCGCGATCTTCCTTCAGCACATCCAAACCGTCCCCAAGCCAACCTTCGAGTCCCTCTCGCGGCATGACCAGCCCGTCGTCGGCGGCGCCGCAGTCACCCCAGCAGGGGGGATTTTTACGTACAATGGGCGCGGGACTGGCAGGAGGACTTCTGGGCGGCTTGCTCTTCAGCAGCCTCGGCTTCGGTCACGGCGGCGGTTTTGGCGGCGGCATCGGCCTTTTCGATATCATCCTCATAGGCGGAATCTTGTACGGAATCTACTGGTTCCTTAAACGGCGCCGGCAGCAAGTAGCAACTGCCACCTCACCGGCGTCCTTTTACCAGGCTTCCGGACCGCAAACCCCGGTTTTACCCGGTTACGCCCAACCGGCCGGCGAATCATCCCGGGACGACCATGGCGACGACGGCAGGCAAGGTCTCAGCCACATCCGGCAGATGGACCCACAATTCAACGAAGATAATTTTCAGAACCTCTGCATGGATATCTTCTTCAAGATTCAGGGCGCATGGGCAAATCGGGACATGGCGGCCGCCCGGTCACTTCTCACCGACGAGATGTTCCGGACCCTCCAGAATGAAGCGGAGCAGATGCAACGGGACAAAAAGTTCAACAAGCTGGAAAACATTGCCGCCCGCAGCGTGGAGATCACCGAGGCCTGGCAGGAGGAAGGCCGGGATTACATCACGGTCCGTTTTCTGGCCAACCTTCTTGATTACACTGTCTCGGAACGGGGAGAGTTGCTGGCCGGCAGCAAGACAGACCCAGTCAAGTTCGAGGAATACTGGACCTTTGTCCGCCCCTTGGGCAACAACCCCTGGCAGTTGTCCGGCATCGATCAGGGCAGTTAAGTGAAACAGAAAGATAGGATAGCCATTGTCGGGCTGGGCAAGGTGGGAACAGCGATGGGATACCTGTTGAAAAAGGCCGGTTATCCCATCGCCGCAATAGCCGACCGTAATCCCGAGGCATTGGCGAAGGCCCACCCCTATACCGGCGGACGCATTTGCCCAACCATCACTACCGCGCCCCGGGACGCCGATGCCGTGCTCATCACCACCACCGACGACGCCATAGCCTCCGCCTGCCGGGAGCTCGCCGGCGCCCTCCTCCCCGGCCAGAAGGTTATTCATTGCAGCGGCGCCGGTTCCCTCGATCTTTTGATCTCCGCCCGAGAATCAGGCGCCTTCATCGCCAGTATCCATCCCATCCAGTCCTTCGCCCACGTGGAGGGGGCCATCGACAACATCCCCGGAAGCACCTTCGGGATCACCGCCGGCGAGGAAATCAGGGAGTGGGCCGTGGATTTCGTCCTCGCTCTGGACGGGGCGCCCTTTTTCGTTCCCGACACTGACAAACCCCTTTACCACGCCGCGGCCTGCATCGCCTCCAACTATCTGACCACCCTGCTCTATATGGTCGAAGAAATATATCTGCATCTCGGGCTGAACCGCGAGGAGGCCATTCGCGCCTTCTGGCCGCTGGTCCGGGGAACCTTAAGGAATATCGAATCCCGGGGAACCGTAGAGGCATTGACGGGACCCATTGCCAGGGGAGATATCGGGACGGTGGAAAAGCACCTGCTTGCTTTTCAGGATAAACTGCCTGAATTTCTCCCCTCCTACCGGGCGCTGGGCATAACCGCCACGGATCTGGGACTTAAAAAGCGGAGTTTGACGGAAGAAAAGTCAAACATGATCAAACAACTACTTCAGGGAGGAAAAACATGAGCACACAGGTTCAAATCACCAGGGTGACTACGGCCAAGATTCGGGACATGAAGAAAAAAGGTG
>Ga0116156_10002236_pt1 | contig 17721 bp, 11 predicted proteins | sample AD_UKC045_MetaG_FD_89891 | JGI IMG/M metagenome (GOLD analysis project Ga0116156, IMG submission 89891) | Active sludge microbial communities of municipal wastewater-treating anaerobic digesters from USA - AD_UKC045_MetaG | ecosystem: Engineered > Bioreactor > Anaerobic > Digestate | place: USA... | reverse complement strand
TCTGAGAATCGGTTTGATTATTTCTGCTGATTTAGGATCTTCTTTTATAAGTTTATCTTTTGTCGCTCCATCAATAATGAATGCTTCGTTAAAGCCGGTCAATACTCCACGATATATCTGAATGTCCCAGTCTTTCAAGGGCGTTCCGATTTCTTCGATTTTTCTTTTTATGATTGATTCGTCGGCTGACGATATTATCCAGCTATCGGATTTCAGTCCGCGTAACACGATATTATTATTCTTAAAATAGCTTGAAAGATTCATTGAGGCTTTAAAATCCTTTTCAATTTTACATGCTTTTATTCCGGCAGTTTGATAATTGGGATCACTTTCTTTTACAAAATAGGGTGCTTCCTGCTGTTTTTTCATAAAAAGCAAAATGTTTGTATCAACCGTAGCACTATCAAAAACTTTATATCCGCCAAAATCAATAAGAATTTTCGGAATAGTTTTTTCAGAAAGATATCCTCGCAGTTTTTCTCCATATTTTGCTCTCATCCACTTGTTTGAAGTGATATAACACAAGTGTCCGCCGTCTTTTAAAAGTTCGTTCCCTCTTTCATAAAAAAGAGCATAGATATCGCCGGTTTTTGCAAAAGAAACATATTCCTGATCTTTGTATTTTTCACCTAAGTATCCGTTATTATTCTGTAACTGAATATATGGCGGATTCCCGATAACAATGTCAAAACCATCTTTAACATCCGGGAAGAAATATCTTGTGTCAAAAAATTCAACTTTCTGATGATTGAATATGTTTGTGTAACTGTCCCAGAGTTCAAGTTCATTATTCAGCTTATCAACTTCAGCTTCCTTTTCCTTGCCCCATACCTGCTCAAACTTTGTCCCTTTTGCCGGTTTGAGAGCATAGTTTATAGCATCCTTTTTTTCTTTAACTTTCTTTTTTATATGACTTTTTATCTCTTCTTTAAGCTTATCCTTTCTTACATCATTATTCGCACCGAAATAGCTCTTCACCAGCTTTTCCAATTCAACAAAGAAAGGCTCTCTGCCAAAAAGTGTTTCAAGGTTAAGCGGCTCAGGTGATTTATAAAGAGTATCTGCACAAACGATTTTAAATTCAAGGTTCGGAAGCGGTTTAACGCCTCTGTTTTGAGCAGAATCATCAATTTTAGCATCAACGATGAGAGAAAGGAAAAACCGGAGCTTTGATATTTCAACAGCAATTGGCTGAATGTCTATGCCATAAATAGAATTTTGAATAATTCCAAGCTTGTGAATATATGACCAGTCTTCGTTCTGCAACTGATCTTCGACAATCGTTTTCGCAATAGGATCTGAAATTCTATCAACTATCTTCATTACCCATTCGATTGAATCAGGGTCAACTTTTTCAAGGATAAGAGCTGTTTTTTGAAGAATTCCCATCGGATATGCACCGCTGCCGCAAGCAGGGTCAATGGATTTCATCTTATCAAGTGCATTAAGAATATCTGATTTCTGATCTTTGGAAAGTTCGGGATTTTCATCTGACCAGCTCAACAATTTATCAAGGTTTTGTTCTTTAATTCCAGCATTTTGAGAAAGATATGCTTTCAAACTTTCATCAACCATATATTCAACAATAGGTCTTGGAGTGTAAAAGCTGCCCGTTGCGTTTCTTGCAGTTTCACCGGTTTCAGGATTGAGTTCAGCAAGAAGATTTTCAAAAACTCTTCCAAGCATTTCAGGATCAATAGAAAGTTCCATATCAAGCGGACTGTTTTCATTAATAGTGAAGTTATACATTTCAAGAAGTTTGAAAAGATCACTAAACCAGGAATCTTCAATTGATATTATATTAAATGTTCCGGTGCCTTTTGAATAGATGTCATCATTATCAGGTTCAAAAAGTCCACCGTTAAGAAAGGGGATCGTTTTTGAGAGTTCATCTATTTGGAGAAGGTTTTCAAACTTTCTTTTATTTACCGGTGTATTAAGTACTTCAAAAAAGAGCGGTTCAAGCACGGAGTGGAAATAATCCTTGAATTTTTCAAGAGATTTCAATGAGAGAAGTTCTTCGGGAATAAGCGGAACACCGTTCGCCGATTTTTTCTTTTTCAGAAACCAGCAGAAAATAATTCGACCGATAAGTTTTACGGCAAATTCCTTTTTTCTGCTATCTCTTGGATATTTTGCCTCTTTAATGAAACGGTAAAACAAATCTGCAATTTTTAAATAAAATTCCTTGTTTACCACTTCAACTGAAAATCTGCTCTTCAAATCTTCAATATCTGCGACGGCTCCCTTTTTTATAAGAAATTCTTCAGGAGTTTTAACTTTTGCATCAGGACCAAGATAAAAGGAAAATCTTCTCGGATTGGAAAGCTCTTTTTCTGTCTTTTTTCCGACCCTTTTGTAATCGGTTGTAAGAAGAGAAAACCGATAGTTCTCACTGTTTAAAGACCTGAATATTATCAAGGCATTGGAAGTGTAAGTGTCAACATTGTCTCTCATGAATCTGAATGCTTCCCGGGTTAGTGTTACTCTCGGATCATTTTCACTTTCATGCGTTATCTCATAAAGTGCAATGTCTAATTTTTCTGACTCCCCAATCTGAGTTATTGACTTGATTTTATTAAGAGAAAAGTCGCCTGTACTGAAAGATTTTCGTTTCAGCCCGAAATCTATACGGGGAAACATATTGTTTCTGATAAATATTAAAAAATCTTCGGGGTTGTACGATTTGTTAAAAAAGTTTGTGTTCATTATTTCCGTGCTCCTCAAAAATCTGTCTAAAAATGTCTAAATCTGTCTGAAAATGTCTAAAAATGTTTTGCTATTTGAGTTTAGACATTCTCCAAACTTTTCCATCTATGTAAATTTCTCCTTTTCTTCTAAGTACTTGCAAATTGTTCTTCACTTTGTTCTTCTTTTGTTTTTCGTCTAAAACATCCGGAAGTTTGTCTAAAAGTATTTTTTCGAAATCAACCATTATATCAACTCCTCGGCAAGAATTATGCTCTCCCTGCCGCCATCTATTTCTCTGGCTCTTTTTCTGATTTTAGTTAAATACTCTATTGGAATCTCTTTTTCAAGTGCTTCAATTTCTTCCTTTTCATTTGCAGAATCTATATTTCTTATCATTTTCATGTAATTTTCCGGAATTGCTTTCAATGTTGACACAGTATAGAGAAGCTCCGATAGATATTCTCTTTTTTCAGGGTTGGTATTTATGAATGATTTTATTGCAACTGTCGTTTCAGTTTGCTTTTTATCTCCTTTTGAACTCGTTGAATGGGTAAAAAGGTGACTTTTTGTGTTCTGATATAAAATGTCAAACGCTTCTGAAACCTTGTCGCCTTTTTCTGAAATGTCAGATTCCATCAGCTTGAAAGCCGTTTCAATCGTTATTTCTTCGATTACTCCGTCAGAATTTGAAAATTTGAAAGAACATTCTTCACCTTTTCTTCCAAAAACCAGAACACCTGATTTTTCAACCCGTTTTGTTCTTTTAACTCTGCTTCTAAAAGGCAGAGTCAAGGCGGCCTCAAATAGTTCAGGAGTTAATTTTTTAACAAAGTAAAGTTGATTTCTGTATTTTGCATCCCACGATTCCTCTTCCTGTGCTTTTTTCTCTTCACACAGCTTTTCAGCAAAATATCTGTTGACTTCCTCTTCATTTGTAAGAACCTTTGCATCTTCACCGATCAGTGCATGAATCATTGCCATTTTAAATGTGGAAATAGTTTTTATCCCTGTTTCCTTTTCTCCTTTGTCTGTTGGAAAATAATTGTAAATCTTGAGTGAATCAAACATCTTGCGGTTAATTCTGTTTATCCTGCCGATTCTTTGAATTACTCTTGTGGGATTATAGGGAATGTCATAATTAAAAATTGTTCCTGCCCGGTGCAGGTTGTAACCTTCTGATATTGCATCCGTAGCAATAAGAATATTAAAATCATTCAACTGCTCTTTCATATCAAGACCGGCATCAAAATTCTGTTCAATTCTTCTTTTATTTTCCCTTGTGGAATCCGCAGATGTATATTTCATCGTCTGCAAACCGTATTTCAGCTTGTCAGAAAGATAGCTGACTGTGTCTGCAAATTCTGAAAAAACAATTATTTTCCTTTCCGGTTCTTTTCTGATTTGTTCTTTTAAAATATTTGAAAAAGCTTCAAGTTTCGGATCATTTTTTACATTTTCCCACTCTTTTTTTATCTTTTTCAGCAAGTGAATATCTTTTTTAAGGTCTGTTATGAATTCATCATTAAGATCACTGCTTAAAAAGAAATTATACCCTTTTTCCTTTAATTCTTCTATTATTTCGTTTACTTCTGAAGAGAACATTTCAAGCTCTTCGCCATTAGAGTTTAAAAGAACATCAACTTCAACAACATTTCCTTTTTTCCTGACAGGGATACGCCCTTTTTCAAACCATTTTTGCATTTCTTCTGAAGCAGAAAGTATTGAATCAACTGATTTTCTAAACGCTTCTATTGAGCTTTCAAATCTTCTGACAAGAAGTGTTCTCATAAATCCTGCAATATGTTTCTGTCCCTCGATTAAATACTCAAGATTTCTGTATTCTGACTGAGTTTTTTCATTTTTCATTCTTTCAAGGGCTTCAGGTTTTAAATAGGAGAGCGGGCGGTATCTTGCACCTTTGAAACTTTCCTTTCCGCTCTTTTTTTCTTCGTTTTTCGGATATATTTCCTCAGTTGTTGATTCATAAAGAGGAGCAAGTTTCCCAAGATCGTAACGCTCAAGAACAGGTTCATTAACAATCGGAAAATGTATTCCCTGTTTCACGAGATCATTCTTATATTCTTCAATAATATCAAGGTCTATTCGTGTTCTTCTAATTACTACAGGAAAAATTATCTCCCTGATTTTCATTGAAATTCTTCTGATTTCATCTTTTAATTCTGTTTCTTTTATACTGCCGCTTCTATTCAGCTTCTGCAAAGCCGAATATTCTTTTATAAGTTCTCTGAATGCTCCGGAAAGATTCTGAACAGTTCTTATTGTTGACTTTGCAGGAATCTGAAAGAGTTGAATCAGAGCAAATACATCTTCAGGATTGTTATTGAACGGGGTCGCTGTAAGAAGAATTACCTTGTTACCCTGACACAGCTTGTGCAGAAGTGCATAATCTTTTGTTTCAGGATTTCTATATCTTGCCGCCTCGTCAATAATAATGAGATATTTTTCATCAAAACATTGTTTATTCAAAGCATCTTCAATTTTACCACTGCTGAAAACCCTTGCATTGTAATTAAACTGCATCCGGTAGTTTTCCCATTGATCGGTCAGATGAGGCGGTGCAATTATTATTACAGGCAGCTTTAAATTATGTGCAACAGCTGATGCGATAACAGATTTACCAAGTCCTACAACATCAGCAACAATAACTCCGTTATGTCTTTCAATTACTGTCAGTGCTTTTTGAATTGCATCAGACTGATATTTGAAGTTAGCATATTTTTTGTTTATTTCATCAGGTAGCTTGATAGATTTATCCTGCTTTACAGAGAAATATTCAGACAATGCTCTGATAAAAAGAAGTATGGGTGCTGGAATTTTTTCTGTCCATATCTTTTCCTTAACTTCAGTGAAGAAATCGTCCTTGTTGTATTGGCCAACTATTTCAACTGAATTGTTCCACAGTTTTTCAAAAAGAGTTTTTGCTTCCTCAAAGTCCCTATTGTCCCGAAACATCACATTTATTTCATTTCTTCCAGCAAGACCGCTGTATGAAAAATTGCTTGAACCCGTAACAACAATTCCAAGATAGTCACCATTTTCATTATGATTTCTGTCATTTTCAAAGATATAAATTTTTGCGTGATTCGGTTCTCTTGTTTTTCTTATTTCAAGAGTTCCGTCTTTAATTTTTTCTATGAAGAGTTTTAAACTTTTTTCCTGTCTACTGCTATCAAAGCTGTCAGTTTCATTAATAAGAGTCGTGAGTTTTTCATAATATTCTTTTCTAATTTCAATGTCGCTGCTCTCATTTTCGATTTTTTCTATCAAAGACACTTCCCTCAGCTTGCCGGAAATAAGAGCATCAATATCCATCCCTACAAGAATCTTCATTTTCTTGTTTTTAACATCTTCAGAAAGTTCGGAAAATCCGCTGAAATAAAAATAACCTACAAGAGCATAAATATTTTCACAGTTTGGAATAACATTCCGCATTTTTTCAGCCAATATGTGAGTATCGTTTGTTATAAGTTTTCCTGTCATTTCATCCCTCTAAAATAGATCCTCTGTGACGCATCCTTTATTTTCATCACATGTTTTCTGGTTGTTTTCGTAACAGTTTTGTGAATACCATTTTCCTTCAATACACCAGTAAAACGAGTCTCCTTCACACTTTTTTTCGCCTTCTGAGCAGACTGATTCTTCATCCGGCTCTTCAGTCGCTTCGCAGAGATTATAGTAATCGACCATTTTGTCATAGCAGGGGTTGCTGTCAGTCTGATTATGGGAAAAATCATCACAGTCAAGTTCAACCATGCATGTTATCAGAGATTCATATGCTTTGTGACATTGAGTTGATTTTCCTTTGTACCAGTCGGTTGTATCGGAAATGAATTCTTCGGAGCAGTTTTCAACATCATCAAATGAGTTGTTGAATGTTTCAGGATCACATTCTTCAACTTTTTCACAGTAGGGAGTTGCTATGTTCTGAATGAAGGATGTGTTTTTGTTTCCGGTATCAATCTTGCCGCAGGACGGGAAAATTGTCGTCGAACAAACTGCGATCAGAAATAAAACTTTTTTCATTAGATGGCTCCTTAAATTATCACAGTTCGCTTAGTTTTTCTCCGCCGAGAATGTGCATGTGAAAGTGGGGGACAAGCTGTCCTGCGTCTTTTCCTGAATTTACGGTGAGACGGTATCCTGAATCAGCGATGTTCTCAATTTCAGCCACTTTCCTTGCAACTGAAAAGATGGATGCGAAAATCGCTCCGTCAGACTCGTCAACTTCGTTAACCGAAGCGATGTGCTTTTTGGTTATTATCAGATTGTGGACTTTATAAAGCGGGCTTATGTCCTTGATAACAATAAAGAATTCGTCTTCATAGATTTTTGTTGAAGGGATGCGGCCTTCGATTATCCTGCAGAAAATACAATCACTCATTTTTTGACTCCTTTATCTCTGTTTGAAGGTTTCATATAAAAAATATATATCATTGTAAAAACAAAGGAAAAAAGGACTGAAACAGTTGATATTTTGGGCAGTGTCAGCCCGAAAGATATTGAAAAAAGTGAAAATGCGAATGGAAATGAGCAGAAAATAATCCCTTTGACAAGACGGCTTTTCAAGCCGGAAGAAAGAATTATGATATTGTGTATGGTTGTAATGAAAGGTTTTGCGATATATATGTCACCTTTTCCTGAATCGCATTTTCCCCAGACAACTTGTGTTCCTGTTGTATTTTCTTCCGGTTCATCGGTAATGATAAGGTCGCTGTCTGTGATCTCAGTTTCGCTGAAAGATCTTTTTATTTCACAGCAACTGTTCCATAGTTCCGGCTCTTCGGGAGCAATGATTACAGATTTTATTCCGTGTCTTTTCTCAATAAGTTCAAGGTATGAGCAGTTAGTTGACGGCTTTATCCTGTCTATTGCATAATATCCGATGATTTTACTATTCCTTGCAAGAGCAATAAACGACCGGTCATCGTTTTTTTCAGGAAGGGCTATCTCTTCATGACTGTAGCCATTGTTGCTCAGAATGATGTTAAGAGGAGCCATTGCAAGCGACATCCCGTCTTCAAAGGTTTTTGAAAAAAGTTTGTCTTTTTTAAGATTCTGAGAATATTCAGGGCTTTCAGAAGCAGCCAGATTAAGTTTTTCAACAAGTTCAAGGAATTCTATTGTTGAAACATCTTTTACCGTTTCTATTCCTGAAAGGTTGAAATGGGGAAATGTGAGGAATCTGTCTGTGTCAAAAACAAGTCGGGTTATTTTTGCCCCGTTATTGAAAAACCTGAGATTGTTGAGAATCGCTGATACAGCCGCTGTGGAGATGATGAAATTGATGAAAAGCGCTGTTACAACTGCCGCAGGGGCAGGGGAGTATATTGAAACTGCAAGGTATAAAGCATGATCGATGCTACCGGTCTTGATGAAATGAATGGATGCAAACAAAAGCAGAGTTGCAAAGAACATCCAGACAGCTCTGTCAAGATGAACAAACCTGAGAGGGGTTGCACCGGTATCGGTACTTTTAAAAAGATATGAAATCAGGACAATTACCGGAATGAAACCTGACACCTCCCATCCTGCAAGATGTCCCTGCAATGTCAGATATACGGAGATCAGGAAAGGAACAGTGACAAAAAGCGCCACAGAGATGATTTTCTTTATGCCTGACTCAAAAAGTTTAATGAAAACAAATATGAAGGCAGGTGTGAAATAGTAGATGCCGCTTTCATAACTACTGTTTTTCACAAAGACGAACACAATTATATAAAAAATGTAACTGAGTATCGAATAAAGGAAAAAAGTAAGCGTCAGATTTATTTTTCTCATATTAAGATCCTGAATTTATCAAAAGATGTCCGGAGAACCTTTACCTTCTCTGATTATTTCGTATTCATCACCGTTCAATTTTACTATCGTTGTAAGTTCAGACGGCACATAGCCGCCGTCAACAAGAAGGTCTATCATATGAAGCCACTGCGGCTCGTCTTCGTCGGGATCGTTGAAATCACCACCTTCATCACTGGATGCGGTTGAAACGACAAGCGGTTCTCCGAATAATTCAAGAAGTTCGGAAATGAATCTGCTTTCCGGTATTCTTATTCCCACCTCTTTTCTGTTCTCAAGCATTATCTTGGGGATGTCTCGGCTTGCCGTCAGAATGAAGGTGTATGGTCCAGGAAGGCATCTTTTCAGGAGGTTGAAATGCCTGTTGTCAATGTCGGCATATTTTGAGATGTCACCAAGATCTTTAAATACGACTGAGTAGTATTTTCTTTTTTTTGTCTGTTTTATCCGGTTGAGCTTTTCCAGAGCATTTTTCTTTCCCATCTTAATAGCTAAAAAATAAGAGGTATCTCCCGGAAGCAGAACAACACCGCCTTCGTTAAGAACAGCAATGATCGTTTCAAGTGTTTTCGTTTGGGGATTTTGAAGATGAATAGAGACCTTTTCCATTGACTATACCTGTTGAAAAAAGAAATTGTTAATAAATTTAAATACTTGTTGGAATTTCGGGTTTGGATCTGCAATGTGTTCAATATCATTTCCGGTGAAATCGAAAGCCGTTTGAATGTCAGGAACAAGTGAGAATGTATGATAGAACGATGCATCATAAAGTTTTTCAAGGAAAGTTGTAAATGTATCAGGTTCAGTATTTTCCAGCTTGGTTACAAGATCAAGAAGACGGTTCTGGAAGTTCGGTCTGATGTTCTTTATGAACCTGACCTTTTCTTTCCCTTCAAGTTTCAAGGGTGCTATCAAAGCCGAGGAAGAAAATCCGGCATTGTCTCTGTTAAAAGTATTTCTCATTCCGCATGAAAGAAGAAATGCGTTACGGATCACTTTGAATTTGAGATCTCTGATGCTCATTTTGAGTGCCGCAGGCCCGAAACAGATACACGGGAGTTTTGCCTGAACTATCTCGAAAGGACTTTCAAGTTTATCATCAAAAACACCGGTAAGGTCGTCAAAGTTCGCGGACAGCTTGATGTATTCAATAAGGTTAACCAGTTCCCTGTGGGAATTGGAATTCAGAGGTTTTCCGGGGATCTTTGTTTCATCCCTTATGCCGAAAGAGGTTATATGGAGGAATTCTTTCAGCAGAAGTTCAGTCTGAGTGAAATTCAGAAATTCAAAAATACTTTTGCTGTCAATTGCAAATATACGCGGATAAAGCTCTTCGTCTGTTTTGTCGGAAAGTCCTGATAGCTTAAGGATGCTTTCAATGAAGAACTGAAGACGGCGGTTATCTTTTTCAAGGATGGCGAGCCGTTTTAAAGGGTATGTGTCTTTTTTTGCAATGGCTGTAAAAAGAATTCCTTTCAGAAGCTCTTTTTCCTTCTGATACTGTCCATTTTTCCATGCAAGTTTTGAAAGAAAGACTGTTTTTGAAACAGGGTCGGGGTCTATTGAATCGATGAGTTTGACAGCATTTTCTTCATCGCCCTCTTTAATGTAGTTGTTTATCAGCACTTTTTTTGCATCAACATCATTTCTTTGTGCAAAATGTGTCAGTATTCTGGCTTTGTACTCTTCCGGCAGGGTTCCGTCAAAAGCATGAAGCACTTCATTGTATGAGCTGAATGGCTGGATGTCTGTTTCTGAAATATCTGTCCCTGACTGGAAAAGGAATTTAAGCTTTTCCACCGCCTGATCAGTATTTGATGACACAAGTGATCTTACCAGAGAAATAGTCAATTCATCCGGTTTTTCCGTATTCATCTGTTTGATCAGTTTCATTCCTCTCTCAAAACGGTCACTGTTGTCGCTGTATTGAGTTTTATTGAACAGATCAAGTGCGTTAGCGGTGTAACCCGCTTCAAGGTTAAGGTCAAGCAGAAGCCCTTTGAGCTGTTCGCGGAAATCTTCGGGGGAATTGTCGATCCGTGCCGTCACATCACTTATTGCAAGGTTTATGTCACCACTGCTCTTGAGAAGTTCGACAAGTTTCATGAAAAGTGAAAAATCCCATTCGGCTGCAAGGATAGCTCTCGCCATTTGAACAGCTTTTTCGATATTTCCTGTTGACATATAATGTTCAAAACATTTTTTTCCCGCACAGATATCGTGATTTTTGTTCCATTCGAGTTCATAAATATTCGTGAGCATTTCGGTCTTCCCGATGGAACTGAGAAATTTTTCATATATTTCCCTGTATGCACAGATCTCTTCATCGGGTGTGGAGCTGTATCTGAGTTTATACAGATCAAGAAGCTGCTCTGTTCCGGCATGTTCGTGAACGAGTTCTATTGTTGAGTCTATCAGATCACATTTTCTTTTTGGATCGGAGATCTTTTTTATGAAGAAATTTCTAAGGAATATCAATGTGTTGTAGTCTTCTTCTTTTAAATATATTTTTTCCAGTATATCTTTAACAACCTCTATGCTGAAAGGGTCGGATTCGTTTAAAAGTATGTTTTCAAGCTCTTCTTTCAGTTCAGGATTGTCAGATCCTCTGAAGAATATCGACCAGACCTTTCTTTTGTTTTCAGGTTCGTATTTGAGGTAGTATTTAAGTATTGTCTGTATTCCTCTGAAATAACCCTCCTCAATATATTTTTCAACAAGAAGCATCAACGCAATTTTCTTGGAAGAGTTTTTAATCAGGTTGTCGATCGAATAGTTCTGCTCAAGAAGGGAAATGACAAACTGCTCATCATGTCCCGGCTTCTGCGGTTTTTCAATATCACTGCGCGAATCCTTTCTTATGAAATAGAGATACTTCCAAAGAGAAGGTTCTTTCTTGAGGAGATACTGACTGGTAACATATGAGTGATCTTTGTTCTTTATAAGATCGGAAAAGAGTTCAAGGTCCTTTTCAATGTAATCTCCGGTATTTGATTCACTGAAATCGGGTTTCCCTTCAAGCATTCTCAGGTTTTCACGAGCCATGATATTTTCAGGGAACATTTTGAGAATTTTTCTGAACACATCAATGGCTTCGTTGACCATGTTGTTGTCGCGGTATATTATTCCAAGCCGTGTGAGATAATACTGCCTTGTTTCAGAGTCGGTGTGACTCTGTTCAAGAAGCCGTTTGTATAAAATGATGAGATTGTTAATATCCCTCTTGCGCAGATAGATCTTTTCAAGGTAGAGCAGAGTGGGGATGTGGTCGGGTTCTATCTCAAGTATCTCCATGAAACACTCGGTAGCCCTTTCAAGATCACCAAGCTCCTTGAAGAATATTGAACCGTTGCGGTAATAAAGGTTCACTGTGTCAACAAGGTCTTTTGTGAGGTCGATCTCTTTGAAATTTATCTCGGCAAGGTTTTTCCAGCTCCTTGTCTGATAGTAGATCTTTCCGAGCTTTTTTATTGTGGGAAGATGGTCCGGTGCAATATCAAGAATGCTCAGGAGATATTTCTGCGCTGAAATGAAGTCCTTTTTATGGTTTATGTATGTTTCGGCAATGATATTCAACACCCTTATTCTTTCGCTTGCCTCAAGCGAAAATTCAAGTTCTCTCAGAAGTGTCTTGATATAGGCGTCATAGTCATGCATTTTAAGGTATATTTCGGAAAGAGTTCTCACAACTTCAAAAGAGTGCTTTATGGCAAGACTTTTTTCAAGATATTCGCGTGCTTCAGCGCTTTTTCCAAGTTCACGGTGAAGGACATCGCCCGCTTTGTAGAAGTAGTATGCCTTCAGAGTTTCATCTTCCTCTCTGCCGGAAAGGTGATTATAGAGATTGAAAAGTTCACTCCACATGCCGTTCTCTTCATATACCGAAAGAACTCTTGACAGACTTACCGAACAGCTCATGGGATCATCTTCAACGATATTTTTGTGTATCTCTGTGGCAAAATCGGGCATATCAAGCTTGTTTTCGTAAATATCGGCAAGAAGTTCAAGATATTTTGTCCTTTCAGAACCGGTGGTTTTTTTTGCGGAGAGTTTGTAGAACTTTCCAATAAGATGCCATTTTTTATATTTATACAGAAGCGGAGCGATGACATTGAGAAGAAATATGGAATCGGTGCTTTCCGCCAGTGCTGAAACAGCGAATTCAAGCTTGTTCTCAATATTGTTTCTGAAATAATAAAGGAATTCGATGAATTTCAGGTCTGAAAACGGAACGGTAAGAGGACTTTCTGTCACCTTGCTTGAAAAAATTTCGATCTGTTCCGGAGATATCCCGTCATACTGTACGATGTAAAATTTCAGCACTTCAAATATGAAAGGGTGATACATCGATCTTTCAAAAAGTGCCAGCATCAGCGAGAAAGCTCTTGCATGGTCGCCTGCCTGTTCAGCTTTGAGAGCTTCAAAAAATGTCGCATAGAGATATTCCGCCCCTTTAAGAGGTTTTATTTCATGCGGTTCAGCGTCATATGCGGCAAGGATCAGATCAAGTATTCCGTCTTTTCCGGGAAGAGTTGACGATCTTATTTCAGAAATAATGTTTTCTTTTCCGTTTTTGCTGTGTAGAAAAAGAAATATGAGAAAATCGCGATATTTTTCAGGGTCCATGGAATTTTTTAAAGATTTCAACTTTTCAAGGAGCTCTTCGCTTCGCTCGCCTGCAAGGATGATGAGAAAAAGAAGTTCCAGCTCGTCGTCTCCTGACAGAACGGAAACAGCTTTTTCCTTTGTGGATGACATGAGAAGGGATGGAAAGAATTCCTGAGGTATTCTCTGGAGCATGTTTTCAAGCGGAATGAATTTTTCAGACTCCTCCCTGATATCGTCTCCTCCGAGAAGCAGATGATCGAACCTGATGTCAAGGTTCTCAAGCGACCTGTCATCGGAAATAACGATTTTACTCATTGTAACCTCCTGTTATTATTCCCATTCTATCGTTGCCGGGGGCTTTGAACTTATGTCATAGACCACTCTGTTGATGTTTTTCACTTCGTTTATTATTCTTGATGAAACTCTTTTTAAGAAAGCGTGATCGAACTCAAACCAGTCGGCTGTCATGAAATCGTCAGTCTTAACTGCCCGGAGCGAAACAACAAATTCATATGTCCTGCAATCGCCCATCACCCCTACAGTTTTGACGGGCAGAAGGACGACAAATGCCTGAGATATCGAGTCGTAAATCCCTGCTTTTCGTATTTCTTCGATGAAAATGTGGTCGGCATCTTTGAGAATATCACATTTTTCAGCACTCACTTCACCTAGGATCCTAACAGCGAGTCCCGGTCCAGGGAAAGGGTGTCTTTTGATAAGTTTTTCAGCAAGTCCGAGCTTAAGTCCAAGCTCACGCACTTCATCTTTAAACAGGTCACGAAGCGGTTCAACAAGCTTCAGCTTCATGTCTTCAGGCAGTCCGCCGACATTGTGATGACTTTTGATGGTGTGGGAAGCCCCTTTTTTGCTTGATGAACTTTCAATGACATCAGGATAGATCGTTCCCTGCGCAAGGAAATCGGCATCTTTGATCTTTGCCGCTTCTCTTTCAAAAACTTCGATGAAAGTGTTTCCGATGATCTTTCTTTTCTTTTCCGGCTCATCAACTCCTGCAAGTTTTGACATGAATTCGTTCCTTGCGTCAACGACGATCAGGTTGACCATATCCTTGAAATTATGTTCAACTTCCTCCCGTTCATTTTTACGCAGAAGTCCGTTGTCAACAAATATTGCAGTGAGGTTCTTTCCTATCGCTTTGGCAAGAAGTGCGGCGGTTACTGATGAATCTACTCCGCCTGAAAGTCCGAGAACGACTTTCTTGTCCTTTATCTGATCGTGAAGTTTTTCAACAGCGGTTGCTATGTAATTTTCCATTTTCCATTCTGCTGATGCATTGCACACTTCAAACAGAAAGTTTGAAAGTATCCGTCCCCCTTCAACAGTATGAATAACTTCGGGATGGAACTGAACTGCATACATTTTCGTTTCGTCATTTCCAATCGCGGCATAAGGGATCGAATTCGTTTTTGCGATCGGATAAAAGCCGGAAGGAAGAACTGAAACATGGTCGCTGTGGCTCATCCAGACCTGAGTCGAATCGGAGACATTTCTAAAAAGTGGGGACTTAGGTGCAAGGTTTTCAACCATTGCCCGTCCGTATTCTCTGCTGTCACCGCTTTCAAGCCGGCCGCCAAGACGGACTGACATCAACTGCATTCCGTAGCAAATTCCAAGGATCGGTATGCCGAGTTTGAAGATCTCAGGTGAAACATCGGGTGATCCTGCATCGTTCACCGAGTTGGGGCCGCCTGAGAAAATTATTCCGACAGGTGCGAATTCCTTAATAAAATCAATAGTCACATCAAAAGGATGAAGTTCGCAGTAAACATTCATCTCTCTAATTCTGCGTGCAATAAGCTGATTGTACTGAGAGCCGAAATCGAGAATCAAAACCTTGTCCATAACACCTCCGGAATGAAAAAAAATCCGCATAAACAAAACAGTAACGCCTTAAATACCATAAAATTAAGAAGAACTCAAAGAATTTTATATCACTTGAAGGGTGTTCAAACTGTTTTTATTTCCATTGTCGGATCAAAAGTGTAAAATCAGTCGTCAATGTTTAATTTGAAGGAGTTGAAAATGGAAGTTAAGATTGAAAAACTGACAGATACGCAGTTGAAGGAAAAGGGTGTGTTTTCGTGGGGTATCTGGGAAAAAGAAGTGAGCAGATTCCCGTGGCATTATGATTCGCAAGAGGAATGTTATCTGCTTGAAGGTGAAGTCGAAGTCACAGACGACACAACAGGCAGTGTCTATAAATTCGGAAAAGGTGATTTCGTCACATTTCCTGAAGGGATGAATTGCCGCTGGAACATCAGAAAAGCAGTGAGGAAACATTATAATTTTAAGTGAATTCACATGCTTGCGCGTGAAAACATATGTACTTATGGCACCCCTATGGCTCCTATGGCTGGACACCTATGGCTGATTGGGGAATGTAAATGAAAGCGGTGGGACTTGAAGGATCACAATAGATTATGGAGTTAGGGTTATGAATGAAATAGAAGTTAAACTCGGTCAGGATTATAAAAACTGGCTGACAGCACTGAAATTGCGTATCCGTACTGTTCAGCTTAAAGCCGCTGTTGCTGTCAACACGGAACTTCTTACATTTTATTGGGAATTGGGACAAGATATTGTAACCAAGCAGAAAACGAGTGCATGGGGCGATGGTTTTCTTAAGCAGTTAAGTGCTGACTTAACATCGGAATTTCCGGAAATGAAGGGTTTTTCTATCAGTAATATCAAATACATAAAGCAGTGGCATCTTTTTTATGGTAAGCCGGATGAAAAAAGCCAACAGCCTGTTGGCCAAATTACGGAGAATATTTTTTCGCAAATTACCAGGATTCCATGGGGTCACAACATCGCTATTGTATCAAAATGCAAAACCATTACTGAAGCTTTGTATTATGTTCAACAGACAATTGAGAATAGCTGGAGTCGCAGCGTTCTTGTGCATCAAATTGAAAGCGGACTTTTCAGCCGTGAAGGCAAGTCCATAACAAATTTTGAACAGACACTTCCAAAACCGCAATCTGATCTTGCGCAACAAACCCTTAAAGATCCCTATGTTTTCGACTTTCTGACAATGACCAAATCATACAATGAACTTGATCTTGAAAAAGCGTTGATTGATCATATTGCACATTTCCTGCTTGAGCTGGGAGCAGGGTTTGCGTATCTCGGTAGACAGTTTCCGCTGCATGTAGGTGAAAGAGATTTTTTTATAGACCTGCTTTTTTATCATGCCCGGCTACATTGCTATGTGGTTATCGAACTGAAAACTGTTGATTTCGAGCCGGAACATACCGGTAAACTGAATTTTTACATAAAAGCCATAGACGAGAAACTCCGTAAAGAAGGTGATGCACCAACTATCGGCATTCTGCTTTGCAAAAGCAAAGATAAAATGGTCGCAGAATATGCACTCAGCGATATTCACAAACCCATGGGAGTATCGGAGTACCAGTTAACACAATCCCTGCCGGAAAACCTTAAAGGCAGTCTTCCGAGTATTGAGGAAATTGAAACAGAGCTGAGCAGGGAGTAATAAAATATAATTCACTTGAAAAAAGTTATTCGAGGAATGGAAATGAGAACATCAAAAAAACTTGCGAAACTTGTTGAAAAGACGGAGAAAATCCTTGCAACGGAGTGAAAACATATGTACTTATGGCGACCCGACCCCTCTTGTCGCTTCGAGACTGAAGATGCTCGAGGGATATATAGCGGTGTTTATAAAAGGGAAGATAGTATTTATAAAATTCAATCTCAGGAAGGAGATAGTGAGATTTAAGCCATTAATAGACATGAGTTTTGGAAATATTCTTCCGATACCGCCGCTTGAAGTGAATCTTTTCAGTCTGGGAGAGGCGATAAAGGCATTTAAATAGGGAGATGCGCATGAAAAAAAGACTGATCATACTGATTGTGTTTCTGCTGTTTCTTCTATCCTGCGGAGGAGTAGAAGAGACAGATAGTGACAGTGATGAGACAGAAGACATTGAAACCAGTGACACAGACACTTTTGACGGATCGGAAGTGATAAAGTTCAAAGATGTTAATCTTGAAAAGTGTGTGAGGACAAAAACACAGAAACCGGAAGGAGAAATAACAGTTGAAGATGTTAAGGATGTTGAGTATCTTTATTGTGATGAAAAAGGAGTTGTTGTAATTGACGGGGTAGAAAAAATAATAAATCTTAATTACCTGTCATTAATGCGTAATGATGTGAAAGATTTCTCATTATTGAAAAATCTTAAATCACTTAAAACGCTTGGCATAAATGGGAATGTAAATGTTGATATTAAAACTTTAGGTGAATTGAATAGCCTTGAAGACTTGAGAGCGGATAGCTGTGGTTTAACAGAACTCGGTTATATAGTTAAGCTTGCCGGGTTGAAGAAGCTAGTTATTCAGTCAAACAACATTAAATCCATAGAAGAAATAAAAAACTTAACTGGTTTAAAAAATCTTTCTGTTCCAACGAACTACCTTAAAAACGACGATCTTCCTGTATTGCTGAATCTTGTGAATCTTGAACATTTGAATATCCGGGAAAACTGTATAACCGATTTTACAGTCATAGATCAGATGAAGGAAAATCTGCCGGATGCCGAAATACTCGGCGGAATAATA
>Ga0116156_10002235_pt1 | contig 17722 bp, 12 predicted proteins | sample AD_UKC045_MetaG_FD_89891 | JGI IMG/M metagenome (GOLD analysis project Ga0116156, IMG submission 89891) | Active sludge microbial communities of municipal wastewater-treating anaerobic digesters from USA - AD_UKC045_MetaG | ecosystem: Engineered > Bioreactor > Anaerobic > Digestate | place: USA... | reverse complement strand
CTTTTTTAAGTAGTTGATAACCTGTATAGTATAAATATAAAATATTATCTTTTTTGATAATGGACATTGGAGTAATACCGTTATCGTCAAAAGTACCGGCAATTCCAATATCTAATAAAGGTTGATTGGCTATAGATACAATATTAAATGTATCAATATTAATATCAACAGCACTGATTCTTGATACATTATTTTCGTCGAATGCACCAAAAAAAATTCTTATTGTATTCTTATCTAATAAGAAAGGGACCGGAGTGCTTAAATGACTTTTCCACCATGTATTATTCGGCTTAACGTTTATAACTTTAATATGTTCCCATTTCATTTACGAAATCTCTCCGTTTATTTCTAAAAAAATTTTGCTATTTACTCCGCTATCTTTTGCGGGAAATCCTTTATATATATTTGGATTATTTGCATGCGTGCTTAAAACAGAAGCTGCAGATAAAATAACATTATCAGTCGTTTTTATTTTATCTATTATTGTGCACCCAATACCAATAAAATTGTTGTTCCCAATTTGCGTAAAACCACCTATACCGCATTTTGCTGATATATAAACATTTTTCCCTATTATACAGCTGTGCGAAATTACTGTCCCACTGCAAATAACAGTGTTTTCATTTATTATACAATTATGATTAATTGATACATTATCGTATATAAATACACCTTCTTTAATCAAAGCAGTTTTAGAGATATAAGATTTATCACTTATAAAAGTTGCAATATTAAAACCTTTTGTTTTTGCTTCATTATAAATTTTTTCTCTAACACTATTTAGACCGGTATAAGAAATAGCTATAATTATTGAATAATCTATAGGATTGATATATTTTTCTATGCTTTCAAAAGGAAGAATCGGATAGCCATTAATTTCTTTATCTGTTATATATTTTGTGTTTGCCACAAATCCCATCAAATTAAAAATTTTGCTTTCAATAATATAGTTAAAAACCGTTTGTGCAGTTTCGCCTATTCCGAAAATTAGTAAATTATTTTTCATCAACAATCTCAATTAATCCAAAACTATCATTATATAAAAAAACAATATTTTTATTATCAAAAGCTTTTGCCGGTTTACATCCTGTTAAATCGATAAAACCCAATTCTAATAAGTATTTATAGTCATTATCAAAATCATCAGTCAAAAAACAAACATGATAGGGAGAAGTACCTATTTTATTAAGAATATTTTTAATAGGGGAATTATCAGATAATGGTGTTACCAACTCAATACTTATTTTATCGGCTTGTGCAAATTGAACTTGTACTTGCTGTATTAAGTCATCGTAAGTATTACCTAATTCAAAACCCAGTTTTTTATATATTTCGGAAGTTTTAATAATATTACTTGTTGCAACTGCTATATGATGAAATTTGAGAGCCATATTATTCCGACTTATATTTTAAAAACTCTTTATAATTTCTAATATAATCGTTTTCGTTATATTTTTCGGAAGCTAAAACCAAACAAATTGCACCCGATGAAAAATTAACAATTTCTCTCCAAATACCCGGAACAATTAATAAGCCCTTATTGGGATGATTAAGAAAAACCTTCTTTTTTTTGTTGCCGTCATCTATTATTAAATCAAAACTTCCGCTTGCGGCTACAACTAATTGATAAAGATTTTTATGTGCATGCCCGCCACGTGATTCACCACCGGGTATATTGTAAATGTAATATATCCTTTTAACTGTAAAATCTAATTCTTTATTGTTATTTATAACTGTAATATTTCCTGCCGGGTTATGAATTTTAGTAAGTTCTACTAATTTGCAGTCTTCAATTTGTGTCATTTTTTTACTAATTCCAAAAATTTTTCATATTCTCTTATATAGTCATCGTAATCATATTCTTTTGACGATAGATGTAAACTTAATGCATTGGTTGAAAAATTTTCTAGTTGACGCCAATTTAATGCAGGGATCAAGAGACCAAAATAGGAACGGTTTAACGAAAATTTTTGGGTGTTAAACCCATCATCAACAATTACATCAAAACTTCCGGATAAAGCAATAATAAATTCATGCTGTTCTTGGTATGCATGTCCGCCTCTTATTTCGCCCCCGGGCACATCATATATCCAAAATACTCGTTTTATGTCAAACGGAACATGTCTATGTGTTTCAATATACGAAAGGCTTCCTCTATTATTAATTATTTCAGGTAATTTTAATATTCTGGCTTTATTTTCCATTACAATAGCTTAAATTAATTATATTAAAATAATAATTTTTATCAAGATAATAAAATAATTAAAAATATTCGTAAAATTTATTTAAATTTAACTTTTACTAAATTTTATTGTTAAATGGATAAAGAAAAAATATTATTCGAAGCTTTTGAGTGTTTTAAGAATTGTAATTATGAAGAAGCAAAAAACTTATATTTAAATTATAATACTTATAATAATACTAATACTACTAATACTAATGTAAATTACTATCTTGCTATCTGTTATTTTAAATTAAATGATGTTGAAAACAGCTTATTTTATGCCTTAAAGTATTTTAACGTAAATCCTTCCGATAGTATTATTGCTTCTCTTCTTGTTACCTTAAATATTAATATGGGGCAAATTGAAGAAGTTAAAAAAATTATCTCGAAACATTTAGAATTTGCTAATGATCCTGACAAAGATATGTTAGAATTATATAAAAAATTATTTGGTGTTGAATATTGTAAAGCGAGATATGATTATCCTAAGTTAAATATTTTATTTATCCAACAGTATGCCGGAATTAGATGTTATAAATATGCAAAAGCTTTAAAAAGCAAGGGACATAAAATAACATTACTTTACGGTATTACAAAAATTAGCGAGAATTATAAAGATCTTGATGACGATGTATTTGAAGAATGTATTAAAATTAATAGTATAAAAGAAATATGGAATTATGTTGATAATTTTGATGTTGTTCACTGTCATAATGAACCGGATTTTTTTACAGTAGCAGCACTTACCGGAAATAGACCGATTATTCACGATACTGCAGATTTAATTTCTTTAAGGGATATTGAAAATCCTAATACAATTTTTTTTGAGGCAATTGCAAATAGAGGTTCTAAAGGAAGAATTTATTCTACTATTTATCAAAAACAAAAAGCGGAAGAATTGTACGACTTAAGTACACCTTCATTGGTATTTGGTAATTATATTTCAAAGGATGATGCCCCAAAGCACTTTTTACCCAAATTATCCGGAAAAGACGGTAATATTCATATTGTATATCAGGGAAGTATATCATTAGTTAAACATAGAAATTTTATTGATATATTCACATCAATAGCTAATAACAATATTCATATTCATATATATCCTGCTCGTTTTGACGAACAATTAATGTCGTTTTTTAGTAATTTTTCAAATATTCATTATCATAATCCCGTTTCGCCCAAGTATTTAATGACCGAGATGACGCAATATGATATCGGAATTATTCCTTGGAATTTGGAACTTGGGCAAAAAAGTTTTTTAGATACAACAGTTGCAAATAAACTTTATGAATATTTAGCTTCAGGTTTACCGGTTTTAACAAGTAATGTTAAGTCTTATGAAGATTATTTTGCAATAAACAAAGTGGGAGCTGTTTTTAATTCCCTAAATGAAGTGAATGAAAAAATTAATTATTTGATGAAACTAAAAAATATTACCGATTTTTCTAAATATGTAAAAACTTATGAAGATGAAATTTATCAAGTCGAGGAATTTTATTTTAGTTTATTAAAAGAGAATTTACAGCATTTAAATTATAAAGTAAGAGATAAATTATTAATTGAAAATTATAACAGAAATCGAAGTAAGTATAATCAGATTAAAGTTAATAAAACAAATAATAATAGAGTAAAAACTCCTTCGGGTAATGTCTTAATAGTTATTCCGCATATTGAGGATGTTGGCGGAGCTGCAGTAACTATTAATTTAATAGTAAATGAATTTATTAAGAAAGGGCATAAAGTTTATTTATTATCCAACAGTATTTCGGAAGTTGATCTAATAGGCGTAAAAAAGTCTTTTACGGAAATAATTACAATAAACACATATGATTTTAATATATTTCCAAATGAAGAAGTTCTGCAAAGCTTTGTTAAAGATTTTAAATTAATATCGGATAGATTAAATATCTCGTTAGTGCTTTCTTTTACTGTAGTTACCGGATATTATTTAGAATACTTCGCAAAATTTTCCCCAATCAAATTATTTCATTATGTTACTTACGAGCCCGGTTTTGATGGACAAAATAAAAATATTAAAACTAATTTATTATTAAACAATTTAGATCGATTTTTATTTTTAAGCAGACAAGGGGCACAATCTGTTTTTAACTTTTTAGGATTAAATTACCAAGATTTTAGCGTAAATGTTGTTGGTGTTCCAATTCCTGATATTGAAGAGTTGTGTAAAAAAAAGAAAGAATTTTTGGAAACAGATTGCTTGAAAATTATAGTGATAAGTAGATTAGCCGCAACCAAATCTTTTGTAATAAATTTAATTGAAGATGTCGGGAAATTAATAAATAAAGGTTATAAAATAAAAGTTACAATAATAGGTGAAGGAGACTACTTGCCTATTTTAGAGGAAATAATCAGATACTATTCCATAAAATCCGAGATTACTTTAATTAAATCGCAATATCCGTTGGACTATAAATTTGTGCAAGAGTTTGATGTTGCAGTATGTATGGCAACTACAGCTTTAATAACTGCTGCGCTTGGTTTACCAACTATTTATGCTATTCCAACCACTTGGTTTAATTATTTTGGATATTTTTCGGGATATGCAGGTGCTTTGGGTATTTTAGGATTGGACTATGACTTTTTTAATGACGGATATTCACCGGTTTCTCAAAAGCATACTTATTATAATTTATTATTAGAAATACTTAATAGGAAAGACCGGATAGTTTTCTTAAAAGAACTTTCGGAAATTTCCAAAAAATATATAACAGAAAATTATGAGCTACTTAATAGTAGTGAAATAGTCGATACAATTATTAATATGTAATATCGTTTACTGTCTAGAAATATTTAATTGGCTAATATTGTTCACTTGTTGGACAAAAACTTTTATTTTTGCTTAAAAAGTTGCATATTTTTTGGCAAAATATTTGATATATTTAAATAATTTAAAAGAATTTTTATATGAATAGTGATTTTGAAATTAAAGAACTGATACACATTAAAAATGCGGTTAATACCAACAGAAGTGAGCACCCGATTGATATTATATTTTTAACTTTTAATCGGCTTAGTTATTTTATTCGTACTATTCATTCATTAGTTAAAAATACTCGTTATCCTTATAAAATTATTATTGTTGATAACAATAGCGATGACGAAACTAAAAACTTTATTAAAAACAATGAACCGCTTTTTGATAAAGTTATATATAATAGTTCCAACGAATGGACAAAAGCTTTCCAAAAAGGAATTGATGTTTCCTCATCCGATCCTTTTATTGTTAGCGATCCTGATATTTTAGTCCCTAATTTAGAAGGAGAATGTTGGCTCGAAACGGTTATCAACTTACATAAAAAATATCCTGAATTAGGCTTACTTGCTTTAAATTTAGATGACATAAATAAACCCACTAAACTACCCGATGTTTACCTTGGCGATAAACAAGAATACAATAAAGATATTATACTTGGTAATGTAGGTACTGTTTTTCAATCAATAAAAAGGAAATATTTTAACTTTAATTATGTTACAGATTGGGAAACTTGTGCCAGAATAAGAAACAATGGAGGGAAAGTAGGTTTTATTCAAAGTATTAAGGCATACCATTTAGGTTGGAATGAAGAAAAAGATTATCCCGAGTATATAATTGATAAGTATTCGTATTTTAAAGAAACATACGGTGTAGATACTTATCTTTATTATTTATCCGATAAAAAAATTATTAATAAAATTTCCGAAAAAGCAAATTCGTATTTTAGCAATTCAAGACCGGAAGTTCAACAATTTGTTAGTGAAAATGCGAAAAAGATATTAGATGTAGGCTGTGCTGCGGGATTTTTAGGCTATGCATTAAAAATAAAAAATAATGCCGAAGTTTGGGGTGTCGAAATTAATGAAGAAGCCGGCAAAAAAGCTTTAAATAAAATTGATAAAGTAATAATTAAGCCTATTGAAGAAGCAATTGATGATTTACCCGAAAATTATTTTGATACGATAGTTTGTGCAGATGTATTAGAACATCTTCCATATCCCGAAGAAGTGTTAATTAAACTAAAAAATAAGTTAAAACTAAGCGGGGAAATTATTATTAGTTTACCAAATATTATGCATTATTCGGTAATTCTTAGTTTATTGGACGGAAATTTTTCTTATACCGAAGCCGGAATTTTGGATAAAACTCATCTTCGGTTTTTTACCAAAAAAAGTATTAATGAAATGCTTGATAGATGCGGACTAAATGAAGTTTTAATTCACTACTCGGTTTTGTCCGAAAGCATTACATACCCCGAGTATTTTCTATCTGCCTTAAAACAGATAGGAATTGACGAAAAAAGATTTGACGAAGAAAGTAAAGTATATCAATATATTTACAAAGCAATTAAAAAAGAGCATCATTTGGTTACTATTGTTATCCCTTTTGTAAATCAATCTGAATCAACTTTGGTAACAGTTCATAGTATTTTAAATAACTGTTCGGTTGCCGTAAAAATTATACTTGTTGATGACGGTAGCAACAAAGAAGAACTTGAAATAATAAATAATGATATTGCTCAGTTTAGTAATATTCTATTGGTTAAAAATACTTACGAACACGGATTTGCAAGTGCTATTAATAGAGGGCTTGTAGAAGTTGAAAGTGACTATACAATTTTATGTAACAACGATGTTGTTGTTACAAAAGGGGCTGTTGAAAGATTATTAAAATTGGCAAATGCAAAAGAAGTTGGGATTATTGGGTGCATGTCTAATAATGCCAGCGGATTTCAGCAAGTTGAATATTCCGAGTATAATAATTTGGATGAAATGTATTTATTTGCAAATAAATATTGTAATAATAACAAATATAAAATAATAAACTTTCCGCGTGTAGCTTTCTTTTTTACCTTAATTAAAAAAGAAGTAATTGCTAAAATTGGTGGATTGGATGAAAGATTTAATCCCGGCAATTTTGAAGATGATGACTTTTGTTTAAGAAGTAATATTGTAGGGTATAAAACTATAATTGCCGGTGATGTATTTATTCATCATTACGGTTCAAAAAGTTTTAGAGAGGAAGGGTTCAATAAATATAAGAAATTATTAGAAATAAATGAAGATAAATTTATTGATAAGTGGGGTGCCAAACCTGCGGATATTTGGGAGAATAAATCAGGCGTAAAATCTCGCGAGTTATTTTATCCGATACATAAAGATAAAGGTGTTGAATATTTAAATAAAGAATTAATTGATATTAAACAAAATGAATTAAATTTAGCTATATTTAACTTGCAAAATTTAATTAATTACCTTAATTCAAATAAAGTTAATAAAATCGAAAATATAAGCATAGAAGAAATAAAATCATTAAAAGAATCAATAAAAGCTAAGTTGGAAATTAATAAAAATATATAAATTCCGGAGGAAAAATGTCTCAATTTGAACAATTGTTTAAAGAGGCTCATAATTATTACAAGTTACAAAATTATGAAAATGCATTAGAAAAATTAGAAAAAGCAGAAAAAGTGTTTGTCTCAACGGATAATGATGGGTTAAATTTAGAAGACTTGTTAATTTTTAAGGGTGGATTATTTTACAGTATCGGTGATTTAGAGAAAGCACAAGATACATTTGAACAAGTATTACAAAATAATACGCAATCAATTGAAGCTTGCATGGGTATTGGAAAAGTGTATTTCAGTGCCGAAATGTTTAAAGAAGCTAAAATTATGTTTGAATGGGCATGCAATATTAATCCGGAAGATAAAAATGCTTCATCTTATTTGGCACTGGTTAATAATAGACTGGGTTTAGAAGCCGATCATAATTCCCTGTTAATTGATGATACCGATGAGCCAATTAAAGAAAGGAGAAATTTTAACGTTTTATTTGATAATTCATACGATTTGTTTTTGGATAATAACTTTAATGAAGCGTTAAACGAAGTTATTAAATTAGAAAAATCGTTTATAGAAGACACAAAGATGCTAAAGGGGAATATTTATTTAGCTACTGAAGATTACGATAATTGCAAAATTGAATTTGAAGAAGTGATAAAAGTAAATCCCAAATCGGTTGCTGCCTATAACGGTTTGGCAAAAATGTATATTGGTAAAAACATGTTTAAAGAAGCAAAAGCAATGTACGAGTTTGCTCTAAAAATTAATCCCGATGATAGTTTTTCAACAATGGGGTTGGCAGAAGTAAACGAAAAATTAGGATTTAGCCCCATCCATAGTTTTTATGTGTTTTTAACCGATAAAAAAATTTCTGAAGAAGTTAACGAATATTTAGAGAAAGCATTTAACTATTTTACGGATAAAAAGCACGAAGAGTGTATTGAGCAGTTAACATATGCCGAAAAATTGGTTAAAGCATCTACTGAAGAAAAAAAGAATGAATCTTTAAGTAGTATTTTAAATTTTAAAGGTTTTAATTATTTGGCTCTATCACGCTTGGAGGAAGCTAAAAGTACTTTTGAATTTTCGTTAAGGCTAAATCCGGGTAGTTCGCAAGCATGTGCCGGATTAGGTGAGTATTTTTATTTAATCGAGCAAGATAAAGAAGCAAAAACAATGTTTGAATGGGCGGTTAAAAATAACCCCGATAATTTATTTGCAGTTCAAGGTCTTGCAAAAGTTAATAAATTATTTAATTATCCTTTAGATCACAGTTCGTTAAACTTGGGGATTCCTGAAGAAATTAACGATGAATTTGTAAAATTAGTTACAGATGCTTATTCTTGTTTTGATAAAAAAGAATTTACTAAAGCAATAGACTTAATAGAAAGAGCAATAAAACTACTTATTGGCGCCGTTGATGAAATAAAGGCAAGGCAACAGTTAGTAAGTTTAACCAATTTTAAAGGATTTAATTATTTAAGTTTAGGCGAAAATAAGAAAGCTAAAGAGTGTTTTGAATTTGCATTAGAGTCAAACCCTTCATCTTCGCAAGCTTCTGCGGGTTTAGGAGAAATATTGTATTTGGAAGGGAAAGATGGCGAAGCAAAAACCATGTTTGAATATGCACTGAAATACGAACCTCGTAATTCGTTTGCAATTGCCGGCTTAAAAAAAACAAATAAGATATTAGGATTACCCGAAAACGATAATTCACTTACCCCAAAAATAAAAAAAGATAAGAGTGAAAAAATAGGCAATTTAATTGATGAAGCCTATAAATCGTTTAATTCTAAAAAATATGAAGAAATAATTCCTTTACTTGATGAAGCCGAAAAATTAGTTGAAGAAAACTTTAGCCGTGAAGAAAATTATGAAACGGTTACACGAATTAATAATTTTAAGGGATTTTCGTTATTGGCTTTGGATGAAGGTGAAAAGGCTAAAACATGTTTTGAAAAAGCATTACAACTTTCTCCAAACTCCTCACAAGCTTGTGCCGGCTTGGCAGAAGTGTTTTATTTGGCAGGTAAAGACGAAGAATCCAAAGTTATGTTTGAATGGGCATTAAAAAATAATGCCACCAATAATTATGCATTAGCGGGTTTAAAGAAAGTAAATACCGCATTGGGTTTATCGGAAGACCATAATTCGTTAGCGGAATAATAATGTTTGATAATAAACCGTTGCTTTCGTTATGCATGATTGTTAAAAACGAAGAAAAGTACCTTGAAGAATGTCTAAAATCCGTTGAAAATGTTGTTAATGAAATAATAATTGTTGACACTGGATCTACAGACAATACTTTAGAAATTGCCAAAAGATATAATGCTAAATTATTCTTTTTTAAATGGATTAACGATTTTGCTGCTGCGCGTAATTATGCCCTTAAACAATGTATGGGTAAATGGATTTTGTATTTGGACGCAGATGAAAGATTAAATAAAGAAAGTATAAACGAACTTTTTGAAATAATAAAAACGAAAAACAACACTGCTGTGTTTTGTGGGGTTATTAGCAAAGACGGAAAAGGAAGTACTTCCAATTTAATGTCTTATGTAAGATTATTTAGTAATAATCCGAATATTAAATTTACTGGGGCAGTTCACGAACAAATTGCTCCTTCTTTAAAGTTATGCGGTTATAATTTTATTTATTCCGGTATTAAGATAATTCACGAAGGGTATATTATTTCCGATGAAGAACTTAATTATAAAGCAAAACGAAATTTAGATATATTATTAATTGACTATGCAAAAGAACAAACCGGTTATAAGGCATACCATTTGGGCGTTTCGTATGTAGTATTAAATCGATTTGATAAAGCAATTACTTATTTTATAGAAGCTGTTAAAGATAATACGCTTGAACCGAATCATTTATCACACTGTTATAGATATTTAGCTGCTTACGAGTTAAATATTACCAAAAATTTAGACCGTGCGTTGTTTTTTGCCCTAGAAGGTTTAAAGCATAATAACAAACAACCTTTGCTAAATGTAGTTATAAGCAGTATATACTTATATAAGGGGGACTTTAAAGAGAGCGAAAAGTATTGTAGGCTTGCTTATAATTATAATAAAGATTTAATGCAATCTAAAACAGCTTTTTTTGATATATTGGTAGAAGAAAAAGCAATTTTACAACATATTATTAATATTGCGGCATTAACGGCAAATAAAAGTTTATTTGACGATTTCTATTTAAAATTAAAAATTGATGAAATAGAACTAAATTGGCAAAACTTATTTAGTTTTTTCAATAGTATTATTAATAATCTTAACGTTCCTAAAAATTTATTAAATAATTTAAAAACTTTCTTTAAACTTGAATATTTGGATTCTGCTTTGGTGTTTCTTAAAAGTTATGAAAATATAAACTTACGAATAGATATATTGCAAGAATTAAATTTAATATTCGATAATAAAAGCGGAATTTTTTATCTTTTAGGGCAGTCATATCTTGAAGTAGGAAATGCAGAAACGGCTGTAGTTTATTATCATCAATATTATAATAGTAATAAAAATGATCCGAATGTAATTAATATTTTGATTACTTTGTTATTTAAATTAAATAAATTAAAAGAATTGAATAACCTTTTGTCTGAAGCCGTAGATGTATTTAAAAGCGAGCCTGAAATTTATAATAAAATTAACATATTGAAAGAAAAATTGGAAAATTTAACCAAATAAAATGCAAAATGCAGAAGAGCTTTTGGCAATTTTTGATACCTTTAAAAACTCTAATAATAATGAGGCAAGGGAAATATACTCTATTTTAAAACAAAATAATTTAACTTTTGAATCTATTGAACTGATATTAAATTATTTTGATAAAATGAAAGATTATAATTCCAAAATAGCTTTTCTGGAATATCTTATCGGTTATTATAGTAATCCCGAGTTACTATGTATTTTGGGGCATACTTATAAAAAAGTTAAAGACTATAATAAAGCCAAATATTATTATGACAAGGCAATTGAATTAGATCCTTCTAATTTTATATTTCATTACAATAAGGGAATTGTATTATACGAACAAGAACTTTATGAAGAATCTTTATCTTGTTTTATAGAAAGCTCGTTATGTAATAAAAATGTCGATTTAATATTCTATAATCTCGGTAATACTTATTTAAAACTCGAGGATTTTTATAATGCAGTAAAAAGTTATAAGATGGCAATTGAGCTTAACGACAAATTTTCGGAAGCATACTATAATTTAGGAGTAACATACGAGAAGATTAAACTTCCCGAAGAGGCATTAAAATGTTATGAACAAGCAAGTATTATTGAACCCTTAAATGCTTCGTACGGTTGGAATAAAAGTTTAATGCTTCTTTATCTTAAAAAGTATAAGGAAGGTTTTAATCAATACGAAAACAGATTGTTGAAAAAAAATTATAAATATAAACTAAGCGGAAAAAGGTACAAAGGTGAAAATTTAGAGGGAAAAACTTTACTTGTATATGCAGAACAAGGTTTTGGTGACGCATTATTATTTATAAGACTTATACCGTTTATTAAATTAGATAGAACAAAAATTATTTTATTTACACACAAAAAATTAATAAAACTATTTAAGTACAATAATTTTGCCGATGAGTATTACGATCTAAACAATATTTTTGAATTAAATATTAATTACGATTATTATGTTTCGTTATTAAGTTTACCCGCAGTGTTAAACAAATCACTTATTCTTTCGTCAAATTCAATGGGTTATCTAAAAAGAGATGACAATTTAACTAATGATATTATAATCGAGAACTCAAAATTTAAAATAGGAGTTGTTTGGAAAGGAAACCCTGAACCAAAGGTTAATAGAGTTAGGCATACCGAATTAAAGTATTTTGAAAAAATAAGTCAAATTAACAATGTTCAATTATTTAGCTTTCAATTGGATGGCACTGAAGAGATAAAAAAATGTGGTTTTGATATTACTGATTTGTCACATTTAATTACTGATTTTTACGATACTGCACAATATTTGCAAAAAATGGATTTGTTGATTACCGTTGATACTGCAATTTTACACTTATCCGGTAGCCTTGGAGTAAATACAATAGCACTATTACCAAATAACTTAGATTGGCGATGGAACGATAATAACGGAATTAGTTCTTTATATAACTCGGTAAAACTGATAAAACAAGATATTGATAATAATTGGGATAAGGTTTTTGATGAATTGTATTTTGAGGTAATAAAAATTATAGAATATGCTGATGGTAATTTATCTAAACCGGATACGGATTTTTCGGAAAGTGATACAATTCAGCTTTTTAAAGAAGGCAAATATGAGGACGTGATTAATATTTATTCAAAAAACTTATTGCAAAATCCATTTGATAAAAGAGTATTAAGTAATAGAGGTCTTGCTTTACAGCATGCAGGAAGATATGATGAGGCAATATTAGATTTTAAGAAAGCTATTGAGCTTGACGAATTTTACTTGCAGGCGCGTTTAAATTTAGTATCATTATTGTTAGATCTTGAAGATTTTGGAGAATGCGAAAAAGAATTGACATTTATGATTGAAAAAAATGGATATAATAAAGATACTCTGTTTGTAAATGCATTATTTTTTCATAAAACCAAAAAATATGACGAAGCCGAAAAAATTTATTTAAAGTTGCGTGATAATTACGAAGATGAATTAGTTATTTCTATGAACTTGGGTATGTTATATAATGAAATAGGGCACTATGTTAAAGCAGCTAATATATTTATTGAAGAATCTCAAAAATATCCTAATACGCCTGAGTTATATTTCCATTTAGGAAATGTTTATGCTAATTACCAAGAGTTTGAAAGAGCAATTAATTGGTATTTGAAAGCTATTCAATTAAATAATAAATATTTGGATGCCTATTTAAACTTGGGGAATGCATATTTTAATTTACGAAAGTTAGACGATGCATTAGTTCTTTATAAAAATTTATTGTCTTTTGGCTTTAAAGATTTTAGAATTTATCAAAGTATCGGAATAATTTACTATGAACTAAAAGATTATATTTCAGCCGAAAATAATTTTATTAAAGCCTTGGAAATAGAAAATAAATCATCGGAGCTGTTTTTAGGTTATGCCGAAAATTTATTGATGCTGGGTAAATTTAAGATAGGTTGGGATTATTATCATAAAAGAATATACAAAGATATTAATTTATACCCTTATATTAATAAAATTCCAAATAAAATTTCGTTTAATAAAAATGATAAAGTTTTGGTTGTTGGTGAGCAAGGAATAGGGGATAATATTATGTTTGGAAGGTATTTAATCCCTTTATCAAAAGTTATAGAAATTACTCTGTTAATTCGTAAAGATTTATATCACTTTTTTTGTGATGCGCTTAGCGGGCATTCCATAAAAGTTTCTGTTGCCGAAAATATTGTTAATTACGATTATGTAATCCCTTTATTAGATTTACCGAGATTATTTGAAACGGATGCTTTTAATATACCTTCGTTAAATTATTCTTTTAATAGAATTAAACCTATTCAGGTTAAAAAGAAAAATGAGGATAATCTTTCAAAAATTGGAATTTGTTGGAAAGGAAAACGAACTCCTTATCATAATAGAAAACGTCATATTTCGTTAAAGAAAATGTTACATTTATTTAATAGTATTGAAGCTAATAGACTTACAGTTATAAATTTACAGCATGAAATAACCGATAAAGAAAAAGAACTTTTAGAAAGTTTTAACATTGAAGCCGGTGTTGAAGGGAACGAAGACATTATTGATACAATAAATATTATCTCAAATTTGGATATTGTTATTACGGTTGATACTTCGATTGCTCATATAGCGGGAACGTTAAATAAATTAACGTACTTGTTGTTATGTTTTAGTCCGGATTGGAGATGGGGTTATGATGGGAATATTACGGCTTGGTATCCTTCAGTTAAAATTTTTAGGCAAACGGAACTTGATAATTGGGATAATGTTTTAAACGAAGTAAATATGGAACTTAAAAAATACTTGAAATTAGGGAATGATTAATGTTAATAGGTGAAATAGCTGCACTAATTACTGCAGTTCTTTGGTCGGGCTCGGCAATTGCTTTTTCGGAGGCTTCCAAACAAATCGGTTCGTCTTTAGTAAATATTACAAGAATGGTTATCGGCTTATTCTTTTTAGCTATAACAATTTTGTTGCTTGATATTAACACTAATATTTCGTTAAATCAATACTATTATTTAATAATAAGCGGAATTATTGGTATTGCCTTTGGTGATGCCTTTCTTTTCAAAGCATTAGAGATGATAGGTGCAAGAATAAGTATGCTATTAATGGCGGTTTCTCCAATAATTGCAGCGGTTTTAGCTTTTTTGTTTTTGGGCGAAAATATTTCTTTTTGGGGAGTTATAGGTATTATAATTACATTTACGGGTATTTTGTTGGTGTTACTTCAAAAAAGCGAAGCTACCAATAGAGATAAAAATAGTGTTGTAGGAATTGTTTTTGCACTTCTTGCCGCTTTAGGTCAAGGTGGAGGCTTAATTTTTGCCAAACTTGCATTTAATAACGGTGAAATTAACGGTTTTTTTGCAACTTTTATCCGTTTAGCTGCTGCATTTATTGTCTTTTATCCTATTCTTCGTTTCAGTAATAGATTGAATAATCCGATTGAAAAATTGAAGAAAAATAAAAAAGGTTTTGTTTTTTCGTCAATCGGTGCTTTTATAGGTCCATATCTTGGAATTACAATGAGTCTTATTGCAGTAAAACATGCTTATGTGGGTATTGCTTCTACACTTATGTCAACCGTTCCGGTTATTATGTTACCTATTGTTTATTTTTATTATAAAGAAAAACTATCATTAAGTTCAATTTTAGGTGCTTTTATTACGGTATTAGGAATTTCGGTTCTATTTTTAAAGAATTAATTTGACATTTAGAAAAGTTTTGTATAATTTAACTATCAAGTTGACTTTATTTATTTACGGAGCGGAAAAAATTAGTTGAGGAATATTTTATGAGCAGGAGTTTGAGTTTTACAGCAGCGGAGGAGCAGTTAGTAAAACAGTTGTACAAAGAGCTAAAATTTGCTTTGCAAAGTTTTACACTTGAAGAGTATCAAAAAATATTTGCAGAAGCATCCAAAGACTCTATTAAATCAACAATTAAATCGAAAGCCGAAGTAGCCAATAAGTTAAAATTTATGGCGGTCGGTATTTATGATAGGTACAAAAATAAAGGAGTTAAAGAGGCTGCCAAAGAAGATATTGATAAAATTAAATCCGGTATTGAAGAACTTCCCACCAAAGTTAATAACATTTATTATAATTTTTGTTTGAAAAGTAATGAAGAAAAAATTGAAATAATTGCAAGTTTAATTTTAACCGCTTCAATTGTTTTTGCTGCCGGCGGAGGGACTGATTTTGAAGGCGGATTGCCCGATTTAGATATCGCAATAGGTGGTATAGATGCCCATAGAAATATTTTTTCGCATTCAATACTTGTTGGGGTTGTAGGCGAGTTTGTTTTACGTTTGGCTTATGGGGTTTTGGAAAAAGTCTTTAGTCGCTTACCCCAAAAACACCACTTTTTGTGGGATAGAGTAGGTGGTTTTTTACAGCGGAATAAAAGTAATACGATAATGGCAATTTGGATGGGTATCGGTATTCATCTAATTCAAGATGCAGGACTGTTTGCAGGGGCTACCAAACCTTATGTCGGTTTACCGGTTAGTATGCCAATGGAATTTCACCAAAGTTTGTTTGCTGCAAACGGAATAGCTGCAACAGGTTTTGGAATCGGTTCAAAGTTATAATAAATTTACATTTCGCTTATTTGTATGGTTTATCATAAAACATATTCTTAATTAGGAATAAAAAATTAGTTTGTTATTAAACGATTAATTATTTTTGAAACGATTTATTTAACTTTATGGTTTAAATTTTATTATATTAAATTTTGTTTTTCAAAATTAGCTTAATCAATAATGACACCATTAATTTTGTTTCTTTTCGGAATATTTATTATGTCGCTTGGGGTATGGATAATCCATCCAAAGTACGGTTTGTTAAATGTTTGGAAGAAGTATAAGAAAAATACCGATAGAGTTTTGCTGGAAGACTCGTTAAAACATTTATTTGATTCGGATTATAGAGGGCTTAAATCTACAATTCAAACTTTGGCAAGTTATCTTAATATTTCGTTAGATAAAGCAAAAGGAGTAATTTCGGGCTTAGAAAAAACTAATCTTGTAAATACCGATGACGATGAACTTAATTTAACAACGGAAGGAAAAACCCAAGCCTATAGAATGGTAAGAATGCATAGGGTTTTTGAGAGATATTTATCGGAAAAAAGCGGATTGAAAGAATACGAATGGCATCAAGAAGCAGAACACGCAGAACATAATTTGACCTTTGAGCAAATTAATAAAATAGCAGCAGAAATTGGAAATCCTCTTTTTGATCCGCATGGGGATCCAATTCCTTCGGCTGAAGGAGTTATGCCAAAGCACCAGGGAATCTCTTTGGGTACTTTACTAATTGGCGAAACAGGAATAATTACCCATATTGAAGATGAACCGATTGAGGTTTTTGCTCAAATTACTGCATTGGGAATTTTCCCCGGTTCTCAATTAACTATTATTGAAAAAGACAATGTTAAAATTAAATTTTTGATTGACGGACAAGAAATTATTCTTGCTCCGGTTTTAGCTCAAAATATTTCTGTTGTTGTTAACAATTCAATTGTCAAAAAGAAAAAATACAAAACTTTAAGTATGCTTAAAGATGGAGAGGAGGCATATATTGCCGGAATTTCTCAAGCTTTACGCGGAATGCAAAGAAGACGACTGATGGATTTTGGAATTGTGATTGGCACAAAAATACGTGCCGAGCTGGAGAGTTTAAATGGTGATCCAAAAGGATATTTTGTTAGGGGCACTACTGTTGCTTTAAGAAATAAACAAGCTGAAAATATTTTTATCCAAGATAAACCGATTGGGGATAATAATGACTAATAAATGTGAAACTTGTCCGGTTCATAATATCGGTAATTTAAAAAAGCTTGGTATTGATATGGCAGATAGCGATTTTGTAGTTGCCCTTGCAGGTAATCCAAATACAGGTAAAAGTACGGTTTTTAATAATTTAACTGGGTTAAAACAACATACTGGTAATTGGCCCGGCAAAACCGT
>Ga0116156_10002233_pt1 | contig 17744 bp, 15 predicted proteins | sample AD_UKC045_MetaG_FD_89891 | JGI IMG/M metagenome (GOLD analysis project Ga0116156, IMG submission 89891) | Active sludge microbial communities of municipal wastewater-treating anaerobic digesters from USA - AD_UKC045_MetaG | ecosystem: Engineered > Bioreactor > Anaerobic > Digestate | place: USA... | reverse complement strand
TAGAGCTGACGCCATCAATAATTTGATCTTGCAATTAAAAAGAGATCTGAACGTGACCTCTATCGTCATTACTCATGACATGAATAGCACTTATAAAGTGGCCGACCGGATTGCCATGCTGTATGAAGGTCGGATTATTGAAGTTGGTAGCAGCGAAGAAATTAGAAATTCGCCCAATCCGATAGTCCAGCAATTTATCAACGGTCGGGCGACTGGACCAATAGCTGAATGGTGAGGAGCTAATTATGGCAACAAATAGAGAAATAAAAATTGGTATCTTTGTCACCGGGTTGTTACTCCTGCTGGCCCTGGCCATCATTTTTATTGGCAATATAGGGGATTTATTTAAGAAACAGGGTTATGAGGTTTATGCCCTCTTTGACTCGGCTCTGGGGCTGGAAAATAAAGCTTCAGTTAAACTGGCTGGAATAAAAATCGGTGAAGTCAAGGATATTACTCTGTCCGGACGTCGAGCAAAAGTCGGTATGATGATTTATCCTGAGCATCAGATTCCACGCGGCTCAAGAGCAACTCTGTCTTCTCTCGGCATTCTGGGAGAAAAATATGTGGAGATCATTCCTGGCCAGGAAGAGACTTTTTATCAGAGTGGAGAAGTTATGGAGTCGCTGCCTCCTATCAGTTTTGACCAGCTGGGTACACTATTCATGTCAATGGGCGAGGACCTCAAAAAAATCAGCAGTTCGGTCAATAAAATTATCACGCCAGAACTGGGCAAGAATATCAGCCAGACTGTGGAGCATCTGGCCAAACTGAGCGCCGACCTCGATTCTCTGGTTCAAGAAAATAAGGCTTCACTCCATCAAACGCTCGCTGGCTCAGCCCGCACCGTTGATAATCTTAATCTTCATCTAGAAGCAATTTCTGGAGACATCAAGGAGACTCTACATGAGATTCAGAGCCTGGTCGGAGATAATAAAGTAGCTGTTGAGGAAAATCTGGAACAGTTAAAAGAAAGTCTGACCACTCTGGGTAAAACTTTACAAAGCTTGAATGAGACGCTGGAAAAAGTAAATAAAGGGCAGGGCACGGTCGGTAAGCTGGTTAATGATCCTTCTCTTTATGAGGAAACAAAAAGCACCTTGCAGGAGGTGCAGAAAATTACTTCGGGCTTTTCGCCTCTTAAGGCAGGGGTAGGGCTAGAAGGCAGCTATTATGGTGAGAGTGATCTTTTTAAGGGTTCTCTATATGGCAGCTTGAGCTGGAAAAACAGAGCCTTTTTATCGGCGGGTCTGATCAATGATCCCTTCCGGGACAAGTTTGTCTATTCGCTGCAGGGAGGCTATAAAACCGGTCCTCTGGCCCTGCGGGCCGGATTGATAGAATCTTATTTTGGAGCAGGAATGGATCTTTATCTCTTTAATGACAGGCTGAATATAGGAGCGGAGGGTTTTAATTTTAATCGAGATCCCCGGCCTCAGTTCCGGGTTTTTGGCCGTCTTTATCCGGTTAAAAATGTCTATCTGGTAGTTGGTTTGGATGATTTTACTCTGGCTGAGCGACGAGAGCTTTATTTTGGTCTGGGATTTGAGTTTAAATGAAAAAGAGAACTTTTTTTGCCTGTCAGAACTGCGGCTTTCGTTCGCCTAAGTGGCTGGGGCGCTGCCCGGAGTGCGGCCAATATTCCACCATGGTGGAGGAAATAGAAGAGGAAACTCTGAGCGAAGAGGAAAGCGGCAGCAGCCAGCCGCTGCTCTATGGCGAAATAAAGCCAGCCAATAATCAGAGAATTCCAATCGGTATCGAGCAATTCAATAATGTTTTGGGTGGTGGGTTAGTCCTTGGTTCGGTTGTTTTGATTGGCGGGGAACCGGGCATTGGCAAATCAACCCTGCTCCTTCAGGTCTCACGTGATCTGGCGGCAAGCGGGCAGCCAGTTCTGTATGTTTCAGGAGAGGAATCGCTGGAACAGATTAAACTCCGCGGGGAACGATTGAGGCTTAAAGATGAAAAAGTCTATCTTCTGGCAGAGACCAACCTGGAAAGGATTATTAATGCCGCTGACCAGATGAAGCCCAGATCACTCACTATTGATTCTGTGCAAACTATTTATTCTCCCCATCTGACTTCCAGCCCGGGAACGATCAGCCAGGTCAGGGAAGTTACAAACCGTCTCTTCCGTCTGGCCAAAAAGAATCAGATCCCGGTCTTTTTAATCGGTCATATTACCAAAGATGGGACGCTGGCCGGGCCCAAATCTCTCGAGCATATGGTGGATGTGGTTCTGCTGTTTGAAGGTGAAAGAGATCACAGCCATCGAGTGCTGAGGGCGATGAAAAACCGCTTTGGACCGGTTTCAGAACTGGCCATTTTTGAAATGAGCCAGTCCGGTCTCCGGGCTATTGATAATCCTTCAGCTTTCTTTTTAAAAGAAAGGCCTCAAAACGAACCAGGTAGTGTTATTGTTACCACTATCAAAGGGTCCAGACCTCTTTTAGTTGAAATCCAGGCCCTGGTCTCTTCCACCATCTTTATGGGCAATCCCAGGCGGATGTCTATTGGCCTTGATCATTACCGCGTAGCCATGCTTCTGGCTCTGACTGAAAAAAAGGTTGGCTATAGTTTTGCCGGTGAGGATATTTACCTCAACGTCGCTGGGGGCTTAAGCCTGGATGAGCCAGCTGCCGACCTGGGGGTGGTGCTGGCGGTAATTTCCTCAGTAAAGAATGTAGCTTTGCCTAGAGAGTTAGCTGTTTTTGGCGAGGTTGGCTTAAGTGGTGAAATCAGATCAGTCAATCAGCCAGCGGCCAGAATCAGAGAAGCCAGATCAATGGGGTTTGAGCTGGTCATGATGCCAGCTGGCAATCTCCAGCAGCTTGAAGATGAAAATCAGCCGGGCATAAAATGTCTGGGCGTCAGCTCTATTCGACAGGCCCTGGCCAGAGTCTTCTAATCTTAGGCCTGATTTAGTAAAATGGCACAAGGAGTGAAATGGAAGGAATAAGATGGGAGTAATATTAATCAGGGCAATCATTCTGGTTCTTATGACCGCCGCTGGTTATTTTTATCCCCCTTTTCATCTGTCGCGGCTAACAGGGGCAGTGGCTGGTCTGGTTCTCGGTATTCTGATTATCTGGTTGGAAAACAGGCTGCGGCGGGTGCAGTTCCGACTCCTCTGGACCGGGTCAATTGGCCTCCTCCTGGGAGTTCTCATCGGTTGGCTGGTTGGCTCTATTTATCAGTCTGTCTTTAAGGCTACAGAGACCTCTGCTTTCATCCGACTGTTTTTCCTTATTGCCTTTCCCTACATTGGTTTTGTGCTGGGGATAAAAAAACCGGAGTGGCTGGAGCCATCTTTTCTGGCGCACTTCTTCGAGAGCGAGACCGAACAGCATATTTATAAACTGCTGGACACCTCAGTCATTATTGATGGACGGATTGCTGAGATTTGTGAAACCGGCTTTATCGATGGGGAACTGGTGGTGCCTCAGTTTGTGCTCAAAGAATTGCAGCTGGTAGCTGACTCACCTGATGCTCTTAAGCGCCAGCGCGGGCGACGCGGGCTGGAGGTCCTGGATCGATTACAAAAATCTCCTAAGATCAAGGTGATGATCTCTGAAATTGATTTTCCTGAAATAAAAGAAGTTGACTCAAAGCTCATTGAGTGTGCCAAAAACCTCAAAGCTAAAATCATTACCAACGATTTTAATCTCAACAAAATTGCCAAGCTGCAGGGAATTGAAGTTTTAAATATCAATGAGCTGGCCAATGCCCTCAGGCCGGTGGTTCTGCCCGGCGAAAGCATGCGGGTCTTTATACTGAAAGAAGGCAAAGAGAAGGATCAGGGCGTTGCTTACCTGGATGATGGCACAATGGTCGTCGTGGATAATGCCAGAAGGATGATGGGACAAACCGTCGACATTACAGTTACTTCTGTTCTGCAGACGACAGTAGGCAAGATGATTTTTGGGCGCTATAACGGCGAAGCTCATTAAGCAGGCGTCTGTATGATGTTTAAGGTTGGGCTTGGCTTTGATTCACACCGGTTGGTGGAAGGCAGACCATTGATTCTAGGCGGAGTCAATATTCCATCCGTGGTTGGTTGTCAGGCTTATTCTGATGGCGATGTACTGATTCATGCTCTAATTGATGCCCTGCTGGGGGCAGCCGGCCTGGGCGATATCGGTCAGAAATTTCCGGAATCCGACCCGGCCTATAAAAATATATCCAGTCTGGAACTGCTGCGGAGAGTAATGGCTGAGATGAAAGCCGCAGGCCTGGCAGTCGTTAATGCTGATACCATTGTTATCCTGGAAAGACCTAAGCTGGCGCCTTTTATTTCTCAGATGAAGGAGCATTTGTGTCCCCTGCTCGATCTGCGGCCGTCCAGCCTCGGGATAAAAGCTAAAACCGCCGAAGGGACGGGAGAAATTGGGTCGGGTCAGGCAGTTGAGGCCTGGGCGACCGTCCTGTTGACTGGTTAAACTCGGCTAGTGAGTTTTTTTGCTTTAACTTGTCTCTTTTGTTATAATTTTGTCTAATTCAGGGGAGCAGGCTTTTAGATTCAAATAGCTGAAAATTAAAGAATAAATTCAATCAATCATCAACAAAAGATGGTGACTGTTCTTCTGAGTTAGTAAAAAATTCTTAGAAAGGAGTCTAGAAATGAAGTCTTGGAAGGAGATGGCAGAAAAAACGGGCCTGTCTGAAGACCAGCTGCAAAAAATCGAAACTATTATTTTAAAGGACAATTACTTCCCAGCCGAGTCGGTCAGACAGGAAATAGAGACCTTTTGCACCGGTCTTGGCCTACCTCAGCAGTATTTTCGGACCGTGCCCCTGGAAACGATTGCCAGGCATATTGAAGCCTTAAAGGCCGGTCAGATTCTGGCTATGGTCAGAGGGGAGAAAACACTCAGGATTGACCTGGCCAGGGAGTCTGAAGAAGAGGCCCTTTATCTGGTTGAAGATAATCACTTCCGGGCACTTGAGATCGAGGAGAGAATTGAGAAAAAGTATCCGGGCTTCCGGATTCAGTCCTATCGTTCAACTGAAAAACTGCATGGGCTGGAATATCTCCGCTGGTATCTGGTCAAAAAGCCTGGTTTGCCTGCCAGGGGTATAACTGCTGAAGAAACTGATTTAAAAAAGATCGCTGATAAAGAATTCGTAGCGTCAATTTCCAAAGAAGCTTTTGATCACTATCAAACCTTAATTAAAAAAAACAAGGGTAAAGAGAGTCCTTTGATCGAAGCTGTCCATGTCGGAAAAGAAAAAAACCTGCGCATTACCATTATCTGCCAGAGTGATTCTATTCCAAGATTTTTCATTAATGTATCTGATGTTATTAATTCTCATGGTCTGGTCTCCAAGCGTAAGTATCTGGAACCTCTAGCCAATGGCAAAACGATTTTTACTTTTTATGTCGATGACGTAACTGATGAGCACAAATTGGGAAATCTGATTTCTGATATCGGCCTGATTTATGTTATTCCCGAAAGTCCCCTTTCTGGCTTGTTTCGAGAAAGTAAACTGACTGCCCAGGAAATGGTCTTTGGCGTCTCGGCCTGGAGCTTTTGCTATCAGTTTCTGAGCAGCTTTAATGATGAATATGTCAGAATATCAAAAGCCTTAAAAGATTCACCCGAGCTGCTGGGACTGGTGCGGGAAATGAAACTAAGGCTGGCTAAGGAGACATTCAGAGAAAAAAGAGTCTGGGAAGCACTGAGCAATAATTACCAGCTGGTCAAAAAACTCTATTCAGCTTTTGAGAAAAAGTTTAATCCTCTTTCCCCTGATAAAAATATCGATGAGGACGTGAAAGCCCTCAGTACAGAAATCAATCACCAGGTTCAGGTTAACTCAGAGCGGCTGGTCTTGTTGATGACGATTACTTTCATTAATTCCATTCTCCGCACCAATTTTTATAAGAGAGAGAAAGTCTCTATTGCTTACATGTACAAACCAGATTTTATCAATAAAGTGGATTATCCCGCTCTGCCCTTTGGAGTTTTTCATGTTGTTGGTCGTGAGTTCCGTGGCTTTCATATTCGTTTTCGCGACATTGCCCGCGGCGGGATCCGAATTGTACGCTCAATCAACTACCCGACCTATATCCGTAATTCCGAATCGATTTTTGATGAAAATTACAATCTAGCCCTTACCCAGCAAAGGAAAAACAAAGATATCCCGGAGGGAGGATCGAAAGGAGCTGTTTTACTCAGCTGGGGTTACAATGACCAGATGACGGTGGCTTTCAAGAAATACATTGAAGGTCTGCTGGATCTGATGCTACCTGATGACAGTATTGTTGATTATTATGGTCAGGAAGTAATTCTATTTCTTGGGCCAGATGAATGGACAGCTGAGTTAATGGAAACCGCGGCTGAGCAGGCCAGAGCCCGTGGTTATAAGTTCTGGAAGGCTTTTACCACCGGTAAACCGCTCAGCATGGGCGGTGTGCCGCATGACCGTTATGGCATGACCACCAATTCTGTCCATGAATACGTGCTGGGCACTTTAAGGAAGCTGGGTTTAAAAGAAGAAAATGTGACTAAGGTCATGACTGGAGGACCGGATGGCGACCTCGGCTCAAATGAAATACTGATTTCGAAGGATAAGATTCTGGCTATCGTTGATGGCTCAGGCGTACTTTATGATCCGCAGGGAATAAACCGCAAAGAACTGACCAGGCTGGCCAGAGCCAGAAAGATGGTAGAGCATTTCAATCGCGAGTTGCTCTCGCCTCAGGGTTTCATGGTCCACATCAATGACTGTAATATTACCCTGCCTGATGGTGAGAAGGTGGAGAACGGGCTGGATTTCCGCAATAACTTCCATCTCCATCCGAAATTTAGAGCTGATATCTTTGTGCCCTGCGGCGGACGGCCGGCATCAGTCAATATAAACAACTGGAAAGCCTGGATTGATGAAGATGGTAAGCCTCGTTTCAAGGCAGTCATCGAAGGGGCCAACCTCTTCTTGACCCAGGACGCCAGACTCAGGCTGGAAGAAAAAGGTGTGATCATTTATAAAGATGCCTCTGCCAACAAGGGAGGAGTGACTTCCTCTTCGCTCGAAGTACTATCCAGCCTGGTAATGACTGACAAAGAGTGGGACGATTTAATGTGTGTTAGGGATGGCGTAGAGTCAGAGTTCAGGAAACAATACATTCAAGAAATTCTGGCAACGATCAGAGAAAATGCCCGGCTGGAATTTGAAATTATCTGGGAAGAACATGTCAGAAAAGGTATTCCCAGAGCTATATTGACTGATTTAATCAGCGAGAAAATAAACAATATCAAGGATTCGATCCGGGAATCTGATCTTTTCCATGATAAAGCCTTGCTGAAGAAGGTCATTGAAACCGGTGTTCCCAAGTCCTTGCTGCAACTGGTTGGAATCAATCGCTTCTTGAATAAACTACCTGAAAATTATCTCCGTGCTTTATTCGCTTCCCGTCTGGCCGGTCGCTATGTTTATAAGCATGGGCTGGACGCCAATGAAGTAGATTTTTACCGTTTCCTGGAAGATTTTAAGAAAAGCTGAGTCAATCAGCTGATTTCGCCCGTGATGTAGGCCCGGGTTCTGGGATCCTGAGGAGCAGTCAGGACTTCAGAAGCCGGGCCGAATTCTATTAGCTCTCCCATATAAAGAAAGGCGACATAGTCAGCCAGGCGCTTGGCCTGCCGAAGAATATGAGTGACCACGACAATCGCATAATTTTTTTTCAAACTCTGCAGCTGGGCTTCAACGTTGCGGCTTGATTGAGGATCAAGAGCTGAAGTTGGTTCATCACCCAGGATAATTTCCGGCTCAACAGCCAGCCCGCGGGCTAAACAGAGCCGCTGCTGCTGGCCGATGGACAGCCGACTGGCCGGCTCATTTAAACGGTCCTGGACTTCCTCCCAGAGCCCGGCCAGTTTTAAGTATTTTTCTACAAGCCGGTTGAGTTCGGATTTTTTTAAGGAACGGTGGAGTTTAAGGCCAAAGGCTATATTGTCATAAATCGACATGGGTAAAACCTGCGGCTTCTGAGATAGCAAGCCCATTTTTTTTCTGATCTGAGTGACATCAACATCACGGCCATAGATGTTCTGATTATCGAGCAGAATCTGTCCTTCCACCCTGGCTTCCTCTACCTCATCAAGCAAACGGTTAAGACTCTTTAGCAAAGTGGACTTGCCACAGCCAGAAGGTCCGATGATTACCGTTAGACTCTTATCAGGAATGTTAAGGCTGATATTTTTCAAGACCTGATTCTGGCCATAATAAACACTGACATTTTTAAGAATTAATCGTCCGTTCTCAACCATCACTTTCTCCTGTGTTGCTCATTTACTACCTGACCTTGTGCCGGCTCAATTTCCGCCCAAAGTATCTGGTCAAGAGGCTGATGCTCAGAATGAGCAGCGTCAGTATAGCGGCTGAGGCGAAAGCTCGTTCCTGAACTTCGGGAAAGGGAGAATTAAGCTGGAAAAAAATGGCCAGCGGCAAAGTAGCGACTGGTTGAAATAATGAGGTTGTTATCCGATCAGTGTAACCAGCCGTAAAGAGTACTGAGGCTCCATCCCCGAGGCCACGCCCCAGGGCAATGAGGATCGAGGTGATTAAACCAGGCAAAGCCTGCCGTAAGACAACCCTGGTGGCTGTTTGCCAGCGATTGCCTCCCAGGGCATAGCTGGCCTCTTTAAGTTCAGCTGGAACCAGTCAGATTGTTTCATCCAGGGCCCGGCTCAAAATGGGCAGCTCTACCAGAGCGATAGTGATCATGCCGGCCAGAAGAGAGGCCCGCAGGTGAAGCATGAGCATTAACAAAAAACCGAAAACTCCATAAACTATAGATGGGATCCCCCAGAGTACATCGAGGCTAAGTCTAATCACTTCGGCCAGGAAGGATTTCCTTTTGAGATAGGTATTAAGGTAGATAACTGTGGGGAGAGCAATGACCAGTGCAATTAAAGTGGCTCCTAAAGAAACTTCAAGCGACCCGACAATAGCATTGAGAATACCACCTTTTTTGCCAAGGTAATAACCTGTGCCGGGCGTCTGGAGGATCATCGATAATTTCAAAGCGGGCAGGCTTTTCCATAGAATCGTAACCAGAATAATAGAAAGTATAATCGCAACGAGAATGATTGAGGCCAGCAGGATTAATTTGAAACCCGCTTCCGCCCGATGTCTTCTCCTCAGGCGGCGGTCAGTGCTTTTCTGGCGACTGCCCATCAATCTATCCTCTGTTCTAATTTATTTAAATACAAGCGAGCGGCCAGGCTGAAAATGATCACCATAAAAAGGAGAACGACGGCGGCCAGATTAAGAGCGGCTTCATAGCCGGGGATGGATAACATCTCTCCATAATTATTAGCCAGCAAAGCTGGCAGCGGGTAGGCAGGTGAAAAAAGCGAAGTCGGAGTGAGAGGCACATTACCAACCACCATCATGACGGCCAGGGTTTCACCGAAAGCTCGAGATAGGCCGAGAACACAGGCAGCAGCCACTCCTGGTCTGGATTTTTTTAAGACTATGAAACGAACCACTTCCAGGCGAGTAGCGCCCAGCGCCAGAGCAGCTTCTTTGAGGTCAGCCGGTACGGCGCTAAGGACTTCGACTGAAACGTTGACAATAGTTGGTAAGATCATTACTGCCAGGACAATCCCGGCTGTCAGAATACAATAGCCGGAACTGTAAGTTCCGAAAAGAGGAGCCAGATACTTTCCTACCAGCGGCACGATCAACAAAATACCCCACATACCATAGATGACAGAAGGTAATCCAGCCAGCAGATCAATGACTGGCACCAGCCATTTTTTCAATCGGCCAGAGGCATAATCGGAAATATAGATAGCAGTCAGAATAGACAGAGGAGCAGCCAGGATAAAGGCAGTGATGGTCACCCAGATAGTCCCGAGGATAAATGGCCAGAGGCCAAATTGCCCCTTCTGTGGTTGCCAGGCTGAGGAGAAAAGAATAGTGGGCAAGGATTTTAAGGACAGGAGAGGAAAAGCCTTGGCCAGCAGCAGAAGGAAAATGCTGATGGCCAGAATGATGGGGAGAAGAGAGAATAGGCCGGCCACAAGCTCCTTACCTTTTTCTTGTTTCACTTATCTAAGCCGCTCCCTGGTCTTTTAGTTTTTCAAAAGTTTCTGTTTTTCTGTTTGAGCCATATTTTGATCGAGGGCCAGATAGCCAGCTTCGGCCGCATACTGTTGCCCCTGGTCGAGAACCCAGAGCAGGAAATCTCTGACCAGAGTCTGCTGAACCGGTTTCTTGACGACCAGATATAACTTTCGGGCTGGAGGCGAAGGGTACAATCCTCTGGAAATAGCCAGAGTTAGCTCATCACGCTGGCCATAGAAATTCTCCTCAGGGGTCAGCTGGCCGTTGCCATCAAGATCGAGTGGACCGATGGCCAGTCCAGGATGAGGTCTTCCCGTCTCTGGATGATAGGCAAAGTTCAGATTGTTGAAACCGAGTCCGGTCGGATCCTGGCGTACAGCCTCGGCCAGGCCCGGATCACCATAAATGGCTATGCCCTTCAGATCTTCCTGATGGCCTCCCAGAAAGGCCGCCCAGGTTTCAGCCGCTCCACAGGCATCGGAACGCGTGTAAAGATGAATAGGGGTTTTGCCTGGCTGTCCATAAATTTCTTCCCAGAACTTAATCCGGCCCTCTATCCAGATTGCCCGGAAAATTTCTCGATTCAGCCCTCTTGCCTGAATGAGTTTCAGGATGGGATTTCTGGTATTTAATGTAGCTACAACGGCATCCCTGGCAACAGCCAGTGGTAAAGCTCCCTTCTCTATTTCTTCTGGAAAAATTTCTCTGGAAATCATGCCTATATCGACCAGACCGGAGAGAACATCGGCCATTCCTTTACCAGCACCGCCGGCCTGGAGATCAATCTTAACCGCCGGATTTTCTTTCTGAAATTCTTCTACCCAGCGAACGGCCAGCGGGTAAAGAGCCCAGGCACCAGAGATGCTGATCTGACCGGCGAGGCTTTTTGGCTGGCCGAACACTTTCTGCCCTTCTCCCTTGAGGGAAGCAGGCTGTGGGAAAGCAGAAAAATTAAAAACAAGGTTTAGACATATCATCAGAAAAGAAAAAAATCCGAAGGTGGCAATCATTCTTTCAAAATTGAATTTTTTCATCCTATTCCTCTTATTTATCTTCATTTTTAAAAGCCTACCTGAAGCAGCAAAAGAGCTGCCAGGCGATCTGGTCCACTTGCTGTTTGATGGTATTCATAATTGGCCTGCAGCTTTGATTTTTCGGTTAAAAACCAGTTAACACCGGCCGTGTAAATAGTGGTCTTTTGAGCCGGAAGATGCCGGTCAAGGTTAATGGCCTCCAGACGACCGACCAGCTGCACTTTCTGGCGAAGAAGAGAATAGGTGGCCAGAGTATACCAGCCCTCTTTTTCGGTCCGGTCATCTGTTGCCCGGATAAACTCGGCTTGAAGACCAAGTCGCTGATAACTGAAGGCCAGCTCCAGGCCGTATCTGTTTCTTCTGATTAAAACTGGACTATCGCTGACTGTTTGCTTTCCATTATAAATAGAGAAGGCCAAAGACAGAGGCTTCCAGGGGTGAGCTACCAGCCGTCCGGCCAGATCTTTGTGATCATTGGTGTCAGCCTTATTTGCCCCGGAACCATTGAACAGACCGATGGAATAATCAAAAATCGAATAAGAGCCAAAAATGGCAGCTCCAAGATCGCGACCAGCCGAACCATTATCTCTGCCCGGGGCGAGTTTCTCGACGACCTGAGAACGGTTAATAGTCAGCAGGTCGGAGGAAGAGGTAATATTTTCCAGGCTGAAAGGCACCAGAAATTGCCCGGCCCTAAGACTTATAACCTGATTCGGCGTGAATTCCGCCTGGGCGTCCACCAGGACTGGCGACCTGGTAAAATCAACCTGGATTTTAAATTTTAATGTCTTGAGTACCTGTCCACCGAGCGAGAGGCGGGCCCTTCTGATAGAAAAGGTATCATTGTCTTCACTTTTCCAGGCTGCCTGCAACTGGGCATAACCTGATAGCTTCAGTTGAAGCGAAGACTGAACAACCGGAGCTTTTTTATTTTGCTCGTCCTCGTTTAAAAAATCTCTCGCTCTGGAGGCCTGAGCCCGAATAGGAATCATAAGGAGGCCAAAACCAACCAATACAAAGAGTACAGCCGGGTAGATGACCCTCTTCATTTTTCTTCACTTCCGGCTAATTTTTTCTGATTGATGGCTATTTGCCGGTCCAAAACCTCGGCAAAAGTGGTTTGCTCTAAATGTCTGGCCACCATATCTCTGACTTCTTTCCAGACGGATCTTAATCCACAATTTTCTTCGAGGGGGCAGGGTTCATGTTCGATCACACTGACACAGTTAATCGGAGCCAGAGGGCCGTCCATGACTCTGATCACTTCCGCTACTGTAATCCTGTCCGGTGGCTTTGATAGAAAATAACCGCCATGGGGGCCTTTTTTGCTTTTGACGTAGCCTGCCCGCCGCAGTGATAAAAGAATCTGCTCCAGAAACTGCTGGGGAATAGCCTGCGCCAGAGAAATAATTCTAATTGGCACCGGACCCTCTCCGAAGCGGGCTGATAGCTCCAGCATGGCCCGGCTGGCATATTCACCTCTCGTAGAAAGCTTCATCGTGCTCCAATATTAGTTGATTAATATTATCGACTATATCATATATTATGCCTATGGCTGCCTGTCAAGCATTTTTTTGAACTAGTTCGGTTATTTGAGAACAGAACTGTCCTCCTTTTATGTATTGTTATATATTGAGGCCGCTGCTCTCTTGGCCTGACTCGGGCTACTCTTCTTTTCTTCAGGCTTGCCCTCGAGCTGCGCTTCTGGTCTGGCGGCGAGCATCTGCACTTTTAATTGAACAAATTTCTAAAATATGACATGATTAAAAAAGTAATGGAGACCAGGATGAGAAATAAACCGTTAGTGGTGATAGCAATTATTTTAACTCTGGGTTTTTTACTGTCGCTTTACCCGCCTTCCATTTCCGGTCAAAGCGGGTCACCCAGTGTTGTTTTTAAAGAACTGGAATGGAACTTCGGGAGAATAAAACAGGGAGAGGTGGTCAGTCATGAATTTATTTTTAGAAATGAGGGTACGGCCCCGTTAAAGGTGAGCCGGGTGGCAACCTCCTGCGGTTGTACGGCGGCTCTCGTTTCGCAAAAAGAAGTTGCCCCGGGGAAGGAAGGGCGAATTAAGGTCAGTTTTGATTCTCGCGGCTACAGTGGCCAGGTGGTCAAGTATATTTATTTTGACAGCAACGACCCGAAAAAGCCGCAGGTGGAATTAACTGTAAAAGCCGAGGTTGAAACCGGTCCAGCGGCGAGGCTGGAGCTTGATCGTTATAACCTCGACCTGGGGATTTCCCTCGAGGGAGAAGAAGCCTCAACTAAATTGCTGGTCAGAAACAGCGGTCAGCTGGAGCTAAAACTGGAGACAGAAAGCCCCGAAGTTTCCTTTTTCATTAAAAATCGGCCAGTTAGTTTCCCATTAAGGGTACCGGCCGGCCAGTCGGTAGAAGTGGAAATCAGATTGGCGGGCAAGACTGGCCGGACAGGGCTGCTCCGGGACTATGTTATGCTTAAGAGCAATGATCCAGTCAGGCCAACTGTCTCGGTTTTTATCACTCGTTATGTAGTGACCAAAGAGGAACTAAAGCAGCTTTTTGAGAAATACAAAAAGGCGTTGGGAGAAAAGTCAGCTTGAAGCCTGATTTGAATAAGGTGGCAAAAAGGCCGGAGACAGAGAGACGAATTATGTTGTCCTGCCGGGTGAAGATAAAAAAATAATTGAGGCCCGAAAAAATATCAGTCATGGCCGGTAAAGCTGAACAAAGAAAAAATGAAAGGCAATTAATTACTGTCCGGGTGCAACCTAAATCGAGACAGCAGCAATTAATCCAGCTTTCTTCAACTGAATTTAAGGCCAGATTGAAAGCAGCCCCCGATAGGGGGCAGGCTAACGCTGAGTTACTGGCTCTTCTGGCTGATTACTTTGGGTTGCCTCCTTGCAGGTTGGCAATCATTCAAGGTAAGACTTCCAGAACAAAATTAATAGAAATCAAAAACGCCACCAGCTCTGAGAAAACAAGCTAATAACTATCGTCTATTTAGCAATCAGAAAACTTAAAAAGTTTAACTTGATGACCCTGGTTATGATAAAATGAAAAAAAACTAAAGGAGAAGGGTCAATGAACTATCAAATCAAGAATATTCTCTGGTCGACGGACTTTTCAGCCGAGTCCCTAACTGCTCTTAATTATGCCAATTATCTGGCTGAGCATTTTAAGGCTTCAATTAAAGCAGTTCATGTTGTACCAGATTTTGCTCCTGCTCTCTATGAAACCAGGGCGATGATGGTGGCTGATCTGGTCAAACGGCAGGAGGACCTTATAGTCAAAGCCAGAAAGAGATTAGAGAAAATTTCGGCCAAGAATCCCATAAAATTTTCAAAAATCCTGATAGAAACCGGCGCAGCAGGGAAAAAGGTACCTGAAATTGCCGAGAAAGAACATTGCCAGCTGATTGCTGTCGGGCGGAAAGGGATGTCTGCTCTGGAGAAAATTTTGCTGGGCAGCGTGGCCAATCAGATACTCCGGCGCTCGAAGGTCCCGGTGTTGATCGCACCGAAAAAACGGCGTCAGGCACAAATTAAAAAGATATTAGTTCCGACAGACTTTTCAGCTGGTGAAGAAAGGGAAAGAGACTATGCCTGGACACTGGCCAGCAAACTTCAGGCTGACCTGACTCTAATCTATGTCCTCGAGCTTTATGATTTTAAATTTTCTCCAGAAGAAGTGAAAGCCCTGATGGATGAAGCTTTAACCCGACTCCAGAACAGAAAGAAAAGGAGGGGCAATATTAAGGTGGATGAGGTGGTGATCAGAGATTTGAATGCTCCGGCTGGGATAGTGACTTATGCCAACCGCCATAAATTTGACCTGATACTGATGTCCACCTGTGTTTCACCTGTCGAAAGATTCTTTCTGGGAAGCACAACCGAAAAAGTCATTTCTTATGCCGCCATGCCTGTTCTGGCGCTGCCAGCGGCCTATTGTAAAACGTGAGGATAGATAATAATCAGGTTTTCTGGCTGGCCCTGAACTATCTGGTAACTGACGGCTATTTATCGGCGGGGAAAGCTCTACGTTTTTTTGATTCAGAAGAAAAATTATTAAATCCAGATCCGGCTTATTTAAGCTCATGCCAGATTAGTGCGCTAGCCAGACAAAGAATTCTTTCGGGGGAGATTGTCAGCCGGGCCAGCCTGGAGGCGGAGAGACTCAGGCAAAACGAATATACTCTGCTGAGTTTTCAGGATAGCCGTTACCCACAACTTCTCAGGGAGATAGTCGAGCCGCCCCTTGTGCTTTATACTTACGGTCAGATTGATCTTCTCAATCAGGCCGGGGTGGCTGTAGTTGGCTCAAGACACCCGACTGCCTATGGACGGCTGCTGGCCGACAAACTGGCTGATGAACTGGCTGCCTGCGGACTGGTGGTAACAAGTGGTCTGGCCAGAGGTATTGATACCATAGCGCATCAGGGAGCTTTGCGCAGCGGAAAAACCCTGGCTGTCCTTGGTTCTGGCCTTGACCGGATTTATCCTAAGGAAAACCGACTCCTGGCTAAAAAGATTGCAGCCAGAGGTCTGGTAGTCAGTGAATTTCCCCTTGACTCTGAACCACTGAGCTTCCATTTTCCACTCAGGAACCGGGTGCTGAGCGGTCTATCGCTGGCCTGTCTGGTAGTTGAGGCTGGCCAGAAAAGTGGCGCTCTGATTACGGCCGGGCTGGCTCTCGATCAGGGGCGGGAAGTGATGGCGGTGCCCGGGCCGGTAACTTCAGAACTGAGTCGGGGCACACATTTTTTGATAAAACATGGGGCTAAGCTGGTTGAATCAGTTGAGGACATTGTCTCTGAGTTGCCTTTCCCCTGGAATGAAGCAGCTCTGAATCAGTTGGCCACCAGAAAGCCTGCCAGGCCAGAACTCAGTGACCAGGAAAAAAAGGTGCTCCAGGCTCTGCCAGAAAACGAGGTTATTCACATTGACGAATTATCTGATAAAATTCAGATACCGGTAAGTGAATTGCTGACTGTTCTACTGAGCCTTGAGATGAAAGAAACAGTTATTCAGGAACCGGGTAAATTTTTTCGCAGGAGATGCTAAGTGGCGAAATCATTGGTAATTGTAGAATCACCAGCTAAAGCCAAAACAGTCAACCGTTATCTTGGCCCCGGTTACCTGGTAAAAGCCTCAATGGGTCATGTCTGTGATTTGCCTAAAAGTAAATTAGGTGTGGATATTAAGAATGATTTTAAGCCGACCTATCAGATCATTCCTGAGCGGCGCCGGTTGGTGGCCGAGCTGAAAAAATTGGCAGAAGATAGCGACCAGGTCATTCTAGCGGCTGACCCCGACCGGGAAGGAGAAGCCATTGCCTGGCACATCAGCCAGTTGCTGGAGCCAGCCAATCAAAAGATATACCGGGCTGTGTTCTATGAAATAACAGAAAGAGCTATAAAAGAGGCTTTTTCCCGCCTGGGGTCGCTCGACCAGAATAAAATTAATGCCCAGCAGACCAGACGTATTCTGGATCGGCTGGTAGGCTATCTGGTCAGCCCTCTTCTTTGGAAAAAAATTGGTCGGGGGCTGAGTGCCGGGCGAGTTCAGTCGGTTGCTCTTAGATTAATCTGCGACCGCGAAAAAGAAATCAAAGATTTTAGACCGGAAGAATACTGGACAATCACCGCCCAGCTTCGAGCAGAAGCACCGCCGGATTTTAAAGCCAATCTGGTCAAAATTGAGGGCAAAAAAGCCAGGATAAAAGATGGACAGCAAGCCCAGGCTATTATAGATGCCTGCCGCCGGCAACCCTTTGTTATCCAGAAGATTCAGGTCAAAGCCAGGAAGAAGAATCCACCTGCCCCCTATATTACTTCTACTATGCAGCAAGAGGCTTACCGCCTCCTGCATTTTCCAGTTAAAAAAACTATGTCCGTCGCCCAGCGGTTATATGAAGGCCTGGAACTGGGTGAGCTGGGACCGGTCGGGTTAATTACCTATATGAGAACTGATTCGGTCAGAATTTCTGAAGCAGCCAGGAACGAAGCTAAGAAGTACATCGAAGAACACTTTGGCCCTGACTATGTGCCGGCTAAACCGGTCATTCACAAATCGAGAAAAACAGCTCAGGAGGCCCACGAAGCGATTCGCCCAACTCATCTGGACCTGCCGCCGGCCAGAGTTAAACCTTTTTTGAAAAAAGAAGAATATGACCTTTACCGGTTAATCTGGAACCGTTTTCTTGCCTCTCAGATGAGTCCGGCGGACATTGAGGAAACGCAATTTGAAATAATTAGTGGACCTTATGAATTCCAGGCAAGAGGAGAAGTGGTTAAATTTAAGGGTTTTCTGGCTCTCTATGAAGAGCAGCGACTGAAGTATGACAACGAAGACGGCGAGGCGCAGGACAAGAAGGCTGAAGCAGCAATCGGATTGGCTCCGAGTGAGACAGGCAACCTGCCAGCAGCCCGAGAAGGAGAAATTCTCACCCTCCTTGACTTAGAGAACAAGCAGAATTTCACCCAACCACCGCCTCGTTATACAGAAGCAACACTGGTCAGAGAGCTGGAAGCCAGGGGGATTGGTCGTCCCAGCACTTATGCTCCCATTATCTCCACTTTGCAAAACAGAACCTATGTGGTCAAAGAGGAAGGCCGGTTTAAACCGACCGAGCTGGGAATATATGTGAC
>Ga0116156_10002232_pt1 | contig 17747 bp, 7 predicted proteins | sample AD_UKC045_MetaG_FD_89891 | JGI IMG/M metagenome (GOLD analysis project Ga0116156, IMG submission 89891) | Active sludge microbial communities of municipal wastewater-treating anaerobic digesters from USA - AD_UKC045_MetaG | ecosystem: Engineered > Bioreactor > Anaerobic > Digestate | place: USA... | reverse complement strand
TTTCACGGCCCGGGGTGGTAGTCGATGCCGAATCCCCAGATACCCAGATTCAGGTCCGCGCTCCCGTCCGAATACATAACATGTATCTTGTTGTCATCCCCTGTGTAAAATATGAATTGACCGTCGTTCGTCATCACCGGGCCTATAACATTATCAACACCCACAGGCGTTGGCCATGCCTGCGCTCCTGTCCCGTCAGCGTTCATCACGAATAGATCTGTTTCCCAAGTCCAGTCTTCATTATATGTGAATAGAATCCTGCCATCGACCAACCATTCCGGATGAAGATTTATCTTCCCATTATTTGTCAGTTTTGTCAGTCCGGTTCCGTCAGAGTTTATCTTATAAATTTCCAAAGTCGAATATCCGAGTTCCTGCGCAAATACAATTTGGGTTCCATCTGGTGAATAATTTGCCGTTTGCTTTGATTTTCCTGTGTTTGATATTCTTGTAAGGTTGCTACCGTCCGGATTCATTTCATAAAACTCATAAACTCCGAGATATTTGCTTGTGATCAGCAACTTATTGCCATCCGGCGACCAAGCTCTGCTTCCACCCTCCACACCTAGAACATTCACCCCGGTTCCGTTCGCATTCATCGTGGCTATGTAATATGTCGCCTCGTCCCTGCTCGGATTTGTCGTGAACATTATCTTGTTTCCGTCCGGCGACCACCTCGGTCCGCCGTCGTAATAATTTGTTGTTGTAACTCTAGAAAAACCTGTTCCATCAGCATTCAACGTATAGATGTCTTGGCTTTGCTGATACAGCGGTGAATTAAACGTTAACTTCCCACTTATTCTGTTTATTATGATATTCACGCTATCGGCAACTGTTGCGTGATAGCCATCTGTAACATACAAAATGAACGTATATGTTCCTGTTTGCGTCGGTATAAACACAGGTTTGCTTGCAGAGATATCCGACAATTCCACAGAAGGCCCGCCAACTTGCGCCCAGTTATAAGTAATCGGGTCTCCATCAGGATCGTTGCTCCCGCTGCCATCAAGGGTATAACTCACCGTATCAAGGTCATACACAACAATATCTCCATCCCATCTGAAATTTGAATAACTGTATCCCGCAAACCACTTTGCGTCCTCTCCCGCGTCCGCCACCGGTGGTCTGTTGCCTGTCGGTATCATGGTAAAATCCACTGTCACAGTCTGACCCGCTGCAACTGTTACGCTCTGATTGCCGACTGTTTCGTATCCGCTCTTGCTTATTCCGACCGTATGCGCTCCCGGTTCAACGTATGAAAATGTATAAACAAGACCTGCAGGCATTGCCACATTTGTGCTTTTATCGTCAATGACGATCATGCCGCCCGCCACATTAGCCGTAGCCCTTATCGCTCCATGCGTCACAGGCGTCATCTTTATCCCTTCCGCATCGCCGACTCTGGTTGTCTGGTTTGCGCTCACATTAACCTGATACTGAGTCGTCGTATATTCGCCAATCTGTATCTGAATTGTGCATGTCCCTGTCGGAACAGTCTGAATTTTGAAGTACCCGCTTGAGTTCGTGCTTGCCGATTTAGAAGCAACGCCGCATGTCGCCATCGCCATCGCTCCCGCAACCGGCTTGTACCCTGTCGGCGTAGCTTCCGCCACCCGCGCCGCCGGACTTCCGTATGGAATATAAACATACCCGTCTACGCTTCCATAATTGATTGTCGGCGATACCGACGAGCCGCCCCCGCCGCCGCCGCAGGAGGCTAGACAGCAGATGGCAAGCGCTGTTTCACACATCAGCAATGTTATTCTTGCGACTCTTCTCATACTCCCTCATACCCTCTCTCACGGGCCGGGGTGGTAGTCGATGTTACTGCCATAGATACCCAGATTCAGAACCGCGCTTCCGTCGGCGTACATAACGTATATCTTGTAGTCATCCCCGGTGTAAAATATGAATTGACCGTCGTTCGTCATCACCGGGCCTATAACATTATCAACACCCACTGGCATTGGCCACGGCTGCGCTCCTGTTCCGTCAGCGTTCATCACATAAAGGGTTTTTACACACCCTATGCAGTCCGAGTCCGTGTACAGTATCCTTCCGTCCGGCGTCCAATTTATGTAAAAATTCGTTCTGTCCTCATTAGTCAACTGCTGATAGTTGCTTCCGTCCGGGTTTACCGTCGCTATTTCCACTCCGTCGTAACTCACATCTATCGTAAATAGTATTTTGCTTCCGTCAGGCGAATAGTATGCGAAACCCTTGTTTTTCGGCGTTGTTGTTAGTAATAATGCATTTGTCCCGTCAATTCCTGATTGATATAACTGAAATATCCCGTTGTGTTTATTTAGATATAGCAAAGACAATCCATCTGGCGAACAGTCATTGATACGCCCCTCCACCCCCATCACATTCACTCCGGTTCCGTTCGCATTCATCGTGGCTATGTAATATGTCGCCTCGTCCCTGCTCGGATTCGTCGTGAACATTATCTTGTTTCCGTCCGGCGACCACCTCGGTCCGCCGTCGTATTCTGGTCCGGTAGTAAGTCTTTTAAGTCCTGATCCTGTATTGTCCTCCAAATTTATCGAAAAGATATCGCTGCTTGGTCCGTTGCTTGCCGAAAACACCACTTTCCCTTCCAACTTCTTTGTTGCTATCGTTACGGTATCCGTGTCGGTTAAATATCCGTCGCTCACTTGCAATTGAAAAACATAGCTCGACTCCGACTCGGGGATAAATGTTGTTCGATTTGCTGTTTCAGCAGACAAACTGACGCTCGGCCCGGATATCTGCGTCCAATGGTATGTTAATGCGTTTCCATTCGGATCGTTGCTCCCGCTCCCGTCAAGTTGATAATATATCTGATGCTGCGAGTAAATATTTGTTAAGCTATATCCGTCATGCGCATACCCCTCATATACGTAATAATTACCGACAAACCATTTAGCGTCTTCGCCAGCATTAGCATTAGGCGGCGCATTGCCCGTAGGGTTCATAACAAATGAAACATTGCTTGTTGCTCCCGCCACAACATTAACCTCAACCGGCGCGACGGTTTCATATCCGCTCTTTGCAATCGCGACCGCATGAGCGCCGGCAGATATATTGCTGAATGTATAGTTCAAATTCGCCGGGATATTCACATTCGTTTTAACCGCATCTATGATTACTTCTCCCCCCGCCACATTAGCGGATACCCTGATGGAACCCGAAGAAGAAGGCGGAACGTTTGTTCCCCCGCTTCCTCCCAGCCTTGTCGTGGCGTTCGCGCCAACGGTAGCCGAACTCTGAACATTCATATATCCTGTTTTCGATATGGTTATGACATACGAGCCGGCAAGCAGCGTTTCTATCTTGAAATAACCGCTGCTGTTCGTTGTGGCGGTCTTTGATGTGTTGCCCTGACTTGCTCTGACGCTTGCTCCGACCAGCGGCGCATATCCCGGCTGCGCTTCCAACGCTATCCTCGCCGCAGGCGCGCTCCCAACCGCGGCATACACATATCCGTCCACGCTTCCATAATTGATTGTCGGCGATACCGACGAGCCGCCCCCGCCGCCGCCGCAGGAAGGAATTATCAATAATTCTAAAATTAAAAATATGATTATTAATATACTATTCTTCATTTTATCCCCTTATTGAACACAATCATCTATACCTCCTAACGGTATATCATCGCAAACGGTGCAGCCGCCATGTGGATTGTTTTGTTTTTCCCAGCATCTAGTCAGGCCTGATTTCAGATACTTCAAGTCTTTAATAGTCACCTTGCCGTCCATGTTGTAGTCCACACGGTGGAGGCCGGAGAGGTCGTGCCGCAACACGTCCCGCCTCGCGCTCGGCCCCCAGCCCAGCGCGTAATAAGGCTTGATTCCCGCTAAGTCATGTATGGTGACCCTTCCGTCTCCATTCATATCCATTTCGCTCTCGATGATGTATCGCTCCGGGTCCGTGTGCTTGGTGTGGCAGCAATTTCTGGCAATCTGTTCGTTCCCCGGCAGCGCCGGGTCGAACGCCGCCTGCGTCGGGCATCTGTCCGTGTCCACTATGCAGTTGTTCGTCACAGTTTTGCTGAACATCCTCTTGAAATAATAAAGATCTTTCATGTCAACCACACCGTCCCCGTTAAAGTCCGCCTTCTCATGCTCCGCGCTCCACTTCACCCCATGCCCGTGTCGCGACTGCACAAACTTCAGGTCGCTTTCGTCAACCTTATTGTCCCCGTTCATGTCCGCAGCCGTCCACGGAACCGGATAACCCTGCGACGTGAGACACGAGTATTTCTGACCCACCGGCTTGTCCACGCTCATCCGCGCCGTAGTGTCCAGCGTGTCCACAAGGCACCGCGTCGAACATTTCACTGTGGTGCAATCGAAATACTTTTTATACACATTAAAGTCTGAGCCGTAATCGCCAGTTTCGCCGTCCACTTTGTTGTCGTCGTTAAAGTCGTACTTATTAAGACATTCAGGCGTGGACACACCGACGCATGCTTTGAATCCTGCAATTTCACTGGCGCTTATCTTGTCGTCCGTGTCGTAGAAATCCGTGTTCTTCCACGACATGGGAACTCCCCCTCGCATTACGCATGCGGAAGCATAGCAGTTTGGGTCGTGCACGCCGCATCGCGGGAACCCGGCTTTAGACACGCACAACTCCCCGCATGTGGTGCGGTTGCATCCCAGAGTTTGAGACACGAAAGCGGCGTCCTTCCAGTCAACCCTGCCGTCTTTGTTGATATCCGCCTGTTCGCTGGAGCTGTCCCACAGGAGCTCGCTGCCAATTGCCCTTTCGCCAAAGTGCATCTTCAGATAATCCATATCGTAGAAATAATAGTTATCAGGCAAAATATCTGAATCAATGACGCTGTTGTACTGATCCCTGTATGAAGCAACCTTGTCGCCGGTGGCTAGTCTCAGAGAAATCTTCTTCTCGTCCGGCCCCTCGTAACTCATATTCCCCCCGCGCAGACACGCCTCGCCGTCGCATTTATCCAACACCGACTTCAGATCCAGAGAAACGAGGTAATCGGACCCGGGAGCGGGCACGGGCGCCGTCTCAATAATGTAAGCGTCCTTTTTCAGCTCCACACTCGCCGGCGCCTCCTGAGAATAGAAAACAAACCCCCCTGTGGAATTCGTCTGCGCCGGGCTTCCTATGACGGCGCCCTGCGAATCCTTGAAAACCGCCGTGATTCCTGTGTTTTCATCCGCCGGGCGCCCGTCCAGCTTCACCACCCCTGCGTAAAGATGATCCTCGCTCGGCGGCGGCGTCCCGTTTACTATACTCAACACCAATGATCTGTCTTTTCCTTTTCCAGCGGTTAGACTTGCTCTAATTATGCAATCGTTATTTGCTCTGCACATAGCCCCATGTTTCCCATCAAATAATTCATCTGTCAAAACATCTCCGTTGGCATCCGTCCGTGCAGTGTCAGATAAGAAATACCTATATGGGTCGCCACTAACCTTACTAAATCTCAGATAAAAACTATCTATATATGAGGCATTATAATCAAGCTTGAGGTGTAAGTCCCGCCGACTGTTAGGTGAAAGATCAGATATGCTTTCTTTTGAGAATGAAAGATAAGGAGCGGTATCATATCCGTTTTCGCTTTGATTATGTACTGAACGAATCATATGCTGATTAGAGTAAAACATAGGCAATGGGGGCCCGTCATATATATCGTATTGATCAGTTGATGCAGGAAATGACTCTGAAGGCTGTATTATATCAAGCATGAAAGTACCTCTGAGTGTATTTGCGTCCAACTGACCGTTCCTATTCACCTTTAATGGTGTTATGTTTATCAGATGCTTTCGGGGGTGAATGAATTGGCCTATTGGATTAGGCGAAACTGAATTGCCGCTTAGTACCAACGAACACTGTGTACAATTCTGTTTGTTGTAAATCGCAATAGCATCGCTCGGTGAAAGTATTTGGCCTGATTGATGAAACTTAGGAAATATTTTCACATTGCCTGAAAATCCATAGAAGTTACTAGCAATAAGATCTTCCTGCATCGCATTCGTAATCGCCTTATCCGCTCCGTCTTTTCTAATCTTATGTCGATCATCAAATAACAGAGTCGATCTCTCCGTGTCGCTTCCCGGGTTGTAATAAAACGGGTTTGCCACAAGGTTCCAGCCATGGGAAAGAGGAATGACAACCTGTTCCGTATTGTTATCATTGATGATCGTACCTGTTAAAGCGGGCAAAAGGATTCTTCCGACATTTTTTACCTCAATCCAGTATGCCTTGCCCGCAGCAATCAACGCAGTTGAAGGATTCTCTATTTCTATTCCGTTGCCGTCATAAATATCATAATAATCAACATTATTAAAGTCGTTCAATTGTGATAAATAGCTCATTATGTCCTCTTGCCCCAGCCCGGGATTCCTATTGAATCCCAAAAGATGAATGCCTGTATCAAGAACGACAAATTCAGTAAGGTCTCCTACGGGGTCGGATAAAACAGCGTTTGTTACAATAACTTCATTCCCATTTGCGTCCACTGCTGTCACTCTATAATAGTATGCTTTATTCAATTCATCTTGCTCAAGGATGTCCGTATAAGATGTCTGTTCGCTTGGAAGAGGATAATAAGCGCGCGGGTATCCCCAGTCATCGCCTTGAATTGAAGTTTCGTTCCTGTAAACACGATAACCGATGAAATCATTGAAAGCGGCAAGTTCCGTCGTCGGCGCCGATGTCCATGACAAATTCACAACCAATCCATTCCTTTTCTGCGTTAGTGTTTGTTGTGTTATGTTCACAAGTGACATATCCGTCATCTGAACATAGTGCGTATTGTCAAGCAAGTAGTTGTTGTTGAATATATCCGCTTTGGCGCTTTTTATAAAGGTTTTGGTAGTTGTTGGCATGGTTTGTCCTAATGGGATATATTCCAATGTGCATTGCCCTTGATAATTCAAAAGTTGCTCATATTTGCTAAAAAACATAAAACCGCCGTTTATTACGCTTTCCGTAACTGATGGGATTTCCGGCAAGCATGACAAAACAACTGTTCCGTCGTTCCGGTTTGTTATGACTCCGTGAACGACGCCTGTTCTCCCTTCCAATATATCAATGTGATTGTATATATACTTAACGTCGTAATCCGTTGAGTCTTCAGAAGATGATGCAACAATTTTTACTCTCCCTTTGCCCGCTACTGTTTTGTAATTGAATTCTCCTTGTGCCACTTCGTTTGTCGTTGTGCTCTGAATCTTAGTCCCATTCCAATCATAAACCGAAATATTTATATTATCTACAAAATATCCGCCAGTGTTCTTAACTGCACTATATTCATATACTGGCATTACACCAATCTCGCCACGACTTTTATCTTTCAAGATAAATACATTGTCTTGAATATATGTTCCTTTATTATAGCGATCGGCTTTATGAAAATAATACAAAGTTGCTGCCCATCGATCACAAGAAAGCCCTTCGATTCCGCTCGGATAAAACTCGCGGCAATAATCTCTAAAGCTATACTCACTAAATTCGTTTGAGGATATATAATTTCTAAATAATTGATATAGATTACGAATACCATTGGCCGGGTCCATTATTCTAATTGAATCAAGAATAGGTGCGCCATAATAGTTAACATTTGGAAGAACCGATTGCCAATGCGATGCGGAAGGCCTTCTGTAATCTATCATCCTTATTTCGTCTTTCATTTGTGCACAATTATTAGCAGTCCCCCATGTTATCCAATTGCCGCTGTTAATACTAGGTAAATATTGCTCAAAATACTTAGCTGTACTTTCTTCGAGTGGATTACTAAGAACATCGCCATTGAATATATGTGTCAATTCGTGAATTATTATACTTGGGTCATTACCGTTTAGTGAACTAGGGGGTATAGCGATATAGCCCAACCCGGCCACACCTGCGCTTGTGTATGTTTTTACAACGTTAATCTTTTGAGGCATTGGTACCAGTACTAACGGCCCCCCTGTAATATCATTAATTTGAGAGCAATATGTTGTTAAAACAGATTCGACATATTCCGCTTCTTGACGTGTCAAACATTTAGGATCTGGATTGCTCGCAGGACATACGTCAGTTGGATGGTCAATTTCAATGATATCGAATTTGAAGGGACAGTTGGGCGGTTGAACGATTCTTCCAGCGCCGCCTCGTTCTCTTTCTGTCAAACCCCAGAAATCTACATCGGCTGGCTTTCCGCCTATGGTGCAACTAACTACTACATCCTTTAATTCTCCTTCTTCCACAGTACTATTTATTGTTTCTCGATCTAAAATTACATTAGCCAGAAGATGTAGTTTTCTGGTAAGCTCATCGCTCAACAACTGACCTTGTGATATTCCAAGTTCAGATGGTATCTCAAAAAACATCAGATTTCCATCAAAAACATACTCAATATTCTCTGGGTCAATGTAAAAAACGCTGAATGTCCATGAAGACTCAGCCGTGTTGCCCGCGGCGTCGGATATGCTCGCCGTGACGGTGTGTTCGCCGTTTTCGAGATTCGTTTTAGGAACGAAATACAATACGGCGGTCTCGGTGCTTTCAAGAGTTCCTGTGTAACCGTCGAACGCCACAGGCGCGCCCCCGTCTATTGACAGAGAGCTTGCTTCGAAATCAATCCCAGAAAATGTATCCGTTATCGATACTGCTATCTTCGGTTTTCTTAGACCAATTAAAACGGCGGGAGTATTGGACAGCCATTCAGGCGCTGATAAATCCACAATAGTCGGAAAAGACCGCGAAACCGGAATCTGATCCGCGACAGCGGCTCCGGAAATGGCTAACTCATACTCGCCCTCGTTTACTGTTGTTTCGCTATCATCTTTGCCGTCCCATTCCGGCAATGAATGATATCCTGTTGGCAGATATGTGTGTTCCATCAAAACCCGTACTATGCGCTGTGTGTTTATATCGACTATCTCCGCGCGAACTGTTCCCGGTTCGGACATGTTGAATCCAACGCTCACCGAATCATTTCTACCGTCCCCGTTCGGGGAAATTGCGGCTGCGGCGGTTTCAAATGAAATATCAAGAGGGATAGTGTCAACTATAAAGGTTGATTGCGCTGATGCTGAATTCGAGAAGTAGTCCTTCGCGAAGATCGTAACGGTGTGAAGTCCCTGATTAAGGTTTTCAGAAGGCCTGCAGGTGACAACTCCGTTTATCCGGTCGATCTGGAGCGTCGCCGGAATGTCGTCTATTTTTACCACAACCTGATCGAAGTCCACAAACGAAACTGTGTCTGAAACAATTGCTCTGATTTCTGGTTTTTCGCTCGCAACCACGCAATCCGGGGAGGCGCAGGGCGCCTCTATCTCAATAATCGGCGGCGTAGTGTCGCCGGAAAAACCGGCTTCGATTATTGTCCGAGGTCTTAAGTCGATATCCTTCTTTTTCAAAGCGTCGCCCATATCTGTCAACATCAACAGCTTCGGGTCGTCAGGAACAACGCTTATCCGACCGGCGCGACCATCGACAGAAGGCATAAGCCTGAATGGAAGCTTGCCTATAAGATTCTTTCCATTAAGCTCTCTTCCTGAGCAAACAATAAGCACACGAAATTCAGCATTCCTCATTGATGCCATTGCTGTTGTGCATCCGGATTGCTTTTCAAGCTCGAAATATACGGTTTCGTCATTTGTTACTACGGTATTGGTCACAGGATTTATAGGCTTTGCGAAAGTCGGATCATATTCCACCTTGAATGCCGCTTTCACAAACTTGCTGTCTTCCGCGAATACGTTCACCACTATGTTGCTGCCCGCTGCCGGATTCTCCGGTTCTGTGTCCGCTTTCTCGAATGACAGAATCGTAGGCTGTTCTCCTGCCGGCTGGGATGTCACGGGCTTGTCCCACTTTGTTAATGCCCGTGTTAAAGAAAGCCTTGGCGCTCCGTGGCCCGAATAATTCGGATTGCGAAAATAAATTGTCTTCATCCATTCTGGATCAAGCGCGAGATTATATGTGGATAACATGTAGCCGACGCCCGGTCTGAAGTCAGTGGAGGATGTGATTATCTCATATGATTCGACACAATTGCTATCAGTTTTGCTCGCAAATAGCTGACTTAACCCTCCGGTCCCTACGGCATTCTCAAAAGGAATGCAGTTTCTCGTTTCTGAAATGATAATACTCCCGTTCACATCCACCGAAAAATGAGCGTCACAATATTCCACTTCACTCCAAGCGACTGCAGTTGAAAACGGATTGCCGAACATGTTCCAGATGCTGCCTGCGCCTTCCCTGAAAAGACCAACGTGTATTCCCTCCACTGCCGGGTCTGCTGGAGATGCATTTGCGCGGAATGTTATACTGTCGTTTTTTTGATTTGAATGTACCCAGTATGCGATGCCGGGAACAGGGGCGAAGTTCTCGTTTTGATCGCAATCCTCGGGTTGAAATGATTGTGGATATTGCCAACTACAATAACTATAATCGGACACGACTTTTGAAATATCTCTGTCTCCAAATAAATACCAGAGAAGATATGGATCGGGAGTGACAGGGTTTCTTATCGGAGTCAAATCCCACGAAATCGCCACCGTATTCCATGAATTGTCACAATTAACCGAATTCGGAAGCGTATATGACTGCTGTTGCACGCTCGGATCAAGTAAGATGGTAGGCGTTCCACATTCACCCGTTGCCCTGAGAATGCTTTCACTGTGTGGACGGTTTTTATAGTATGCCGATACTTTATAACAATACTCTTGGTTGTCTTTTAGTATGGTATCCGTATATTCAGTCGCTGATGTTGTCGCCACAGGCAGATAATCAGTTCCCCCGGGATCTTTTCTGTAAATTCTGTAATCAACCCCACCGTATGCGGCATCCGCATTGAGCGCCGCCCATTCTAATTTGAGTTTTCCACCTTCCTCCAAATCCTGAACCGAAAGCTTATAATTATTAGACGGAAGACCATACGGTGTTCCCGGAATATGTATAATTGTCACCTCTTTATCAATTACTTGACCGACGTATTTATCTTTGAAATACATTTTATACTTTCCTTCAGGTACTCTCTTGTTTTTGTAAATGCCTTGATTTCCGTAACCGCTCCATTCCACTGTATTATTCCCTTCTTTTAAATCCGAGTAATTTAGTTTTGCAACAAGTGGTTTTGAACCGTAATCTCCTATTATATCTACCTCTACACCAAACCGATCTCTAGATATACTTAGCCCGTCTTTTTCAGGAAGATTGATTTCTATTCTCAGCAGGTTTTCTGGAACGATAAACGTGCCATCATCGACAGCCTTGAATGTATAATTGCTTGTTCCGTCACCAACAATAATACTTATTATAGGATTGAGCGCGCGATATGCGTTAACCTTACCCCATCCGGTTTCGGCATTAAATGCGGTTATTCCATTTACTCCGTCTGCCGTGAGTTCAAGCAAATAACGCACTTGATTTGGGGTCAAATTGGGGTTTTTAGAATATATCAGGCCTGCTATTCCTGATACAATGGGCGTTGCAAATGATGTGCCACGAAAGAATTTATAAGTATTTGAGCTTTGTTCTATGGAATATATATTGTTTCCGGGCGCAACCACCATTTGTAGGTTGCCATAATTGCTGCCCATGCCTTGCCAATCAAGGTTACCGCATCTTCCGCCATGTTCACATGATGCTCCTACAGCTATGACATTATCATAATAATCGCTATATTTTGCCGGATAATGTACAGTATTATTATTATCGTTACCTGTCGCAATTGCAAACAATATATCATATTGATATTTTTTAAATATATATCTGAACATATCATCTTCAACAATTTGCGGGCCCCCCAAGCTCAAATTGACTATTTGGGCCCCGTTGCTTGCGGCATACTCTATAGCGTTAATAATATTCTCGTCAGTTGCCGCATATGACAAATAATTGAGTGATAACATTTCAAACACCCGAAGAACCATTATTTTACAATTCCAGCATACACCTGCTATTCCATTATTATTGTTAGTTGCCGCAGCCGCTACTGCGGCAACTGCAGTGCCGTGATCTATCGCTGGTATTTGGGCTTGTTTTATAGGATATGGCACATACGGCTCGTTGCTCCAATCTGTAAAGCCATTCGGACATCCGAATATACCGATATCTCCTTCTGCTTGGCAAGGACAAAGGTCTTCTGTGTTGTCTTTACCATCTCCGTCGCAATCATCTATCTCGTCAATATCACAATAACTTGCAATCATACCTGTCCTTATAGGGCATTCATAAGTAAAGTTAAAACCATGACAATCATCTATATATCCATTGTGATTATTATCATATCCATCTGGAAAAAAGGAACATTCAGAAGACCCACTTCCTCCAGTAGCAGCATTATTCCAATATTTACCTTGTAAATCCGATTGTTCAAAATCCACACCATGGTCAATTATTGCAATAACGATACTATCTTTACCTTTCTCAATATCCCACGCTTTCACTGCATCTATTGAAGGGTTTTGCGGTGATAGAGACTCTAAATACCATTGATTAGTGAAATAAATGTCATTAGGAGTAGTAGCAGTCGCGTATCTATAATAATTACGTGCTACTATTTCAACTTCAGTATGCTTTTTCATTTCTTGGATTATGTCTATAATATTTCTATCTTCTGTAAACGTTATTCTGTGAATACCAATATTAGACAATTTTGAGCGTTTTAATGCTAAGTTGTTATCTATCAACATTTTTTCAACTTTGTTGTTACTAATTCTTAGTTTTGTAATTATACCCTTATCATCAATTTCGGACATAATAGAATCTTCTTTAAATTTGACAAGCAATACACCAGGTTCATATTGTAGTTGTGGTATTTGCGCTTCTGCAGTATTATGATTATAAATAATTAATAAAGCAAACAACAATGTCATTGCTGTCGTCAGTGTTCTCATTGCAAAATAATGCAGAATCATATTTACTCCTCCGATAATAATATATTCAAGCTTGGATTGCCCTGATAGTTCAATTCAGAGTGACTGCACATTGGACTACCGAAATAGATTGTATATACGCCTAGAGCAACTGAGTCATCTATACTCCATGGGTTCCACTCGTATCTCACCACATTGCCTAACCCCATTGCCTGACAATAACTAGCATATTCATAAGTGCCATTATTATATATTGCTTTACAGAATGAATCATGAGAACCCGGCATCATTCCATATGATATTATCGCAGGTGATATATAAGTGTGTTCATAATTACACCATTTGTATGCGCCGTCATGGAACACGGTTACTATATATTCGCACAATCCGTAAAAACTGCATGTCATGAATATATCGTTGTCATTCTGATTGATTATGGACATCCCAATGTTCACCGATTCCCCACTTGAATAAGAGTATTTATCTGTCCATGACAAATATGTTCCTTTGATAATCTCGCCGACAGAAGAATGGGCATCAAACTGGGTTTCGCTGATGTTGGCGATCTGAATAGTAAGAGGTGAAAACTGTAAGGCCTCTACTGCGGAAAGGCTTGCTTTGATTTTATATACGGAGTAATCAATATCACTATCTAGTTGCCAAGAGTATGTTTTCTCTATAGTCTGCGCTGGCATTAGAGTTGTTTTTCCTAACGGAGTTATGCAATTAAGTGAATTAAGGCGTTTGATTGTTTGCTCATCTTTCACGATATCCACTAAAAATATGCTCTCGCATTGAAACTCGAATATTCTGGGGTGTATGTCGATATTCGTAAGACGAATACTAATATCAATGTTGCTCATTTTTGCGTAAACTGTGCTGAGAGTCTTGATCTCGAATCTCAAACCTTCTTTCTGCAAATAAGCAACGTTGTAAGAATCGCTGTAAGGTTGTGGTATAACATACGAGATATGCTTCGGACCGCCACCGCAACCAATATTGGTTAGTATGAATAACCCGAATGAAATAACAATTAAAAGTTTGTTTGCCATATTTCCGAATAAACCATGCATGAAATAATGCCTCTTAGATAATCATTATTGAATATTGACTATATTTGAAAAAACACTTTCATATTCCCTGTCGTTTGTGGTTGTGACGGTATAGGCTGCTCCAGCTTGCATATGTTCCATGTGAGTATGAATAAAAAATAGGTCTTTGATTATAGAAACGTTCAACCTATAAACATCAAATCGGCTTATGGCGTCGAGCGGGAAGGATTCGGAAGTGAGATGATCGGCAGCGACATCCCAGAAGCAGGCGGTTGTGTGTGCGACAATGAAGCTGCTGGAGACGGGGTCGAGGTTGCCTAGGGATGTCTGGGTTTTGAGCCAGTCGGCGAGTTCGAGGTGGGAGGCTTGGGTGTATACGGTGGTTCTGTATGTTCCGGGTGTGAGGCCGCTACGGGCAGCAATGTTGAGTTCAAGCATGAAGCCGAATACGGATTTGCCGGAGACGACAAGACTGCTGTCGGAAAGAGGCATGAGTGTGAATCCGAGGCCGGGGGCGATAATATCGAGCCAAACAGGGCCTTCTCCGCCAAATGGGTTGTCGTTGTATTCGACTCCGTTGAAGACGAGAGCTGGCGAGTCAACGCTGTGTCCGGAAGTTCCGGGGGTACAAACCGGGTCCGCTCCGCCGAGGACAGCGGTGACGGGTTCGCAACGGTTGACTTCTGTCATCATGTAAACATTATATCCGGCGAGGTCGGTGAGCGCGCTGCCGTCGGTGTTTGTTGTTGGCGGATCCCAGGTAAGCAGAATGTCGCCGTTTTCGTCTGAGATGGCTTGCAGGTTGGTGGGCGGGTTTGGTGTGAGATTGTCGACGGTGATATTAATCGTGGTTGTGGCTGATTGGTTGCCGGCGCCGTCAGTGGCGACGGCGCTGAGGGCGCGCGGGCCTTCTCCGAGCAGATGCGGATAGATGGTCGCGCTCCATGTGGAGGTTGCGGTCTGTGTCGCCTGCGAATCGAACGCGCCGTCTATGTATAAGAGCACGGCGGCGATTCCGTTGTCTTCAAGGACTTCCATGACTATATTCGCCGACACGCCGCTCACTGCCGCGCCTTCTTCGGGCGAGATAAATGATACGACGGGAGCCGTCGAATCAAGCGCGACGGATATGGTTGATTCAGATGTGTTCCCAGCGAGATCGAACGCGGCGACTATGATTTCATAAGAGCCGTCTGCTTGCGACGCTCCGAATTCATCTCTGCCGTCCCATACGGCATTGACGGCAGTTCCGACGCCGCTGAATTCTCGGATTATGGTCAAACTGGAGCTTTCTTTGATTGTGATTGTCCAGCTGTCCGGATTTGCGTCCGTGATGGTTGCTGTGATGTCTGTCTCGCCGCCTAACGCTATAGATATTATTTCGGGAGTCGCGGCGGCGGACGAAATTTGAGGCGCTGTAAGGTCGATAACGATGTCGTCGAAAGCGTAGGCTCGATTGCCAACTGCGTCAACGGCGACTACGCAGTAGTAGTTGATTCCCTCAAAGCCTACGGCGCTATGCTCGCCGATTGTTGTCACGAGGTCGGTCACGTTGGCGCAGTCGGCGGGATTTGAAACTATTCCGGCATAATATGCTTCGACGCCGCTCCCGCCTGAATTGTCTGCGGCGGACGCGAACGTCAGGAAGACTTCCGTTTCGTTGGCGTACTCGCCCTCGTCCGTCAGACTGATTGGTCTCGCCTTTGGGACAAGCATGGAAGCGTCAGGCGGCGTCGTGTCTATGTTCAACGTGATTGTTGCGGTTGTTTCGCTGGCTGGAATTGTGAGGTCGAAAGCGGCGACGCTCACTTCGTTGGCTCCTTCTGGCAATTCCGAGATGAATGTGATTTGGGCTGTGTCTGTGCCTGACACGCGGACGATAACGCAGGCAACTGGCGCGCCGCATGCGAGCGCGTTCCAGTCAACGCCTGAACCGTTGTCTGTGATCGAGACTAATATTTCTGGAAGTGGGTTATTAGTGAAATCTCCGTCCGCGTGGGACAAGAATGTGACGCTCGGCGGGGTTCTTAGTGTATTTTCGCATACCGACTGCGCCGTGCCGGGATCGACGCATGTGTCAATCGTCATCGCATTGTCGTCATCGCAATCTGAGTTATTCAAACATGCAATCGGAGAATGCGAGCATGCGGCTTCGGCTGTTCCCGCCGCTACACATTCGTCAATGGTATATGCATTGTCGTCATTGCAGTCTGCGGCGGTCAGACATGCTATCGTCGCGATGACGCATTCGGCGTTCAGCGCGCCGCCATTCACACATGTGTTGATAGTGTATGCGTTGCCATCATCGCAATCAGCGTCAGTATTGCATGCGATTGCGGTGTTTACGCACGCCGATTGCGCTGTTCCGGGAGCCGCGCATGTGTCTATCGTCAGCGCGTTATCATCGTCGCAGTCGGAATCTGATAGACAAGCTATTGAAACGTATGAACATTCGGCTTCTGCTGTTCCCGCCGCCGCGCAAGTATCAATCGTGTATGCATTGTCATCATTGCAGTCTGCATCAGATAAGCACGCTATCGTCGCGATGACGCATTCGGCGTTCAGAGCGCCGCCGTTTACGCATGTGTTGATTGTGTATGCGTTTCCGTCATCGCAGTCAGCGTCAGTATTGCATGCGAACGGAGCGTTCTCGCACGCCGATTGCGCTGTGCCCGCGCTGAGACATGTATCTATCGTCAGAGCGTTGTCATCGTCGCAGTCGGAGTTATTCAGACACGCAATCGTTGTATGCGAGCAAGCGGCTTCAGCAGTTCCGGCAGAGACGCAAGAATCCAGTGTGTATTCGTCATCGTCATTGCAATCGGTATCAGTCAGACAAGCTATTGAAACGTATGAACATTCGGCTTCTGCTGTTCCCGCCGCCGCGCATTCATCTATCGTGTACGCATTGTCGTCATTGCAGTCTGCATCAGATAAGCACGCTATCGTCGCGATGACGCATTCGGCGTTCAGAGCGCCGCCGTTTACGCATGTGTTGATAGTGTATGCGTTGCCATCATCGCAATCAGCGTCAGTATTGCATGCGATTGCGGTGTTTACGCACGCCGATTGCGCTGTGCCCGCGCTGAGACATGTATCTATAGTCAGAGCGTTGTCGTCGTCGCAATCTGAGTTATTCAAACATGCAATCGGAGAATGCGAGCATGCGGCTTCTGCTGTTCCAGCCGCAACGCACGTATCAATCGTGTATGCATTATCATCGTCGCAGTCGGTATCATACAAACACGCTATTGAAACGTATGAGCAAGCGGCTTCAGCCGTCCCTGCCGCTACACATTCATCTATCGTGTATGCATTATCGTCATCGCAGTCAGCGGCGGTCAGACAAGCTATCGTCGCGACGGCGCATTCAGCGTTCAGCGCGCCGCCATTCACACATGTGTTGATAGTGTATTCGTTTCCGTCATCGCAATCCGCGTCAGTATTGCATGCGATTGCAGTGTTCTCGCACGCCGATTGCGGCGTTCCGGGAGCCGCGCATGTGTCTATTGTCAGCGCATTGTCATCGTCGCAGTCGGAATCTGATAGACATGCTATTGAAGCGTATGAACATTCGGCTTCAGCCGTTCCAGCCGCAACGCACGTATCAATCGTGTATGCATTATCATCGTCGCAGTCAGCGACGGTCAGACACGCTATCGTCGCGACGACGCATTCGGCGTTCAAAGCGCCGCCGTTTACGCATGTGTTGATTGTGTATTCGTTTCCGTCATCGCAATCCGCGTCAGTGTTGCAGGCGAACGAAGCGTTCTCACAAGCTGACTGTGCTGTGCCAGCGCTGAGACATGTGTCTATCGTCAACGCATTGTCGTCATCGCAATCTGAGTTATTCAAACATGCAATCGGA